>Ga0209890_10000170_pt1 | contig 30726 bp, 23 predicted proteins | sample OrgsoiDNA2013049_FD_185799 | JGI IMG/M metagenome (GOLD analysis project Ga0209890, IMG submission 185799) | Permafrost soil microbial communities from the Arctic, to analyse light accelerated degradation of dissolved organic matter (DOM) -... | ecosystem: Environmental > Terrestrial > Soil >... | reverse complement strand
CCAGCACGAAAAGCCTTCCGGTGAAACGTATTGGAGCTGCCGGTCGATGGCCAAACAGGTCGGGGTCTCTCCGGCTACGGTTCAGCGGATCTGGTCCAGGCGCGGTCTCAAGCCGCACCTGGTCAAGACGCTCAAGCTGTCCAACGACCCACTGTTTGAGGAGAAGCTCATCGACGTTGTCGGGACAACGAGCCCAAAGCCTTCGTCTGGACCGCCACCGTAGAATCCATCCTGACCAAAGTCCGCCGTGGCCGAGTCGCGCTCGACCAAGCAGTCAGTCAATGACGAAACACACCACTGATATGTAGTGGGGTCTTGTCAAGGGGCGGGGTGAAGCGGCGCCCGATTGTTTCTCGGGCGCCGCTTCGGGGGGCCGGACCAGGCTGACGAGTTGGCGTGGTTGTCGGTACGCGACGGCGCGGTCAGACTGATATGCGCGGGTTGGTTACCGCAGGACGGGCTGTTCGGCTGGAGCGCTTCTGCTGGTCTAGACAGCGAGCGTGACCTCGGCCGGTGAAAACCGTTGCTGCTCATAGTGGTGTCGCAGATCGCTCCACGCGCGGCCGCCTCCTGGTCGTCCTGGTCCGGCTGCTGTGGGGGGTGGGGTGAACGGAAACCGCTGATGGCGACGCTCGGGGCCAGGAGGGTCATTCCTCGATCCGGGCGATTCCTGCCGGTGCGTGGGAGGAGTCACCGTGGAGCACGCGCAGCGCAGCGAGCATGAACGACGTTGACGCCGAGGAGCATTGGCAGACCATGGCGACCGAGGAACGGCCCTGGCGGGTCCTACTGTGCCGGGGCCCGCTACTTGCCATCGTCTGTGTCCGGCTGCCCTTGCCCGGTGAGTTATTCGTCCATGACGGCCAGGGACCAGCACCAGCCGGCCAGCTCGCGGGCGATCGCGACGTTCGCGACCACCGGGCTCTTCTTGCGTTCAGTGAAGTGCAGCCACCGCTGGTGCAGCCGCCGGTTGCCGGCCTGGCCGCGGGCACGGGCCGCCGCCGGCGCCAGTTCCCACCTGGCCCGCAACGGCACACCGGGGGTCTGGTAGGCCTTGCGGTGGTGCCAGGCCGCCTCGACCAGCAGCCGGCGGGTGTGGGTGTTCCCGGTCTTGGTGATCGAGCCTTGGGAGCGGGACTGCCCCGAGGATGACTCGGTGGGCACCAACCCCAGATACGCGCCGATGCTGGCACCGCTCAGCCGCTCCCAGTCCCCGACCTCCACCACCAACCCGAACGCCGTCAACGTTGAGATCCCGCGCAGGCAGCCCAGGCGGTGTACGACAGGGGTGAACTCACTGTCCGCGGCCATCGCCACGATCGCCTTATCGAGGCGGTCTCGGCGGGCCTCGGCCGCCAACACGGCTTCGTGCTCGGCGTCGAACGCGGCCTGCAAACCCGGCGCGTCGAAGTGATGGCTGCGCAGCCACACCAGGTGCCCCGGTCCACGCGCTGCCGCCGTGGTACACGATTCCCTGACGCAGCAACAGTTTCGAGACCCGGTGCCGGGCTCGCATCAGATCACCGCGGACATCCTCCCGCGCTCGGACCAGGTCCCGCGCGGCCTCCTGCGCGAGGCTGGGCACGGCCACCGAGACGATCTCGTCCAGGCGCAACAGCTTGGCCAGGTGCATCGCATCGCGGGCATCGGTTTTGACCCGGTCACCACCAGGACGCTGGATCTTCGAGGGAGCCGCAATTTCACAGCGGATCCCCACCTTCGTGAAGGCCCGGGACAACCCAAAGCCCGTCGGACCCGCCTCATAGACCGCCGCCGACGGCCCGGGTCGCGCCCGGACCCAGTCGATGACCTCTTCATTGCCGGGCGTTAGCCGCGCCCGGAACACCTCACCAGTGACGCCATCGATCGCCGCTGCGACGACCGACCTTGCGTGCACATCCAGACCAACACTCGTACGCTCGGTAAACACCGGGGCCTCCCACACATGTAGGCACTGCCGAACAGGAGCCTGCTCGGTAACCCACGAGACTGTGTGAGCGAGGCCCCGGCCCGCAAGGTCAGCGGGCACCTACGTACCGTCTAGTTGGGCCATCTCGGCTAAACTTGACCGTCTCACTTCAGCAATCCGAGGAGTCTCCCCATTTCCGATCCGCAGCGACAGCGAATTCTTGACCAGGTTCGTAGCTACGCCGAGTCGGTGCTGGCTCCACAAGAGTTCACCCCCGGGGAATCCGTTGTCCCGGTTTCAGGCAAGGTGCTCGACCCAGAGGATTTTGCGGCGCTGGTTGACGCATCCCTGGACGGTTGGCTGACCGCCGGCCGCTTCCATCCGCTCTTTGAACGCGCCCTCGCCCGGTACGTCGGCGCCCGGAGCGCCATCTTCGTGAATAGCGGCTCAAGCGCCAATCTGGTCGCGCTCAGCGGTCTCACCAGTGACAAGCTGGGCAAACGAGCCCTCGTGCGCGGAGACGAGGTCCTGACCGTTGCCGCCGGTTTTCCGACAACTGTCAACCCGATCATTCAAAACGGCCTCACTCCCGTGGTAGTCGACATCGAGCTCGGCACGTACGGAGCGATCGCCGATCGGCTGAGAGAGGCCATCGGTCCCAAGACCCGCGCAATCATGATGGCTCACACGCTGGGCAATCCCTTCGATCTCGACACCGTGCGCGAGCTCTGCAAGGAACACCACCTGTGGCTCGTCGAGGACTCATGCGACGCGCTCGGCTCAACCTATGACGATCAGCGCACGGGCAGCTTCGGGGACACGGCCACGGTGAGCTTCTACCCGGCGCACCACATCACGACGGGCGAAGGCGGCGCGGTTTTCGTCAAGTCGCCGCTGGTTCGCAAACAGGTTGAGTCGTTTCGCGACTGGGGACGTGACTGCTACTGCGAGACGGGGCACGAAAACACGTGCCTCAAGAGATTTGAATGGCAACTCGGAGACCTGCCTATGGGCTACGACCACAAGTACATCTACAGCCATATTGGCTACAACCTCAAGGCGACCGACATGCAGGCCGCGCTTGGACTCTCTCAACTGAACAAGATCGACGGTTTTGTCACGGCGCGTAAGAACAATTTTGGCTACCTGTACAAGCGTCTGGCCGGCTTGGAAGGGCTGATCCTGCCTCGCGCGACGCCCAAGTCAGACCCCTCGTGGTTCGGTTTCCCGATCACGCTCGACCCCCACCATCCGGCGAATCGAGAGGCACTCATGCGCTTCCTCGACATCCGTAAGATCGGCACACGACTGCTATTCGCAGGCAACCTCACGAAGCAGCCTGCCTACAGAAACGTGAACTTCCGCGTGGTCGGCGATCTCACCAACACCGACATCGTCATGAGACGGACGTTTTGGGTCGGAGTCTTCCCGGGTCTGACGCCTCCCATGCTGGACTTCATCGCGGACTCGATCACGGAGTTCGTCATGGACGCAGCGAGGTAGTCGGGCACATGGCCACCTGAACGCTGTGTCCTTACTCCTCACGAACCCGGCGCGTAAAGCGAACCGGCCGACTAATTCTGCGAAAGGGGGTTCCATCTAGGTACTCCTTGATCACGCGCGCCAGGGCAGCTCGGGGCGCCCCATGTCCAGGCTGGGTAGGGATTGCCGCACTCCACGCGCTGGCGGCGGCACCCAGCCTAGTGAACGGGGTGCCAAATTACTGCAGCGTGAAGCCAACAACGCTGCGCGCAATCAGGTCGAGCAGTTTCGCATCGGACAACTTCTGCGTGTTCGTCCTCACCGAGTTCCCAAAGGTGCCCTTCAGGGTCTCCGAGTGTGCCTTCTCGATCTGCCGAACGCGGCCATGAGCGCGGGCGACTGATGAGCGTGATGACTGTCCGGTGACCCATGCCTCTCACCCCGGCCGGCGCGGTTCCGATCGGCGACGCGGCCGGTTTGGTGCAGGACCTGGACGGCTGGCAGGCGCTCATCCGGGGAGCCACAGTCCATCTGGTGGGGATCAAAGCAGCCCGGCCTGCGGCCGTGGCTTTGGCTCTGGCTGGCGCGTTCGGAGTCGGCACCGTCACCTTCTGGCCCTGGCGCAAGGAGCTGGGCGCCTGGATGGGAGGGCCTGGTCCCACTCAGGCATGACCCCGAGGGTCTCACGCGGTTGATCGATGACCGGTCGTCGACATCCGTGCCCGTCACCGGGGCGGCGGGTCGCTTCGGGCGATCGCCGCAGCGGTATGAATCCCAGGGGCCAGTTTCAGAAGGGCCCTGACCCAGCGATCGGTCGCCCTACGTGATTGGCGAGATGTCCATCACGGCCGGACTTGGCAGGCGTGCTTCATCGACCTACGGATCCGAAGCCCCAGGTCCCCGAGGTCTCCCAGTGACCGCCGTGGTCGACGGACATTGATGGTCTCAGCATCACTGGTCATCGCCGTGCTCGGGACATTCGTGTGGTGGTCCTGGTCCTGGTCCTGCACGGGCCTGGCACAACAGCGCTCGCAGCGCGGCCGGAACATGTCCCACGTGAGAGCAGATCAGATCCCCCCAACGCCGTGCCGGAACCGGAGCCTCACCCACCCGGGCAAGAAGCAGCTCAACGATTCGAGGCTGGCCTCATGAGTTAGGTGTGGGACCTAGGGCGTGATCTCGCCAGCGGGGTAACGCGACCCGCGCAGCACCTCATCGAGCGGCACCTCCCAGCGCAGGTCACTGTCGCCGATCTTGCGGGCAATCACCGCGGAGAACAGGAACGACGGCTGGTCTTCCAGCCCAATTGTCGGCGGGTGCTGCGTGTGAGCCCGAACCGAGGCGGGTTCGCCCATCTCGGCTGCGATCACCTCGAAGCCGCTGTAGGCGTTGAACAAGGTGTCCCACGCGAACTTCGAGAAGCGCCAGAAGTCCCACGGCGCGTCGTGGACGGGCCAAGTCTGGTGGCTCTGCACATATACCAGGCCGCCGAGCTTCATCACGCGGCCCAGCTCAACGGCGGCCACCCACGGCATCGCCAGATGCTCGAACGTGGAGATCGACCAGGCCACGTCGACACTGCCATGGTCTATATGCGTTGACAGCCGGTGGGCATCGCCAACCACGTCGACGTTCGGGCCGGCGTGGACGTCAAAGCCGACGTAGCGGCAGGTGTCGGGTAGCCAGTCCCGGTAGAGGTTGCCGGAACGAGCCCGAGACCCGACCTCAACGGCGACCTGCGGAGCCGCGTCACGCACAAGCTGGTGGAACTGCGACCAGAGGACATGACCCGGGTCCGCGGCCAATTCCCCAGGGCTGGCCTCCCGGGTCCCTTCTAGCAGGGAACGGACCCGTTCTCGCATGGAAGTCACGCGGCGAGTCTGACAGAAGCACGACTGAACCGACAGTTGGATCGCGAGCGCAAGGGGGGTTTGGGTGGGCTCTCAACGGACAGTGACCTTCGCCGGCTTCACCCAGCGGGCCACTGATTCTTGCGATATCCGGTATTAAGTTCGTGAGGTGTTTCATTCCCAGCTGGGCCGCAGGTGAGACCCGACAGGGGCCCAACCTCCTCTAGAGTGTGAAAGTTACGGGCTATTCCGGTGGCGTAACCGACGATGGGATCAAGCAGGATGATGCGCTGGACCCGGTCTAGCTGGATCGACCGCGTCATGTACGTGCTGCTGGCACTCTTCGTCGTCGCCACCATCGGGCAGGCGCTGGTCGGTGGGACCACGTTGCTCGACGTCAACGCGCTGACCCACTTCCAGCCGTTCCAGGCGCTGTACGGCCAGAACACCGCACCCAGCAACCTCTGCCGCGGCGACACGATCGACAGCGTCATGCCCGGCCTGAAGGAGATCCGCTCGAGACTGCTCCTGGGCGACTTCCCGGGGTGGTCCTCAAGTGAAGCCGGCGGGTCGCCGCTGGCAGGCATCCCCAACCTCGGGCAGTTCGGTCCGCTGGCCTTGCCGTACTACCTGCTGCCACTGTGGCTGACGCCGGCTTTCGTCAAGCTGGGGGAGTTCGTCGTTGCGATCGGCGGCATGGTCCTCTACCTTCGCCGGCTCCGCCTGAGCACCGCCTCCGGTGTGCTGGCCGGCATCGTCTTTGCCTCCTCGGGGTTCATGCTCGCCTGGACGAACTGGCCACAGACCCGGGTCGCGGCCTTCATACCCCTGCTGTTCTGGGCCGTCGAACGGCTGATCCAGCGACGTCGGGTCGTCGACGCGTTGCCGCTGGCGGCGGTGACGGCCAGCATGCTGCTCGGCGGGTTCCCCGCGGTCACCGGCATGACCCTCTACTGCGCCGGTCTGTACTTCATCTTCCGGATGGTGTTCCTCTACCGGACGCGGTGGCGCACGCTGCTCGCCGCTACAGTCATCGCGGTCCTTGGGCTGGTGCTGGGAGCGGCCCTCAGCGCCTTCCAGCTGCTGCCCTTCGCGCGTCGGCTGTCGACGATGGACCTCGACTACCGTGACAGCTACTCCGCCGGGCACTCAGCGATGTCCTCTCTGCTCACCACGATGGTCCCCGACGCTGAGGGCGTGTGTGCGAACGGCGGGTCCTTCGGCAGCAGTAACCCCATCGAGAACCTGGCCTTCATCGGTGTCGCAGCCGTGCTCCTGGCCCTGGTCGCGGTCATGCTGCGGGCCCGCAGACCTGACCCCACAGCGCGCGGCATCGTCGGATTCCTGGCCGTCGTGACGGCCTTCGTCATCGTCGCCGGTTGGTACGGGGGCGAAGTGCTCTCCCTGCTGGCCCACCTGCCCGTGTTCTCCCAGAATCCGATCCCCCGAATCCGGTCCGTGCTCGGGTTCCTGCTCGCCGCTCTGGCCGGTTTCGGATTTGACAGACTGCTCGGCTTCACTCGGGATGAGGATGACGGCCCAGGCCACGACCGGGGCCGCGGGGTGGGCGACGGGCCAGGCGAGGGAGCCGGAACGGGGTCGACCGCTGTCAACACCGGCTCGAAAGATGCACCGACCGCAGCAGCCAGGCGGTCCCTGTTCAGCGCCCACCTGATCTGGACGCTGGCGTTGTCGCTGGCGGCTGTGGTGTTCGCCGTCTACATCGTGAAGGTCGCCCGCGACGAGGCACGGGTGTCCCTCGTTACCACCCACCTGCGCAGCACGCTGATCGTGCCGGCGATCCTGCTGGCAGTCTGCCTGCTCGCCATCGTCGCGGTTCGCTTCGCCGCGAGATGGGTGCGCTACCTGGCAGTCGTGCTCATTGCGACGATTACGGTGGGCCAGAGCGCCTCTGCCTTCAGGCAATGGGTGCCTGGCAGCGACCCGGCAGACTTCTACCCGGTGACCTCAACCCATCGGTTCCTGCAGCAGAGTCTGGGCTTCGACCGGTTCGCGGGCAGTGGACTGATCATGTACCCGGCGACCAGCGAGTACTACGGACTGCTCACGCCTACCGGTCATGCCTTCACCACCAACGCCTGGAAGGCACTCCTGCAGGCGGTGGACCCCACCGCACAGATCACCGCCACGTTCTCTGACTTCAGCACGAAGGCGGTCAACGCGAGCAACGTCGGCCACACCCCGCTTCTGGACCAGCTGGCCGTCCGGTACTTCGTTGCAGCCGACTTCGATATCGCCGGCAAGCAGGCGCCGGCACCGCCAACGGGCGGAAAAGTCACGCTCGCCACCGATCAGGTGGCCCGATGCCCACTGCCAGCGGGGCCGCTGCGAGCGGTCACGGTGAACTTCGCCGGCGCCCTGGCCGGGTCCACTGGTGTGGGGGCAACGGTGCACGTCCGGGTCCACACCGCCAGCGGCGACATCACCGGTGCCCGTTCGCTCGGCGCGGGACTGACCGCACCAGCGCCCATCTCGGTCGCGGTACCGGGCGAGGACGTGTCCGCGGCGGCCGCGACGTCCGCTGAGGTCTGGGTGAGCGGGGCGCGTGCCCCGTTCGCCCTCGCCGGGGATGGCGGGGTACCTGCGTGTGGAACGGTGACGCCGAGTGCCGATGGTCTGAAGCTGGTCGCCAGCGATGCCGGCGCGATCGTGTACCAGCGCCTGACGTCGCTGCCCCGTATCCGGTGGGCCTCCACCTCACAGGTTCAAACTGACGCCACGACCAGGGTCGCGGAGCTGAAGTCCGGAATCGGGCCGACGTCGGTGTTGCTGGACACCTCGGCGCCCGCAGCCGAAGACAAGCCTGCGACGGTCAAGGTGACTGCCGGCGTCGGCGACCGACTGGCCGCCACCGTCGACGCCACCGGGGCCGGGTACCTGGTGGTCGCGGACTCGATGCAGCAAGCAGGGTGGGCGGCAACCGTTGACGGTAGGCCAACTGAGCTGGTCCCGGCCAACAACGCCATGGTCGCGGTCCGGGTGCCGGCCGGTGTGCACCAGGTCGAGATGACGTACACCGTACCCGGGCAGCGCTCGGGACTGCTGATCTCCGGTGCGTCACTGCTGGCCTTCGCCGGTGTCCTGCTGTGGTGGCGGCGCGCCCGTCGGGCCCAGCCACGGTAGGCCCAGACCAACTGCCCAGCTCACTGGACCGCGCCGACAGGTCGCGACCGATCGCGACGTGATCACCCGGGGGGCGCGCACGCGTCTGGCCGGCTGTCATCGCGTCAAGCTGCGCGATCGTGCGGCTCACGGGATGGGTTGGCGCCCGCACTCGCGCCGGCCGCGCGACGAGCTCGGCCGCCTTCCTGGCGATCAGGAGGAACGTCGCCGGCTCCGGACCGGCGCGCTTCACAGACGGGCGACTCTGCGCTGCTCACGAGCCGCCCCGAGTGGGTCTGGGCGATGTGCTCAGGCTGTTCCAGGACCATCATCTCCCGTATCAGAACCATCATCTCCAGCGCTAGAACCGTTATCTCCAGGCTCCAAGCCGCCCGCCACCCGCCGCATCCGGCCACGTGCGCGGGTCATCACCTCGCCGACGCCTCCGGCGGCGAGGTAGCCGCGCGCGAGAGCGAGATCGGCGCGCAGCCCACGTCGGCGGTCGTAGGGCCGGGCGACCTGGCTGGCCTCCCCCAGCACGTAGCGCAGGTCGGCTGCCCGCCGCGGGAACCGGCAGAACTGCACGAGCGGACCCAACACCGTCGACCACGCGAACTGCTGGGCGAAGCCCTGGACGTTCCCGCGGGCCCTGGCCACCGCGTCGTCGTCGTAGAGGTAGGTCTCCAGGGCGTGCTCGAGCGCGTCGACGTCCTCGGGCGGCACGGTGGCTCCCAGCCCGTGGCGCACGATGAGCGCAGCGAAGGTGTCACCATCGGTCGCCACGATCGGCAACGAGGCCCACAGGTAGTCCAGGATCCTGGTGCGGAAGCTGAAGGCTGTCTCGACGTGGTGGAAATGCGTCGAGACCCCCAGATCCGCATCGAGCAGGTAGTCGGCGCGCTCCGCGTACGGCACCCAGCCGCTGTTGAAGAACACGTGTGAGCCGGTCAGCCCGAGCTCGTCGGCCAGTTGCCTCAGTTCCCAGGCGATGCGCATGTCCGGGACGCCTGGATTGGGGTGCTTGAGCCCCATGAAGTACAGCCGGACGTCGGGGTGCCGGCCGCGCAGCCGGTCGACGGCCCGCACCAGCGTCAACGGGTCGAACCAGTTGTAGACGCCGCCGCCCCAGATGATGACCTTGTCGTCGGGGCCGATGCCGGGGACCTCGCCCCTGATGGCGTGGCGCTTCTGGACCGGGGGCTCGTCCGAGATACCGAAGGGGACCACGTCGATGAGGGAGTCCAGGCTCTCGTCCTCGTCGTAGACCGCGGAGTTGATCCTGCCCTGCCCGGCGAGCTGACCGAGCCAGAAGTCCCGCTGCTTCTCCGAGGCGCACAGGACGAAGTCTGCCCGTCGAAGCTGCTCGTTGAGCACGCGCGTGGTCACCCGGATCGACGCCGCACGACCTTTGGGGCCCAGGTCCTTGGCCTGCTCGAGCTGCTCGAGGTGCATCGGGTCGTACACGTCCGCGACGAGGATCTTCGAGCTCTTCTTCAGCCACGGGGCACCGTCCAGCAGGAAGCCCTGGAAGATGATCACATCGGCCCAGTCCGTCTGCTCGCGCAGCCCCTTGCCGGAGGCGTACACGACGGCGAAGTCGTCGCTGGTGACGCGGGCTCCGCTGGTCGAGACCAGACGCACGTCGTGCTCGGGCGCGAGCACCCTGGCGATCTCCCAGGCCCTGATCGCGGGACCGGCCATTCGCTCCAGGAGCGGTTCTCCGGTGACGACGAGAATCCGATGCTGGGACACGAAGTGCTCGGCGATGCCGAACGCGTCCACGAGGTCGGCATGGGCGGACAGGTAGCCTTCGAATCCGTAGGCCGGCTCAATCGCGTGCCGGAACAAGGGGAAGAGCTCCCGGTCGCTGCGTCGCCGCCGGGACTGCAGGTCCGCGCGGGACTTCGCCAGGCCCGGCAGCTGATCCACAAAGTAGTCGATGGCATAGGGCCCGGTCAGCGCCATCTTGTCGATCGCAAGCGTGCCGATGTCGTCGCCGCCGGGCGACCTCTGCAGGTCCAGGGCGGTCGCGTCGGTCCCGGTCCGGGCGATCGAGCGGCGCACAGCCAGTGCCATCGCCGCGGGCAACGCCTTGGCCAGCGAGACGTCGTCAAGGTTCTTGTACATGGACATCAGGGCGTTGCGCTCGAGCAGATAGCTCTCACGGTAGTTCCCGAACTTCTTCATGCTGACGTGGTGGCGGTGGTATGCCACGGACTCAGGCACGTATCGCACCCGGTAGCCCAGGAGGTTGAGCCGCCACCCCAGGTCGACGTCCTCGTAGAACATGAAGAAACGCTCGTCGAACCCGCCAACCTCCCGGTAGAGCTCGGCCCGCATGAACATCGCAGCACCGGTGCCGAAAAGGACGTCCTTGGCGACGTCGTACTCGGGGGAGTCGGGCCGCTCCGCCTCGCGCTTGTAGCCCATGCCGAACCAGGTGAGGGACCCGTCGACGTAGTCGATCAGGTTGCCGTCCCAGTCGAGCACCTTGCTCGCCACGCACCCGATCGTGCGGTCTGCGGCAAGGGCCTTGATCGCGGCAGCAACCCACTGCGGGCCGGGTCGCGCGTCGTTGTTCAAAAGCGCCACGTACTCGCCGGTGGCGTGGGCGACACCGAGGTTGCATCCGCCTGCGAAGCCCGTGTTGGAACCGGCCTCAACGACCACGGCACCTGGGACGGCGGCACGGATCCGCGCGACGCTGTCGTCTCCTGAGTCGTTGTCGACCACGATCAGCTCGAGGCTGTCGGTGGGCCACTCGACCTTGTCGAAGAACCCGAGGCAGGCGATGGTGTCCTCGGCCCCGCGATAGTTCACCAGGATGACCGAGACGACCCCCGGACGCTGCTCGACGGGCGTGTCGTTCACGAAACCTCCTGGTTGTAGGTCGAACCGGCCGCCCGCTGCGCGCTGAGCTGTCCGTGCGTCAGCCGGGAATTCTACTAGGCGCCCCCTGGCCGTGCCGAGCGCCGACGCCCGAAGTGCGCAGAACGGCCCCGCGCACTCGTTAAGGTAGAGCAGCCAGTCGGCGTCGCCGGCCGGCCATGAGCAAACGAGAGGGCCCATGACTGACATCGCCACGGAGCGCGCCGTTCGGCTGGCTGCCGAACCCCTGCGGGAGGCCGGACCGCGGCCCGGTTTCGCCTCCGGCACGCTCTCCTCACTGCGCGATATTGCGGCGCACCGAGAGCTCATGGGCTTCCTGGTGCGGCGCGAGCTCAAGTCCCGGTACAAGGACAGCGCGCTGGGTTTCCTCTGGAGCCTCATCCGCCCGCTGGCGATGCTGCTCATCTACTACATTGCGCTGGGCAAGTTCCTGGGGGCTGCGCGCTCCATCCCCGACTTCGCCATCTTCATCTACACCGGCCTGACAGCCTGGACCCTCTTCAACGAGATAGTCACCATAGGTACCGCCTCGATCGTGGCGAACTCCGGCCTGATCAAGAAGGTGTACCTGCCGCGCGAGGTCTTCCCCCTCAGCGTGGTCGGATCGGCGGTGTTCAACTTCCTCATCCAGCTCGGAATCCTCTTGGGCGCCACAGTCGTGGTCGGTCGCTTTCCGAGCGGGACCCGCTGGTTCTACTTCCCGCTCTCGCTAGCCGTGCTGCTCGTGTTCGCCACGGCCATGGCGTTGTTGCTCTCGGCAGTCAACGTGTACCTGCGCGACGTGGGGTACCTCGTCGAGGTGGCCCTCATGATCCTCTTCTGGGCGTCCCCGATCGTCTACTCGTGGGCTCAGGTGCAAAAGACCCTGTACCCCAAGCACGTCACGCTAGAGCAGCTGTACCTGGCCAACCCAGTCACCGTGGTAGTGGTTGGTTTCCAACAGTCCTTCTGGGTCGCAGGCACCGGCCGACCGATCCCCGATCATCTGAACGAACGGCTGTGGATCTCCCTGGCCGTCGGCGTCCTGCTGCTGTGGGTATGCCAGCGCACGTTCGCCCGGCTGCAGGCCAACTTCGCCCAGGAGCTGTGATGGACGGCACCAAGGTCATCCGCATCCAGGATGTCTCCAAGCGCTTCGTGATCCGCAAGGAGAAGTCCCTCAAGGAGCGCCTGGTCAACTTCGGGCGGTCCAACCTGCACAAGGACGACTTCTGGGCACTGCGAAACGTCGACCTGGAGATCTCCACGGGCTCAACGGTCGGCCTCATCGGACCCAACGGGTCGGGAAAGAGCACCCTGCTGAAGATGATCGGCGGCATCATGCAGCCCACGTCCGGCAGTGTGCACCTGCGGGGCCGGCTGGCGGCGCTCCTCGAGCTCGGATCCGGGTTCCACCCTGACCTGACCGGCCGCGAGAACGTCTTCCTCAACGCGTCGATCCTGGGGCTGTCCAGGAAGCAGACCGAGCGTCACTTCGACGCGATGGTCGAGTTTTCCGGGATCGAGCCCTTCATCGACACCCAGGTCAAGTTCTACTCCTCCGGCATGTACGTGCGGCTGGCGTTTGCTGTCGCGGTACACGTCGACCCTGACATCCTGCTGGTGGACGAGGTGCTGGCCGTCGGCGACGAGCTGTTCCAGCGCAAGTGCCTAGAACGCATCCGCGGTTTCCAGCACGAGGGACGCACGATCGTGCTCGTCACGCACGGGCTCGACCAGGTGGCCGAGTTCTGCGACCGGGCCGTCGTGCTGGAGCACGGGAAGGTCGCCGCCGACGGTAAGCCGCGGGAGGCGCTGAAGGTGTTGCGCGCTGACTTCGAGGCGACCCGACAGGAGGAGGTCGATCGCGCCGAGAACACCAAAGACGAGCCGGTGAAGCGGCCACGCGCCCGCTTCACCGGGGTCGCGCTGCGCTCTGACTCCGGCGCCACCGGTCACCCATCACTGAAGTCTGGCGAGGGGCTCACGGTGGCCGTCGAGATCGAGGCGACAACACCACTGGAGGACTGGGAGATCGGCGTGGGCATAGCCACCCCACTGGGGATTGCGCTGTACGGCACCAACACCCGCCTGCTCGGGGTCCAGCTCCCCCGGCATGTGGGGACGGGCCGTTTCGAGTTCCACCTAGGTCAGCTGGCCCTGGGCGAGGGAGAGTACTCGGTGCAGGCATCGCTCAACGGCGCCGACGGGACCGAGATCGACACCGTCCCACTGGCCGCTGAGTTCTCGGTCGAGGGCGACGGTCGCTCCCGTGGCGCCCTGGCGGCCAGGGCACAGTTCGCTGTCTTGTGAAGGACCAGCCTCCCGCCGGCCACCGGAGGCCAGGGCGATCGCCAGGGCCGAGAAGGGTCCGAGCCCGGCGGAGCCGGGCCGGTTATCCGCTGCTGCGCCCCGGCAGGTAGGCGTCACGGACCGGGACGCCCCACCGCCGCACGATGAGGTCATACTCCCACTGGTGCACGACCCGCTCCCTGGTCTGTGACTCGAAATGGAACAACTCGACCCCGGCCAGCCACAGCAGACGGCGCCCCGTGCGGCGTACCTTGTACGCGAAGTCGACGTCGTTGAAGTTGCCCGGCAGCGCCTCGCACATCCCGCCGACTTCCTCGTAGGTCTCCCGGCGGATGGCCAGGCATGCAGCGGTCAGGCCCGAGCACTCGCGGTTGACCCACAGCGCCGCGAACGGGCCAGGGTCCTGCGATGACGCACCGATGAAGGAGTGCCCGAGGTGGCCGTCGGCATACGTGTGACCACCATGCTGGACACGGCCGTTCCCGAACAGGAGCCGGGCACCGGTCATCCCGACGTCGGGCTCGCCCAGAGGTGCGATCAGCTGCTCGAGGAAACCCTCGGTGATGACCTGGATGTCGTCGTTGAGCATCACCACGACGTCTCCGGACGAGGCGACAAACCCGGCGTTGCACTTGGCACTGAAGTTGAACGCCTCAGCGAACGGCACGAGGACAAGGCGGTCCCCGGCGAGCTGGCGAAGCCGCTCAAGGACGTCCGGCGCCGTGTCCAGGTCGTACACCACGACAAGCTCCAACCGAGGCAGACACGTCCGGGCCAGGACAGAGGCCACAGCCTCGAGCACGAAGCATCGCCACTCCCCCCATACCAGGCCGGACCCACCGCGGGTCGGGATCACCACGCTCACCGATGTGCCGGGGTCGGCAACCCGCTCGATCTGGTAGGTGCCGGGCACGCGGCCGTAGGAGGCCGTGCCAGCGATCCCCAGACGGTCGAGCTGGTCCTGCACCGCACGACGTCCCGCGACCCATGCATAGGGCTTGGCCTCGGTGTCACCGGCCGCGGAGCCGGGCACGACACGCCAGTGGTACAGAACCTCCGGGACGTGCAGCACCTGCCGCGCGCGCTCGGTCACCCGGAGCACGAGGTCGTGGTCCTGCGAGCCGTCATAGCCGGCCCGGAACCCGCCCACCTCTTTCACCAGGCAGGTCCGCAGCACCGAGAGGTGACAGGTGTACATCTGTGCGCGCAGGCGCTCCGGCGACCAGTCGGGCTTGGCGAACTCGTCGTAGCGCTTCCCGTCGGCGTCGACCTTGTCCTCGTCCGAGTAGACGTAGTCCGCCTCGGGGCACTCGGCCAGGACTGCGTGCACCCGTTCGAGGGCCTGGGGCACCAGGATGTCGTCGTGGTCCAGCAGCGCGAGGAACTGCCCGCGGGCCGCCCGCACCGCGTCGTTGGAGGACGCGACGATCCCACCGTTGGCCGCCCGCTCGATCACGGTGACACGTTCGTCGCCCGCGGCGGCCCGGGCGAGCAGGGCGCGCACGGCCTCGGAGGTCGACGCGTCGTCGACCAGGATCAGCTCCCAGTCGGCAAAGCTCTGAGCTCGGACCGACTCGATTGCCGCGCTCAGCGCTGCCAGCGGCGGGTCATAGACGGGGGTCAGGACCGAGAAGAACGGGGCGCGCTGGCTCATCGGCTACGGAGAATGCGCCGCACAGCGCCAACAGGGGCAAGGACCAGCTTGCCGGTGCGCCACGTGCGGGATTGCTTCACGGCGACCAGCTCGGTGAGCGCGTTGTGCACCTCTGACTTCGCCGCCTCGACCTCGGCTCGGGCCGTACCAACGGTCACCTCCGCGCCGATCGCATGGTCGCGCAGCGTCAGGATGCGCCGGCGAGCATCGGTGAGCTCCTCGATCAGGACGCGTCGCTCGGCCACCTCGGCCGCATCGCGGGCCTCCAGCGCGGCCCGGGCAGAGTGCGCGTCCTCAGCCGGCGGCAGTTCGACGGCGGGAAGCAGGTCGGGGACGGGCGCCCCGTGCGCCCGGGCGACCTCGGCGCGCAGCACGAACTGGTAGGTGAGCGCGTCAGGCTGGCCGCGGACCCAGTCGACGATGGTTCCGGGAAGGGACTCATCATCGATCTCGACCTCGCACCCGAGGGGGTCCAGGATGGTCCCCCGCAGGTCCGTGATGTCAAGGCCGGCACCGACCACCATCGCGACGACCGACTCGTGGGTGAAGAACCGAAGGTGGGTTCGGTCCAGCAAACCCGTCTCGAGATAGTCCCAGCGCCCCTGCAGCAGGGCCAGCCGCAGTGAGCCGTGGGCCACGTTGGGGATGGACATGACGATGGCGCCGCCTGCGGCGAGCAGCTGCACGGCAGAGCGCAGCACGGCATCGGGATCCATGAGGTGCTCAAGGACGTCGCCGAAGACGATCGCGTCGAATTCGCGGTCGGCGAAGATGTCGGCCAAAGCGGTCACGTTCAGGTCCGCCTCGACGACCTCGTCAAGGTGAGCACGGGCCTCCGCGGCGGCCTGTGGCTCGAACTCGACCCCGGTGACGGCGCAACCCTGTGCCGCGAGCGCCTTGCCGAAGAATCCCGTGGCACAACCGACGTCGAGCACTCGGCGGTTCGGCCCGACGAGCTCGAGCTCGATTGCCTGGGAGGAGTTTCGGACCGTGGGATCAACGGTGTCGATGTGATATTGCGACAAGCGCGTGGGCTCCTTGAGTGCGACGAGGCTCGGGTGCACCTGATGGAGGCCAGGCACGGTGCAGCGATACAGCAAGCCAACGATACCCGAGGCGACTTCGTGTCGGGGCCACCGCAAGAAGGCGATGGACCGCCTCGGGTCACAGGTGCGTGATGAGCGGCAGAGCTCTGGTCAGTGACTCCTGCCACGGTGGCAGCGGGTCCAGACCGGCCCGCCTCCAGGCCTCATGTCCCAGCACGGAGCACGCGGGCCTGGGCGCCGGCCGAGGGAACGCGTCGGTGGTCGTCGCGATCACCCGCGCGGGGTCAAGACCCAGCTCGGCAAAGATCGCCTGGGCGAAGCCGAACCACGTCGTCTCCCCCGTGGACGTGCCGTGATAGGTCCCGGCCGGCGCCTCGGCCTGCACCAGGGCCACGATCGCGTGCGCCAGGTCGACCGTCCAGGTCGGCTGCCCACGCTGGTCGTCGACCACCGAGACCGTGTCACGCTCGGCGGCCAACCGCGCCATGGTCTTGACGAAGTTCGGCCCGTTGGCGCCGTACAGCCAGGCGGTGCGCACCACCCAGGACCGCGGACACAGAGCCTGGACGGCCCACTCCCCCGCCGCCTTGGTCCGGCCGTATGCCGACCGCGGCGCGAGCGGGCCATCCTCGGCATTCGCACCGCTGACATCGCCGGCAAAGACGTAGTCGGTAGATATCTGCACCATCCGCGCGCCCGCAGCCGAGCAGGCACGGGCCATGTTCGCCGCCCCGACGGCGTTCACCGCGAAGGCGCCGGCCTCGTGCGACTGCGCATCATCCACGCCCGTCCAGGCAGCGGCATTGACCACAAAATCGTGGTCGGCCACGGCCGCCAGACAGGCATCCGGATCGGTGACGTCCAAGGTGTCATGGCCGGTCGCGGTCACCTCGGGTGCACCCGGTGCCGTCCCGAGTACGGCAACCAGGTCCTGGCCGAGCATCCCGCCCGCGCCGGTAACCAACCAGCGACTCATGTCGTGGACACCTTGGTCACGTTGGGCATACCGCGAGGCTATCCGAAGCGGTCGGGGATCACCGAACCCGAAGGCAGGCCGACGCGCTCAGCAGGCAGCCGGCGCCGCCAACCCCCGAAGCGCTCTGCGGATCGACTTGATTTCGGGTGACCACCCGGACTGTTCCACCACGACCTGTCACCGGACCTCAGGTGGATCGGGCGTAGACGATGTAGCGAGTCCCACGCCACAGGGCACTGGCGATCGGGTGCAGGCAGGTGTCGCTGGCAGTGAAGGTTCCGGCACGGGCAAGCACATTGGTGACGCCGAAGCCGGTGAGCTGAGGTGCACAGGGAGACAGGGCGACCTGCGCCCAGTCGTTACCGACAAGACGCACTTCGGCGCGGTTGGACCCGGTGAGCCATGTTGTCTTCAGAAAGCGGTTCCAGACCGACTCGTCGCGCATTCCGCCCAGCAGCCGTCTCCAGCCATCGGAGTTGGGATAGTAGTTCACACCGCTGAGACTGGACGCGCCCGACGCCGACAGGAACGACTCAAGTCTGGCATCGGCATAGTTGACCCACGTAGCGCCTGTCCCCTCTCGACGGATCGCCTGGGCTATGGCGCTGTGTTCCAGCGCACCCGTTCCGCGATACAGCGGGTTGACGCTCAGGAAACTGATTCCCACGAGCATGGCCACAGCTGCAACGCCCCACCTACGCGGAGCTGCCGCCAGGATGGCGATGGCCACGGCGCCCACCACGGCGGCGGCAACCAGGGCGGAGAGTGCAACGGTGAGAAGCAGGCTCTTGATCCTCAGCGCCTCGATCACGGCCAGGCCCAAACTGGTCGAGGCAACACCCACACCGACCAGAAGTCTCCTTCGCGCGCTCAGCCGGGGGATCTGCGAGTGCACCAGCACAGCTAGGAGAAACGCGCCCGAGATGCCAATCAGAGGTAGGACCCGGTAGGGAGGCACGTACGTCAGCAAGAAGAAGCGGCCAACCGAGCTCGGTACCGGCAGCTGGTGCCAGGCCAGGCCCAGAGCCAGGGAGCCGGCGGAGGCAAGGGCAACGTTCCTTGCGGTCGTATCTGTTCTGCGCCACCCCGCGAGAAGCAGGACGACCAGTGACTCTGCGCCGAGCAGGTAGGGCGCCGCGATCTCGCTCAGATTGGTGCCACCAAACAACGGCGGCGCATGCGCCAGAACCGGACTGAAGTCGGCGGAGAACAGCTGGGTCAACGAGCCACCTCCGCCGCTCGACTGGCGCCCTCCGGGGTAGACCGTCCCTCTGATCGCAGAAATGGCATCGGCGTGCGCGAAGACAAAGGCCGCCACACCGATCCCGGCCGCCAGCCCGACGGCCCCAACCAGGGCGAGGGCGTGAACCTTCGTGTAACGGCGCCCGCCAATGTCAGCCGCGATCATGGCGACGGTGATGGGGACAAGGGCAAGAAGCGTTGAGATCTGAAACGGCGGATACAGAACCAGGGCGAACGCAACCATCCAGTAGAAGCTGGAGACTGACCAAAGGAAGGCCCGTGACCGCGACTTGGCACGAAGCGCCATGAGAATGGACAAGCAGGCTGCCGAGCCGAAGCCGAGTGAACCCATGATCGGGTTCATGTGCCACCACTCGACCAGCGGCGAGAAAGAGATGAGCATCGAGATGCTGGCTGAAAGGCCCAGCCCGAGGCCGCAAAGCAGGGCCATCCCGTAGAAGGCCAGGGCAGAGACGAGCAGGGGTAACCACCAGTTCCACGCCAGCGCATGCGCAGGGGGCAAGACTATCGACGCCACGTTGTCCGGCCGGAAGATGACGGACCAGTCCCTCGTCGGCAGGTTGCCAATAACGGACAGGTCAAGCTTGCCGACTCCAGCCAGGCGGGTGCCGCCCCCGCCCGCCATCATCTGGCCGATGAAACCCGGCGTGTGGATACTCCATTCATCAGCTCGAATCGACTGTGGCGAGCCGAGCAGAAGCCCGGGGTCTGGCGCACTGTTCGACAGCATCCCCACCGACGAGCCGGACACGCCTGCGGCGACAAGAAGGACAAACAGCGCAACGAGAATGCCGGGATACACCAGCGCCGCACGTCCCATCATCGAGACCAGCCCGGTGGTTTCGGTGCGAGAGTGGAGGTGGAAGCCAACCCGACCTGGGTCCGGTCTGGTTGTGGCAATCGGCCGCTGCTCCGGCGACATCTAGGTCCTTTCATGTCAAGTGCGAGTCGAGTCTAGGACTGCGAGTCCGGGGCTGCCCGGAAGTCCTGGGCGCTGGCGTGGTCGTGTGCGTGACCCGCGGCCACTGACTCGACTCCTTCGTCGGTGGGCTCACCGCCTCCGGTGTCTGTGGTCATCCAGGAGAGCCAGGTCTGGTGGTCGCGGCCGCTGGCGCCGGCGCACGCCACGGTCTTGCTCAAACGCGATCACGGTCAAGGTCCTGGACGGGCAGGTCCGCAACCGGCCGGTCTGCGCCGCGACCGGGTCGAGGTGTTCGCACACACGGACATCTTGGGCAGGTGAGGCGGCGGCGGCGAGTGAGCCAGATTCTGGATGGCGGTGTTGACCGAGCTGAAGAACCGGGGCGTCAAGGACATGTTCTTGCTCGTCTGTGACCGCCTCAAGGGCCTGCCCCACTTCGTGAACGCCGTGTCCCCCCACGGTCCAGACCTGCATCTGGACCTGATCCGCGTCACGTTCCGCCACGCCTCCCGCCACCCCTGCGGCGCCATCGCCTAAGACGCGGGCTCATCTAGACGCGGGCTCATCTAGACGCGGGCTCATCTAGACGCGGGCTCATCTAGACGCGGGCTCATCCACCTGCCTGTCAACGCCGCCGCAGCAGCGCTGGAGGCACTGAACCGGAGGTGGGGCAAGCAGTTACCCAGCTTTGATCCTGGCGTGGCGCAACGCGTGGGCCGAGCCCACACAGCTGCCGGGCTGACCTGCAGACCCGAAGGGTGATCTGCTCGACCCATGCCGTCGAATCCCTCACCGCCGGCTTCCACCACGCTGTCAAACAGGGGTGCTCAGTGCTGTCTGTTAGCCGGTGGGACCCGGTGGCACGAACGACGCGGTGCGCGCCAGCACGCAGAACTCGTTGTACGTGAAGAGGCGACCGAACGCGCGCGGCAGCGGGAAGCTGTAGCAGCGCTCGACCTTCAGGCCCAGCGAGCTGGCCAGCACTCGCAAACCCGCGATGTCGACGAAGCGCACGTGCGTGCTGTCGCTGGCATAGCCGCGCTCCTGCGGGCAGATGAACAGCACCTTGCCGCCGGGGCGAATGAAGGGCAGGTAGCTCGCGATGACCTCGCGGGCGCTCGCCTCGTCCATGTGCTCCACGACGTGGGCAACCAGCGCCGAGTCGAACGAACCCTCGCGAGCGCTCCCGGCGCCTTCACCGAAGAACTCCTCGGAGGTGCAGGCTCTCAGACCTCGCCCGCGGGCGATCGCCACCGACGCCTCGTTGTGGTCGACCCCGACCGAGTCAGGGCCCAGGTTGAGCAGGTTGCGGCCGATCCCGCACCCGACATCGAGGGTGCGGCCAAGCTGCAGGCGGCGCAAGTTCCAGCGGTACGGGCGCTGGACGTCCAGCACCCGCTTCCAGCGGGCGCCCCCCAGCGTGACCAGGCGATCGGCGTAGCTCGGGTCGCGCGTGTCCGGCTGTTCTGAGGCGGGCATGGTGGCCTTCCGGTGGGCGGCAGTCTCTTAGTGCATGCTGCCCGGTACGGCCCGGATCCTCAAGCGCCGCGTCCAGCCGACTTCGGCGCGCGGATCGGCTCATGAGTCAGGCCACGCCCCCCAGTGAGAACGGCAGAATCTGGCGATGTCCTGCCGCGGCCGCAATCACCGACTTTCGGGCGATGTTCGCCACCGTCCGGTTCTTGGTCCAAGCCGGTGGCGATGTCCGCGACGGTAAGCCTGCAGGCCTGCTCACCGACCACGGTGACGCCCTCACGGCCGCCAGGTCGATCTGCACAAACCCGGCGGCGACACAGACGGCAATCTCGCTGCGGGACACCTTTGGCATGCTCTCGTCAGCGTGATCCGGCGCTCAGAGCGCCCGGCGTACCAGGTGCCAGTAGCCGGCGAGCACGGACTGCAACGGCCCTGCCGCGGCCGGCAGCGGCATCGCAGCGGCGGCGAACCGGTCGACCCACAGCGCGGCGAGCTCCCTGTCCGAGACCGTGCGTGCGCCCTGAACGGCACGGCGGCGCGCCCGAACCCAACCGAGGTGAGCGAGCACCCAGCCCCAACTGCGGACCTTCTGCCCGCCCCAGCCCTGGGTGAGGGCGACCACGGCCATGGCTAGCTCGAAGGCAACGAGGGCGGGAGCGAGCAGCGCAAGGGTGCGAGCGCCGTAGCAGGTGAGGACGAACAACAGCCTGTTGCGGTCCAGCAGGTACATCTTGAGCGCGTTGCGGCTGAACTCGTAGTAGTGGACGACGACGGCGTCTGGCACGTAGCGCACCCGCAGGCCACGTTGCCAGCAGCGCCAGCTCAGGTCGAGGTCCTCGTAGTAGGCGAAGAACTCGTGCGGAAACCCGCCGAGGGCATCCCAGACCTCACGTCGCAGAACCAGCGCGGCACCGCTGGCAGAGGCGATGTCGACCGGTTCCTGATGCAGGCTGGCGGGCTCATCCAGGCCACCGGCCCAGCTGAGCCCGAGGAAGTGCAACGGGTTGCCCGCCGAGTTCATGACTGACGGGTCCCGCGCCAGGCGGATGCTCCCGCTCACGATCCCGGTCCCCGGCACGGCTGCGGCCGCCACGAGCCGGGCGAGGGCATCTGGCTCGGCCACCGCGTCGCTGTTGACCAGGGCAAGGTAGGGCGCGACGAGCCGGGTGGCCCCCAGGTCAACGCCGCCGGCGAAGCCCAGGTTGCTCGCCGGTCGGACCAGGTCGAAGCCGAGCTCGTCGCGCAGTGCGCGAAGGTCGGTGCGCTGGCAGCCGTTGTCGACCACGACCAGGCTCACGTTGACGTCGCGGGACCGCAGGACCGCGCGCAGGGCGACGTCGAGAACCGGCTCGGCCCCGTAGGCGAGCATGACCACACCAACCTCGGGTGACTCAGTCATCCTGACCTCCGCTCGGCGCCGAGGCCGGCGCGCCACCGAGCCTGTCGACGGACCAGGCAGGCGCCGAGCAGAACCAGGGCCACTGCGGATCCGAACACCAGGGACCAGGCTGCGCGCGTCGCGAGCTCGCCGGGCACGGTGGCCGTGACCACCAGAGCGGCCAGGCCCGCCGCCCAGCCCATGACCACTGTGCGGTCGGCCCTCAGCGCGAGCAGCGCCTGGGCGGCAACCTGGGCGAGCATGAACAGTGCGCCGGAGACGGCGATAAGGGTGATGACACCACGGTCGATCGAGAACCGTGGCCCGAACAGCAGGGGTACCAGCTCGGACCCCAGGAGCCAGACCCCGAGCGCGCCGGCCACCCCGATGACCAGCGTCCCGACGCCCACCGCCTCGACCCGCCCGCGGAAGCCGTCGCCGTCCCCGGCGCTGACCAGGGCGGCCAGGCCCGGCAGGAACACCGCCTGGACGGCCGCGAAGAGGAAGAGCGGGACGCGGGCCACGACAAGTGCGGCCAGGAACTGGCCGCTGACCGCCCTCTGGTTCGGGGTCGCCAGGAGTTGGACGATGATGGGCCCGGCGTTCGCGAGCGCCTGGGAGAGAACAGAGGCACCGAGCAGGGTGGCGACCGCTGTGACCACGGTCCGCTGGGCCACCTCTGGTCCCCCGGGCTGGATGAGGACCAAGGGGCGGGGGGTGGTCACCAGGACCGCCACCACGGGGGTCACAAACAGCACCAGCCCATATGCGCTCACGCTCTGGATCCCCAGACCGAACAGGACCCCGGCGGCAGTGACGCGCAGCACACCGTCGGTGGCCAGCTGGGCGCCATAGCGCCCGAAGCGCCCCTGCCCGGACATCAGGCCCCGCACCATGTAGGAGGCGCACATGCCGGCCATCGCCAGCACGAGCAGCACCAAGAGCTCACCTTGGCCGGTAAACAGCCGCGCGCTCAGGACCGGTCCGGCAAGGATCGCCACGACAGCGACGCCTGCGAGCACCACCAGGGCGACTGCGCCAACGCGGCGGACGTAGGAACGGTTGCCCTCACCGCGGGCCCGGCGCCTCGCGGTGACGCGCCCGAGCTCCTGCTCGAAGGGTAGGAACAGGCCGATCCCCAGGGCGTTGAGCAGGGTCCACAGGACCGACAGGGGGGCGAAGCGCTCGGGCCCCAGGCCCTGCCCGGCGAAGCCGAGGAAGCCGTACGTCGAGAGGCCGAAGACGGCCAGGCCCGCCGCGACGGCCATCATCCCGCGGCCATGGCGCGCTGCGGGATGGGTCGGGGGGCTCTCGCCGATGAGCTCGGTCACGACGGGCTGCGGCCGGGGGGTCCCGGACCCGCCACGGGCGGCGGTTCGACGACCGGGCCGTCCTCGAACCGCTCGAGGCGGTTACGCAGCAGGGCGCACTCCTCTGCGAGCGTCTGCGCCTCGTGCTCCAGCGAGCTGATCTCGGCGGAGAGCTGCACCGACACCACCAGCAGCACGAGCAGGGCCATGAAGAACACGAGGTTGAGCGGGGTCGCGATCCCGACGAGGTTCGCGAGCCGGTACAGCAGGCGTGGGAATGCGCTGAAGAAGATGACGACAACCGACACGGAGATCCACAGCACGGCGAACTTCTCGCGCAGCAGCCGCCTGCGCAGCAGCTCAAACATGAAGGCGAGCGTCAAGAACGCGCCGAGCAACGCGAACAGGTAGCCGTTCATGGCCTCGCCTCCGGCGAGGGCACCATCAGCTGGCGCCGCCGGGTCAGTGAGATGCCCAGCGCGAGGCAGGCACGCAACAGGTAGATGACGGCAGTAATGGGTCGCTGGGATGGCCTCCCAGCCGAACGCTGCCGCATCGAGACGCCGACCTGCCCGACGACCAGACCGCTGCGCAGGGCGATCACCAATGACTCGACCGTGTCACCGAGGTACTCCACGGGGTAGTGAAACGCGAACAGACGGATCGCCCGGGGGCCGGCGGCACGGAACCCGGATGTCGTGTCGGTCAGGCGGGTGTGGGCTAGGCGGCTGAGCGCACCGGCGAGCACGCGCATCGCCCAGCGGCGAGGCCCGCGGACCGCGTAGCCCCCCTGATCGGCGAACCGTGCGCCGATCACGACGTCGGCGTGCGCGAGGTTCTCGAGCAGGCGCGGCACGTCCCGCGGGTCATGCTGCCCATCGGCGTCCACCTGCACCACGGCGCCATAGCCCTCGGCCAGTGCGTAACGAAACCCTGCACGCATGGCGCCACCCACACCGATGTTGAACGGCAGGTCAAGCACCTGGACGCCACTCGAGCGAGCCACCGCGCTGGTCTGGTCGTGTGAGCCGTCGTTGACCACCAGGACTGCGACGTCGGGCAGGTGCTCGCTGACCTCCCGTAGGACGGCCGGCAGCGACAGCGCCTCGTTCCACGCCGGAACCACGACCAGGACACGCTTATCCGAGCGGGCAGACATGGCGGCCAGACTACCGAAGGTCCCACGGGCGCCAGACCATCCGCCCCGGCCCGAACTGAGCAAGCCTGCGGTCCTCCGGTCGTGCTCTGGGGGTGAGGCGCGAGCCGAGTTGGGCGGGCTCGGCGGTATCACCGCACCAGGCCAGCACTAGGCCGGGCACGGCCCGCGCCGGTCTTGGCCGCACTCGCTGCTCGCTGAAGGGTTCGCAGCGAACCTTCAGGTCCTGCGCGGCGAGCCGGCCAAACCTCCCGAGACTGACCGCTGAGTCCAGGTCGTGCTCCTAGGGCGTGGTCCTGAAGCCGGGGACGTTGGCGCCGAGCCAGGTCAGGCTACCCGGCAGAAGGCCCTGCCACAGGCTGACCCGGTGTCCGGCATGTTGCAGGACCGTGGCGGCCACAGCCGTTGGCGGCTTGGCCGCCTTCAGGAATGCGGCGCTTGATTCGTAGGAGAACGGATCTACGTGGGAGGTCTCCAGCCAAATAGCCACCGGCGGCGGTTTTCGGCTGCTCAGGGCGACCAGGTCGTAGCGGGCGGCAAGCTGGCCACGTGGCGGATAGGGCTCGTAGAAGGGGCCGAACTCCGGGCGAAAGTAGCCGCCCATCATGATCGCGGTCGCGTACTGGGCCGGATGCAGCATCGTCACCATCGCGGCGCACCAACCGCCGGCTGAGAGCCCTATCGCGGCCCAGGAGTCTCGGTTGGTTTGGACGCGGAACGTGTGGGTAACCCAGTTCGGAACGTCCCGCGCCAGCCAGGTCTCCACCTGCGGCTTGCCGGCGCTGCCGTTGACGCACTCGGTGTCCACGCCAGCGGGAATCTCCAGCTGTGGGGAGACAACCAGGACCGGATGCATTCGCCCCATGGCAACCTGTTGGGCCGATACGCCGCCGAGGTTCATCCCCACGATCCACGACATGGGGTCGCCGGGATAGCCCTGGAAAGCCTCCATGACGGGATAGCGCACCAAGGCGTTACCGGGGTCGGTGTAGCCCTGCGGCAGCTGAACGACAATCGTGCCGACGATCCCGCTCAGTGGGCCCTTGACCGTATACGAGATCACCCCCGAGGCACTCATGCGGTCGAGGGGCAAAGGCGGAAGCGTCCTGCCGGCGGTTGCGGCGATGCCGGCGACCTTGCTGCTGGTCGCCTGGGAGACCGTGGTGCCTCGGTTCAGTGCGGTCGCGGTGGGGGCACCACCGAAGGCTCCCCTGAGGTCCGTCCAGTCAGCAAAGAACAGAAACTGAGCATTGAGCTGGGTGGCGGCCGTCAGCAGCACCAAGGCGTTGACGGTCAGCAGCATGCCCACCCTGGCGGCGATCCTGCCAGGGCTACGCCCGGAAAACGAAGGCCACACAAAGATCAGGACAACAAACGCGCCGACCGTGAGCAGCGCGATCGCATAGAGGAACACCGGCCCGGTCAACGACATTCGCGCCACCCTTGCAGACCGCTGCCGACCGGGTCGGGTGAAGCGCCCACCCAAGCCTTCGGTTGAAGGGGGCCGGTCATGTGTTCCTCCGTCGGTGCTCAGATCCCCAGCACGACGCGATTGCGCCTCGAGCTGGCACGACACGACCGAACAGGGGCCGTCTCGGCTCGTCACCGGGCCGCGAAGACGGCTGCCCCAACGCCGTGACAGCGAAAAACCTAACAGGGCAGGCCCCAGCCCGCCGAGCCAGGCAGAGCTCTGCTCGGGTCGCATCCCGCCGGTAGGGCCCGGCCGTGCCGTTGGGCAGACCTCCGTTCGCTTGGGTCCACGTGCACCGCAGTATGGCGGCCCCCAGCAGCCAGCCACGACCAGGGCGGGGCTGACGGGCCGCTCCAGGCGCCGCGACGCCACATCTTGGGCGATGGCGCGTTCGTCCACCCACGAGGTCCGACGGGCAGCTCACCCTGACCCAGCCAGCAGGCGACGTTGTCCGGGCCCGGAGCGCACTCAGCGGATGTACTGGATCTGCTTGATCCGCTCGAGCTGCTCCTCCAGCAGAAGACGGTTGGTGCGCAGCAGGTCGGAAATGACCCCCAGCGCCAGAGAGAGCAGAGCGGCCACAGACATGATCGAGCCGAAGATGAGCGACTGGACGTTACCGGCGGTCTCACCCCGCGCAAACCACAGGACCAGGAACCTCACGAACGGAATCGCTGCCAAGATACCGAACATCGCGGCCAGGGTGGCGAAGATGACGTAGGGCTTGAACATCAGGTAGCTGCGCATGATCGCGGAGGCCGACTTCACCATGTGGTGGCCGGTGTTCTTGAAGAGGCGCGACTCACGCGTCTTGGCGTTCGTCACGACGGGGACGCTGGCGATCTGGAGGCGTTTGTTGCCGGCCTGGATGATCGTCTCCATGCAGTAGCTGAACTGCGTGAGAACGTTCAGGCGCAGCAGCGAGCCGCGCGAGTACGCGCGGAAACCGCTCGCAGCGTCCGGCAGCGCGGTGCTGGCCGCGCGGTTCACCACGTGGCTGCCAAGACGCTGCATGCGTTTCTTGTAGGGCGAGAAATGGGCAATGGTCTGGGTCTGGCGGTCGGCGATGACGATGTCAGCCGCGCCGGCCAGGATCGGTTTCACGAGGTCGCCGATGCGGTCCTGGGGGTACTGGTTGTCGCCGTCGGTGTTCACCACGATATCCGCGCCGTGAGCTAGGGCGTAGTCCACGCCGTCCCGGAACGAGCGGGCCAGGCCCATGTTCCCGCTGTGTTGGACGAAGTGCGTGACACCATTCTCGCGGGCGACCTCGACGGTGCGGTCCGAGGACCCGTCGTCGATGACCAGGATCTCGATCTGGTCCACGCCGTCGATCTGCGCCGGGATCGACTGCAGCACCGCCGGCAGGGTCTTCTCCTCATTGAGGCAGGGAACCTGGATGAAGACCTTCATGTGTGTCCCGATCAGTCGTGCGTGCGTGGCATCGACGCACCGCGGCGCGCCCGGGTGCCTCAGCACCCACAACAGGTTATCTCAGCGGCTCACAAGGACACTCAGGTCACAGCGCCAAGATCTTATTCGACACCCGCCCGCCCACGGGCACTGACCGACACGCCCACCGAGCAGCCCGACACATTTCACGTGCGCCGAGGTGGCTTCCCACGTTCGCCAGCCGGAACTGCTCCAGTGCGCTGCGGTACGGCGATGCGCCACTGCGGTGGTGTTGCCCGACCCGGTGATGTTTGGCTGGGGTGCGCAAAGAAACCGTCCGACTGCGCAAATCGCACACCGGGCGCGCCCGGGCCATCATGCTACCGTTCCACGGGTGAGCCGAGCGCACGCAGCGACCCTGCAAGGGACGCGGCAGGCACTCAGCCGCAGCGTGGGGCACAGGCGACGAATCGTGTTCGCCGTGGCGCTGGTCGTGCTCGTGCCCAAGCTGATCCTGGCGGCTACGACGTACGGTACCAACGACGTCGGGCACTGGCTTGACTTCCTGCACGCCGTGCGGCTTTCAGGACCCGTGGGGGTCTACAGCTACCCGTTCCAGCATTCGTTGTACAACCACCCGCCGTTGATCGGCTACTACCTGGAGCTCATCAGCGCCGGGACACACGTCGGCCTGGCCGCCAACTTCTCGATTCGAGCTGTCTCGAGCCTGGCAGATGTCGCCAGCGCCGTTCTCGTGTTCGAGCTCCTGCGCACCCGTCGCCCGCTGCGCGAGGCAACCCTGGCAGGTCTGGTCGTCGCCTGCAGCCCCATCCTGGTCATCATCTCGGGGTACCACGGCAACACGGACCCCGTGTTCACGATGCTCGTACTTCTCAGCGTCTACCTGCTGGCCGATCGGAGAGCACCGGCTCTGGCAGGCGTAGCCCTGGCGCTCGCACTCGGTGTCAAGATCGTGCCGATCGTGGTCGTCCCGTGCCTGATGATCTATGCGCTGGGGAAAGGACGCGCAACACTGTTGCGCTTTGTCGCGGGGTTCGGCGCCGCTTCCGCCCTGTTCTGGGTGCCGGCGCTGCTTGAGCAGTGGAGCGCGATCCGGCGCAACGTCCTGGGGTACTCCGGCAGCACAGACCACGAGTGGGGAATCGCCCAGCTCGGGCAGTACGCGGGAAACCCGCCGTGGGCCACCTGGCTCGAGGGACCGGGTCGGATGCTGGTCGTTGGGGTCTGCGCCGTCCTGCCGGCACTGCTCGTCTGGCGTCGACCCCGCTACGTCGTGGCGGGCGTGGCCTTCGCCCTTGCCGGCTTCCTGGCGCTGACACCCTCGTTCGGGACCCAGTACCTGGTCTGGGGGGCCGCGGCGGTCGTGTTGCTGGCACCGCGCGCCGGGCTGGTGTTCAACATCATGGCCGGCGTTCTCCTGACCAGGGTTTACACTCGCTGGAACGGCGGCCTGCCGTGGGACCATGCCCACGCCTCGGCGTTCACGCCCAAGGAGCGGGTCTTCGGTTTGCTGGTCTGGGCCGTACTACTGTGGGCCTTGGTCGAGAGCACCAGCCGCCTGCGACGACACGAAGAGCCCGTCGATGACCCGCCAGGTCAGCGTCCGTGGCTGGAAGGCCAGCGTGGCTCCGGGTCGGCTGTCGTGCCTCTTCGGGCCGCCAACGAGTCCGCCGCACCTCCACACTCACCGTTTTGACCATCACCGACTCCCCCGACCTGCGCAAAGGAGAACCCATGCCCGCCCCGAAGCCGCAGCCACGCATCGGCATCGTGGTAGTCGCCTACAACGCTGCGTCGACCCTGCTCACGACTCTTGACCGGATCCCGCACGACTTCCGCAGTCGGATCGCCGAGGTGATCGTCTGCGACGACGCCAGCCACGATGACACCTTCGAGCTCGGTCGTGAGTGGGCTGCCCGTGCCGACACCCCGACCACACACGTCATCCGCCATACCAAGAACCTCGGCTATGGCGGCAACCAGAAGGCGGCCTACGCACTGGCGATCGAGCACGGCCTCGACGTCGTCGTGCTTCTGCACGGCGACGGCCAGTACGCGCCCGAGTGCCTCCCCCAGATGGTCGCGCCCTTCGAGCGCGACGACTGTGCCGCGGTGTTCGGTTCGCGCATGTTGGAGAAGGGCGCTGCCAAGCACGGTGGCATGCCCGTCTACAAACGCCTCGGCAACCGCATCCTGACCCGGTTCGAGAACCGAGTGCTCGGTACCGACCTCAGCGAGTTCCACTCGGGGTATCGCGCCTACGCGACACGGATCCTCAAAGAGATCCCCTTTGAGGCCAACAGCGACGGATTCGACTTCGACACCCAGATCATCGCCCAGGTCCTGCACGTGGGAGGACGGATCCAGGAGATCCCAATCCCGACGTACTACGGAGACGAGATCTGCTACGTCAACGGGATGAAGTACGCGCGCGACGTCGTGCACGACGTCGTGGAGTACCAGCTCGCAGTGCGGGGTTTCGGAACCTGCGAATGGGTTCCCAAACCGGACGAGTACGCCTTCAAGGAAGGCGACGGATCGTCGCACTCAGCGATCTTGGACATGCTGTCGAGCCTGCCCCCGTCCCGCATCCTCGATCTCGGCTGCTCCGGCGGCCTGCTGGCGGAGAAGATGCGCACCGCCGGTCACTACGTCGTCGGCGTCGACACCCTCGAGGTACCAGGGGTTCGCGCGTTCACCGATGAGTTCTACATCGGCAACCTGGACAGCGAGATTCCCCAGGCCGCCGGCGGCGGATTCGACGTCGTGATCGCCGGAGACGTTATCGAGCACCTGGCCAAACCTGCCGACGCCTTGCGCGCCATGAGCGCCGTCCTACGTCCGGGCGGTCAGTTGCTCCTGTCGGTTCCGAACTTCGGCCATTGGTACCCCCGCCTTCGGGTCGCGTTCGGTGCCTTCGGATACGACCGGCGCGGAATCCTTGATGACACCCACCTGCGGTTCTTCACCCGCTCAACGTTGCGACGACTGGTACGCACTGCCGGGTTCGACGTGCTCGAGGAGTCGGCGACCGGTCTGCCGCTGGGTACGGTCTCTCAGCGCGGCGGCAGCCGGGGGTCGCTGATCCGTCGCACCGACGCGATGCTCGTCCGACT
>Ga0209890_10000169_pt1 | contig 30731 bp, 24 predicted proteins | sample OrgsoiDNA2013049_FD_185799 | JGI IMG/M metagenome (GOLD analysis project Ga0209890, IMG submission 185799) | Permafrost soil microbial communities from the Arctic, to analyse light accelerated degradation of dissolved organic matter (DOM) -... | ecosystem: Environmental > Terrestrial > Soil >... | reverse complement strand
GTCTGATTGAAACTCTTATGCACGTCAATCAAAGTTTTCATAGGGAATCTTCACGGACTTTTTATGACTGCCATTCTACGGTTCAAGCTGAAGATTGGTCGCAAGCAGGCTGCGGATGGGGTTGCGACCGAGTAGGTGCTCTGCATGGACATAGCAACCGATCGAGAGGATTTGGAGCTCGGCCTTCTGCGCACGTTTCTTGCCGTAGTTCAGCATGGGAGTATGGGACGCACTGCAGCGGCGGTTGCGAAGACTCAACCGGCCGTGAGCCAACAGATGTTGCGGCTAGAAAAGATCATTGGCCGGAAGCTCTTCTACCGAAGCCGCAATGGCGTGAAACTAACCAGCCACGGCGAACTGTTGGTCACGTACGCCAATCGCGCCATCGATCTCAATGAAGAGGCGCTTGCGCGGCTACGCGAAGAATCCGCCTCTGGGCCAGTGCGCCTCGGCATCAGCGAGCAAACGGCGCTCGCCGGTCTGACGCCGGCGCTCAAGCGGTTCCAGAGGACCCAACCTGATGTTGAGTTGAAGCTTGTGGTGGCAGCGCCAGCGAAGCTCGAATTCCTGCTCATGCAGGGAGAACTGGATTTTGTCATCACCGATCCCATGCGGATTAAAGGCCTGCCCGTCACAGAGTGGAGATCCCGTTTAGCTTGGCTTGCCAGCACAGACTTTTCTATCGATCCACTCAAGGTCCTGCCGCTCGTACTGTGTGAAAGCACGAGCTGGTGGCGCGACAAGATACTTTCTTCCTTACGCAAAGCTGGGTGGGAGTGGCGTGTGGTATTCGAAAGCGCGAGCTTGGATGCGACATTGGCAGCGCTCGACTCCGGTCTGGGGATGTCAGCCCTGCTACCGGAAACTGTCCGCGATACGGGGGTCAGTGAGGTCAAGTGCTCAAGCCTGCCTGTGCTTCCCGAGGTTCGATTCGGACTGTTTCGCAGCCCAACTGCATCCACCAAAGCCCGGGCTCCGATGGAAACGGCATTGGCAACTTCGATCCAAGCGGCAACCGGCAACCGGCTGGCGCATTCTGCGGAAGCGCAGGGATTGCCGTCGGATGAGAACAGTCTTCCGGGCGCTAGCGGTTTGAGGGAGTTGGGTGGTGCACCGCTTTAAGCTACAGAACACAACTCGCTCTGCCTTTGGCTACGTTGCGCGGCTTACCGTGCGTGAGCTTATCTTGGTTTACATCACGCAGGAATATCATGCCTGCTGACTCTTGATTAGCGAGTTCATCCCGGGCCGAATTGCCCCCCAACTATTGAGCCTCTCAACTCTTAATGAATATTTTATGCGCTCTTTACGAGATCTTTACGGGCTTAGGTGTCAAATGAGATCGTGCCAGACGACAAGAAGCTCTAGGAAGTGACAGTCAGAAGCACGGTGCGTGACCGCAGCGCAATGTCCGATAAGCCAAGAGTTACCTTATGGCACGTGCGATGCTCATTAGGACTGCCTTCTGACTAATTAAGTTATCGTCCTAACAAGAATTATCTATTGGACGGTGGCGACTGGCAGCGCTTAGTTTATGAGGACTCTGATGGCCGATGACACGTGGATGAAACGCGGCGACGAACAGCATCGGTGGAAGACGGAGCTAAGGAAAAGGGGAGCAAGCGAAATGACGAATGCTTTCAGTAAGCGGCGGTCCTGTAGTGAAGCGAAGAGCGATTTCGAACCGGGAGGGGATGGAGACGTGAAAACTATGAGGCCTCTGCTGCGCACAGCCGCGGCAGGTGCGATGTTCCTTTCGATGTTTGCTTTGTGCCTGGCATTTGCTCAAGGCTCGCGTTGTTATGCGCAGGCCCAGGCCCAACCGCAGGCTCAGGCGGAAGTGGCGAAGTTGCACAAGTCAGGAGAACCTTCGCCGGGAAGCTCTGCCGATGTGGGATCGGCGACGAGCGAGTCACCCGCCCGCCCGGCGGTCTCGCCAAATCCGGCTGTGCCGGTAGATGTTGCAAGCGAGCTTGCGGCTCTGAAGGCGCGCATTGAGCAACTGGAATTGCAACTGAAGGGAAATGCGGTGCCAGAACAGCCGTCCACGGCCATGGCCATGGCTAGGGCTCTGGCAAAAGAAAATAATCCGGAGCTGGCTGTGGCGCCGGCTGAACCGGCCCAACCGCAGGACGAGTCCGCCTCTGCATCTCCGGCCGCGAAGCCCGAAAAACCAGAGCCGACTGTACCTTTTGCTTACGCCGACTGGACCTGGCTCAACGGCAATGCGCGCAATAAAGACGCGGTGTGGGATTCGAAATTCTTCACTCCAGAAATCAGATTTGACACTCACTTTGTGAGCAGCTTCAACCATCCGAAAGATGACACGATTGGCGGGTCGAGCGAGATCTTCCGGTCGAACGAAGTGCAACTGGAGCAGATCAGCTTCGGCGGTGACTTCCATTGGCAAAACGTTCGTGGCAGGGTCTTGACCATGGGGGGAATGTTCGGCGTCACGACGCCAAGGAATGACGCTAGCCCCGGACGCGGGCAATGGGACCTTCGTGGCGCGTACAAATATTTCTCTGAAGCGTATGGCGGCTATCACTGGAATGTGAACCATGGGCTCAACTTAGACGCGGGAATCTTCGTTTCCTACATCGGACTGTTCAGTTACTACAATTTCGATAACTGGGCTTACCAGCCGTCGTATGTCTCCTCCAACACGCCGTGGTTTTTCAATGGAGTACGCGTTCAGTGGTTTCCGACCGACAAGCTGAAGATAGAGCCCTGGTTCATCAATGGATGGCAGTCGTACGGCAGATTTGGTAGCCGTCCCGGCTTGGGCGGACAGATTCTGTACCGTCCGAAACCGTGGCTCGCGTTGGTGTTCAACAATTACGGTATGGGCGAAGACACGCTCGGCCTGATCGGTCGCTCGCGCATCCACACCGACGACAGCGTCGAAATCAAATACTACGACAAGCCGACCAAGACTCTCGACAAGATGGCGTTCTCTTTTACAGCCGATGCAGGATGTGAATACGGTGGCGGAGTGGCTTGTTTTGGAAACAAGAAGTCGGCGGGCCAGATCGTTGCCTACAAGCAAAACTTTCTGGGTTGGATGGCTTACAACCGCTTCTGGTTCAAAAAGGACCTGTTTGGATTGACGATTGGCGGTGGCCAGATGAACAATCCGGGGCGCTATCTGATGCTGCTACCCCCGATCAACGGAGCGGATGCGATCTCGGGATCGCCCTACCTCCCGGCCAGTCCTGGAACAGCGTTCAAAGCCTGGGATACGTCGGTCACTTTCGACTACATGCCCAAGCAGTACATCACGTTCCGATGGGAATATGGATATCGTCACGCGAATATGCCGTATTTCACGGGTCGCGGTGGAATTACGCCTCCGGGGGGCAACAACGGTTTTCCTGCCCAATTCGTTTGCATGGACAACACTCCCGACCCCACGGGTGAAGGCTGCGGCTCACATGGCGGTCTTTGGACTCCAGACCTGCGAAAGGATGAGGGCACTCTCAGACTGGCCATCATGGTCAAGTTCTAGTCCTGGTTTAGCCATCGGCTCTCTGGTGAGAGACATGGCAACCAGCGACATGAAACGGGAGCAGCGTTCTGGATCTTGATCCGGTCCTGACGCTGCTCCACAACCGTCCCCCCCCGGTTGACTGGCAACGAAAGTGGAGCGGTCTCGGAGGCGCGCGAACGTTTGCTGCCGCGAATTGAAGTTACCCATGAAAAACAAAGGTCTGGCAATTTGTCTTCTTCTGATCTCTCTCCTGGCGCTCCTGCTTCTGGGCGGATGTAGCAGCGCGCATGGAGATCCGGCGGCGGAGGCACCGCCACCCGCCACCGTCGTGCCGGATGTAGATGTCAGCCTGTTCAGTGTTGACCATCCGGAGCATTTTCCGATCGCCACGGCTACAGAACGAATTTCGACCTCGAAGTTGGTGGTGACGGGCACGGTGACGCCCGACATTGCCCGCAACGTTCCCGTCATCTCGTTGGCTACTGGGCGCGTCGTCGCGATCCACGCCCGACTGGGAGACACGGTTCAAAAAGGCCAATTGTTGCTGAGTATTCGCAGCGACGATGTGGCCAGCGGCTTCTCTGACTACCGGAAGGCGGTCGCCGACGAAGTCCTGGCGCGTACCCAACTCGAACGGGCCAGCGACTTGTACAAGCACGGCGCAATCGCCATGAACGACCTTCAAGTGGCCCAGGACACGGAAGACAAGGCCAAGGTTGATCTGGAAACCACCGAAGAGCATCTCCGCCTGCTCGGCAACGATCCCCAGAAACCGAAGGGCGTGGTGGATGTCTACGCGCCCGTCTCCGGAGTAATCACCGATCAGCAAGTTACCAATGCCGCCGGAGTGCAGGCTTTAGGCTCGAGCCCGTTCACGATTTCCGACCTGTCCTACGTTTGGGTGGTCTGCGATGTGTACGAAAACGATCTGCCGAACGTCCACGTTGGCGACGCCGCGGAAGTTACTCTGAATGCCTATCCAGGCAAGATCATTACCGGTCAGATCGGCAACATTGGCGCCATTCTCGATCCCAACATTCGGAGCGCCAAGGTGCGCATTGAAGTTCGCAATCCCGGAATGCTCCGCATGGGCATGTTTGCCACGGCCACGTTCCACGGCCAGAAGAAGGAGACGCACACCGAAGTTCCGGCCAGCGCGATATTGCATATCCACGACCGCGACTGGGTGTACGTGCCAACACCCGACCGGAAGTTCCGCCGTATGGAAGTAGTCGGCGGAGACGCCTTGCCCAACCACATGCAAGAGATCAAGTCAGGAATAGCGCCAGGTCAGCAAGTGGTCGCCAACCCATTGGTGTTGGAACACGCGATCGAGCAGTGAATGCAAGGTGTAACAACAGGTTCTGGGCGGCACAAATAACCCATGATTCGGGCCCTCGTCGATTTCGCATTAAACAATCGGTTCGTCGTGCTATCGCTGGCGATTTTGGCCACCGCTTGGGGGGCCATCTCGTTTCATAACCTGCCCGTCGAAGCGTATCCCGATATCGCGGATAACTACGCAACCATCATCACGCAGTGGCCAGGCAGAGCCGCCGAGGAGGTTGAACAACAGGTCACGATTCCGATCGAAATCCAGATGAATGGAATTCCTCATCTCTCGCATCTTCGGTCGGAATCGATTTTCGGTTTGTCCTTCGTACTGCTGGTCTTCGACGACAGCTCGGACAATGACTGGAACCGCCAGAAGGTACTGGAGCGGATGGCTCAGGCCGATTTGCCCCAGGGCCTTCAGCCGTCCATGGGCACGGACTGGAGTACAACGGGGCAGATCTACTGGTACGTGCTGAGAAGTACCAACCCTCAGATTGACGTTATGGATCTGAGGTCGATCCAGGATTGGGCCGTGGTGAAGGAACTCAAGTCCGTCCCAGACATTGTAGACGTCAGCACCTTCGGGGGCACGACGCGGGAATATCAGGTGCGCGTCGATCCCAACAAGCTGGTGTCGTACGGCCTGAGCATTGGCCAGGTAGAACAGCAGCTCGCGAATAACAACATCAACGCCGGCGGCAACTTTGTGGAGACCGGCTTACAGCAGATGAACGTCCGCACGCTCGGGCTCTTCAGCAAGGTGAGCGACATCGAGCAGACAGTCTTAACCACCAAGTCCGGGACGCCTCTCCGAGTCAAGGACATCGCGGAAGTGAGCCAGGGGCCGAAGGTCCGCCTGGGCCATGAAGGCAGGGCCATCCGCCGGGACAATGGCAAGGTCGTGGACAATGACGATGTCATCTTTGCCCAGGTGATGATGCGCAAGGGCGCCGACTCGGGACCAACGCTCGAAAAACTTCACGCCAAAGTGGACCAGCTGAACAACGGCCTTCTTCCTCCGGGCGTGAAGCTGGAGCGGATGATCGACCGCAGCGATCTGCTGGCCTTCACTTTAGACACGGTGCTGCACAACTTGGGTGAGGGGATGATTCTGGTGACCATCATCCTTTTCCTGTTTCTCCTCAACACGCGCGCCGCCATCATCGTATCGCTGACGATCCCGTTTTCGCTCCTCTTTGCTTCGATCCTGCTCGACTGGACAAAAGTTCCCGTCAACCTGCTTTCGCTGGGCGCGCTGGATTTCGGAATGGTGGTCGATGGCGCGGTGGTAATGATCGAAAACATCGTTCGCCACATGGGCCGCAGCCAAACCAGCGTCCCGACTTCCGGGCGCATCACGGTGACCGTGAAGACCTCCGCCCAAGTCATCCGCGAGGCGGCGCACGAGGTGCAGCGGCCGGTATTCTACGCCATCCTCATTATCATCACCGCCTACATGCCCATCTTCACGCTGCAGCGTATCGAAGGACGACTGTTCCGGCCCATGGCCTGGACGGTCGCCTTTGCCCTACTCGGCGCGATGACGTTTTCGATCCTGGTTGCCCCAGTACTTGCGAGCGCATTGCTTCGTCTGGGTGTCACGGAATCGCACAACCCGGTCTTGGCTTATCTGACCGAGCGCTATCGGCGGCGCCTCCGCTGGTGCGTAGGACATCGGACGATTACCGTCGGGGTCGGTGTGGCTTGTCTGGTGATCACACTATTTCTGGCTTTCAGCGGAGCCATAGGTTCGGAATTCCTGCCTCACCTGGATGAAGGCTCGATCTGGGCCCGCGGCACGTTGGCGCAAAGCACGAGCCTCACCGAAGGCACGCGCTTTATGAACCAGGCGCGCCTGATTTTTGCGTCCTTCCCTGAAGCCAAGCAAGTCATCTCGGAAATCGGCCGGCCGGATGACGGAACGGACACAGGTGGGTTTGGAAATACCGAATATTTCGTCGACCTCAAGCCCAAGGCGGAATGGCGGCCCGTTTTTGGAGAAGACAAAGAGAAACTTATCGCCGCCATGAATCGAGAGATAGCAAAGGTCCCGGGGGCGACCTGGAATTTCTCTCAGCCCATTGAAGACAACGTCGGAGAAACTCTTACGGGCACCAAGGGCCAGCTTGCCCTGAAGGTATTCGGAAACGACTTGAGAACGCTCGAGCAGACCGGCGAACAGATAACGTCCGTTATGCAGAGCGTTCGCGGCATCACCGATGTCAAGCTGTATCGTGACACCGGTCAGCCGAATCTCAACTTCACCATCAACCGGCAGCAAGCGGCACGTTTCGGAATCAATGTTACCGATATACAGGACGTCGTCGAAACCGCCGTGGGTGGGAAAGCTGTGAGTCAAGTATTGCCGGCAGGTACTCCGGAACGCTACGACGTGGTGGTGCGCTACCAGGAGCCTTATCGAAGGGACCCGCAGGCCATCAGTAACATTCGGCTGCTCTCTCCTTCCGGGGAGCGGGTCTCCCTCGCGCAGCTAACCACCATGGAAGTTCGCGATGGTGCTTACGACATCTACCGAGAAGGAAACAGCCGCTACGTTAGCGTGACGTTCAACGTGCGTGGGCGGGATCTCAACAGCTCGGTAGAGGAAGCGATGGCGCAGATCGGTCAGAAGGTGAAACTTCCGCCGGGCTATCACCTGGATTGGTCGGGAGAGTACGAGAGTGCGAAGCGGGCCCAGGCGCGCCTTGCCATGATTGTACCGCTGACGATCCTCATCATCTTTATCTTGCTCTACACCATGTTCCGCTCCGCAAAGTGGGCGCTGCTGATTCTTGCAGTTGTGACCATGGCCCCAATCGGCGGGTTGCTGGCGCTGTTGCTAACTGGTACCCACTTCAGCGTGTCGTCCGGCATCGGCTTCCTGGCGCTCTTTGGGGTGTCGGTCCAGACGGGCGTCATCATGCTGGAATACATCAACCAGCTCCGGGCTCGAGGCTACGCCATCGTGGATGCGGCCATCGAAGGCGCGGTGCTCAGGCTCCGTCCCATCATGATGACGATGCTGGTGGCAACCTTTGGACTGGTGCCCGCGGCGCTTTCGCACGCGATTGGTTCGGATTCGCAACGGCCCTTTGCCATTGTCATTGTGGGCGGCCTAATTGCTGCGCTGGCGATGAGCCTGGTTCTACTACCGACCCTTTATGTGTGGATCGCCAGGGATAACGACCAGCTCCCAGAAACGGAGGAGTCGGTTGAGAGCTAAGGCCTTGTACTCCCGGTCGAGAAGAGGCTGCCCGTACGGACTGGCGGCGGCCTTGCTACTCGGTTTTCTGCTTACGCCGTCGGCTGAAGCTCAAAACCAAGGTCCGGTTCGGATCACGCTCGACGAAGCCATTCAGTTGGCGCTGCAGCACAACCACAATCTCCTGGCGGCTCGCACCACGATTCAGCAGAGCCAGGCGGATGAGACGACGGCCAACCTGCGTCCCAATCCGACGCTTTTTGCTGACTGGGAGTACCTGCCTTTTTTCTCGCCATCCGCGCAAAACAGCCAGTATCTCCACGACTCAACCGAGGCCGACCTGGGCCTCGGCTACCTCATCGAGCGCGGCAAGAAGCGGCAACACCGCTTGCAGGCGGCGAAAGATATCACCGCGCAGACACGCTCGCTCGTCGCCGACAACGAGCGCAACCTCACCTTCAACGTTGCCTCGCTGTTCGTCAACGTGCAGCTCGCTGAATCGACGCTCGAACTCGCCGAGCAGGACCTGAAGAGCTTTCAGCAGACGGTGGACCTCGGCGAGATACGCTACAGAGCAGGCGCGATCAGTGAGGACGATTACTTAAAGATCAAGCTACAGCTGCTGCAGTTCGAGACCGATTTGCAGCAGGCGCAGCTTGCCAGAGTACAGGCGCTCTCCGACTTGCGACAGTTGTTCGGATACGAATCCGTTTCCACCGACTACGATGTCACGGGGCAGTTCGACTATCAGCCCCTGAAAGGCAACCTCGAAGACCTGCAACTAAAGGCCTTGCAGAACCGGCCGGACCTGCGCGCGGCTCAACAAGGCGTAGCTGCTGCGAACAGTCAATACGAACTGCAAAGGGCGATCGGTAAGCCCGACGTGACCGTTCAGGCCAACTACTCCCACGTCAACGCAATCAATACAGCTACGTTCTACGGGAGCATTCCGCTGCCGATCTTTAACCGCAACCAGGGCGAAATCGCCAAGTCGCGCTTCGCCATTACCCAAGCGCGAGAACAGGAGAAAGCGACAAACGGTCAGGCCCTCACCGATGTACGTGACGCCTATGAGAGTCTGCGGACGAACGACAAGGTGGTTACGCTCTTTCGCTCGGGCTATCTCGACATTGCGCAGAAGGACCGGGACATCAGCGAGTACGCCTACAAGCGTGGGGCCGCGAGCCTGCTCAACTTTCTCGATGCCGAGCGCAGCTACCGCGCAACGCAGCTCGCCTACCGACAAGCGCTCGCAGCCTATTTGCTCGCGCTTGAGCAACTTCGAGAAGCAGTCGGCGTGAGAGCTTTGCCGTGATTCACCAAACAGAGTCCGCTGCAGCATCGCGACTCATGCGGCGAGTCGGGCCGCGATCTCCAAAGGAGCTGGAGCTGTGAACAAGCAAGCGGTGCGAAGCCGGATCGAGGAAGTTGGGATCATTCCCGCTGTTCGCGCGTTTTCCGCCGAGGACGCCTTATTCGCCGCCGAAGCAGTGTCCCGCGGTGGGATCCCCATCGTGGAAGTCTCCTTAACGGTGCCAGAAGCATACAAAGTAATTTCTCACCTGGTGCAAAATGCTCCGGACCTAATTGTTGGCGCGGGGAGTGTCTTAGACGTCGAAACGGCACGCCGCTGTTTGGATGCTGGGGCCCAATTCTTGACCAGTGACGGACTGGATCCTGAGACCGTGAAGTTCGCGGTGAAGGCCGATGCAGTTGTTATCCCAGGAACGCTGACTCCAACCGATGTAATTGCAGCGTGGAAGTTGGGTTCCGATCTTGTCAAAGTTGTTCCCTGCGGGCAAGTCGGCGGCGACAGTTACATCCGGGCCCTGAAGGCCATGTTCCCCAACGTGCCGTTGATTGCTGCCGGAGGTGTGAATCAACAGACTGCGTCCAACTTCATCCTAGCGGGCGCGGTTGCGCTTGGCATTGGCGAGGAGTTGATCCCCAGGGAAGCGATCCGACTACGGCAGCCGGACCGAATTGCCGAGCTGGCGCGTAGGTTCACAGGTTTTGTTAACAATGCTCGCGGCCGGTAACAGGTCGGTCAATTCGTTCGAAAGAGGTTTGCGATGGAAGCAGGACTAGACCATGAACTTTCGCGGGGCGACGAAACGAGGGGTGCAGAAGCCTCTTTGCTTGAAACTCTGTCACACGTCGAGCATGATCTGAACGACGTAATTGCCGCATTGGCCTTGCTCGGCGTCAAGCGCTGTTCCCAGTGCAAGCAATTCTTTCGCTCTTCCGAGCCTGGTACGCTTTTTGATTATGGGCAGCTCGTCTGTTACGAGTGCGTCTCGACGTGGTGGCCTAAACTGTCGGCACAGCTCAACGTCGTGGACCGCGAAAAAATTGAAGGGAAGCTCTCGTCTTGGCTGCGGAAATATCACCGGGCCGAAGTCGTCAAGGAAATTCCCGGCAAGGTGCCCGACACCACCAACGCCGAGTTCCAGATCGTAGCCAAATGCCTTGAGTGCTCTGGTTCGGGAAAGCTCATGGAGGGAGAGCGCTGCCGGTTCTGCAATGGACTTGGGACGGTCCGGATCGTCGTGCCCAAGTAGAGGCACCGCTGCCGACGCAAGTGCTGCAAGTATTCCTGTTTACAGCAACAAGAATCTACTGAAGGCGAGCAGAAGCTAGCTTTTCTTCGAACTTCTGCATGGCTGCCGCGGGGAGCTTTGGCGCCCTCTTGATGTAGGCATGCCATGTGACCAAACCCTCAGCCATCACCCCAGCGGCAGACTGAAGTAAAAAACCGACCCGTGCCCCAACTGGCTGGTGACGCCGAGGCGGCCGCCGTGGGCTTCCACGATGGCTTTGCAGATCGCCAGTCCCATGCCGGTTCCGTGGACTTGTACCCGCTGGTTTCGTCCCCGGTAGAATTTTTCGAAAACGAGGGATTGCTCAAAATCGTCGATGCCGGGACCGCGATCGGCAATGCTGATGTTGAGTGTCTGGTCCTTGGCTTCCGCGGTGATGCGGATCGGAGCACCGGCGGGTGAGTATTTGGCGGCGTTCTCGATCAGGTGCACCATGACTTCCTTGATGTGAGCGGAGTCCATGCGCGCGGTGGGAAGACCGGCGGGGATTCTGACGTCCACGGGATGTTGGAGCAGGAGTTGCTTCAGTTCGTCGAGCGCTTCCTCGACCGCAGGGCCGATGGGCGCGGATTCGAGACGGAATTCCATTTTGTTGGCATCCAACTGTGCCATCTCGGCGGCTTCTCCGATCAGCCGGTTCAGACGGTCGCTTTCCTCGTTGATGATGGTCAGCAGTTCCTGTCTTTCCTCCGGCGAATGATTCGGGCTGCCGAGCAGCGAGGTCGCCGACGCTTTGATGGCGGTGAGCGGAGTGCGAAATTCATGGGTGACCGAATCGAGCAGGACGGAACGCAATTGCTCGCTTTCGCGGGCGGCCTCAGCGCGGCTGAGTTTTTCGACGGCGCCCGCGCGCTCGATGGCGATGGCCACCAGGCTGCCGATGGCCTCCAGCGTTTGCCGCGAAAGCACCGACCCGGCGACGCCCATACAGCCCACCACGCGCACGCCCATGCGGAGCGGCATAAAGGCCAACTGATGGACAGCGTCGAACCGCGGTTCACCGCGCAAGCAGATCAATTGGAGATCGCGCGATTCCAATCCGTCGATGGCGGGGCCCGAGCGATAAACCTCGCTACGGCTGGACAACCAAACCGCCGCTGACCGGGTGCCGAAGGAGTCTACGATGTAGCGGGGAATCAGGTTCAACAACTCGGCCGGGCTGTCGCTGGAAAGCAGCAACTGGCTGAAGGCGTAGAGGCGTTCCAGTTCCTGCCGGCGCTCGACGGCTGAGCGTGCCTCCCGCCGGGCGCGCTCCGACAGTTGGCTGGCAGTGACCGCGGTGACCAGGAAGGCGAAGAGTGCGATCCAGTTCTGCGGGTCCTCGATGGTAAAGGTGCCGATCGGAGGCAGGAAAAAGTAATTAAAAGCGAGGGTGGCGATCACCGACATGAAAACGGCTTGCCGCAAGCCCCAGGAAGCGGAGATTCCCAGGACGCCCAGCAAGAAAGCGAGCGCGAGCGTGGTCGGATTCAGATGGACCCAGCGGGCGCCGACGAGAGTAATTCCCGCTACAGACAGCGCCGCGATCAGGTATCCGGTTCCGGATCTGGCCGCATCTTTCACGAGGCGATTGTAACCGACATCTTTAACTGACATCGACAAAGTCCGATGTCTCAACGACAATAATCGCGATGCCCAAGACGCCCGACCAGTGGCTCGAGGAATGTTCGCCGACGAACAAGGGAAGCAGGTTCAAGCTCTTTCTTGGATATGCTCCCGGCGTGGGCAAGACCTACACTATGCTGACCGAGGCAATCCGCCGCCACACCCGCGGCGAAGATGTGGTGATCGGAGTCGTGGAAACCCACGGACGGAAAGCGGTGGGGGAACTGGTCACGAATCTGGAAGTTGTGCCGCGCAAGGCGATCGAGTACAAGGGCGCGCTCTTCGAAGAGATGGACGTGGACGCGATTCTCGCGCGCAAGCCTCGCGTCGCGCTGGTGGACGAACTGGCGCACACCAATATCGAGGGTAGCAAGCATCCCAAGCGCTATGAAGACGTGCTGGAACTGCTGGATGCGGGAATCGACGTCCTCTCCACCATGAACATCCAGCACCTGGAGAGCGTGACCCCGACGGTGCAGGGAGTCACCGGGATCCAGGTGCGAGAAACGGTTCCGGACTGGGTGCTGCAAAGAGTCAACGAAGTAGTGATGATCGATCTGACTCCGGAAGCGCTACAGAACCGGATGCGGCGCGGTGACGTGTATCCGCAGGAACGCGTGGGGCGGGCGCTGGAAAACTTTTTCCGCGAGACGAACTTGATCGCTTTGCGAGAGCTGGCATTGCGCCAGGTGGCTCAACAGGTGGATCAAAGCCTGGAACAGCACCGCGGAGAGGAAGAGAAAGATCGAGGAGCGGTTGCCATCCGCGAACGCATCGCGGTATGCATCAGCTCGAACCCGGTGGCGCAGTACCTGGTTGCGCGCGGCGCGCGCATGGCGCAGGCAATGAATGCCGAGCTCTTTGTTATCTATACCGACATGGGGCAGGACTCGAGCGAAGCGAATCAGCGAACTTTGGCCGCGAACGTACGCTTCGCGGAAAACGTTGGGGCGTCGATCGTGCGGCTGAAGGGGAAGAGCGTGGCCGAGGCGGTCTCCGGATTCGTCAACGAGAAACACATCACGCAAGTTGTTTTTGGACGCTCTGCGACGCGGGGCTGGAAACGATATTTCTATCTCTCGGCGATCCATCAGTTTTTGCGCGACGCCCCGGCGGTGGACGTGCACATCGTGACGCAGGAACCCGGCTGATTGGCATGTTGGAGCATAAACACATTTTGGTGGTGGACGACGAATCCCAGATTACGCGGGTGCTGCGGACTTCTCTTTCCAGTCACGGATACGACATTCGCGTGGCCAACGACGGCGAGACTGCGCTGGAGATCATGAAAGACTGGTCGCCGGATCTGGTCATCACCGACCTGGCGATGCCCAACATGGACGGACTGGAGTTATGCCGGCGGCTGCGGACGAAGACGCAAATTCCAATCATCGTGCTCTCGGTGCGGGGCGAGGAGCTGACCAAGGTCAAGGCGCTGGATGCGGGCGCGGACGACTACGTGACCAAGCCGTTCGGTATGGAGGAGCTCCTGGCGCGCGTCCGCGCCAATCTTCGCCGCGCGCGGGCGGAAGCGTCGGAACTGGAGCCGATAGAAGCGGGGGACTTCAAGATTGATCGCGGGGCCCGCACCGTTTTTGTAAAGGACCGCGCGGTCCACCTCACTCCGAAAGAATTTGACTTGCTCGCGTATCTGGCTCGCCACGCTGGCAAAGTGGTAACGCATCGCGCCTTGCTGGGCGCGGTCTGGGGTGGTGGGAGCACAGAACAGGCCGAATACCTGCGCGTGTTCATTGCGCAACTCCGCAAGAAGCTTGAGCCCTCGCCAAATTCCCCGCGCTACATTGTGACCGATCCCTGGGTGGGGTATCGCTTCGAGCCCGGAGATTGAGTCCTTAGCCTGAAGCCGGCTGCTGGTTCTCCTTGGTCTCGGATACGGTGTGCTCCTCTGTTCTAATCTACGGCGGCGAGATCGCGTTGAAGCTCTCCAGCGCGGCCTGGCGAGCGCGCAACCCTCTCAGTTCCTCTTCGCCGAGCTTTTCGGCGCAGCCTGCCACGGTCCGCATTCCTTGCTCGACCAGTATCCGGCGGAACTCCGGATCGGGCGTCGAGGCGGCGATGTCATCGAGGGCTCTCAGCAACCGCAAGCTGACGGCCACGTCCGTCTTCGCATACATGCGGATCTGCTCAAAGGCTGCCTCCAGCAGGCGCTCGAAGTGGATCCATCCAATGCCGGCGCGAACGATGCCCGGCGGATCGTAGAGCAGATCCTCCGGCGGCTCTCGGGACGCGAAGCGGATCAGAATGCGGCTCAACTGATCGATGCAGTTGATGGCGGTGGTGGGGTCGTTGACCGCGGGCGAAATCGCCTTCAACGCCACATCGACAATTTGCAGGACGCCAAACTCCACATCCTGCTGCAACGTTCGGGTCGGGCCGAGGTCGAACGCGGCCAGCAACTCGGCGGTTCCTTCGGGAGGCAGACGGTGCCCCTTGGAGACCATCATCAGCGGGATTCCCGCCGGAACGAAGTGGCCCACCCGGCGCAGAACGCGGATCGTGACGTGATAGTGCTTCGCCAGGGCGACCAGGCGTCGCGTATCGACAAAGCGGATGTAGCCGGAATCACCGCTTAAGACGGCCACCTCGCTCGGGTTAGGTCGGAGCGGTTCAGCATCCTTCACGTGGTGGTTCAGCAGGTGCGGCCAAGGCATAATCTCATCAATCATGGCTTCCGTTTCCACCGCGATTCGGTCGACGATGTGATTGACACTAATGGCCTGCGAGATGTGGTGAATGAAAAAGAGCAGCAACCCGACGCAGACCAGCGCCAGCACCATCGCGCCCAGAACGGTGCCTACGGGCGCGAAGGGGTGAGGCTGCGAGCGCGCCGCCGGAAGCGCCACCAAGCAGTACAAGAAAGTGCCGAGGAAAATACCGAGCGTCCATTGCGTCACGCGGTCCCGGGAAAAGCTGACGATGATGCGGGGGGAGAACTGCATCGATGCCAGGGTGAGCGTCATCAGCAGGATGGCGAACACGATCGACACCACCGTCATAATGGAGGCAGCGATGCCCGCCAGAATGACCTGCGCGACTTGCGGGTCGGCGTGCGAGGGGAATAAGACGGTGGGCACCCAGGCGCTGGTGGCCGGAAACTCCTCTTCCAGCCACGACAGGAATGCGCCCGCGCAACCGAGCGTCAGCGCGATGGTGAGCGGGCGAATCAAAAAGCCGCCACGCAGGTTATACATAGCGTGGCGAAGCATCAACGGCAGGCTCTTCCTCATGGCTCTATCGGTTCAAGTGTAATGGGTCAGACCGGCGCGTACAAAGAAAACAGGAAAGACCGTGATGTCCCGCTTCAGCTGGAAGTGGAGAGCGCGTTCCTTCGTTAAGCTAACGGAGAGGATTCGTCCACGCGATTTACTTCCACTACGGCGGCCTCGATCTGGTGCCCCAAGCCACTAAATAGCCGGGAGCGCCCTTTTTCTTTATGACATCCTTACGAACTCTTTACTCCCCTTTTATGGGGCCTCGAATTTAATAGAGATGGCACGGAAGCCGCCTCGGAGAGAGGATCGGAATGATTCATTTTTCGCTCATTGTGTGCGCGTTCGCTGAGGGCTTTTTGTTGTGGTTCCTGGGGGCGCTGATCCGGGAGAATCTACACCTCGGGCCACACACGGGGAAAGCTGATCGCACTAGACGCGGACCGGTGAGCCGAAGTGGGGAACTGATCCCTATGAATCCTCGAACGACTCAAGACGAGAAGACAGGAAAGGCAATAGGAAAGCGCACGGTGCTGGCGGTGTTGGGCGCAATGCTGTTCGCGCTTCCACTGCATGGGCAGCAGACGGCTTCTGACGCGAGTGGTACCGCTGTCCAGGAGGGAACGACGTCAGATCAACCGATCCCACCTGCCGTCATGAAAGAACTCGAAGCCATGAAAGCGCGGATCGCACAACTCGAAGACCAACTGCAAAAGCGGGACGGACAGCAATGGCCGGTATCCGGTGTGGAAGGAAGTGAAGCAGTATCCAAGGGGCCGAATGTTCCGGAGGTCCGCATGGCTTCTGTCTCGCTCGCTCAACCCTCTCTTGCTCAATCGCAGAGCGGGACGGAGGCGGCGCTGCCTGCCGCCAATAATCCTGAGACAAAGCCGGCTGAGCCGTTTGCTTTCGCCGACTGGACCTGGCTCAATGGCAACGCGCGCACCAAAGAGGCGGCGTTTGACATTCATCCACGATGGCCCAAGTCACCAGCTTGTTTTTCGGTGGACACCGGATCACCGCAAGGATGAGAACCGGCTGAACTTAGCTATACTGGTCAAGTTTTGATCGTGAAGAAAAGTTAGTTTGCACTTGGAGGAGGTCGTGTGCAAGACGTGATCTTTGTCGTGGTCGCGATAGCGTTCTTCGCGCTATCGCTTGGTTATGTGCAATTCTGCGATCGAATTCGCTGAGGACAAACCACTATGAATGCTGAATCGATCATCATGCTGATTGTAAGTGCCGGGTTGATGGTCTACCTGCTGTATGCGTTGCTGAGACCGGAGAACTTCTGAAATGACAACCAATGGCTGGATACAGATCGGTGTATTTCTGGCTGTGATTCTGGCGATCACCAAGCCGCTCGGCGTGTTCATGGCGAAGGTTTTCAGCCGTGAGCGCACCTTTCTCGATCCCGTGGTTCGGCCGATCGAGCGCTTGCTTTATCGCGTGACCGGCGTCGATGAAGAGCACGAGATGCGCTGGACCGAATACGCTCTCAGCATGCTGCTGTTTAGCGGCGCCTCCATGCTGCTGCTTTATCTGATGGAGCGCGCGCAGCAGGTGCTGCCTTGGTGGAATCCGCAGAAGTTTGTTGGCGTGCCTCCCGCACTGGCCTTTAACACCGCCGCGTCATTCACGACCAACACTAATTGGCAGAACTATCCGGGCGAGGCCACCATGAGCTATCTGACGCAAATGGCTGGCCTGGCCTACCACAACTTCGCGTCGGCGGCGGTGGGGATTGCGCTAGCGATCGCGTTCATTCGCGGCATCGCGCGCAAGGAAAAAGATACCATCGGAAATTTCTGGGTCGACATGACCCGCTCCATCCTGTGGGTGCTGCTGCCAACCTGCATCGTCTATGCCCTGCTCCTAGTTTCGCAGGGAGCCGTGCAAAACCTCAGGCCCTATGACACCGCGAAGCTGATCGAGCCGCAACAGGTCCAGAAGACTGGAACAGACGGCAAGCCGATGGTTGGGCCGGATGGCAAAGCGGTGATGGACACCGTGACCGACCAGACCATTGCACAAGGGCCGGTTGCTTCTCAAGAGGCGATCAAGATGCTGGGCACGAACGGCGGCGGATTCTTCAATGCCAATAGCTCCCATCCCTTTGAGAATCCCACACCACTTAGCAACCTTCTGCAGATGCTTTCCATCTTCGCGATTCCGGCTGGTCTTACCTACACGCTGGGCCGAATGACTAAGTCGCAGCGTCACGGCTGGGCGGTCTGGGCGGCGATGGCGATTCTGTTCCTGGGTGGGGTTACGGCGGCTTACTGGGCCGAGGCCAGAGGCAATCCTCTGCTGCACGGAGTTGACCAACACGCCACCGCGCTACAGCCGGGCGGCAACATGGAAGGCAAGGAAGTGCGCTTTGGCATCGCCAATTCTGCACTGTTCGCCACCGTCACCACCGACGCAAGTTGTGGCGCCATCAACGGCGTGCATGATTCCTTTACGCCACTTGGGGGACTTGTGCCGCTGGTCAACATCATGCTCAGCGAGACCGTTTTTGGAGGAGTGGGCGCGGGCCTGTACGGCATCCTGATCTATGTGGTGCTGTCGGTGTTCATTGCCGGGCTCATGGTCGGGCGCACGCCGGAGTATCTGGGCAAGAAGATTGAAGCCTACGACGTGAAGATGGCGATGCTGGTCACGCTGGTTTTTCCGCTCATCATTCTGGTACTCACGGGCATTTCATCGGTCGAGGGATTTGGCACATCGAGTATCAGCAATGCCGGTCCACACGGCCTGACCCAAATCCTCTACGCGTTCACGTCCATGGCCGGGAACAACGGTTCCGCGTTCGCGGGATTGAACGGCAACACGCTTTGGTACAACACCGCCGGCGGGTTCACGATGCTGGTGGGACGATTCTTCATGATCATTCCCATGCTGGCGATTGCCGGCAACCTGGCGAAGAAGAAAACGGTGCCCGCTTCGGCGGGTACGTTCCCGGTGACTACCCCCCTGTTTAGCGTTCTGCTGGTATCGGTGATTTTGATCGTGGGAGCGCTCACATTTTTCCCGGCTCTTAGCTTGGGACCCGTACTTGAACACCTGCAGATGATGGCAGGGAAAACTTTCTGAGGCGGCGCATGGCAGAAAAGAAAAGCAAGAGTTTGTGGGACGCAAAAATCATCCGGCGAGCGCTAGTCGATGCCGTGGTCAAACTCGATCCCCGCACCATGATGAAGAATCCGGTCATGTTCGTGGTCGAGGTTGGCAGCGTGGTGACAACCTTGCTGTTATTCCGCGGGAAACAGAGCTTCGCATTCAACCTGCAGATCACGCTCTGGCTTTGGTTCACGGTGCTGTTTGCGAACTTCGCGGAAGCTATGGCCGAAGGACGCGGCAAAGCGCAAGCCGACACGCTGCGCAAGGCCCGGTCCGAAACCGAGGCGCGGCGCTTGCTGGCGGACGGGACGATAGAAACGGTGCCGAGTGCGAAGCTGCGTTCGGGCGATGTCGTGATGGTTGCCGCGAGCGAACTTGTCCCGGGCGATGGCGAAGTCATCGAAGGCGTTGCCTCGGTGGACGAGTCTGCGATTACGGGGGAATCCGCGCCCGTGATCCGCGAAGCTGGAGGAGACCGATCGGCGGTTACCGGCGGCACACGCGTGCTTTCCGACGTGATCAAAGTCCGCATTACTTCGAATCCGGGAGAAACCTTCCTCGATCGAATGATCGCTTTGGTCGAGGGCGCTGAGCGGCAGAAAACTCCGAACGAGATCGCGCTCAACATTTTGCTGGCGGGCCTGACCATCATTTTCCTGCTGGCGGTGGTTACGCTGCAGCCTTTCGCGATTTACTCGGGATCGCCGCAGACGGTGTTTGTGCTGGTCTCTCTGCTGGTCTGCCTAATTCCGACCACCATTGGCGGTCTGCTTTCTGCGATCGGCATTGCCGGCATGGACCGCCTGGTGCAGCACAACGTGCTGGCGATGTCCGGGCGCGCCGTGGAAGCGGCCGGAGACGTGAACACGCTGCTGCTCGATAAGACGGGAACGATCACGCTCGGGAACCGCCAGGCCGCAGAGTTCATGCCCGCACCAGGGATCACGGCGGCCGAGATGGCCGATGCTGCTCAACTAGCTTCGCTCGCCGACGAGACGCCCGAAGGCCGTTCGATTGTTGTGCTGGCGAAAGAGAAGTACGGCCTGCGCGGCCGTGAACTGGCTTCGCGCGAAGCAGTCTTTGTACCCTTCACCGCGCAAACACGCATGTCGGGCGTGAACATGGACGGCCGCGAGATTCGCAAAGGAGCGGTCGACGCCATCACCAAATACCTGCATCAGTTCGGCACATCGCTGCCGCGCGAGATTCAGGCGAGCGTGGAACAGATTGCGCGCTCGGGAGGAACTCCCCTGGTGGTGGCGGAGAATCAGCGAGCGCTGGGCGTGATCTACCTGAAGGACATCGTCAAAGGCGGGATGCGTGAGCGCTTCAATCAACTGCGCGCCATGGGGATCAAGACCGTCATGATCACCGGCGACAATCCCCTGACGGCGGCGGCGATTGCGCGCGAGGCGGGCGTGGACGATTTCTTGGCGGAGGCGACTCCGAAAGACAAGATGGATCTGATTCGTCGCGAGCAGGCCGCCGGCAAGCTGGTTGCCATGACCGGCGACGGCACCAACGATGCGCCCGCGCTGGCTCAGGCCGATGTGGGCGTGGCCATGAATACCGGCACGCAGGCGGCGAAAGAGGCCGGAAACATGGTGGACCTGGATTCGAATCCTACCAAGCTCATCGAGGTGGTGGCGATCGGAAAACAGTTGTTGATGACGCGCGGAGCGCTCACCACGTTCTCAATTGCGAACGACGTGGCCAAGTATTTCGCGATCATTCCGGCAATGTTTGCCGGAACATTTCCAGTGCTGAATGCGCTCAACATCATGCGGCTTCAGACGCCGCAGTCGGCAATACTTTCTGCCGTTATTTTTAACGCGCTCATCATCGTTGCCCTGATTCCGCTGGCGCTGCGAGGGGTCGCGTACAAGCCGATGAGCGCCGAATCTCTGCTGCGGCGGAACCTGCTGGTTTATGGATTTGGCGGACTGGTGGTTCCGTTCATCGGAATCAAACTAATTGACATGTTCATCACCGGCATCAAGCTGGTGTAGGGAAGAGCTGGTATAGAAATGAAGAAAAATCTGGTCACAGCGGTACTTATGACGATCGCGACGACGGTCCTGTTGGGAATTCTGTATCCCCTGCTGGTGACCGGACTCGCGCAACTGATCTTCCCCAAGCAGGCGAACGGCCAGCTGATCCATGGGAAGGACGGAGTGGTAGTTGGCTCGCGGCTGATTGGGCAGCCATTTTCGGGGCCGGGCTACTTTCATTCGCGGCCATCCGCCGCGGGCGCCGCAGGCTATGATGCCAGCGCCTCCAGCGGCTCGAACCTGGGCCCGACCAACGCGCAGTTGATTGCTCGCGTCAATGGAGACGTTGCCAAGCTGCAAGCCGAGAATCCCGGCACGCCTATCCCTGTCGATCTGGTGACGACATCGGGTTCAGGACTGGATCCGGACATCTCGCCAGCGGCGGCGGAGTTCCAGATTCGGCGCGTGGCTTCGGAACGCAAGATTCCGGAAGCTGAAGTCGCACGCCTGGTTCTGGAGAACTCCGAGAACCGGCAATGGGGATTCCTGGGCGAGCCGCGCGTTCACGTACTCGAACTGAATATCGCGCTCGATGCACGGTACGGGCGTGTTCGCTAGGAGCCCGTTTGAAAGTCGGGTCCGGATGGCTGAGCAAATCTCGCGCTTTGATAAACGATGGCAGTGAAGACCAAGGCGAAAGCCCAATAGAGAATGTTTTCTGAGCATGTAACGACGCCTCGGTCGGTCTGCTTCTGAGTAGGGCTGGTGGATCTCTACAGCGCAATTCAATACGTGTTGTTTGTGGCCATCGTCACCATCCTGGTGAAGCCCTTGGGCGGGTACATGGAACGGGTCTTTTCCAGGAAGCGGACCGTACTTGATCGTTTATGTCTTCCTGTTGAGCGGCTTGTCTATCGCATTACCGCGGTTGATTCTAATGTGGAGATGACCGGCAGGGAGTATGCGCAGTGTTTCGTGCTCTTTGGCTTTGGCGGCACGCTCCTGTTGTATGCCATTCTCAGAATGCAGCAGTTTCTTCCCTGGTTCTTCCCTCAGTACCATACGACTCCGTTATCCCCTGACTTGGCTCTGAATACGGCGATCAGCTTCTCCACGACCACTACTTGGCAGGCCTACGCTGGCGAGAACACGATGAGCTATTTCAGCCAGATGGTTGGACTCTGCGCACAGAACTTTTTGGCTGGTGCCGCGGGGTTAGCCGTGGGTATTGCGTTTATCCGCGGTCTTGCCAGGCAACTCTCCGACATGCTCGGCAATTTTTGGGTTGATCTGACACGCGCCCTGCTCTGGATCCTGTTGCCGGGAGCATTGATAGGCGCCTTGCTGCTCGTCTGGCAGGGCGTTCCGATGAACTTCCGCCACTATACGGTCGCCACTACCGTCGAGGGTGCCCAGCAGGTCATACCGCAGGGTCCGGTAGCCGCACTTGAGATCATCAAGAATCTCGGCACGAATGGCGGCGGCTTCTTTAACGCCAATGGGGCTCATCCCTATGAGAACCCCACGCCGCTTACAAACTTTCTCGAAATGTTGGCGGTCGTGCTCCTGCCTGCGGCAATGACGAACACCTTCGGCCGGATGGTTGGCCAGCCTCGACAGGGATGGCTCTTCTACTACGTGATGGTGCTTCTCTTCGGCTGCGGACTGGTCTTAGTACATCACTTTGAACAGCGGGGGGATCCCCACCTCGGGAATGTGGATTTCCGAAATAGTGGCGTCCAGTCTGGTGGAAACATGGAAGGGAAGGAGGTGCGCTTCGGCATCGGCGGTTCGACCCTCACGGCTGTGGTTACATCCAACACGGCCACGGGATCAAACAACTCAATGCACGACAGCTACACCTCGCTCGGTGGCATGGTTTTACTGGTAAACATGCTGCTTGGAGAGCTCATATTCGGAGGTCTGGGGAGTGGTATTTACAGCATGGTCATGGCCGCTGCGATCGCTGTGTTTCTGGCGGGACTTATGGTTGGGCGCACGCCTGAATACCTGGGAAAGAAGATAGGGCCCGCGGAGAACAAAATGATCATGCTGTACGCTTTGGCCGCGCCGCTGGTCGTCCTCCCACTCACCGCGATTGCCATGAGCACCAGGATGGGACTCGCCGGGTTGACGGTCAACGGCGGCCCGCACGGTTTCACCGAGATTCTGTTTGCTTATACTTCCTGCTTCGCCAACAATGGCCAAACCTTTGCCGGTCTGAGTGCGAGCACTCCCTTTTACAACATCACCACAGCATTAGCGATGATCGTGGGCAGGTTCGGCTTGGCGATCCCTGCATTGGCATTGGCTGATCTATTTGGTCGCCAGAGAAGTGTCCCTTCTTCGTCGGGAACTCTTCCGACCCATTCTTTTTCGTTCGGGGTCCTACTCACAACCTGTTTGATCGCGATGGTGGCTCTGAGCTATCTTCCTGCCTTGGCGCTCGGTCCCGTACTGGAACGATTGCTCTTCGGAAGATAAAAAATGTGAATTACTCGTTTCCAAGGTACACAGCCGCCCACATGGCGTTCTGTGTGGCACTGCCGGCGACAGGTTCACGCGGGACCGTCCGCGCCTGCTAGGTCCGCAGCTTGCGGATGGCGAAGCTGGATCCGCTGCGAAGAAGATTAAATTGTAGTTGGCAAACCGAACGCTCACGAATCGGAAAGTAGTTTACTCTTCTTCAGGTACTGTACGATGCCGTTTCTTGGAACTCAGATAACGGAAATACTGGTAAAAACGGGGTGGAGCAATGCCCGAATCGATTGACTGGCCGCCGCCGCATCCGCTGCGGCGCCGCCGCCGCCGCTTCCTTCTCATTCTCGCCGTCCTTGTCGGCATCTTCTTTGGCGGTCGGACCGCGTTGTCCTATTTCGTGGACGTGCTCTGGTTCGGGTCGCTCGGCTTCGGGGACGTGTTCTGGAAAACACTGAGCCTTCAGTGGGGAATCTTCGCGGCTTTTACAGCGGCCACATTTCTCATTCTGTATGGATCGTTCCTCGCTCTGAAGCGCGCGCATCTCCCCGATTTGCCGAGCGGTCACACGATTTACATCGGCGGACAGCCGTTGAAGCTGCCGGTTGAGCCTGTCCTCCGCCTTATCGCGCTCGGCGTTTCGCTCGTCATTGCCGCTGCCACCGGCGCCAGCATGATGGTGGAGTGGCCGACGCTCGCGCTCTTTTGGTACGCACCCAGCGCCACTGGTGGCGTCGTGGACCCGATTATTGGCAAGCCGCTGAACTTCTTTCTGTTCGCCCTGCCCGCGTGGCAACTCATCGCCGGCTGGCTGCTGACGTTAGCCGTGATTATCTGTGCACTCGCCGTTTTCTTCATCCTCATCACGGGCGGAACCCGTGTGCTCGCCGGACATCTCAGCCGCTACGTCGCATTGCCTTGGCGCGGGCTCTCCATCGCGTTTGCGTTCCTGTTGCTGATCCTCGCGATGCGTGTGTATATCGGCCGGTTCGAGCGATTGCTCGACGATCATACGATCTTCGGGGGTGTGACCTACACGGACGCGCACGTCACGCTCACAGGGATGCTTGTTGTCTGCGCGGCGCTCGTTCTCGGCGCGGCGATCGCAGGCGTCAACGCCGTGCGGGTGCCACGCGGGCGCTGGCTGGTCGCGGCGATCCTTCCGGCCGCCGTCTGTTATGTCGCCGTTCAAGGGGTCGCCTGGTACGTCAGCAGCTTTATCGTCAAACCGAACGAACTGGTTCGCGAGAAGCCGTACATTGTCTACAACACCGACTTGACGCGGCAGGCCTACGGATTGAACCGGGTCTCGCAGCGCGAGTTTCCCGCTGAGACGACCGTCGACGCGGCTGACCCGGCAAACAATCGGGCTACGCTTCAGAACATCCGGCTGTGGGACTGGCACGCACTCCAGGACACGCTGCGTCAGATTCAGGAAATTCGCACCTATTACGACTTCCCCGACATCGACATCGATCGCTATGAAATCGACGGCACGACTCGCGAGGTGATGCTCGCCACGCGCGAGCTGAACGTCGATAAGCTCCCGGAGAGCAGCCGCAACTGGATTAACGAGAAGCTGATCTACACTCACGGCTACGGCATCACGATGAACCCGGTCAATGGGTTCACGCCGGAAGGGCTGCCCACGCTGATTCTGAGCAATATGCCCGTCCAGAGCACGGTGGGTAGTCTAACCGTGACGCGCCCAGAGATTTATTTCGGCGAGATGACCAATACCGACGTCTACGTGAAGACCCGGCAGAAGGAATTCAACTACCCGCAAGGCGCAAGCAACAGCCTCACTTCATACGAAGGCAACGGCGGCATCGTCCTCGGCGGTTTTCTGCGCCGCATCATTATCGCGCTCGACCGCGACGACCTCGCCAAGCTACCGTTCAGCGATGACGTGAGCAAGGATAGCCGGCTGCTGATGCGCCGCAACCTGCGCGATCGCGTATCGGCATTAGCGCCGTTCCTCACCTACGATCCGGATCCGTACATCGTGCTCGGCGACGATGGCCGGCTGTCGTGGATCATGGATGCGTTCACGGTTTCAGACAGCTATCCGTATTCGACCCATTACCGTCTAGGCAACGATCTCATTAACTACATGCGGAACAGCGTCAAAGTAGTGATCGACGCCTACGACGGTACGACCACGTTTTACGTGTTCGATACGGAGGATCCGATCATCGCAGCTTACCGCCGCATCTTTCCGAGTCTGTTCAAGGATGCGGCCATGATGCCGTCCGGGCTGCGCAAACACGTGCGCTACCCCGAGTTGTTGCTCAAACTGCAGGCGGAAGTCTACGGCCTGTATCACATGACGGATCCGGAAGCGTTCTACAACCGTGAGGATCTGTGGACGGTCGCCACCGAAGTCGGCATGAGCGAGGGCGGTCAGCAAGTAACGCAGGCGATGCAGCCGAACTTTGTGCTGATGAAACTGCCGGGCGAAACCGGCGTGGAGTTCGTAGAGATTCTGCCATTCACACCGGCTAACCGGAATAATCTGATTGGCTGGATTGCCGGGCGCAGCGACGGCGCACAGTATGGTACGTCGGTGGTCTACAACTTTCCGAAGACGAAGCTAGTCGACGGACCTCTACAAATCGAAGCGCGCATCGACCAGAACGCGCAGCTTTCTGGACAACTGACGCTGTGGAACCAGCAAGGCTCGCATGTGCGGCGCGGGGCGCTGCTGGTGATACCGACCGGGAAAGCACTGTTGTATGCGGAACCGATTTACCTGCAGGCCGAGCGAAGCCCGATGCCGGAGTTGCGTCTGGTCGTGCTCGCACTGCAAGACAAGCTGGCGTACGGGCCAACTTTTGAGTCGGCGATGGCGTCTCTCTTTGGCGGAGCGGTCTCGTCGCTCACTGCCCCATCAACTGGCGCCGCAGCTGTCCCCGCGGAGCCGACGCGAAGCGCAACGGCATCGGCCACGTCGCCCCCGCCCGCAGCGGATCGTGACGCGCTCATTGCGCAAGCCGCCAAAGACCTTGCCGACTACCAGCGCCTGACGGCGGAAGGCAAACTCGGCGCGGCTGGACAAAAGCTTGAAGAGTTGAAGCGCGCACTCGACAGGCTGAACACGCGCCAAAAATAGTCTCTATGGCCAGAGAACGGGAGAACTCAAGGCCCAATTTCGCCACCCGTGAAACTCTCGGAAGCCGCAAACGTTGCGGTGCGTGTTCCCAAAAGGCGCAATGCACCACGGGCCAATACAAATATCTCGCCATCCACATCCACGAACCTTCCCGGCAACGCGCACGGGACTTGTCGAACACGCCAGAGTTTGCGCAGGCACAACGGCAGAGGAAAAAAGTGGAAGCCTTGTTCGCAGAACTGAAGAATCAGATCGGGCTGCGTCGCTTGCGCTTGCGGAGACTGAAGTTCGTGCGGGAGCAGTTCTTCCTGGCAGCGGTAGCCCAGAACATCAAGCGACTCGTGCGGTTCCTCAGCCAACCGATAACCCCTCTTCTGCCAGCCACCACTTAGCCGAACTCAGAGAAGAAACGCGGCAGGCCCTACTCGCAGCCGAAAAGACGGAAAAAGACGCTCTGTTGACGCACTTTTTCAACACCCACAGGCGTTTACACTTGTAACCGTTTGGTTACGAGTGTAACCGCGATGTTTCATCAGTGATTCACGGCGCTGGTCAGTTCCCGACAAACGAATTGACGCCTCGCTTCGCCGTTAACGGCTCCAGCTCATTTAGGCTGACTCTCCTCAGAGGCGTTAGGGCGCCCACTCAAACACCGTACCCTGTTCTGCTGTTCCACCAATCATTGTGGTGCCGTAGAGATTGCCCAGCGAGTCTCTCAGCAAATCGCTGATAGGGGAAGACCCTTCCATGGGATAACCAGCGAAACGGTGCAGCACGGTCTCCTTGCCGGCGCTCGACAGCTTAAAAATTACGCCACAACCGTTCTCAATGACGTGGCAGTATTTGGTTTCGATTCCACCTCCCAGGGTGGTCCCGTAGAGGTTACCGCTCGAATCCCGAATCAGAGCTGCAGCGGGATAGTGCCCGTCTTGATGTAAAGCCGAAAAGCTGTACAGTACCGTCTCCTGACCCTTTTCGGTCACAGAGTAGACCGTCCCGTAGTTTGACGCACCTCCCTGGTAAGTGGTGCCGTAGAAAATGCCCGCATGCAAAATCAACCCGGCCTCGGGACCCGCGCCATCCGGTGTTCCCGCAAAGCTGTACAGCACAGTCTCGGTGCCACTCGGCGTAACCTTAAAAACAGTTCCCATGCCCTGCGTGCCGCCAGAATAGGTCGTGCCGTAGAGATTCCCCGCCGAGTCCAAAAGCAGACGCGCTATCGGCATTTGGCCGTCCGTTGTTTCGGAACCGAAACTATGCAGCACGGTTTCGGCGCCATTGTTACTGAGTACGAACACGGTTCCGCAGCCTTGGGGATTCCCGTTGTTGTCTTGGCAGGGTCCGGGGCCGCCAAATTGGGTGGTGCCGAAAAGATTTCCAGCCGCATCGCGAACTAGACCCGCTTGAGGATTGGCTCCGTCCGATGGGTACCCCCTGAATCTATATAAAACCGTCTCTACGCCGGTCTTGGACACCTTGAAAATCGTCCCGAAGCTGTACAACCCGCCGTAAGCAGTGGTGCCGTAGAGGTTACCATCGCTGTCCTTGATGAGTCCGGCGAGCGGGCCATATCCGTCCGGCGAGCCCGAGAAACTGTGCAGCGTCGTTTCATTGCCCTTGAGGTCAACTTTGAACACAGTCCCCGCAGTCGAATCGGCGCCGCCGTTGACAGTAGTGCCGTAGAAACTGTTCCCAATCCGAACCACCCCGCCGATGGGGAGAGCTCCATCAGGCGCACCATTGAAGTTGTATAGCGTCTTTAGAATCTGTGCCTGAACGGATGCGGTCGCTAGCATGGCGAGCCCAAGCACCGCATAACGAAACCATTTGTTTGCCATCTCAGTAGTTCTCCTCTATGTAACGGGCCGGACACACACAGAGCCAAGCCGCGTGCGACGAGCGCAACTGAGATGCAAACGTTAAGTCTACGGTTGTAGGACATCGCTATGAAGCACAAACCAGAGAGAACCCAGCGGGCCCAGTCCGGGGCCTTATGAAGGCGAGGTTCTGCGGAATTCACGGTACTCCCGACCAGAGAATGACACCAATGATCCAATACTCTATGAGTTCGACTAGCGGCTTCTGAGCTGATTATCCTAACCGCCGGAACCATTGTTGACGTTAACAGGCGTGGGTGTTGAAAAAGTCACTCGATTAGCAGGATGAGATTCAGCGGATGCGAAAGCCGGCTGGGAGAGGAAGAGTTGCGCGGCCTGCGGGAGGACAAGCTGAAGTCGATCCGTTCTTATGCTAAATTCTTGGCGGAGATGGACGCAGCATGAACTTGGGTTTTGAGCGCAAACGCCTTCCATGAGCCGCCGATCCGCGCCGTGATCCCGATCCGATTCGCCGTCCTTTGCGCTCCCGATACCGGTCCAATTAGCCGCCGTTTCCGATCCCAATTAAGCCGCCGAGTGGCCGCGCTTTGCGATGCCTATTAGACCACCGATTCGCTACCCGGAAGCGTGGCGAATGCGATGCGATGAGGGCGGGTGGAGGCCGATGCAGGGCCGGTTGCGGCGGGATGCGGCGTGGAAACGATGAAAGTCAAAACCGGGCCATGCTTCGCATGGGGAGGAGGGTGACACGTCATCCCCAAGTAGGGAGCTGCAGGGATACCGGAGGCGGCGGGCGCGTTTCCGTGCGTAAACTTGTTCCGTAGCAGCAACTTAGATTTTCCGTACAGCGATCCCGTTTACATTCGTAAACAGAAAGACCGTACTGAGCGTCGATCGCGTAAACGCATTGATTCTGCTGGGCGTTTCTTGGGAGCCGTGGGATGACGGTCGAAGTGTCCGAGTGCAGGATTTTGCTACTCCCATTTTTTCGCTGGAGAGGGTACGGAGCGCGGGAGTCGAGTCAAGGGTCTGCGCTTCGCTCCGATGAACGCGCCCAGAACGCGCCCTTGACTCGTCTCCCTCTCCGCTCCTGTGTTGCTTCCAGCCATCGAAAAAATGTGAGAAAGAAATGGGAGCCGGGGCGCAGCGGGAAAGCCAGGATGAGCCAAGACACCATCCCTTGCGCCAGCCGGCGCAACGAGAGGAGCACTGCTGAAAAGCACGCGGTGTCCGGTGAGCATCCGGGCTTTGTCCGGTGTCTGTCCGGCTTGCGTACGAGGTTTCGGGGGTGCTCGCAGCTTAGCGGTAGGCTTCGCGGCGGTGTTTTACGGCGGTGATGCGGATGATGTCTCCGTGGTCATGGAAGCGGACGCGGTAGTCGCCTACCCGCAGCCGGAACTCAGGCGGCTCGATGTTCTGGAGACGCTTAACGTCGCCTTCGCCGGTTTCCAGATAGTGGGCCAGCGCATGGAGAATACGGAGGGCAGTGGCTTGATCGATGGCGCGAAGCTGAGCCTTGGCCTGGTCGTTCCAGATAACGTTCTTGCCCATGCTTATCGACCCGTCTTGTGAGGGTCGAGGGGAGTGCGGCCCATGCGTGCGAAGTCTTCGAGCGAGAGTCCGAACTCAGCCAGAACTTTCTCGTGAGGAATGCCTTCGCCACGGTCGAGAGAGGCGCGGGCGGCGGCAATCTCACGAGCTTCTTCCTCAGAGACCGGCTCATCGTCCACGGGGGCGTTGGCGAGACTGTGGGCCACCGGATCAGTCATCACTTCGAGCAGATGAACGACGGCGGAAATCTGGCTGGGAGCCAGCCGCTCGATCAGATCATGGGCCTGCTGTTTTTCGTTCGCGGGTGCCATCAGGAATAGTTTACCAAGATTGGCCCTCATATAGCAGATGGTTCCTCTGTTAGAAACTCAGCGGGATTAGCGCAGCGATCAAAGTTACTCTACGGTTCTCGCCTTCCGTCTAACCGGCGACTCGTAAGTGTGACGCGGCCATGGAGCCGACAGTTGTCCAAATCAAATCTCAGAATCGGAAATTGGCCTCGGGAGAGCCATCCTTGGGGGACACTCTTTTCAGATACTTGCAGGCTGGCGAAGTTGAGACTGTCGCTGGAAAGCAGCCCGAGTGTGTAAATCTTCGCCCGGAATCTTCGCTTCTAGGCCGGACAACGTCCGCCGCGGAGCGATCGCAGAGCCTTGACACAGACCGCGCTTCGGCTACACTGACGCCTTCCAGGGAATGGTCACGATTGGTTTTATTCGTGTGCATCTGGTGGCTGCTCCGCCAAAATCTCTTGAGCCCAGCGATGTTTCTTTGCTTTCACCTGCCGCATGATTTCCTCGTATTGTTCAGCGTTCAGCCACTCGCCCCGCGACATGGGGGAAAGTACGTTGGTCAGGAAAACTTGCAGGCCAACTATCTGCGTCAGCAATCGCTTTCCGTAGTTGATTTGGTCACCGGAGTTTATCTGGTCACTGTCGCGAAGCTCTCGAAAGAGCACTTGGCGGATCCATTCGCTAAGCCGGATGCCGCGCTCTGCCGTCGCGCGTTCGAGCTCGGCCAACTCCGATTGAGTCACCTTGGTGCTGGCAGTGTAGATGCGGAAATTCCGTGAATTGTTCTTCTTTGCAAACGTGATTTCTTCGGCCATAACTACCTCTTTTCAACAAGTGCACCTTGGGCGCTCTGAAGCGCCTTCGGAACTGCAGGTTATTCATT
>Ga0209890_10000168_pt1 | contig 30946 bp, 25 predicted proteins | sample OrgsoiDNA2013049_FD_185799 | JGI IMG/M metagenome (GOLD analysis project Ga0209890, IMG submission 185799) | Permafrost soil microbial communities from the Arctic, to analyse light accelerated degradation of dissolved organic matter (DOM) -... | ecosystem: Environmental > Terrestrial > Soil >... | reverse complement strand
GTCGAGCGGTCGGTCGAGCGGTCGGTCGAGCCGTCGGTCGATTCTCCTTTGCCACGCGAGGTCGAAGCGGTGCCGCTGCTGTCGTTCGTGCTGGCCCGGCTCGGTCAGGCGCCGTCGCCGTCGATCCCGTCCGGTGCCTTCCGACTGGCGATCGCCGACGAGGCCCACGCGCGCGCCGACGCGATCCTCGCCGGCACGGGCACCCTCAAGTGGGAGCCGGGCTTCCGGCGCGCGCAGGGTCGGGCCAGCACCGAGCCGATGGGGCGCGAGGGTGGGGCGCCGTTCTATCGCCTCACTGGCGGCGGCGAGATCTGGATCGCCGGCGCCGCCAACCGCTGGCTGCCGTTGCGGCTGGCGGACGACGTCTTGTACGTGCGTGAGGATCGCGTCCTGGCGTTCGAGGGCTCGCTCACCTGGGAAGCAGGCACCGTACCGAACACGGAGCTCCGCATGCTGCAGTTTCGCGGCCGAGGCACGGTGGCGCTCGAGCTGCCGAGGGACGCCATCGCCATCAAGGTCACTGACGAGAAGCCGACGCTGTTGTCGGGGGCGCGGCTCTATGGTTGGGTCGGGCGCTTGGTGCCCCACGGCGCGCGAATGCCGGGGGAGGCCCCGTTCCATCTCGGCTGTCAGGGCGAGGGCGTGGTCTTGCTCGAAGCGATTGCGGGATAGCGCATGGCGACCCTCCGGCGCGAGCTGACCAACGTCCCCAACCTGGTGACCATGAGTCGGGTGGTGCTGATCCCGTTCGTGCTGACGTTCATCGACAACTTCAGCCCGCTGCGCAGCTTCATCGCCAGCCTGCTCTATCTGATCTGCGCGGCCGGCGACGGGCTCGACGGCTACCTCGCGCGCAAGCGGGGCGAGGTCAGCACGCTCGGGAAGTTCCTCGACCCCCTGGCCGACAAGCTGACCGTCACCGCCGTGCTGGTCTACATGGTGGCGCTGTCGCGCGTGCCGGCCTGGGTGGTGGTGGTGATCATCGCGCGCGATCTGGCGGTCAACGGCCTGCGCAGCGTCGCCTCTGCGCAGGGGTTGGTGATCTCCGCCAGCGACAGCGGCAAGATCAAGACCGCCCTGCAGCTGGTGGCGGTCATGATGCTGCTCATCTACTTTCGCTATCCGATGCTGGGGACGGGCAGGACGATCGACTACCAGCTGGCGGGGCTGATCGTCCTTTACGTCTCGACGGCGGTGTCGCTGTTTTCGCTGGTGCAGTACATGCGCAGCTTCCTCTCGGCAGCGCTGGCCGAGCGCGCGCAGGCGTGATCGCAGTCCCCGCCGATCGGTTGACGCCGGCCGAGGCGGCCCGGCGGGCGGCGGCTGCGCCGGGCGCCTTCTGGTTGTCGGCGCCGGCGGCGGACAAAGCGGCCGACGAATCGAAGGTCGCGCGCGATCTCGTCGGCGCGGGGCCCATCGCCACCGTTCGTGGCACGACGTCCGGCGATCTGGCCAGGCTCGAGCAGGCCTGGGGCGAGGCGCGTGCGGCTTGGAGGGAGCAGGGCGAGGTGCCGGGCGGCGTTCCCGTCGCCGTCGGGTGGCTATCGTACGAGCTCGGTCGCCGCCTGGTTGGCCTGGCACCGCGCGATGTTGACCATCCATTGTTCGAGTTTCACTTTAACGATGCGGTCTGGGTGCGCGACCAGACCGACGCGCCGACGATTTTCGCGCGCGACACAGGCGCCGCGGAGCGGCTCGCCGAGCTCCTGTCAGGCGCCCTCCCAACGGAGCCTCCGCGTTTGGGCGCGCTCGAGGCGGTCCACCCGGAAGAAGCGTTCCTGGACGGGGTGGGGCGGATCCTCGACTACCTGCAGGCGGGGGATGCCTACCAGGTGAACCTGTCGCGGCGGCTGCGGGCTTCCTGCACCGCGGGAGATCCGACGTTCTTGGCGGCGGCTCTGCGTGCCGGCGCGCCGGCTCCGCACGGCGCGTTCATCGCCGCCGCCGACACCGGCCCGGATGCCGTCACCATCCTGGGCAACTCGCCCGAGCGGTTTCTCTCGCTCTCGGCCGGCGGCGTGGTCGAGACCCGCCCGATCAAGGGGACCCGCCCCCGCGGCGCCGACGCCGCTGCCGATCAGGCCGCGGCCGCGGAGCTCTCCAGCGCCGTCAAAGACCGCGCCGAGCATGTCATGATCGTCGATCTCGAGCGGAACGACCTGGGGCGGGTCTGCCGCGCCGGCAGCGTGGAGGTCGCCTCGCTGGCGCGGGTGGTGTCGCTGCCGACGGTCCACCACCTGATCTCGACCGTGCGCGGCCAGCTGCGCCCGGAGGTCGGCCTGGCTGCGCTGCTGGCGGCCACCTTCCCGGGTGGCTCGGTGACCGGCGCTCCCAAACGCCGAGCGATGCAGATCATCGACGAGCTCGAGCCGTCGCCGCGGGGCGTTTACACCGGAGCGACCGGCTGGCTGGGCGCCGCGGGTGATCTCGATCTGGCGATCGCCATCCGCACGGCCGTGCTGCGCGGCGGCGAGCTGAACCTCTCGGTTGGCGGCGGCATCGTGGTCGACTCGACGCCCGAGGGCGAGCTTCGCGAGACCGAGGTCAAGGCGCGGGCGTTCGCGGCGCTCTGTGGCGCCAGACCAGAGCGGCAGCCACCGCCGCCGCGGTGAGCAGGCTGCCGAGCTGGCCGACCGAAAAGAAGATCGGCTCGGCGGGCGGCAGTCCGAGCCAGGCCGCCAGGCGCGGCGTCGCGAGCTCGATGGGGAACCCGCGCAGGATGTCGCCTCGAAAGATCTCGACCACGAAACGAAGCAGCGCATAGAGGCCGAGGTAGCAGAGGAGCAGCGCGCCCGGCTGCCGGCGAAGGCGAGGGCGGAGGAGGCAGAGGAGACCGAACAGCACCAGCTCCCCGGCCGCTTCGTAGAGCTGGGCCGGGTGCAATGGGCGCGTCTCGCCGGCGCCGAGCGGCACGGCCCCCGCGCGCTGCAGGACCTCGAAGGCGACGCTGCCGCGCGGGAAGGCGACGCCGATCCGCGAGGCAGTCTCCTTGCCGAAGCAGCAGCCGGCGGTAAAGCAGCCGAGGCGGCCGAAGGCGTGTCCGATCGCCAGCGCCGGCGCGAAGAGATCGCCGACCTTTCCGAACGACCATCCCTCGCGCCGCGCGAAGACCAGCGCCACGACCGCGGCCGCGGCGACGCCGCCGTAGAAGACGAGGCCCCCCTCCCAGACCGCCAGCAGGCTGGTGCAGTCGCGCCACCAGGGGCCGTCGCCGTCGACGCAGGCGTGGAAGAAGCTGCGCGCGTTCACCAGACCGTAGGTCAGGCGGGAGCCGACCAGCCCCGAGACGACCAGCCAGAACGCGAGGTCGAGGACCCGCCCTTGGTTCCACCCGCGGCGCCCCCCCTCGCGGTGGGCCAGCCATATGCCGATCGCCAGTCCGGCGGCGATGAGCAGGCCATAGCTGTGCAGCGCGATCTCGCGCCGGCCCAGGGGGAACGTGAGGAGGACCGGATGCAAGGCGAAGCTCCCGTGCCGTGCCTCAAGCCGAGGACGGCACCTCGCGGCGGGTCAGGAACATGTCGAGCACCATGAGCCCCACCCCCACGCAGAGCGCGGCGTCGGCGATGTTGTACGCCGGCCACTCGTGCACGCCGACCTTCCAGACGATGAAGTCGGTCACCTTCCCGTAGAGCATGCGGTCGATGAGGTTCCCGATCGCGCCGCCGCCGACCAGCCCGAGCGCGATGTGGAGGCGGGTGCTTTCGACCGGCGTCTTGCGCAGGTAGACGAGCACCAGCGCGAACGCCGCGATCGCCAGTAGGGTCAGCAGCAGGCGTCCGCCCGGCAAGTCTTGCAGCATGCTGAACGCCACCCCCGGATTCTCCGCGTAGCGAAGATCGAAGTAGCCGCTGACGACCACCTTCGGGTTGAACGGTCCGCGCGGGCGCAGCTCCGCCCGCGCCATCACCTTGGTCCACTGATCGAGGACTAGGCTGATGGCCATGAACAGCGAGAACAGGAAGTACTTGCGGCGGGTCGGGGTCATGAGTCACTCCTCGTGCCGGTGGAGACCGCCGCGGCGCAACGCTGGCACAGCTGGGGATCGGGGGCAGTGGGCGTCGGGGCGTCACCCGTCCGGCGCCAACAACGCGGGCAGGTCGGCCAGGGCGCTTCGTCGACGACGACCGAGGTCTCGGCGCCCGCCGGCGCGTCCGCCGGATCGAGCTCGACGCGCGAGACGACGCAGAGCTCGGCCAGGTGGTCGAGGTTCCACTGCCAGTGCGGGCGCTCGGCGGCGGCCGGCGTCACCCGGACCCGCGCCTCCAGCGACTTGTGCCCCTCGGCGCGAAATTTCTCCAGCGGCCGGAGGATCGCCTCGCGGCGCGGGCGGATCTCGTCGGTCCAGCGCTTGTTGGGGTTCGCTGGCGCCTTGCCTGGCGGGTATAGCTCCCCGCGCACGCTGGCGTGCACGTCGAACGGCTCGCCAGTCACGCGCGCGAGCTCGTCGGCGACGTCCTGCGCGGTGAAGCAGAGGACCGGCGCCATCCAGGTCGCCAGCGTCCGGGCCATCTCGTAGAGCGCGGTCTGCACGCTGCGGCGGACGGGCGAGCCGGCCGACTCGCAGTAGAGCGGATCCTTCGCCGGATCGAGATACTCTGCCGAGACGGTGGTGACGTAGTCACTCATGAGACGCACCACCTCATGAAAGGCGTAGCGCTTGTAGGCCTCGAAGATCTGGTGGTCGCGCTCGCGCAGCAGGCCCACGGCCAGGAGATCGAGCTCGCGCAGCCGGTCATCATCGAGGATGTCGCGCGCCGGAACGAAGTCGTAGAGGTTCGACAGCAGGTAGCGGCAGGTGTTGCGGATCTTCCGGTACGACTCGGAGAGCTGGGTGAGGATCGCCTCGGAGAAGACGACGTCGCTCTGGTAGTCGCCGGCCGCCGTCCAGAGGCGGAGCATCTCGGCGCCGTTCTTCTCCATCCGCACGGCGGGCTCGACGTAGTCGATCTTGACGCCGGCGGCCCGCGCCTTCGCGATCTCCGACTTCGAGTAGAACTTGCCGCGCTCGTCGAGCACCCAGCTGTGGGTCAGCACCGCCTTGTAGGGCGCCATCCCGCGGGTCGCTGTCGAGACGAGCAGGGACGAGTGGAACCAGCCGCGGTGCTGATCGGCCCCTTCGAGGTAGAGGTCGACCTTCTCACCCTTCGGAACCAGCTTGCCGTCGGCGACGGCGGCCCACGACACACCTGACTCGAACCAGACGTCGACGATGTCGTGCTGTTTCTCCCACTCCGCGCCAGCCTGGCCGCAGGCGCAGGCGGGCGCCGGCGTCGGCAGCAGCTCCATTGCCGGCCGCGAGAACCAGGCGTTCGAGCCCTCGCGCGCGAAAATGTCGGCCACGTGCTCGATAACAGCGGCGTCGAGCAGATCATTCCTGCAGGCGGTGCAGCGAAACGCGGGGATCGGCACCCCCCAGACCCGCTGGCGCGAGAGGCACCAGTCGGGACGCGCCTCGATCATGCCGCGGATGCGGTTCTCGCCCCAGGTCGGGATCCACTGCGTCCGCGCGATCTCGGCGAGCGCCCGGTGTCGCAGCGACGTCTCGTCGTCCGCCTCGCCGAGCCGGGCGAACCACTGCAGCGTGGCGCGGAAGATGATCGGGTTCTTGCAGCGCCAGCAGCAGGGGTACTGGTGCCGGATCGTCTCGCCCACCTTGTTCAGCAGGAGGCCGCGGGCGGCCAGCTGCTCCACGACCTTGGGGTTGGCGTCGAACACGCGCGCCCCGTTGAGCTCGCCCAGCTCGACCTCGCCGGTGAAGCGGCCGTTCTCATCGACGGGCGCGAAGATCGTGAGGCCGTGGTCGCGACCAACGATGTAGTCATCGGCACCGTGGCCGGGCGCGGTGTGGACCAGGCCAGTGCCTGCCTCGAGCGTGGCGTGGCGCGCGAACCAGAGCCGGTAGTCCTTGTCGCCGTTGGAATTCGGGCGCGGGAACGGTGCCTCGTAACGCGACCCTTCGAGCGCTTGCAGCCCATCGCGTGAGATGGATATCCAGGACTCTTTCGGCGCGTCGATCCCGGTCGCCACCAAGAACGTCTCGGCCAGACCTGCGGCGACCACCAGGTATTCGTCGCCCCGCGGGATTGCCACGTAGTCCAGTTCCGGATTCGCGACGATCGCCAGATTGGCCGGTAGCGTCCAGGGGGTCGTCGTCCAGATGACGAACGCCGCCTTCTTCTCCTTGAGCCGTACGTCGGCCTTCCCGAGATCGCCGACGACCGGGAAGCGGACGTAGATCGATGGCGAGCTGTGGTCCTCGTATTCGACCTCAGCCTCCGCCAGCGCCGTGTGGTGCGTGAGACACCAGTGCACCGGCTTCTTGTCGCGGTAGACGAGCCCCGCGCGCGCGAACCCGGCCAGCTGGCGGGCGATCGCCGCCTCGTAGTCCTTTGACAGCGTCAGGTAGGGGTCGTCCCAGTTGCCGAGGCAGCCGAGCCGCTTGAACTCGGTGCGCATGATGTCGACGAACTTCAGCGCGTGCCTCTCGCAGTGGTCCCGGAAGTCGGTGGCGCTCAGCTCTCGGGCCTTCGGCCCCAGCTCTTTTTCGACCTGCTGCTCGATCGGCAGCCCGTGGCAGTCCCAGCCGGGGCGGAACACCGCCCGCTTGCCCATCAGCAGCTGCGACCGCACGACGATGTCCTTGAGCACCTTGTTGAGCACCGTTCCGTAGTGGATGGCGCCGGTCGCGTAGGGGGGGCCGTCGTGGAGCACAAAAGGCGCGGCCCCCTCCTTCTCACGCGCGTCCAGAATCCGTTCGTATTGCTTGTCGCGCGCCCAGCGGGCGAGCCACTCCGGTTCGCGGCGCGCCAGATCGGCGCGCATCGGGAATTCAGTCTTTGGGAGATTGAGCGTTGTTTTCCAGTCCACGGGCCGGCGCATACTACCAAAGGAAATCGCCAAGTCCCGCGCGGCGCGTGGTGGTAGAACGACTCCCATGGACGAGCGCGTTCCCTGGGACCAGTACTTCATGAACATCGCGCAGGTGGTGGCGTCGCGATCGACCTGCCCGCGCAAGTTCGTCGGCTCGGTGATCGTGCGCGATCGGACGATCCTCTCGACCGGCTACAACGGATCGATTCGCGGCATGCCCCACTGCACCGACGCCGGGCACATGATGGAGAACGATCACTGCGTCGCCACGATTCACGCCGAGGCGAACGCAATCATTCAGGCCGCCAAGAACGGCGTCATCATCGACGGCGGCACGATCTACGTGACCGCGAGCCCGTGCTGGAACTGCTTCAAGCAGATCGCCAACGCCGGAATTCGTCGGATCGTTTACGGAGAGTTCTACCGGGACGAACGAATTTTCAGTGTCGCAGAGCGGCTGGCGATCGATCTGCTGCATGTGCCGAGTCAGGTTCCCGCGCCGCAGCGCGTGTAGCCGCAGCGCAGGTAGCCGCAGCGCAGGTAGCCGCAGCGCAGGTAGTAGGACGAGCGGAGCAAGGGTAGGTTCACGAACTACCCCCCTGGAGTTTTTCGTTGACCCGCCCGCCATAACAGGGTCAACTAATAGGTTCATGCTTCGCCGGATGGCCCTCGGAGCAGCAGCACTCGTGCTGCTCGTCGGATTCGCGCCCCGCGTCCACGCTGAATCGGACGACGAGGGGGCCGGAGCTGCGCCTGGCGCTGATGCCCCGCTTCCACCGTCGGCGGATGCTGCCGGCGACTCGGGTGACAGTGCGTCGGCCGGCAAGCCGTCGCACGCCCGCCACCGCCGAAACAAGCGGAGCCACCATGGGCGGTTCGTCGGCCACGTCGTCCCCGAGGATCAGCTGCGCAGTGAACCGCTCCCCCGTCCATCCGGCAACCTGGCGATGGTCAGCGTCAACAATCCGAACGACGATCCCGTCAAGGTCAACATCTACAACGCCGACGGGTCCTACAATCTCGACGCGCTCGAGCAGCTGAACCACGCCCTGCGCTGTCGCCGGACCGACGCCGAGAAGCCGATGGACCCGCAGCTCCTGACGATGCTGTCGCACGTCTATGATCACTTCGGCAGCAAGCCGCTCCAGATCGTCTCGGGCTTTCGCAACCAGCGCAAAGAGAGCAGCAACCACTTCAAGGGGCGCGCCAGCGACATCCGGATCGCCGGCGTCAGCTCGAAGAAGATTCAGGTCTTCGCCCAGACGCTCGATCGCGGTGGGATGGGGATCGGCATCTACCCGCGCAGCCAGTTCGTGCACATCGACGTCCGCTCGCCGCCCAGCTTCCGCTGGATCGACTACTCGCCGCCGAATTCGAACGCGGCCGAGAAGCGCCCGCCCCGCGGCTGGAAGCGCAAGAAACTCGAGTCGTAACGCGTTCGCCGTTGCGCGACCGGCTCAAACCGGCGAGCGAACCGGCGGCGAACCGGATGGAGCTGACGCCCGGGGTCAAGTGCCGACAGAAATCTGTCGAGGGTAGCCGCGCGATGCAAATCCGTACGCCCAGGGGGGTCGTTGAGTCTCTGTTTGCTCTCTTCGTGGTGGCTGTTAGCGCCGCGGCTTGCGGCGACAACATGCCGGCCAAGCCCGACGCGACCGGCGCGGGCGGGACCGGTGGCAGCACCGGCGGAGCAGGCCAGGACGGTGGCGGGACCGGGGGGATCGAGACCGACGGTGGCGTGGACGGAGGCGGCGGGCAGGCGGGAGTAGGGACCGACAGCGGCGCCGGGATGGGCGGAGCGAGCGGAGGCGGCGGCGCCGCCGGCACCGGCGGGGGAGTCGGCGGTGGCGGCGGTGGCGCAAAGGGTGGCGCCGGCGGCGGCATGGCAGGCGCTGGCGGCGGGGGAAAGGGTGGCGTCGGGGGCGGTCTCGGTGGGACCGGGGGCACGAACACGGGCGGCACGGCAGGTGGGGGCAGTGGCGGCACGGCAGGCAGCACAGGCGGCCAGGCCGGCGGCGGGATGGGCGGCCAGGCCGGTGTTGGGACGGGCGGTTCCGCGGGCTCCGGCGGTTCGTCCGGCACCGGTGGGTCAGCCGGTTGTCAGACGGCGCTCGACTGCACCAACGGTCAGATCTGCGACGGCGCCAGCCACGCTTGCGTCGCCTGTCCGACCGACAGCGCCTGCCGCTCCGGCTACGGACCGCAGCATGTCTGCGTGGCCGGCGCCTGCATCAGCGGCGACTGCCACTCTTTCGGTGACTGCAGCAACGGCCAGCTCTGCGTCAACAACCTCTGCACCAACTGCTCGACCGACAGCGCTTGCATGACGGCCTACGGCGCCGATCACCTGTGCGTCTCGGGCGGCTGCGTCGCGGGAGAATGTCGGACGGCCAGCGACTGCCCGGCGGGCAGCGGCAAGATTTGCGACGCGACCTTCGCCTGCACCACCTGCGCGACCGACAATCAGTGTCAGTCGGGCTACGGCGCGAATCACCTCTGCGTGAGCGGGAGCTGCGTGGCCGGCAATTGTCGGCAGACCAGCGACTGCGGCGGCGGTCGCATCTGCGACACGGCGACCTTGACCTGCATTGCGTGTCCCGACGACACGACCTGCACCTCCAACTACCCCGGCCCACAACTGTGCCTCAACGGCAGCTGCGTGGCGGGGAATTGCCGCGTCGCCACCGACTGCGCATCCGGCCTGGTCTGCGACGTCGCCTCGCACATGTGCGGCGCGTGCACCACCGACCAGAGCTGCACCGCCGCGTACGGCTCGGGGCAGCTGTGCATCAGCGGCGCCTGCATCGTCGGCCAGTGCCGCACCTCGCCCGACTGTCCCGGCGGCGCAATCTGCAACGCCAGCGCCCACACCTGCGGCGTCTGCACGCTCGACAGCGAATGTGTCACCGGCTACGGGAACAACCACCTCTGCATCGGCGGCGCCTGCGTGTCGGGGACCTGCCACGTCACCGCGGACTGCGGCGGCGGCGAGATCTGCGACAGCACCACGCACGCCTGCAGCCCCTGCGGGAGCGACAATGCCTGCGTCACCGCCTACGGGCCGCAGCATGTCTGCATCGGGAACGTCTGCGTGGCCGGCAACTGCCACACCTCGAACGACTGCACTGGCGGCGGTCAGCTGTGCGATCAGCCGACGCATGCCTGCAAGGCCTGCGCGAGCGACACGGCCTGCCAGTCCGACAGCACCTACGGCGTGACGACGGTTTGCGTCGCCGGGGGTTGCGTGTCGGGAGATTGCCACGGGCCGTCGTCGGACTGCCCGACCGGTCAGCTCTGCGGCATCTCCCGGACGGACACCTGCGGTCCTTGCGCCAGCGACGCCCAGTGCATCGCCGACTCCTCCTACGGTGCGGGCAACATCTGCTACCAGGGGATCTGCCAGCTGGGCGATTGCCACGGCACCAGCTCCGACTGCGTGGCCGCGAACGCGGGTCGCATCTGTGGCGCCGTCACCGCCAACGACTGCGGCTCTTGCTCGGGCGATGCGCAATGCCAGGCCGACCAGGTCTACGGCTCGGCGACCATCTGCGAGACGACGACCGGCCAGCCGAAGACTGGTACCTGCGTGACCGCCGCCTGCTCCACCAGCGGCCCCTGCGCCGCGAACAACGCCGACTTCTGCTGCAACGACATCTGCACGGCGGGCAACTGCTGCCTCGACGCCGACTGCGCCGGCAACCCGATGTTCGGCTCGACGTACCGCTGCGTGAACAACAGCTGCACGGGATGCACGGCCGCCACCGGCAACACCTACTTCGTCGACCCGATCAACGGCGACGACGGCACCGCCACCGGCAGCGGCGTCGCCGCCGGCGTCGCCACCCCGAGCTGCAGCTTCAAGACGGTGACCCACGCGCTCTCGGTCGCCAGCACCGTCGGGGCGGCCGGGACCAAGATTGTCATCGTCGGCGCGTCCGGCCTGACCACCGTCCTCACCGGCGAGACGCTCCCCATCGTCGTGCCGGCCAATGTCGCCATCTCCACCAAGACGGGACCGATCCGCCTCAACATGCTGGCGGGCAGCGACACCTCGTTCGGCGGCTTCCGGCTGGTGGGCGATCAATCGGTGATCGCCCCCGATCCCTCGGCGCCGATCACCATCGACGGCGCCTCCAACAGCTCAGGGATCGGGATCGCCGTCTCGCCGGGCGCCGGCAAGACCACCGCGCTCTCCTACGTGACGGTTCAGAACAGCGGCGGCAACGGCATCGCGGTCACCAACGGCACGCTCAACATCGGTCAGGGCGTCACCGTCACCAACGCGGGGAGTGCCAGCAAGCACCACGACGGCCTCAACGTTGCCGGTGGCACCGTCAACATCGTCGTCCCGGCGGGGCAGTCCACCACCAGCTTCACCAACAACACGGAGCATGGGATCTACGTGACCGGTGCGGCGGTCCTGAACATCAGCGGTGTTCCGGTCGTCCCGGCCAACGGCCAGGGGACGGTGGTCACCTCCGGCAACGCGTTCGACGGCCTCGAGATCTTCGAGACGGCGGGGGCGGCGCCGACGTCGACGATCAGTGGCCTCTGCGCCTGGGGGAACGTCAAGCAGGGCGTCCAGCTGTTCGGCGGCGAGAAGGTGAAGGTCCGGGGGAGCGTGCTGCTCAACAACAAGCTCAACGGCCTCCTCGTGACGTCATCCGATGTTAGCCTCGCCTCTAACAACCTGGCGACGATCGATCTCGGCACGGCCGGCGATCCGGGCCTCAACCAGCTGCAGGCGTCGAACGGCTCGAACCCCGACCTGACGGGACTCTGCCTGGCGATGTCGCCCGGTCAGGGGGCCCTGATGCTCTCTGCGGAGGGGAACGTCTTCGCGGGTCCCACCAACTGCGCGTCGTCGACCAACGCAATCGTCCGTTCGACCTCCTGCACGGGCGGCGTCGACCTGGGGATCATCGCGGCCGCGGGGACGTCGGTCACCGTCGATCTCGCGAGCTGCCAGTAGTCGGCCGAGCGTCGACGGGCTTCGCGCGCGCGGCGGTTACGGGGGAGCCCCAGCGGCGATCCAGGCGCGGATGAGCGCGATGAGTGGCGCAGGAAGTCGGCGCCGGGGCGGCATCGACGGGCGATGCCGACGCTCGATCTTCGCGACCAGCAGGCTGCCGGCTGGGTCTCCCGCCACCACCGCAGGGCCCGCATCGCCGCCACGCATGACGCCGGCGAGGCTGTCGAGCTGGAGCCCGCCGTGGGGCTCGTCGCCACCGTGGCAGGAGACGCACCAATGGTCGAGCACCGGGGCGATGTCGCGCGCGAACGTCTTCGGCTGGGCTGGCCCGATCGCGGCGTCCGCCTCACGGCGCACCGAGGCGAGCGCGGAACCCGTCAACCCGAGCACGACGCAGAGACCGACGCAGAGCACGACGCAGAGACCCCTGACGGCTGGGTAACCAAGAAGCGGTGCGGCGCCGCGGCTTTCTTGCAATTCGGATCCCGCTCCTTTAGGGTCCATGACACCTTAGCGCGATGGCCACCCGACAGCTGGATCTTATCGCGGGCGGCGCCAAGCCCAGTGCGAAGGGCGGCGGCGACGGCGCCGACGGCGGTGGGCGCGGCCGCAAGCGCGGCGGCGCAGCCGGTGGCGGCGGCGACGATCCGCCTCCGCCCGCTGACGCGTCGCTGGTGTTCGAGGCGCAGCGGCGCTACCTGAACTACGCGGTCAGCGTCATCACCTCGCGCGCGCTCCCCGATGTGCGCGACGGCTTGAAGCCGGTGCAGCGGCGGATTCTCTACGCGATGTACGCCAACCTGCACCTCTACCCGGACGCCAAGTTCCGCAAGTCGGCGACCATCGTGGGGGACGTGCTCGGCAAGTTCCACCCGCACGGCGACTCGGCCTGCTACGAAGCGATGGTCCGGCTGGCGCAGCCCTTCTCGATGCGCGTCACGCTGGTCGAGGGGCACGGCAACTTCGGCTCGCTCGACGGCGATGCGCCGGCCGCGCACCGCTACACCGAGGCGCGCCTGGCGCTCTTGGCGATGGAGCTGCTCGACGAGATCAAGCAGGGGACGGTCGATTTCCGCCCCAACTACGACGGCACGACCGAGGAGCCGATCGTGCTGCCGGCCAAGGTGCCGCAGCTGCTCATCAACGGCTGCACCGGGATCGCGGTCGGCATGGCGACCAACATCCCGCCCCACAACCTGGGCGAGGTCTGCGCGGCGGCCGTGGCGATGCTCGACGATCCCAAGCTCGAAACGAAAGATCTCCTCAAGTACATCAAAGGGCCCGACTTCCCGACCGGCGGTCAGATTACCAACAGCAAGAAAGAGCTGCGCGACATCTACGAGACGGGGCAGGGGGGCGTGCGGGTGCGCGGCGAATGGAAGACCGAGTCGGCCGGCAAAAGTGGCGACCACATCATCATCACCTCGATCCCCTACGCGCTCACCAAGGCGAGCGTCGTCGAGCGGATCGCCGATGTGATCATCAACAAGAAGCTCCCGCTCCTGGTCGATGTGCGCGACGAGTCGACCGATGACGTCCGCATCGTGCTGGAGATGAAGCCGGGCGCCGATCCCAATCTGGTGATGGCGTATCTCTACAAGCACACGCCGCTCGAGACCGGGTTCCACGTCAACCTCACCTGCCTCTTTCCGACGGACAACAAAGAGGTCGCCGCTCCGCTGCGGGTCAACCTGGCGGCGATGCTGGGTGAGTTCCTCACCTTCCGCGAGCAGACGGTCCGCCGGCGGTTCGAGTTCGAGCTGGCCGAGCTGCAGCGCCGCATCCACATTCTGGAAGGGTTCGCGCTCATCTTCGACATGCTCGACGAGGCGATCCGGATCATCCGCAAGTCGGATGGCAAGGCCGACGCCGCCGTCAAGCTGTCGAAGCGCTTCGAGCTGTCGGACGAGCAGACCGACGCCATCCTCGAGCTGAAGCTCTACAAGCTGGCCCGGCTGGAGATCAATCTCATCCTCGCCGAGCTGGCCGAGAAGAAGGGTCGCGCCAAGGAGATTGAGACCATCCTAGGCGACAAGCGCAAGCTGCTGCGCGTGGTGCGCAGCGAGATCACCGAGGTGGCGGGGCGCTTCGAGGACAAGCGCCGCACCAAGATCGGCGGCGCCGGCGGCGATGAGACCGAGTTCGTCGCCGAGGACTTCATCGTCGACGAGGAGGTGACCGTCATCCTCTCGCGCGACGGCTGGCTCAAACGCGTGCGCGAGGTGAAGGATCTCTCGGCGACGCGGCTGCGCGAGGGGGACGCCATCCTGGCGGTCATCCGCGGCTCGACCAAGGAGCCGATGGCGATCTTCTCGAACCTCGGCAGCGCCTACATCCTTCGCATCAACGACGTGCCAGCCTCGACCGGGTATGGCGAGCCGGTGCAGAAGCTCTTCAACTTTCGCGATGGCGAGCGGGTGGTCGGTGCGCTGTCGGTCAGCGAGAAGGACGCCCCCAAGGGGACGCTGGCGGTGGCCGTCAGCAAGAACGGCTTCGGGCTGCGCTTCGGCTTCGACGCGCATCGCGAGCTGTCGACGCGCGCGGGGCGCCGCTTCGCCAAGCCGGCCGACGGCGACGAGATCGTCGGCGTCACGCTGGCCGGCGACAAGGACGTCGTCTGCGTCGTGACGAGCGACGCGCGCGCCCTCCTCTGCAAGGCCGGCGAGATCCCCGAGCTGGCTAATCCTGGACGCGGCGTCACCATCATCAAGGCGGGCGCGGCGGCCGTGGTCGGATTCGGCGTGGGCGCCGCGCGCGAAAAGGACGTGATCATCGCCGAGACCGACGACGGCAAGGAGCTGCCGGTCGGTCCGGGCCGCTTCTCCGTCACCGCGCGCGGCGGCAAAGGCCACGCCCTCAAGCGCAAGACCAAGATCGTACGCGTCACCGTCCCCTTGCCCGTGCCACCGGCCCCGCTCCTGAACTGACCGAACAATGAACTGGCGTGAACTGACGTGACGACCGGGAGCTACACCTCAGACGACATCACCGTCCTGGAAGGGCTGGAGCCCGTCCGCAAGCGCCCCGGGATGTACATCGGGGGGACCGACACCAAGGGGTACCACCACCTGCTCTGGGAGATCGTCGACAACTCCGTCGACGAGGTGATCAACGGCTACGGCACCCGCATCGAGGTGACGCTGCACGCCGACGCCAAGTCGGTCACCGTGGGCGACAACGGGCGCGGCATCCCGGTCGACGTCAAGAAGCAGTACAAGAAGTCGGCGCTGGAGCTGGTGCTCACCACGCTGCACGCGGGCGGCAAGTTCTCGTCCGGGCAATATCAGTTCTCGGGCGGCCTCCACGGCGTCGGCTCGTCGGTGGTCAACGCGCTGTCGGAGCAGTTGACCGCCGAGGTCCGCCGCGACGGCGCGCTCTGGGAGCAGAAGTACGAGCGGGGCAAGGCGGTCACCAAGCTGCGCAAGGCCGGCGCGGCGCGTGGCACCGGCACCTCGATCAGCTTTCGCCCCGACCCGGAGATCTTCGGCAAGCAGGCTTTTTCCGCCGAGACGATCCGTTTCCGTCTCGACGCCAAGGCCTTCCTGCACAAGGGCCTCTCCATCGTTTTCAAGGATGAGGGCGCCAAGACGACGGAGACCTTCGAGCACCCCGGCGGCATCGCCGACTTTCTCACCAAGCTGGTGGCCGACCGAGGAAAGGCGCCGACCGCGCCGCAGGTCTTCTACTTCGAGCGCTCAGGAGACGCCGGGTTCCGCATCGAGGTCGCGATGCAGTGGACCGAGTCGCACGAAGAGACCATCCGCTCGTACGTCAACGGCATCCCGACCATCTCGGGTGGGACGCACGAGCAGGGATTTCGCGCCGCCATCGTCAAGGCGGTGCGCGCCTTCATAGAAACTTCGAACCTGGCCCCGAAAGGGGTCACGCTGACCGCCGAGGACATCCGCGAAGGTCTCGTCGGCGTCCTGTCGATCTATCTGCAGGAGCCCCAGTTCCAGGGGCAGACCAAGGAGCGCCTCGGCAGCCCGGAGGCGCAGGCGCAGGTCGACGGCGCGGTCCGTCCGGCGCTGGAGACCTTCCTGCTGGGCAACAAGACGGCCGGCGCGCAGATCGTCGAACGGATCGCGCTGGCCGCCAAGGCGCGCGAGGCCTCGCGTGCGGCGGCGCAGGCGGTGTCGCGCAAGACGGCCGTCTCGCACCGGCTGAATCTGCCGGGCAAGCTGGCCGACTGCTCGTCGACCGATCCCGGCAAGAGCGAGCTGTTCATCGTCGAGGGGGATTCGGCCGGCGGTTCAGCCAAGCAGGGGCGCGAGCGCAAGACGCAGGCGATCCTCCCGCTGCGGGGCAAGGTGCTGAACACCGAGCAGGCCTCGCTGGCGAAGGTGCTGGAGAATAAGGAGCTGCAGGACGTCGTCTCGGCGCTCGGCTGCGGGGTGGGCGCCGACTTCAAGATCGAGCGGCTCCGCTACCACAAGATCATCCTGCTGATGGACGCCGACTCCGACGGACACCACATCGCGACACTGCTGCTGACCTTCTTCTACCGTCATCTGCAGCCCCTCATTTCGGGGGGCTTCGTCTACCTGGCGCAGCCGCCGCTCTTCCGCGTCGACTACGGCAAGGAGACCTTCTGGGCGCTCGACGAACCCGATCGCACCCGCATCGTCAGCGGGTTCCCCAAGAACGCGCGCCCCGACATCATGCGGTTCAAGGGCCTCGGCGAGATGCAGCCCGACGAGCTGCGCCGCACCACACTCGATCCAGCCACCCGGCGCCTCTTGCGGGTGAAGGTCGACGACGTGGCGGAGGCTGACAGAGTTCTGACGGAGCTGATGGGGAAGGATGTCGAGGCGCGCTTCAAATTCATCATGGAGCGCGCGGCACAAGCCGATCTGGACCTCTAGAACGCCAGCTGTAGACGCCCTGCGTGGCGGTTTTGTTTCGCTTCGGTCAATTCGTCAGTGATCGTCTCAGGTGAACCAGGAGCGTGCCGATGACCCTACCTACATCAACTACATGGGGTCATCATCGATGCTGCTGCACACCGATCCAGAGCTTCGCGCGCCACTTCATTCACTGGTCGAAGCGCGGCGTGTAACCACGCACTTCCAGCCGATCTTCTCCGTTCGTCGGAAGAGCGTGGTAGGCCTCGAAGCCCTCTCGCGCGGCATCGGACCGCGCGGCGACCTGATCGCGCCGTACACCCTGTTCAAGCAGGCGGCAGCCGAAGGGATCGCGGGAGCGGTCGAGGATCTCTGCCGCGAGAGCGCGGTGCGGAACTTTCACCGGCTGCGCACGCGGCCCGAGGAGCTGCTGCTGTTCCTGAACCTAGATCTGACCGGCATGACCAAGCCGTCGGTCCTTTCCGCCGAGTTGGAGGCCCTGATCCGCGCGCCCGGGCTCGATCCGCGCAACGTCGGGGTGGAGTTCCTCGAGTCGCGCCTCGACGACGTCGGGCGGTTCGGGGAGCTGGCCGCGGCGCTCCGGCAGCGCGGCTTCCTGGTGGTCCTCGACGACGTGGGCGCCGGGCACTCCAACCTCGATCGGATTCCACTGCTCCGCCCCGACGTCATCAAGATCGATCGCAGCCTGATCACCGGCGTCGACGGCGACTTCTACAAGCAGGAGACCTTCAAGAGCCTGGTCAGTCTTTCGCGCCGGATAGGCGCGCTGGTGGTCGCGGAGGGGATCGAGACCGAGGCCGAGGCGGTGACGGCGCTGGAGCTGGGGGCCGATCTGCTGCAGGGCTTCTTCCTCGGCCGTCCCAGCGCCGGGGCGGCCTTCGACAACGGCGGCTTCGAGCGCGCCGCCGGCTGCGTCGAGCCGCTGGCCCGCGCGTTCAAGAGCCACATGGTCGGCCAGATCAACGCCCGCAAGACGGAGTACCGCCGCTTCAACATGATCCTCAACCGGATCCTCTGCGACATCACCAGCGCGTCTCCTCTGGAGTTCAACGCGGTCCTCGCGCGCCTGGTGGGCGAGTACCCGAAGATCGACTGCCTCTACGTGCTGGACGACAGCGGCGTTCAGGTGACCGACACGATCTGCGGCGCCGGGTTGGCCGGCCGGTCGGGCGGAGCGATGTTCCGCCCGGCGGCGAAGGGTACCGACCATTCGCTCAAGGAGTACTTCTACGTGCTGATCGACGTCGAGCTGCAGAAGTACACGACCGATCCCTACGTCTCGCTGGCCGGCGGCCAGCTGTGCCGCACGATCAGCACCTGCTTTCGCGACGCCGGCCAGAACCGGACCTTCGTTCTCTGCGTCGACGTCCGCGCGTAGTCCGCGCGGGCTGCGCTACTTGATCGTTGCGCCGACGTAGACGAAGGCGGTGCCGAGAGCCAGCGCCAGGCCGATGAGCACAATCGGCGAGATCCGGAGCTCGATCAGGAACGGGCGGTTCAGCCACTGCCAGAGCGACGGCAACCGCGGCTCGGAGACGCGCGTCATCACGCGCGCGACCAGATCGTGCGGCGGGGTCACGTCGTCGCGCAGGCGCGCGAGCTCGCTCATTCGGTGCTTATTCGGTGAATCCACATTCACTAGGTGACCCCGCAACGCTCAACCAGCTCACGTAACATCGCGCGCCCGCGCACCACACGGATCTTGAGCGTCGTAATGGGGAGTCGCAGGATGCCGCGGATCTCTTCGTAGGAGAGCTCCTCGGCGTCGCGCAGGATCAGCACCTCGCGGTATTTGGTCGGGAGCTTGAGCAGCGCCGCGCCGAGGTGGGCCCGTCGCTCGCCGTGCGAGGCGTTGGCCTCGGGCGTGGGTGGATCGTAGGCGAACGCCGCCTCGCCGCCGTGGACCTCGCGGTCGAGGGGCTGCTCGGTCCGGCGCCTCGACTTCAGCACGTCCTTCGAGCGGTTGACGGCAATCCGCAACAGCCAGGTGGAAAAGGCGTGGGTGCGCCCCTCGCCGCGGAAGCGATCGAGCGCGTTGAACGCATCGACGAACGCCTGCTGGGCGATGTCCTCCGCGTCGGCGCCGCTCCCCAGCATGCGAAACGCCACCGAGAACGCCAGCCGCTGGTAACGCTGCACGAGCGGCCGAAACGCTTCGACGTCGCCTGCCACGCAGCGCGCGATGAGATGCAGCTCCTCTTGGTCGCGTTGGTCGCGTTGGTCGCCCCGGCCGGCCTGCGCCTCGCTCGGGGCCGGCAAGGCCCGCTCGTACGCCCGTGGGATCTCGCCGATCGCGAGCGCACCGCTCTCGTCAGGATCGAGCGCGATCGCTCCCGAGGCCGAATGCCCCGAATGACCCGAATGATCTGCGGGCGGCACGCGAGGAGCCTACCGCAACTCGGGAAAAAGAGGCGCGCTATACTCAAATGATGCGCGGCGCTCTGGCGCGGGCCCTCGGCCTGACGGTCGTGCCGGCCGCCGTCCTTCTGATTTTGGGCCCGGCGGCGGGCGCTGCTCCGGCGGCGGGAAACGTGGGCCAGTCGTTCTGGCGCACCGCGGTCGAACGGACCAATCAAGGGCGCTATGTCGAGGCGGCGGCCGCCTACGGCTTGGCGCTCGCCGCGGGCGCCGATGCCCCGGCGGTCTATGCCAACCTCGGAGAGGTTCTGATGGCCGACGGCCAGCTGGCAGCGGCGGAAGCGTGCTACCGCGACGCAATCGCGGTGGCGTCGGTCTCTCGCCTTCCCGTCGCGGAGTCGCCGCGCTTCGACGATCCCCGGGCGCGGGCGCAAGATCTGGTGCTCGGCTATCTCGGGCTGGCGGTCGCGCTCGATCGCGACGGGCAGCCGCGCGCCGCGCGCGAGATGATGCAACGGGTGCTGGCGCTCGATTCCACGACGTCGGTGCTGGCGGTGGCGGAGCTCCCCAACTCCGATCTCTTCTTCGTTCCGGCGGGCGACGTCTACTACTACATCGGCCTCGCCCGGTCGGTCGCCGGCCGGCGCGCGGAGGCCGCGGGGGCCTTCCGCGAGTTCCTGGCCCGCCAGCCCGGGAGCCGCTGGGCGGTCCGGGCCGAGGGGCACCTGACCGAGCTGGGTCAGGCCCCCGCGCCCGGCTTGCCGACGTTCCCGTCGGCGTCGCCCGCACCCGAGCACGGCAGGGGGAGCGGGCCGCGCGTGGTGGCCGTCGGAACCGTGTTGTCGACGGGGGGCTCGGTGGCGCCGCTGATCGACGCTGCCTGGCGCAATCAGGTGGCGATCCTCGACGACTGCCTGAGCGCGGCGCCCGAGCTGGCTGCAGCGCGCGCCCCCGTCCGCCTCGCCGTCGAGCTCACCATCGACGGCCGTGGCCGGATCTCCTCCGTCGCCGTGAAGCTACCGCCAGCGGCCCCGGCCTGGGCTTCGCCCGAAAAGCTTTCGGGTTGTCTCGAACGGGCCATCCAGACGCGCCTCCGCCTCCCCGTGCCACCCGCCCGGCGCCCGACGCGCGCACGCACAGAGCTGCTGGTCGGCTTCCCGCGATGAAGCTGCGGCCGGCAGGGCCGGCCTACGCTCGACGCGCTGCTAGCGGGCGAGGTATAGGTGAAGGGCGGTGCGAAGCGCCAGGCCACGATACATCGCCGTCGAAGGGCCGATCGGCGCCGGCAAGTCGAGCCTGGCCGAGATCCTGAGCGAGTCGCTGCAGGCGCGCATCATCCGCGAGAGCCCCGAGGAGAACCCCTTCCTCGGGCTGTTCTACAAAGACCGGCGCCGGCACGCGATGTCGGCGCAGCTCTTCTTCCTGCTGCAACGCTACGCGCAGCAGGGGGAGCTCGCGCAGGGCGATCTCTTCTCGCGCGGTGGTGTGGTCTCCGACTACCTGTTCGCCAAGGATCGGCTGTTCGCGACCCTCAACCTCTCCGACGACGAGATGGCGCTCTACGACCGCATCTACCAGATGCTGAAGCCGCGCACGGTGACGCCCGATCTGGTGGTCTACCTTCAGGCGCGCACCGACGTGCTGCTCGACCGGATCCGCAAACGTGGCCGCAGCGAGGAGCGCCCGATCCGCGCCGACTACGTCGAAGAGGTCGCGCGCGCCTACGCCGATTTCTTCTTCGCCTACAACGAAGGGCCCCTCCTGGTGGTCAACGCTTCCGAGATCGACTTCGTCAACAACCTCGACCACCGTCGCGAGCTGCTCGCGGTCATCGAAAAGGCGCCCGCCGGCACCAGCCACTGGAGTCGCGGGTGAATAGATACCGGACCGCCGGTCTCTTGCCCTAGCGCGCGCGTCAATCGGCTGCCCGGCGGGCCAGAAAGTCGGGCTTGACCTAAGATGTCCCCGCGGTTCAGCTTCGCGCCGCGTGGCTCCGATGAAGAACGCAGCCCTCTGCGCCCATTAAAGACAAAGGTGAACCTATGAACCGACCTCTCCTGATGACTGGGCTCGTCGTGCTTTCGCTCGGCTGTGGATCGTCGAAGAGCAGCTCCGGCGACGGCGGAGGGACCGGGGGAACGACCGGGACCGGCGGCGCGACTGGGACAGGCGGCGCGAACGCCACCGGCGGATCGAGCGCGACTGGCGGCGGGACCGGGACTGGCGGCGCGACTGGGACGGGCGGCGTGATCGGGACCGGCGGAGCGAGGGCGACCGGCGGGTCGACCGGGACTGGCGGGTCGACCGGGACCGGAGGGGCGACCGCGACGGGCGGAGCCAGCGGGACCGCCGATCAATCGGTGCTGGAGCGGAACAAGCACCCCAGCCGCGACGGTGTCTTCTTGCAGCCGACGTTTACCAAAGCGGCGGTGGCCACCATGGCGGCGGACAGCGGATTCAAGGCGACCTTCACCGGCGCCATGTGGGCGTCGCCGCTCTACCTGCAAAAGGGCCCGGGCGGTAAGGGGGTCTTCTTTGCGGTGACGACCGGCAACGACGTGTTCGCGCTGGACGAAACGACGGGCGCGCAGGTCTGGACCCACAACATCGGGAGCTCTCCGACGGCGAACGGCGGGAGCCCCACCTGCGGGAGCATCCATCCGCTCGGCATCATCAGCACGCCGGTCATCAACACGGCGACCACGCCGCCGACGATCTACGTCGCGGGCGCGATCGGGACGAGCTCGATCATGAGCCACCAGGTGCACGCGCTGTCGACGACGGACGGAACCGAGGTGAGCGGTTGGCCGATCGACGTGTCGAACTCGACCTCCGGCAGCATCATCTTCGACACCGTGCACCAGAATCAGAGGAGCGCGCTGTCGCTGGTGGGCAGCACGCTCTACGTGGCGTACGGCGGCCACATCGGCGATTGCGGGAACTATCACGGCTGGGTGATCGGGATCGACACGCAGGATCCCGCGATGCGTGGCGCCTGGGCGACGTCCGGGCAGGGTGAGGGGATCTGGGGCTCGGCCGGCATGGCCTCCGACGGCAACGGCGTATTCGCGCTGACCGGGAACAACACGCCCAAGTTGACCACCCACTACGACAGCGAGGAGGCGGTGCGGATCACCGGGCTCGGGACGCTCGGAGATTCGTACTACCCCACGAGCTGGCACACCATGGACATGGGCGACGCCGACCTCGGCGCCAGCAACCCGGTCTACGTCACGCTCCCCGGCTCGACGCCGTCCAAGATCCTGGCTGTCGTCTCCAAGGACGGCCACATGTACCTGCTGGACGCGACCGCGCTCGGCGGGATGGGCGGTCAGAAGGTCGACTTCATGGTGGCGAGCGGGACGATGGCGATTCACACCGCGGTCGCGGCGTACACGACCGCGAAGGGCCTCTATGTGACCTTTGGAACCGACACGGGCGCCATCTGCCCGGGGGGCGGCAGCAAGAACATCATGTCGGTGCTGATCGCGCCCGGCTCGCCGCCCAAACCGAGCGTCGCCTGGTGCGCGCCGCTCTCCGGGAAGGTCACCGGGCCAATCTCGACCACCACCGACGGCACCAACGACGTCATCGTTTGGTACATGAACAACGGGAAGCTCAACGGTGTCGACGGCGACACCGGCGCGGCGATCTACACCAGCAGCAACAGCTGCGCGAACGTCGAGCAGTGGACCTCGCCGATCGCGGCCAACGGTCGGATCATCGTCGGGGGCGACGGCAACCTGTGCTCCTGGTCACTCCACTAGCGAAGTGATAGCGTGTTTACCGCGTCCCCGCCCCGGTTCGATGGACGAATCGCCCCCGGGGAATCGCAGAGAGGCAAGGCTATGCACCGCCGGCTCCTGATCGGATTCCTCGTTCTTCCGTTCGCCTGTTCAAGCGGCGGCTCGACCAGCGACGCTGGTACCGGAGGCTCGAGCGCGACCGGCGGTTCCACCGGGACTGGCGGCGTGGCCGGCGCGAAGGGGACGGGCGGCGCGACGGGGACTGGCGGATCTGCGACAGGCGGCGCGACCGGGACAGGCGGCGCGGCCGGTGCGAAAGGGACAGGCGGCGCGACGGGGACAGGCGGCGCGGCCGGCGCGAATGGGACGGGCGGCGCGACTGGGACAGGCGGCGCCGCCGGCGCGAAGGGAACAGGCGGCACGACCGGGACAGGTGGCGCGGCCGGCACGACGGGGACAGGCGGCGCGGCCGGATCTCCCGGGACCCACGCTTCGGTGCTCCAGCATCACAACGATCTTGCGCGCGACGGTCTCTACATCGACGCGGCGTTGACGCAGACGGCGGCCGCCAACATCGCGATCGACACCACCTTCGCGAGCGCGACGGTGACGGGGAACGTGTACGCGCAGCCGCTCTACCTGGCGGGAACCGGGAGCAACCCGGACCAGGTGATCGTGGCGACCGAGAGTGACAACGTCTACGGGTTCAACGCTTCCACGGGGGCGAAGGTCTGGACCAAGTCGGTGGGGACGGCGGTTTCGTCCTCGGCGCTCCCCTGCGGCAACATCAACCCGCTCGGTGTGACCGGGACGCCGGTGATCGACGCGACGAGCCGGATCGTTTACCTCGATGCCGTCACGACCGACAGCGCAGTGACGGCCAAGCACATGGTACACGCGCTCAACGCCGATACTGGAGCCGAGCAGACTGGTTGGCCTGTCGATGTGAACGCCAAGGCGACCTCGGGATCGACCGCCTTCGACTCGACGCTGCACAATCAGCGCTCGGCGTTGTCCCTCCTCGGGGGCAAGGTGATCGTCCCGTTCGGCGGGCACGTGGGCGACTGCGGCGCCTACCATGGCTGGGTCGTCGGCGTGACGACCGGCGCGACGCCGGCCACCAACGCCTGGGTGACGCGCGCGATCGCCGGCGGCATCTGGGGCTCGAGCGGAATTGCCTCGGACGGAACGTCGCTCTTCTTCGCCACCGGGAACTCCAAATCTTCGGGCGCGGCCGGGCCAAACAGCAGCTCGGGCGACAACGGTGGGTCATGGGGCGACGGCGAGACGGTGTACAAGTTCCCGACCAGCCTGGCTGCGCCGTCGATGACGACGACGACCGACTACTTCGTCCCCAGCAACTGGGTCGCGCTCGACGATGCCGACGCCGACATGGGCGGGACGTCTCCCATCCTCGTCACGGTTCCCGGAGCGACGCCTTCGAACCTGGTGGTCGCGCTCGGCAAGGACTCGAACGTCTACCTGCTCAACCGCGCGAATCTCGGCGGCATGGACGCGACCCCGCTGGCGAAGACCAAGGTGTCGAACGGGGCGATCATCAACGCCGCGGCCGCCTACACCACTTCCAAAGGGACCTACGTGGTTTTCCGAGGGGCCGGATCGAATTGCCCGAGCGGAACTGGCGGCCTCACGGCGTTGAAGATCACGGCGGCGAACCCGCCGACGATCTCGACCGTGTGGTGCGGCGGGCCGACCGGCAGCGGATCACCGGCGGTCAGCCAGACCGACGGCAGCGGCTCGAACACCATCGTCTGGTCGGTGGGGAGCGACAACAAGCTCCACGGCGTCGACGGCGACACCGGGACCAGCGTGTTTGCTGGCGGCGCAACGGCGATGTCGGCGGTCAACACGATCCAGACGCCGATCGTGGCCAACGGCCGGATCTTCGTCGCCTCGAACAGCCAGGTCTACGCCTGGAAGCCGTAGCCCGCGCGCTGACCTCCGAAGGCGTTCTGTCAGCGGCCGGCGGGCGCGAGCAGCAGGCCCCAGGGGAGCCCGCCGACCTTGATCCGCTTTTCGACGACGCCGGTGGCCGCGTCGACGATCGAGATGTCGTTGGACGGTCCGTTGGCAGTGAAGAGCTTCTTGCCGTCGGGGCTGACCGCGATTCCCCAGGGGCGGGCGCCGACGCCGTCGATGAGGCGGGTGACCTTGCGGGTGGCGACGTCGATGACGGCGACCGCCTCGCCGCGGCCCATCGTCACGTAGAGCGTCTTGCCGTCGGGCGCGAGCGCCAGGCCCATGGGCCGGGGACCGAGGACGGTCTTGGCGACGGGCTCGATCTTGATGTGGTCCATGGCGGCGTTCTTGGCCACGTCGACCACCGTCACCTCGCGGCCGTTCTCGCAGCTGACGAACGCCGTCTTGCCATCGGGGGTGAAGATGATCCCGCGCGGGCGCGGACCGGTGGGGATCTGGGCCAGCACCTTCAGCTTGCGCGTGTCGACCGCGGTGATCTCGTTGTCGGTCTCGGAGGTGACATAGACCGCCTTGCCGTCGGGCCGCACGGTGACCCCCTCCGGCTCGTGGCCGACCGCGACCTTGCGCTTCACCTTTCCTGACCCGAGGTCGAGCACGCTCATCTCCGCGGTCTCCTCGTTCGAGACGTAGAGCGTCTTGCCGTCGCGCGACAGATCGAACGACTCGGGATCCTGGCCGCTTTCGAGCGTGCGGAGGAGTTTGTGGCTGGCGAGATCGACGACGCCGACACCGTCGGCGGTGCGATCGCCGGGTGGCAGCTTCGACTCGTCGACGCCCGGCCCGCCGCGCGGCGACCCGGAGAGCGCGACGTAGAGCAGCTTGCCGTCGCGCGACAGCTTGATGCCGCGCGGGCGCTTACCGACCGGGATGCGGACCGCGACCGCCCCCTTGTCGACGTCGACCACGATGATCTCGCCGCTCTCCTCGCCGCTCGCGTAGGCCTCCGTGGCGGCCCGTACGTCGCTGGCGTGCAGCAGCGGTGGGGCCAACGACCCGGCCAAGAGCGGCAGCAGAGTCAGGGTGCGCAGGGGGTACGACATTCCGCATGGATACAGCAGGAGGGGGCCCTGGGCGACTGTTTTCCCGCCGCGTCAACCGGTGGGATTCGGCCCTGCGCCGGCCTTGACTCGCCCGGCTATCGGCGCAGAATAATCGCCATGAAGTGGGAAACCCCGGCCTTCGTCGAGATCAACATGAGCGCCGAAATCGGCGGGTACGGCAGCGACTTCACCGACCGCGATCCCTGGGGTCCGGTGGCGACGGCCAAGCCCGCTGGCAAGACCAAGGCCGCTGGCAAGACTGAGCGCGACGCCAACGACGCCGTTCGGCGCTAACGGTCGTCCCGCCAAGTCACAGCCGACGAATCCGACCAAATCCACCGGAGGTCGAATGCAAGTCCGCGTCCTCGGTTCCGCGGCCGGTGGCGGTGTCCCGCAGTGGAATTGCGGCTGTGAAAACTGCCGCGAGGCGCGACGCGGAACGGGTGCTGTACGGCCCCGGACGCAAGAGACGGTGGCGGTCAGCGCCGACGGCGCCTCCTGGTTCCTGCTGAACGTCTCGCCGGAGATCCGCGCGCAGATCGAGAGCTTCCCGCCGCTCACCCCACGCGCGCCGCGCCATTCGCCGATCGCGGGGCTGATTCTGACGAACGGCGATCTCGACCATTGCCTGGGGCTGCTTTCGCTGAGGGAGTCTCACCCGCTGACCGTCTACGCGACGGAGAGCGTGCGGGCCGGATTCACCGGTGGCAACGTGCTCTATCGGACGCTGGAGCGGTTCGACGGGCAGGTGACCTGGCGCGCGCTGTCGGTCGATCAAAGCGCGCGCGAGCAACCCGCGCGCGAACAGCCGCTCGGGGATTCGGGACTGACGGTCACGGCGATCGCCACGCCCGGGAAGCTGCCGCTGCATCTCGAAACGACTTGCCGTCCTTCGCCCGAGGACAACATCGGGCTCGTCATTCGCGATCCGCGCACGGGCGGGCGGTTGGCCTATTTCTCCGGCGTGGCCGGCCCGGCGCCGGCGATCGCGCGGGCGCTCGCCGATGCGGATGTGCTGTTCTTCGACGGAACGTTCTGGTCGAGCGACGAGCTCATCACCGCGGGGCTCGGCACGCGGCGCGCCGAAGAGATGGCGCACTGGCCGGTGGGGGGCGCCGAGGGGAGCGCGGCGTTTCTGGCGCGCCAGCGCGGGCGGAAGATCCTGATTCACATCAACAACACCAATCCAATTCTGCGTGAGACCAGCGCCGAACGACGGGCGCTCGACGCCGCGGGCATCGAGGTCGCCGTCGACGGTCTGGAGCTGACGCTGTGACGTCGGAATTGTTGTCGCCCGACGAGCTGGTGGCACGGCTGCGGGACGAAGGGGTCCGCCGTTACCATGACCAGCATCCGTTTCACCAGCGGATGCACGAAGGGAAGCTCTCCCGCGCCGCGCTGCAGACCTGGACGCTGAATCGCTACTACTACCAGACGCGGATACCGATCAAGGACGCGATCATCGTCTCCAAATCGGAGGATCCGGCCTTCCGGCGGGCCTGGATCCGGCGGATTCACGATCACGACGGCGACGCGCCCGACACGGGGGGGCTCGCGCAGTGGTTGCGCCTGGCCGAGGCGGTCGGGCTCGACCGCGATGAGGTGGTGAGCTGCCGGCGCGTCCTGCCGGGCGTGCGCTTCGCCTGCGATTCCTACGTCACGCTCTGCCGCGAGAGCCCGCTGGTGGTGGCGGTCGCATCGTCGCTGACCGAGATGTTCGCGCCCGATCTGATGTCGAAGCGGATTGCGGCCTGGGAGCAGCACTACCCCTGGGTCGGCGTCGACGCGCTCGCCTACTTCCGCGGGCGTGTGCCGCGCGCGCGTCGCGACGGCGAGGAGGGGCTCGCGTTCGTGGTCGCCAACGCCACGTCGCGGGCGCTGCAGGAGGCCTGCGTGGCGGCGCTGGTGCGCAAGACGGAGATCCTCTGGCACCTGGTCGACTGCGTGCAGGCGGCGAGCGCGGGTGACGAGGCATGATTGGCCTCGACTCCCGGGTCAGCCTGGCACGCCAAGCGCGACTCAAGCTCGATCCCCGCACGGGCCGGCAGATGCTGCTCTACCCCGAAAAGGGGCTCGACCTGAACGACACCGCGGCCCGGGTCGCGGCGCTCTGTCGCGAGGAGCGGGCGGTCCGGGACATCGTCGAGCGGATGGCCTCGGCGGCCATCGAGAGCCCGCTCGCGCGCAGGCAGATCGAGGACGAGGTGCTGGCCTTCCTGCGCGCGCTCGAGGACCGGGGCCTTCTGATGGTGCGCACCCCGTGACGTCGGACGATTCACCGCGCCCGTACACGCTGATCGCCGAGCTGACCTACCGCTGTCCGCTCTCGTGTGCGTACTGCTCGAACCCGCTCGAGCTCGCGCTCCACGACGCGGAGTTGGTGACCGACGACTGGGCGCGCGTCTTTGCCGAGGCCGCCGCACTTGGCGTCCTGCAGGTCAACCTGACCGGCGGCGAGCCTTTGGTTCGCCCCGATCTGGAGGCGCTGGTGGCCGCGGCCCGGAAGAGCGACCTCTACATCAATCTCATCACCAGCGGCATCCCGGCCGACCCCGATCGTCTGGCGCGCCTGGCGGCGGCGGGGCTCGACAGCCTGCAGCTCTCGGTACAGGACACCGATCCGCACGGGGCCGCCTGGATCGCCGGGCGCGACGACACCCAGGCCAAGATGAAGACAGCGGCCGCGACGCGAGCGATCGGGCTGCCGCTCACGCTCAACGTCGTCCTCCACCGTGGGAACATCACGCGCGTCGGCGAGTTCGTCGCGCTGGCCGAGAAGGTTGGCGCCTCTCGCCTCGAGCTGGCCAATACGCAGTATCTCGGCTGGGCGCTCGCCAACCGGGAGGCGCTGCTGCCGTCGCGCGCCGCCGTCGACGAAGCGCGCGCCGTCGCGCTCGCCGCGCGCGATCGTTTGCGTGGCAAGATGGAGATCCTCTTCGTGCGCCCCGACTACTACGCCGATCGCCCGCGCGCCTGCATGGACGGTTGGGCCCGCCGCTACCTGGTCGTCACGCCGGACGGGATCGCGCTCCCCTGCCACCAGGCGCTGGAGATCGCCGCGCTGGCGTCGTCCTGGGAGAACGTCCGTGCGCGTTCATTGGCGGACATCTGGACCGACGGCGCCGGTTTTCGCGCCTTTCGTGGCGAGGCCTGGATGCCCGAGCCCTGTCGGACCTGCGACGAGCGGACCATCGACTTCGGTGGTTGCCGCTGTCAGGCGTTCGCGCTGCTCGGTGACGCGGCCGCCACGGATCCCGCCTGCGCTCTGGCGCCCCGCCACGAGCTGGTCGTCGTGGCGCGCGCCCATGCCGAGGACGCGCCGGCCGAATCGCCGCTTCGGCTGCGCCGCCTGCGTCAGGTCTCATGAACCCAGCGATCGAAGTCGTCGATCTCAAGAAGCGCTACGCGGAGGTCGAAGCGGTGCGCGGCATCGGCTTCACAGTTGGGGCCGGCGAGATCTTCGGGTTTCTCGGCCCGAATGGCGCGGGCAAGACGACGACCATCAAGATCCTCTGCACGTTGCTGCAGGCGACCTCGGGGACGGCGCGGCTGGCCGGGCTCGACGTGGCGGCCTCTCCGGCGGAGGTCCGTCGGCGGATCGGCGTCATCTTTCAGGACCCGGCGCTCGACGATCGCCTCACGGCCGACGAGAACCTGATGCTGCACGCGGTTGCCTACCGCGTTCCGCGCGCCGAGCGCCGCGCGCGCATCGACGAGGCGCTGCAGTTCGTCGATCTCTTCGACCGTCGCAAGGATCTGACCCGCACCTTCTCGGGCGGCATGAAGCGCCGGCTGGAGATCGCGCGGGGTCTGGTCCACCGCCCCGACATCCTGTTCCTCGACGAGCCGACCACCGGCCTCGATCCGCAGACGCGCGCGCGAACCTGGGAGGTGCTGCGCGGCCTGCGGGAGAAGTACGGGACGACGCTGTTCCTCACCACGCACTACATGGATGAGGCCGAGAACTGCGATCGGATTGCCATCGTCGATCACGGCCTCATCGTCGCCCTCGACACGCCGGCCGCGCTCAAGCAGCGGGTCGGCAAGGATCAGATTGCGGCCCGCTCTGCCGATCCCGCGGGGCTGGCGCGGCTGCTCTCCGAAAAGTACGGCATCGCCAGCACACCGGCGGACGGCGGGCTGACGTTCCTGGTCGAGGAGGGGGACGCCTTCATCGTCAAGCTGCTCACGGCCGCCGATCGCCCGCCGCTGGAAGGGATCAGCGTCCGCCGCCCGACGTTGGACGACGTGTTCCTCTCGCTGACCGGGCGGCAGATCCGCGTCGAGGGGGCCGAGGGGAATGCCGCGCGCCTGCGGGCCATGGGCCGGAGGCGCTGAGCGATGCTGGAGGTCGTCTACGCGCTCTGGCGGCGCGACATGATCAAGTTCGTGCGCGATCGGCGCCAGCTCGTCACCAGCCTGACGCGCCCGTTTCTCTGGTTGCTGGCCTTCGGGTTCGGCCTGCGCGCGTCGGTGCGCCTGCCGACCGGGGGGACCGACTACGTTTCGTTCCTGGTGCCGGGGCTCGCGGCCATGACGGTCCTCTTCGCCAGCATGTTCGCCGCCATCTCGATCGTCTGGGAGCGCGAGTTCGGCTTTCTCAAGGAGCTCCTGGTGGCGCCGGTCCCGCGCGGCGCGATCGTGGCGGCCAAGATCCTGGCCGGCAGCGCCACCGCGCTCATCGAGGTGTCGCTCATGTTGCTGCTGTCGCCGCTCGTGGGGGCACGGTTCAGCCCGCTCGGTGCGCTCGCCGCGCTGCCGCTGCTGGCGATCTTCGGGATGACCGTCAACGCGCTGGGGATCATCGTCGCCGCACGCATGAAGTCGTTCGAGGGGTTCGGCTCGGTGGTGAACTTCGTCATCCAGCCGGTGTTTTTTCTCTCGGGCGCGCTTTACCCGATCGTCGGGCTTCCCCGCGGCCTGCGGGCGGTTGTTTTCATCAACCCGATGTCCTACCTGGTCGACGCCGTGCGCGGGCTCCTCATCGGACATCATAGCTTCCCGCTCGTCGTCGACATTGCGGTCATCCTGGGGTCGGCGGTGGTCTTCGCGGCGCTGGCGACCCGCTCGTTCCGCAGGATGGAAGCCTAG
>Ga0209890_10000167_pt1 | contig 30951 bp, 27 predicted proteins | sample OrgsoiDNA2013049_FD_185799 | JGI IMG/M metagenome (GOLD analysis project Ga0209890, IMG submission 185799) | Permafrost soil microbial communities from the Arctic, to analyse light accelerated degradation of dissolved organic matter (DOM) -... | ecosystem: Environmental > Terrestrial > Soil >... | reverse complement strand
CGAAGCGGTCGAGCCCGTGTGCGCGAGCAGGCGAATCGTGTGGGCACGGTCCGCAGCGCTGATCCCGGTGGTGACACCCTGCGCGGCGTCCACGGTCACCGTGTATGCCGTGCGACGAGGGTCTTGGTTGTCCGCCACCATCAGCGGCAGTCCCAGGCGATCCGCACGGGCATCGGACATCGGCGCGCAGATGTAACCGGAGGTGTGGCGGATCGTCCAGGCCATCCACGCCGTGGTTGCCGTCGCCGCCGCCAGGATGACGTCCCCCTCGTTCTCACGGTCCTCGTCATCGGTCACCAGGACCGGCAGGCCGGCCCGCAGTGCCTCGAGGGCCTCTTCGATGGTGGACAGCCTGGTGCTCATACCGATACCTCGATTGGTTCACGCTCGGGGGACTCAGTGCGCGATGCCTTGAGCCAGACGAAGAAGCCGTAGATGACAAGCCCGCCGTAGATGGCGAACAGGAAGGCCGTCGGGTAGAAGTGCGAATGGATCAGCAGCGGAACGCCAACCAGGTCAACGGCGATCCAGGCCAGCCAGAAGTCGGTCCAGCCCCGGGCCATCGCGTAGGTGGCGACCATCGAGCCGATGAAGATCCAGGCGTCGCACCAGTAGTACCAACGGGGCGCGGGCCAGCCGGCGCCGATCAGCGCGAAGACCCACTGGGCGGCGGCGACGCCACCGACCCAGACCGCGAGGTACGCCAGCCGCTCGGCGGTGGTTGCCCAACGCGGAGTGATCGCGGGGGCGTCGGAGGAGTGCCGCCCGCGCAGCTGCCTCCACCGCCACCAGCCGTACACGCTGGTGATGACGAAGAAGACCTGCCGCCCGGCCTGGCCATAGAGCGTCTGGTGCTGGGGAGTCACGAAGGCGACGCCGAAGAAGACGGTGAACAACAGCACGTTGCCAACGATCCCGACCGGCCACGCCCAGACCCGCCGCTTGAGCCCGCCGATCGCCGAGGCGAACCCGAAGCCGTTCCCGACGACCTCGCGCCACAGGATCTGCTGGCCGAAGATGCTCAGCTGGGCGTCGAACACCCTCTCGATGAGGCTCATGGGGTGGGTTCCGTTCTGGGGGCGTGGGTGAGCAGTCGCTCGACGTACTTGGCGATGACGTCGACCTCGATGTTGACGGGGTCGCCGACGCTGTGGTGTCCCAACGTGGTCAGCTGCAAGGTGGTGGGGATCAGAGATACCGAGAAGGTGTCCTGCGTGACCGCCGAGACGGTCAGGGACACACCATCGACGGTGATCGAACCCTTCTCGACGACGTAGCGGGACAACTGCTCAGGCAGCGTGAACTGCACGACCTCCCAGCGGTCGCCGGGGGTTCGCGCCAGTATCTGGGCCGTGCCATCGACGTGGCCCTGGACGATGTGGCCCCCGAATCGGGTGCTGGCAGCCATCGCACGTTCGAGGTTGACCAACGCGCCGGCCCGCAGGCTGCCCAGGCTGCTGCGGTTCAACGTCTCGGCCATCACGTCGACCGAGAAGGTCTGAGCGTCGTGCTCGACGACGGTCAGGCACACACCGTTGACCGAGATTGACCCACCAGGTGTGGCGTCGCTGGTCACCAGCGGGCCGCGCACCCGCAAGACGACCGACTGCTCACCTGCCTCGATGGCGACAATCTCGCCGAGCTCCTCGACAATTCCGGTGAACATCAGTGTCCCGCCCTGCCGGTCGTGTCGTTACTGCTGGTCGTGTCGTTACTGCTGGTCGTGTCGTTACTGCTGGTCGTGTCGTTACTGCTGGTAGTGGCGATACTGGCGCGGATCCTGATGTCCGAGCCGATGGTGGTGACCTCGTGAGTCGTCAGTCGCAGCGCCTGGTCGATGGTCCGAATCCCGAGGTCCCCCACCGCTGGCGCGCCGGCGCCGAGCAGAGCCGGCGCGAGGTAGGAGATGACATCGTCCACGAGCCCGGCTTCAAGGAACGCAGCGGCTACGGTGGGCCCGCCCTCGAGCCAGACGTGGTGAATCTCCCTCTGGGCGAGCACCTTCAGTGCCTGCGCTGGGTCATGGGTCGCCAGCTGGAGAGTCGGTGCCGCAGCATCCAGCACGCGTGCGGTCTTCGGGATCGCCCGCAGACCCATGACCACGCGCAGTGGCTGACGACCGGTCGCCGATCCGTCCGGCCCACGCACGGTCAGCGCCGGGTCGTCGGCGATCACGGTCCCGGTCCCGACCAGGATCGCGTCGCAGCGTGCCCGTAGCCGGTGGACATCGGCGCGGGCCAGCGGCCCGGTGATCCATCGGCTGCTGCCGTCAGCTGCTGCAGAGCGGCCATCCAGGGTTGCCGCGAACTTCCAGGTCACCTTGGGTCGGCCGGCCGCGACGGAGAAGGTCCATGCGTCGTTGAGGGCCGCGGCCTGCGCCGCCAACACGCCCGCGGTCGTCGTGATGCCGGCAGCCTCCAGCAGCGCCCGCCCCCCACGTGCTGACGCCGTGGGGTCGGACTGGGCGAAGACGACGCGGGCGACACCAGCCTCGGTCAGCGCCCGAGCGCAGGGACCGGTCCGCCCGGTGTGCGCACACGGTTCGAGAGTGACCACGGCAGTACCGCCGCGAGCCGCAGCCCCGGCCTGACGCAACGCCATGACCTCCGCATGGGGCGTGCCGGCGCCCTGGTGGAAACCCTCACCCACGACCGTGCCGCCGGGATCGAGAATGACGGCGCCCACGCGTGGGTTGGGGTCGCCAAGAGGTCCGCGTGCAGCGAGCTCGAGCGCGCGACGCATGAGCGCGACGTCGCGCTCGTGCTCTGGCGTGTTGACCTCGCGGCCGACCATGTCCTGCCCCTCGTGCTCGACTCCTGTGCGGGCGAGCTCCAAGGCGCAGCGATGGACACACATCATGGCCTGATGCCGCGGACCCGAGGGGTCCACAAAGCCAATGACCTGCGGTCACCACGACTAACCCGTCGCCGACCCAGAGGATCAGAAAAGCGGGCGTCGCTGTTGCTACCTCTCATCCGGACTTTCACCGTCGGCCCGGGAGTTTCACCTGGTTCACCGGCCGCTGGATACGGTCGGGTCGCGGACTTTAACCGCCGGTTCGGAATTACACCGATCACGGAGCACGTGCTCTCATTATGCCACCGCGGATGTGAGCCCCCTGCACACCGTCTCTGAAACCCCTCTGCGCAGCCACGTCACTGCAGCCACCTCACTGCAGCCACCTCACTGCAGCCACCTCACGGGTGCTGCGGGCTCCTGCCGCTGGTCGAAGAATGCCGGGCGGCCAGTGCGCGCAGCTGGTCCACGGCAGCGGCGGCAACCTCCGCGCCGAAGACGGCCGACCCGGCAACGAAGACGTCCGCCCCGGCCTCGGCGCACGCCTCGATGGTGGCGGCCGAGACTCCCCCGTCGACCTGCACCCAGATCTCGGCGCCGCAGCTGTTCACTGCCTGGCGAACCTCACGCACCTTGGGCATCTGGTCGGCCATGAACGACTGTCCGCCGAATCCCGGCTCGACCGTCATGACCAGGACCATGTCCAGCTCGGGCAGCAGGTCGACGTAGGGAGCGAACGCGGTGCCCGGCTTGAGCGCCATGCCTGCGCGCGCGCCGAGGGCACGTAGGTTGCGAGCCAGCGCAGTGGGGTCGCGAGCCGCCTCGATATGGAAGGTGACGCTGGAGGCACCGGCCTGGGCGTACATCGGGGCCCACCGGTCGGGGTCGTCGATCATCAGGTGACAGTCAAGTGGGATCGGGCTGATCCGGGCGAGCGCCTCCACGACCGGCAGGCCGAGGGTCAGGTTGGGTACGAAGTGGGCATCCATCACATCGACGTGGGCCCAGTCGGCGTTGGCGACCCTCGAGAGCTCATCCTGCAGGTTGGCGAAGTCGCAGGCGAGGATGCTGGGTGAGATCTGCACAGGCAAACCTTAGGCGTCAGGGCGACGCATGCTTGCGCAGCAGGGAGAAGAACATGGCGTCGGTGCCGTGCACGTGCGGCCAGAGCTGGACGAAAGGCCCCTGCCCGAAGTGCTCGATCCGACGACCGCCGGAGTCCCGGAAGAGGTCCCGGGCATCGACGATCTCGACATCGCTGCGCCGCTTGGTGACGTCGGTGACCACGAACCTGGTCTCGGCCAGGTGCGGACTACACGTCGCGTAGCCGATGATCCCACCACCCCTGGTGGCCTCGATCGCGGAGATGAGCAATGAGCGCTGCAGGCTGCCGAGCTCAACGAGGTCGGCCGTCGTGCGCCGCCACCGGGCCTCGGGCCGTCGGCGCAGCGCGCCCAGGCCGGTGCACGGTGCGTCAACGAGCACCCGGTCGTAGGTCTGCGGCTCGTCCTGGCCGATCTCGCGGCCGTCACCGGTGCCGATCATGACCTCGATGCCGGAGTCGATGGCCGCGTCGAGGGTCTGACGGACCAGGTCGGTGCGGTGCTCACTGATCTCGTTGGCGAACAAGGTCGCGCCGCGCTGCGCGCCCAGGGTCGCCAACAGTGCGGCCTTGCCTCCCGGTCCCGCGCACAGGTCCAGCCACTTCTCGTGCTGCCCACCGGTGCTCACCGTCGCGGTCGCCATCGCGAGGGCGACCAGCTGGGAACCCTCATCCTGAACCGCGGCGCGTCCGGAGCGGACCGCCGAGATCGAGCCGGGGTCGCCCGAGTCAAGGACCGCGCCCACCGGCGACAACAGGGACGGCGCCGCTCCGGCCCGGGTCAGCTCCTCGACCTCGCACAGGCCCGGGCGCGCGACCAGGGACACCTTGGCCGGCGCGTTGTCACTGATGAGCAGAGCCTGCAAGTCGGCGTCCACGGTCTGCGCGGTGGAGGCACCGTGTCCGATCAAGGCAGCCCGCAACGCCCTGACGATCCACTGCGGGTGGCTGTGCCGCACCGACAGTGCGGCTATCGGATCGTCGGTGGGGACAACCTGCGCGATCCAGGTCTGCAGGTCCTTCTCGCTTATCCGGCGCATCACCGCGTTGACGAACCCACCGGCGCTGGCTCCGTTGACCATTCGGGCCAACCCGACGCTCTGGTCGACCGCAGCGTGGGAGGCGACCCGCATCCCGAGCAGCTGGTGGGCGCCGAGCCGTAGCGTGTCGAGCACGTTGTCGTCGATCTGCTCCACGCCGCGACCGGCCGCAGCGGCGATGATGGGGTCGTAGAGACCTCGAAGTCGCGTCGCCCCGTAGGTGAGCTCGGTGGCGAAGGCGGCGTCGCGGCCCCGGACACCCTTGTCCCGCAGCTCCTTGGGCAGCACGAGGTTGGCGTAGGCGCCCTCAGCGACGGCGCGCATGACCGTGTATGCCGCAAGCCGGGCCGGGTCCGTCGAGCGCGACCTCTGCGCCGGCGCCGTCACCGAGCGCTGGCGGGGGCCTCGTCGCTCAGCGCTGCCATCGTGTGGCTGGGAGTCGTGCGGCTGGGAGTCGTGTGGCTGGGAGTCGTGTGGCTGGGAGTCGTGTGGCTGGGAACCGTGTCCCCGGGAAGCGTGACGCTCGGAACCGTCGGGGCGCTGGTCAGGCATCGGCGAACTTCTCTGCGGACTCGATGCGGACACCGCGTGCCCAGTCTGCGGCGGCCATGGGCTTCCTGCCCTGTGGTTGAACCACGCCGAGGCCAACCGCCCCAGAGGCGGTGCCAACCAGGACTGCGCGCTTGGTCGCGGCGATCACACCTGGCGCGATGACCTCGGGTGGCCCGACCTGGGCCACGATGGCCTCGCCGCCGTCAACCACCGCGGGATCCGGGGCAAGGGTGACCGGGTGGATCTTGAGTCGCTGACCACGGAACATCGTCCAGGCGCCGGGCGCAGGCGTGCAGCCGCGAATGTGGCGGTCAACGGTCAGTGCCGGCTCGCCCCAGCAGATTCGGGCGTCCTGCACGCTGATCTTCGGTGCCAGCGAGACACCCTCGCCAGACTGGGCGACCCCGTGGAGCTCGCCGGCCTCGAGCGCGTCGAGGGTGGAAACCAGCAAGCCCGCGCCGGCGTGGGACAGGCGTCCGAGCAGGTCCCCGGAGGTGTCGCCGGGCAAGATGGCCTCGGTCATCAGGCCAAATGTCGGGCCGGTGTCGAGCCCGGCCTCGACCAGGAACGTCGTGGCGCCGGTGACCTCGTCGCCGGCCATGATCGCGTGCTGGACGGGCGCCGCACCGCGCCACGCGGGCAACAGGGAAAAGTGCAGGTTGATCCAGCCATACGTGGGAATTGTCAGCGCGGACGTGGGGATCAGGGCGCCATAGGCCACCATCGGGCAGACCTCGGGAGCCAGCTCGCGCAGTCGAGCCTGGAACTGGAGGTCACCGGGACGAGCGGGCGTGAGGACCTCGAGCCCCAGAGCCAGGGCCCGCGCCTTGACCGGCGAGGCCACCAGGGACCGGCCACGGCCGGCCGGGGCATCGGGCCGCGTCAGGACAGCGACCATCTCATGGGACGAGCTCAACAACGCATCAAGACTGGGGACTGCGACGTCGGCAGTTCCGGCAAAGACAAGCCGCACGAGCTCAGCGACCCGTGCCGAAGGCTGCGTGGGGGCTGACCTTGATGGTGGGCGCCTGCTGGCCTGCCCACTCGGCGTCGCGGATCGCCTTCATGGCCAGCTTGCGCTGTGCCTTGTCCATGCGGTCGATGAACAGGATGCCATCGAGGTGGTCGGTCTCGTGCTGGATGCAGCGAGCCAATAGCTCGCTGCCCTCACGCACGACCGGCTCGCCATACTGGTTGAAGCCCTTGGCCACCAGGCGCAGCGCACGCGGGGTGTCGAAGAAGATGCCGGGGAAGGACAGGCAGCCCTCCTCACCGTCCTGCATCTCCGAGGACAGGTCCAGGCTGGGGTTGATGAGATGACCCAGCTCGTCGTCGACGTGATATGTGAAGACCCGCAGGCCCACCCCGATCTGGGGGGCCGCCAGGCCCGCACCCGGCGCGTTCACCATGGTGTCGGTCAGGTCCTTGACGAGCTGACGCAGCTCCTTGTCGAAGTCGACGACCTCGATGGCGGGAGTGCGCAGGACGGGGTCCCCGAAGATCCGAATGTCCATGATCGACACGAGCGTGCTTCCTTGCCGTCGGGTGTGCTGGGCAGGATCAGTCTATGCGGGCGACAGGGGCAGGCCACGCAGCATCAGATCCTGGCGCAGGTGGCCGCTGTCGGTGAACAGGATGGCGTCCAGGCCGGCCTCGCGGGCAGCCTTGATGTTGGCCGGGGCGTCGTCGATGAAGATGGCGCCGTCCAGGCTGCAGCCGATCCGTTCGGCGAGGATCTCGAAGATCGCGGGGTCGGGCTTGGCCACGCCCTCCTGGCCGGAGACGATGATGTCCTCGAACAGGGTCAGGAAGTCGAAACGGCGCCGAGCCACCGGGAACAGCTCCGCGGACCAGTTGGTCAACCCATACAGAGGTATGCCGGCCGCGTGCAGCTCACGCAGGATCTGGACGTTGTTCTGGATCGCGCCGAGCAGGGACGCCCCGAAGTTGGCGCGGTATCCCCGGATGGCCGACTCCCAGTGCGGGTGCGAGGTCACGGCTGCGTTCTCGCCCCCGTCCCATGAGCGCCCGGCGTCCTGCAGGTGGTTCCAGGCCGCGAAGTCGAACTCTTCGTCGGCCAGAAAGCGCGTCGCCTCCTGCGCGCCGACAGCTTTGGCGATGGCCGGGTGCGGGTCCCAGGAGATCAGGACGTTGCCAAGATCGAAGATGACCGCATCGACCCGGGTCGCTTTGAGCTTCGCCTGCGATCGGGGGTCTAACACGGCACTCATGTGCCATATCTTACCGACGCGCGGCCCTGGCCCCGGCGGGCCAAGGTCGAGGGTCGGTGGACCGCAGCGCCATACTCACAGCTCAGCCCCGCTGCTGGCAGGGCCGTGGACAACCTCGCGGCCAAGAATGCCCGCCTGTGCGCCGCGCAGACCGGCAGCTGCTCGGGATGCTCATGACCTCGATGCTGCCAGTGACCGGTGAGTCGCCACGGCACGCTCAGCCGAGCCCGTCCATCGGGTCAACTCGAACACCGACCGGCTCTGGTTCCTTGCGCGCACTGCGGACGGCCTTCATGTGCATCAGGGCGGCTGTCAGAGCCGGCCCCTCGTCGAGCCCGGCACGCAGCAGGAGCTGGATCGTGGGGTCGGCCTCATCGTCCTGGTCTGAGGCGCCGGCACCGGTCTGGGAGGTGGGACCGGAGCCGGCCCACGGCAACGGACCGAGCCGCTCAACGCCGTCAGCCAGGCCGGCCACCTCGACCGCACGCGCTACGGCGAGCCGCGGGCCGACCAGTCGGGCCATCCGCACCGCCGGCGGCAACGAGAGCTCGACCCGCTCGGCGAGCTCTCGCGCGGCAAACCACGCCGGGTCCCACCGCACCAGGGCCTCGACCAGCGGCAACGTCGTGTGCGTCGGCGCACCACACAGCACCGTGACTCCCCCCTCCGACGCGCCCCGGGTGAGCGCCGCCGCAGCCAGCCAGCGACGCAGTGCCTCCTCGGACGCGTCGAGGGTGGCTCGGTCCATCGACGCCCACGCATCGAGCAGCAACGTGGCGACGTAGCCGCCTTCGGCAACCGGCTCGGCGCCGGGCGTGGCGATGACCAGGCTCGCCCTGCCCGAGACCGATGCCAGGACATCGCCGGCCCCCGAGGTGTGGACGGGCACGCCCGGGAACGCCCGGCCGAGCTCCTCGGCCGTTCGGCGGGTGCCCACCACGGTGGATCGCACCGCCGAACCACCGCAGCTGGGACACTCGAAGGCCGGTGCGAGGGTCCCACACCACCGACACGTCGGCACCGCGTCGACGGCGTTCAACGCCAACGGCCCGTGGCAGCGCGGGCAGCGGGCCGGCTCGCGGCAGCTCTGACAGGACAACGACGGCAGGTAGCCCCGTCGCGGAACCTGGATCAGCACCGGCCCATGCTCCAGCGCGCTCTTGGCGGCTCGCCACGCGGCCGAGGGCAGGTGAGCCCGGGCAGCCGCACCATCACGTTCGACATCGGTTCCCTCTCCCGCGACGACCACGCGGGGCGCGGCCCGGTGGCGGGTGGCGCCATCAGCGGCGACCGAACGCAGCTCCCCTGAGTCCACCCACTGTTGGACCGACGTTGTGCGGGTGAACCCACCGGACAGCAGCGCAGCACCGGCCAGCCTGGCTCGGGCACGAAGGACCTCCCGGACCTGGGGGTAGGGCGCACGCTGTTCCACGAACGCGTCGTCACCGTCGTCCCACCAGGCCACCAGACCCAGGTCGCGCACCGGCGCGAACATGGCCGCCCGCGTTCCGACCACGCACCGGACATGGCCGCGCAGCACTTTCAGCCAGGCGGTGTAGCGCGCCTGCGGACCCTGCCCCGCGGTGAGCCGGACGTGCTGGGCCGGCCCCAACAGCGACCCAAGGGCCTCGTCGACCCGGTCGACATCGCGGTGGTCGGGAACCACGATGAGAGCACCGCGTCCTGCGGCCAGGCAGGTAGCAGCCGCCACGGCGATCGCGGCCGGCCAGTCGCCCTGTCCATGCTGACCGGGCAGCGCCAGCCACGACGCCGCAGGGGCCTCACCGGAGGCGAGGTGTCGCAGGAACGAGGTCCCGGCGGGGTAGCTCAACCACGGGCCAGGCTCCGGCGGCCTCACCACCCCCGCAGCCGCCGCGTCTGCGCGCGTCCCCACCGGGGCCGGTGCCTCCATCGGCAGGTTCCTCTCGGCCGTGGCGTGCCGAGGGGGAACAGCGAGCCGGACCACGTCACCCAGGGTCCCGGCATACCGGTTGGCGATCTCACGGGCGAGCGCGAGCACCTCCGGGGTCAGCACGGCTTCGGGGCTGACCACCTTGCGAAGGGGTGCGAGTGTGCCGTCGTGATCGGCCGTCGCGGTCCGGCCCAGGACGAAGCCGTCGACGTCCTGGCCGGCGAACCGCACCTTCACCCGCGCTCCGGGCAACGCAAGGTCGGCCAGCGACGCGGGCACGAGGTACTCAAAGGGCCGGTCCAGGTGTGGCAGCCCGACGTCGACCAGGACCAGCGCGACGGGGTCGACGCCGGCTGCCTCCGCCACCCTCGGCAGCACCCTGGAGCGCCCACGAGGCGAGGCGACGGCACGCACGATCGAGAGCTGCTCGCCCAACCGGTCCGTGGCCTCGTTCTGCATGGCCCAAGGTGTACCGCATCGCACCGACGATCCGCACACCGCCACTCATTGCCCTGCGGTCCCTGACCACTGCGCGCGGGGGCCTGCCTTGGCCCACCCCCACCCCGAGCCACCGGGGCCAAGACACACCTCGGGTGGTGCCTGGGGATCCCCACAGGCCAACCCTGCCAGGCGTTGCTGGCCAGCGGCACCGGCTGACCTGGCCCCCGATGATCCGGGCGCCCTGGCGATCCGGGCCTTGCGCGTCCGGGACGCCTTCTCAGCCCGCGCGGCCCGGGGCGGTGGTGAGCTGACCCATCGCCGGCGATTCTGTGCGGCTGCACAGGCCGCCGATGGCCCCGCCGTCGATCGTGATCGGTGAGACAATCTGCCGATGAGCACCCAGGGCCCCGTGCCACAGCCGCCCGTCCAGGCCCAGCTCTCCGTCAGGAATGGTCGGGCGGCTGTGGACTTCTACAAGGCTGCCTTCGGGGCAGTCGAGGTGTTCCGCTTCGGTGGTACCGATGATCTGCCAGAGGTGGTCGCCCAGCTCGCGGTCGGGAGCTCGCTGTTCTGGGTCGAGGACGAGTCGCCCCAGCACGGGAATTTCAGCCCCCAGACGGTGGGCGGAGCAACTGTGCGAATGCTGCTGATTGTCGATGACCCCCCGTCGGTCCTTGAGCGGGCGGTGGCTGCCGGCGCATCGCAGATCAGCCCCGTGGGCGAAGAGCACGACTGGCAGCTGGGACGCGTCGATGACCCGTTCGGCCACCGCTGGGAGATCGGCAGGCCGCTCAGCCCATGGCCGCCCGTGGACAACCCTGCGGGCAGCCACTAGGGCGCCGCGGTCGGTAAGGGCTAGCCCAGCCCACGACCATGGGGGGTCCTTCGGCACGTCGACACCGGGTCATCGCGGTGATCTCCGCGCTGGTCGTGGCTGCCATCGCCAGCTCGTGCGAACCCGTGCTGGGCGTCGCCACCAGGTCAAGAGCCATGGACACCACGTCGGGACGAGGCGGGCAGGACCTGCTCGACCAGGCCCGGCGTGACTACCGGGACCATGCCCGCGACCAGGACCGCCGTTGGCTGCCGCGACACGTCGCGGGCAGCTCCCACCAGAAGGAGGCAGCCAAGCTCGACGCGGCCGCGTTGAAGGTCAGCGGGCGACGGCGGCCAGGAGCTGCTCGACGCGGTCGGTGTGCTCCCAGGTGAAGGGGTTCTTGACGCCCTCGGCGCTGGTGCGACCGAAGTGGCCGTAGGCGGCGGTCGGGGTGTAGATCGGGCGCAGCAGGTCGAGCTCCTCGATGATGGCGGCCGGACGCAGGTCGAACACCGTGGTTATCGCATCCTGGATCTTGTCCGCGGCTACGGTCTCGGTGCCGAAGGTCTCGACATACAGGCCGACCGGTTGAGCCTTGCCGATGGCGTAGGCCACTTGGACCTCGCAGCGACGGGCCAGGCCCGCAGCCACGATGTTCTTGGCCACCCAGCGCATGGCGTAGGCCGCCGAACGGTCCACCTTGCTCGGGTCCTTGCCGGAGAACGCGCCGCCGCCGTGACGGGCCATACCGCCGTACGTGTCGACGATGATCTTGCGTCCGGTCAGTCCCGCGTCACCCATCGGGCCGCCGATCTCGAAGCGGCCGGTCGGGTTGATCAGCATCCGGTAGTCGGAGATGTCCAGCTCCGTGCCACCGGCGGCCAGCTCGTCGAGCACGGGCTTGATGACGTGGTTGGCGATGTCCGGCTCGAGCAGACCTGCCAGGGAGATGTCAGCGGCGTGCTGGGTCGACAGCACCACAGTGTCGAGCTTGACTGCCTTGTCCCCGACGTAGGAGATGGTGACCTGGGTCTTGCCATCGGGGCGCAGGTAGGCAACCTCGCCGGACTTGCGCACGGCCGACAGCCGCTCCGCCAGGCGGTGGGCGATGTGGATCGGCAGTGGCATCAGCTCGGGAGTGTCCTCGCAGGCGTAGCCGAACATCAGGCCCTGGTCGCCGGCACCCTGCTTGTCCATCGGGTCGACGCCGCCGGTGCGGTTCTCGTAGGCCGTGTCCACGCCCTGGGCGATGTCCTGTGACTGCTGGCCGATCGAGATCGAGACACCGCACGAGTGGCCGTCGAAGCCCTTGCTCGACGAGTCGTAGCCGATCGTCATGATCGTCTCGCGCACGATCCGCGCGATGTCGACGTAACCGGTCGTGCTCACCTCACCGGCGACGTGGACCAGACCAGTGGTGACCAAGGTTTCCACGGCCACGCGGCTGGTCGGATCCTCGGCGATCATCGCATCGAGGATCGCATCGCTGATCTGGTCGCAGATCTTGTCGGGGTGACCCTCGGTGACTGACTCGGAAGTGAAAAGGCGTGCGGACACGTTTGTGCTCCTTGCTGGCAGCGGCTGCTGACTGTCGGGTATGCAGAAGAATATCCATCAGGACAGGACTTCTTGGATGACGTCCCACACGGTGGCGGCCACGACGTCCTTGGAGGCGGGGCCTACCTGCCGGGTGGCATCGACGCCGCGGCGCAGGATATGGACCGTGTTGGTTTCCTCTCCGAAAACCAGGTTCGCGCCCACCTCGTTGGCCACGAGCACGTCACAGCCCTTGCGCACGAGCTTGTCCCGCGCGTGGTCAAGGACGGTGTGCCCGCCGTCGCCGGTCTCGGCCGCGAAGCCCACGATCACCGGGGACGGGGCTGAGCCCCTGGACGCCACCAGGTCGGCTAGGACATCAGGGTTACGGACCAGCTCGATCACTGGTGCGGAATGGTCCCCCTCGGGCACGGACTCATCATGGGACTTCTTGATCTTGGTGTCGGTGTAGTGCGCCGGCCGGAAGTCCGCCACGGCAGCGGCCATCACCACCACATCGCACTCCTGGGCCGCCTTGGCCACCGCCTCACCCAGCTCCAAGGCCGTCTGGACCAGCACGAGCCTGACATTTTCGGGCACTGGCAACTCCACGTTGGCTGAGATCAAGGTGACCTCTGCGCCGCGGGTCGCAGCCACCCCCGCGAGCGCGTAGCCCTGCCTGCCCGAGGAGCGATTGCCCAGGAACCGGACCGGGTCCAGCGGCTCGCGCGTGCCTCCCGCGCTGATGACCACCCGTCGTCCCGCCAAGGCGAGCCGTGGCGGGCTGGCTGGCTGCCCGGACAGGAGCGCACGGCACACGGCAAAGATGTCCTCGGGGTCAGGCAGGCGGCCGGGGCCGGTGTCGGCCCCGGTCAACCGCCCCGAGGCCGGGTCGATCACGTGTACGCCGCGCGAGCGTAGGGTCGCGACGTTGGCCACGGTGGCCGGGTGCTCCCACATCTCGGTGTGCATCGCTGGGGCGAGCACCACCGGACAGCGAGCAGTCAGAAGAGTATTGGTCAAGAGGTCATCCGCCAGTCCGTGGGCCGCCCTGGCCAGCAGATCCGCGGTCGCCGGCGCCACGACGAGCAGATCGGCGCGCCGACCCAGGCGCACGTGCGGCACCTCGTGGGCCTCGGTCCAGACGTCGGTCGAGACCGGTTTGCCCGACAGCGCCGCCCAGGTGGGTGCGCCGACGAACTTCAGGGCAGCCTGGGTGGGGACCACGGTCACGTCATACCCGCCCTCGGTGAACAGACGTAGCAAAGAGCAGGCCTTGTAGGCGGCGATGCCGCCGCTGACCCCGAGAATCACCCGTTCGCGTGTCACCGGGTCACCGCGCGAGCACCATCTGTCTGCGTCTGCTGGGACTGATCGGCGTGCTCAGCCGTCGGTGGGCTGAGAGGTCAGCAGACCCTCGTTGATCTCGCGCAGCGCGATCGACATCGGCTTCTCGTTGACCTTGGTCTCCACAAGCGGACCGACATACTCCAGCAGGCCCTCGGAGAGCTGGGAGTAGTACGCGTTGATCTGACGAGCGCGTTTGGCCGAGTAGATGACCAGGGCGTACTTGGAGTCCGCCACCTTCAACAGGTCGTCGATTGGAGGGTTGGTGATGCCCTCGGGGGCAGCCTGCGTTCCAGACACTGTCAATCTCGATTCGTCGGTAAGAACATGAGTAAGACAACGTGCGGGCGCGCGAAAATGGATCACGCCCGTATCAATGATACGAGTTCTTCGCTGGCCCGCTGAACATTGTCGTTCACGATGGTGACATCAAACTCCTTTTGGGCCGCGAGCTCCTGACGGGCAGTGGCCAGCCTGGCCTGCCGCTCCGGTTCGGTCTCGGTGCCACGTCCGACGAGCCGACGGACCAGCTCGGACCAGCTCGGAGGGGCCAGGAAGACGAAGAGCGCGTCCGGGATCTGCCGGCGGACCTGGCGCGCACCCTGAAGATCGATCTCGAGCAACGCCATCCGCCCGGCGGCCAGGGCCGCCTCGACCGGCGCCCGCGGCGTGCCGTACTTGGCCTGCTCGTGCACGACGGCCCACTCCAGGAAGTCCCCGGCCTTACGCATCTGCTCGAACTGCCCGTCGTCGACGAAGTGGTAGTGCACGCCGTCGATCTCGCGCGGACGTGGCTTGCGGGTGGTCATCGAGATTGACAGCCACACGTCCGGGAAGTTCCTGCGGACGGCGGCCGCCACCGTTCCCTTCCCCACCGCGGTGGGGCCGGCCAGGACCACCAGGCGACTCTTGGTCGATGCCATGAACCGGCCTGGTCAGGCCTGTTCGAACAGCTCGACCAGCGCCGCGATCTGGTTGTTGCCCAGGCCACGGACCCGGCGGCTCTCGGAGATGCCGACCTCGTCCATGATCTGGCGGGCCCGGACGCGGCCGACCCCGGGCATCGACTCCAGCAACGCCGAGACCTTCATCTTGCCGACGTGGTCGTTGCTCTTGCCGTCGGCGATCACCTCGGAGAGCAGACCCTGCGCATACTTGAGGCGGTTCTTGACCGCTGCCCGCTCACGCCGAGCGACCGCGGACTTTGCCAGAGCCTCGGCACGCTGTTCAGGGGTCAGCTGGGGAAGAGCCACTGTCAGTCTCCTCATCGGGACGAATCGGATGAGGTCATCGCCATGCCGGCCGTCTGGCCGCGGATGACCCGTGCTGCCGAACCTAGCGAGTCCGGGCGCGACCGTGCAACACCGCCGAAGCTCAGATCTCAGATGCCCAGCCGCTCAGCGGCCCAGGAGGACCTTCATCTGTGCGGCGCCGCGCCCCGCCGCAGCCTTCAGCGCCGCGGTGTCAGGCCCGGCTCGGAGGATCTCGCGGCTGCTGGCGGCCAGGACGTTGCCCAGCGCCGCACCGAACACCGCGGCCAGATCGTCGGCGGTCGCGCCCTGGGCGCCCACACCGGGTGCGAGCAGAGGCGCGTTGGCCGCGGACAGGTCAAGACCGAGCCTGTGGACCGCGTCGCCGACGGTGGCCCCGACGACCAGGCCGACGCTGCCGAGCACTCCGGCGCGGCGCTGGGGTGCGTTCTGCTGGGTCACCCCGTCCACGATGCCGGCGGCCACGGTGCGACCATCCCTGAGCGCATGCTGCACCTGGGCACCCTCGGGGTTGGACGTCAGGGCCAGCACGAACAGACCGCGCCCGTTTTCACGGGCCAGATCCAGTGCGGGATGCAGGGACCCAAAGCCGAGAAAGGGGCTGACGGTGATGGCGTCGGCACGCAGCGGGGCGTCCGCTCCCAGATAGGCTTGCGCGTACGCGGACATGGTCGAGCCGATGTCGCCGCGCTTCACGTCGAGCAGGGACAGCGTGCCGGCCTCGCGCAGGCCGGTGAGCGTGCGCTCGAGCACCGCGACCCCCGCAGAGCCGAGACGTTCGAAGAACGCCGACTGGGGTTTGACGACCGCCACCGTCCCGGCGAACGCCTCGACGCAGGTCATGGCGAACGTCTCCAGGCCCTGGGCGGTCTCATCCAGACCCCAGTGCGCCAGCAGTGCCGGGTGGGGGTCGATGCCGGCACAGATCGGCCCGAGCTCGTCCATCGCGAGGCGCAGCCTGGCCCCGAACGACTCGGTCATCGCGCTGGGTCAACTCTGCTGTGTGCTATCCCCACGGCATCGCTGAATCGGGCAAATCCTTTGTCCTGCAAGGCTGCTGTCAGCTCCCGGTTGACGCGCACGGGAGCGGTGGGGTCGTTGAACGTCGCGGTTCCGACCTGGATCGCACTCGCGCCGGCAGCGACAAGCTGCACCGCGTCGTCACCGGTGCGCACTCCCCCGACCCCGATGATCGGGACGGTGGGGATGCGGCCCTCGATCATGGCGGCGCGCACCTGCCAGATGGCGCGCACGGCGACCGGGCGGATGGCCGGCCCGGACAGTCCGCCGGTCACTGCGGCCACCTGGGGACGCAAGAGCTCCGTGTCGATCACCATCGCGAGCAGGGTGTTGATCATCGTCAGGCCGTCGGCCCCGGCCACGACGACGGCCCGGGCGATCTGCACGATGTCGGTCACATCGGCACTGAGCTTGGCGAAGACGGGGACGCCATGGGGGAGCTCCTGGCGTACCAAGGCGATGACCTTGGCCGAGGCCAGCGGGTCGCAGGCGAAGACCTGCCCCCGGTTGGCGACGTTGGGGCAGGAGATGTTGACCTCGACCCCGACAACGGCGTCGAACGCCGGCGACTGCGCCAGGACGGCGGCCACGGTGGCGAACTCGCCGGCGGTGTTCCCGGCGATGGATACGAGCACCCGCGCCCCGACCGACTTGAGCCACACCAGGTCGCCTCGGGCAAAGTCGCCGACCCCCGGTCCCTGCAGGCCGATCGAGTTGAGCATCCCGCTGGGCGTCTCGGCCATCCTCGGGGTGCCGCTGCCGGATCGCGGATCGGCCAGCACGGTCTTGGTGACGAAGGCGCCCAGCTGGGCGATGTCGAAGAAGCGGTGCAGCTCCCTGCCGTTCGCCGCGCAGCCCGAGGCAGTCATCAGCGGGTTGGGCAGGGCCATCCCGGCCAGGTCGACGGCCATGTCAATGGTGGAGCTCATCGGCACCTCTCGCCGCGGCCGCGCCGTAGGCATCCACGGGGACCCGGCACACTCCGTTGTCGAAGGCCTCCCAGCGGACGCGCTCGCCGCGGAAGACCGGTCCCTCGACGCACGAGCGGACCATCCGGGTCAGCCCGTCGTCGCCGACCACCGGGATGACGCAGGTCATGCAGACCCCGATGCCACACGCCATTGACTCCTCGACCGCAACATGGGCGATGGCGCCATGGGCCGTGGCGACATCGGTGATGGACTTGAGCATGGCCATCGGCCCGCAACCGTAGACGAGTTCGGCCTGACTTCGGCCGATGACCTCGGGCAGGACATCGGAGACCCAGCCCTTGACGCCCATCGAGCCGTCGTCAGTGGTGACGGTGACCCCGTGAGCGGCGCGGCGTGCCTGGTCCACGCCGAAGAGCCGCTCCTGGCCGGCAGCGCCCAGGACCATCTCGACGTGGCATCCACGCTCCCGCAGGGCGGCGGCCAGCCAGAACAGCGGCGCACTGCCGTAGCCGCCGCCGACCAGGACACAGGCCTTTGGCTCGCTCGGCAACGGGAAGGTGCCTCCGAGCGGGCCGATGATGTTGACCTCATCGTGGGTGCTCAGCTCGGTCAGCCATCGTGTGCCCGGACCGCGAGCCGCCACGACCACGTCAACGGTGCCGCCGTCGGTGCCACCGGGACTCACCGTATGGATCGAGAAACAGCGGCGCAGCAGATGGGCGGAGGTGTCACCGCCGACGGCCAGCGCGACGAACTGCCCAGGCCTGGCCAGCTCGGCCACACCGGGCGCCACGAACGTCAGCTGGTGGTAGGCACCGACCCGGCGAGTGGCGATCAGCTCAGCGCTGACCTGGGGTGTGCGCTCGGCCGGCTGCCGGGAAGCTCCGCTCACCCCTGGTCTTCCGTCCTGGCGTAGAAGTTCAGCGCGCGAGCGTGGTCCTGCAGCGACTTCACCCGGATCGTCCCGGTCAACTGGGACTCGATGCCCTGCACCGCCGCACCGAGCTGCTGCACTGTGGTGATGATCGGCCGATCCATGCTCGTCGTTGCCGCCCGGATCGCGTAGCCGTCGGCTCGTGCGTATCGTCCTGACGGCGTGTTGATGACCATCCCGACCTCGCCTGCCACGATGCGCTCGACGATCGTCGGTTCACCGTTCGGGCCTGGTCCCTCACTGTGCTTTCGCACCACCAAGGCACTGATCCCGTTGCGGCGCAGGACGTCTGCGGTGCCCTCGGTGGCGATGATGTCGAAGCCGAGGTCGGCCAGACGTTTCATGGGGAAGATCATGGCGCGCTTGTCCCGGTTGGCCACGGAGATGAAGACCGTCCCCTTGCGGGGCAGGCCCGGACCGAACCCGAGCTGACTCTTGGCGAAGGCCGCGCCGAAGTCCGAGGCGATGCCCATGACCTCGCCGGTAGAGCGCATCTCGGGGCCGAGCAGGCTGTCGACCACCTGGCCCTCGTGGGTGCGGAACCGCTTGAAGGGCAGCACCGCCTCCTTGACCGAGACGTGGGCGTGGGGGGGCATCGCTCCGCCGTCACCTTGTGGCGGCAGGATCCCCTCCGTGCGCAGCTGGGCGATCGTGGCACCGAGCATCACCCGGGCGGCGGCCTTGGCCAGCGGCACGCCGGTCGCCTTGGCCACGAACGGGATGGTGCGACTGGCCCGTGGGTTGGCCTCAAGGACGTAGAGCACGTCCTGGGCCAGGGCGAACTGCACGTTCATCAGGCCCCTGACACCAATTCCCTGGGCGAGCTTGAGCGTTGACTCGCGGACTCGCTGGAGCTCCCCCTGGCCGAGGGTCACCGGCGGGAGCACGCAGGCCGAGTCGCCGGAGTGGATCCCGGCCTCCTCGATGTGCTCCATGATGCCGCCCAGGTACATCTCTTGGCCGTCGTAGATCGCGTCGACGTCGATCTCGATGGCGTCGTCCAGGAACCTGTCGACCAGCACCGGGTGCTCGGGGGCGGACTGGGTGGCTCGGGTCACGTAGCCGATCAGCGTCTCGTCGTCATAGACGATCTCCATGCCGCGGCCACCGAGAACGTATGAGGGGCGAACCAGCACCGGGTAGCCGATCTCGCGGGCGACCGCCACGGCCTCCGCACCGCTGTACGCCACGCCGTACCGCGGTGCGGGCAGCTGGGCCTCGGCCAGCACGCGACCGAAGGCACCGCGGTCCTCGGCGAGGTGGATCGACTCGGGACTGGTGCCCACGATGGGCACGCCCTCGGCCTTGAGCGCCCTGGCCAGACCCAGCGGAGTCTGCCCGCCGAGCTGGACGATGACACCGGCCACCGGCCCGGCCACCCGCTCGGCGTGGACCACCTCCAGGACATCCTCAAGGGTCAGCGGCTCGAAGTAGAGCCGGCTGGACGTGTCGTAGTCGGTGGACACGGTCTCGGGGTTGCAGTTCACCATGACCGTGTCAAAACCGTGGTCCCGCAAGGCAAAGCTCGCGTGCACGCAGGAGTAGTCGAACTCGATGCCCTGCCCGATGCGGTTCGGTCCGGAGCCCAGGATGATGACCGCCGGACGCGTCCGCGGCGCGACCTCGCTCTCCTGGTCGTAGGTCGAGTAGTGGTACGGCGTGCGCGCCGCGAACTCGGCCGCGCATGTGTCGACGGTCTTGTATACGGGGCGCACCCCGAGGGCGTGCCGGACCCCCCGCACCACCGCCTCCGGCATGGCGCACAGATCGGAGATCTGGGCGTCGGAGAACCCATGACGTTTGGCCAGCAACAAGACCTCGACGGTGAGCTGCGGGCTGGCTGCCACGTGTTCGGCCACCTGGTTGATGAGCACGATCTGGTCCAGGAACCACGGGTCGATGCCGGTGGCCTCGTGGACGGCCTCGACCGACAGCCCGCCGCGAAGAGCCTGCTGCACCAGGACGATTCGGCCCTCGGTCGGTGTCCGGGCCTGCTCGAGCAGGGCGCGCGCCTGCCCGAGAGAGGGAGCATCGCCCTTGCTCCAGTGGAAGCTCGAACCTTGGCGTTCCAGCGAACGCAGTGCCTTCTGGAGGGCCTCGGTGAAGTTGCGCCCGATCGCCATGGCCTCCCCGACGCTCTTCATCGTCGTGGTCAGCGTCGGGTCGGCGGCTGGGAACTTCTCGAACGCGAACCGCGGCACCTTGACCACGATGTAGTCCAGGGTCGGCTCGAAGCTGGCCGGAGTGACCCCCGTGATGTCGTTGGTCACCTCATCCAGGGTGTAGCCGATGGCCAGCTTCGCGGCGATCTTGGCGATCGGGAACCCGGTCGCCTTGGAGGCCAGTGCCGAGGACCGGGAGACGCGCGGGTTCATCTCGATGACGATGATCCGTCCGTCGCGCGGGTTGACCGCGAACTGGATGTTGCAGCCGCCGGTGTCGACCCCCACCTCGCGGATGATCGCGATACCGAGGTCGCGCAACCGCTGGTACTCCCGGTCGGTCAAGGTCAGCGCGGGCGCCACCGTGATGGAGTCGCCGGTGTGCACACCCATCGGGTCGAGGTTCTCGATCGAGCAGACGACCACCACGTTGTCGGCGCGGTCACGCATGACCTCGAGCTCATACTCCTTCCATCCCTTGATGGACTCCTCCAGGAGCACCTCGGTGGTCGGTGAGTCGTGCAGACCCGAACCGGCCATCCGGCGCAGGTCCACCTCGTCATCGGCAAACCCCGAGCCCAGGCCTCCCATGGTGAACGACGGGCGCACGACCAGTGGGTAGCCCAGCGCCTCTGCAGCGTCCAGACATTCGTCCATCGTGTGCGCGATGTAGCTGCGGGCCGTCTGGCCACCACATCGCTGGACGACGCCCTTGAACAGCTGACGGTCCTCGCCGAGCTGGATGGCCTGGATGCTGGCACCGATGAGCGGGCAGCCGTACTTCTCCAGGATGCCTGCCTCGTGCAGGGCGACGGCCGCGTTGAGCGCCGTCTGGCCACCGAGGGTCGCCAGGACCGCGTCGGGACGCTCCTTGGCGATGATCGCCTCGATGACCTCGGCGGTGATCGGCTCGACGTAGGTCGCGTCGGCGAACTCGGGATCGGTCATGATCGTGGCGGGGTTGGAGTTGACCAGGATGACCCGCAGACCCTCCGCGCGCAGCACCCGGCAGGCCTGGGTGCCGGAGTAGTCGAACTCGCAGGCCTGGCCGATGACGATCGGTCCGGACCCGATGACCAGGACCGAGTTGATGTCACCGCGGCGGGGCATCAGGGCCGGCCTTCGTCAGTTGAGGGTGAGGCTGCGGCGGACATGAGCTCGATGAAGCGGTCGAAGAGGTGCTCGGAGTCGTGCGGACCCGCGGCGGCCTCGGGGTGGTACTGAACCGAGAAGGCAGGGATGTCAAGGCATTCCAGTCCCTCCACGACGTTGTCGTTCAGGCCGATGTGGGAGACACGCACGCGCCCGTAGCCAGCGGCGCCGTCGCGGCGCTGCGCATCCGCAGGCGCGGGCGTTTCGCCCTCCATCGGGGCGTCAACGGCGAAGCCATGGTTCTGTGCCGTGACCTCGACCCGGCCGGTGCGCCGGTCCAGGACCGGCTGGTTGAGACCCCGGTGGCCGTACCTGAGCTTGTAGGTGCCGAAGCCCAGCGCCCGACCCAGGAGCTGGTTGCCGAAGCAGATGCCGAAGAAGGGCAGACCCGCGTCGAGAACCTCGCGCAGCAGTGCGATCTCGTGCTCTGCGGTGGCCGGGTCGCCGGGACCGTTGGAGAAGAAGACTCCGTCGGCGCCCAGAGCCTGGATGTCCGCGAAGGTGGACGTGGCCGGGAGCACGTGCACCTCTATGCCCCGCCGGGACAGGTGGACCGGCGTCCGGGCCTTGATGCCGAGGTCGAGGGCAGCGACGGTGAACCGCCTGCGACCCACTGCCGGCACGACGTAGGCGCGGGCCGTGCTGACCTCACCGGCCAGTGCGGCGCCACTCATCCGCGGAGCCGACAGCACCCGTTCGGTCAGCAGCTCCCGGGACTGCCGGGCCATGTCGCCGGAGAAGACACCGACCCGCATGGCGCCGCGCTCGCGCAGGTGTCGGGTCAGCGCCCGGGTGTCGATGCCGCTGATACCCACGACCCCCTGCTCGACCAGCACCTCCTCCAGGGGGCGCCGAGAGCGCCAGCTGGAGGGCCGAACGGCAGGGTCGCGCACGACGTAGCCGGCGACCCAGATGCGCGCGGACTCGTTGTCCTCGTCGTTGACGCCGGTGTTGCCGATGTGCGGTGCGGTCATGACGACGACCTGGCGGTGATAGCTCGGGTCGGTCAACGTCTCCTGGTAACCGCTCATGCCGGTGGAGAACACGGCCTCCCCCACGGTCTGCCCGAGGGCCCCGTAGGCATCGCCGCAGAATGCGCGACCGTCCTCCAGGACCAGGATCGCAGGCTCCCGGCGGGCAAACCTCGCCGGCGCGGCGGCCGCGTCCGGGGTGTTCACACGGCTCCGTCCGGGTCCGCGCCCTCGACCCGGGCGGGGGCCCGCGTCGGTGCCGGTGGCCCCGGCGCGGTGGCCTTGGGCTCCGCACCGGCGATCCGGGCGGTTGCAAGGTTGCCGCCGACCGCCCTGAGCGCCCTCACGCGAGCGCTCCCTTCATGACCGTTGGCAGCCCTCGCAGGAGTGTGGCATGAACCGCACCGGTGAGCTGGCGGCCGTGCCAGGGATTGTTGCGCGACAACGACATGGAGGCCTCTTGGTCCACGGTCACCGTGGCGCTCGGGTCAACCAGGGTGAGGTTGGCCGGCTCCCCCACGGCGATCGGTCGGCCATGACCGGACAAACCCGCGATCCGGGCCGGCCGAACCGACATCACCTGTGCGACACCTGCCCAGTCGAGCAGGCCGGATCCGACCATGACCTCGCTGACGACCGAGAGCGCGGTCTCCAGCCCCAGCATCCCCGAGGCCGCCTCGACGAAGACATGCTCCTTGTCGTGGCGAGCGTGCGGCGCGTGGTCGGTCGCGACGGCGTCGATGGTGCCGTCCGCCAGGGCCGCCCGCAGCATCTGCACGTCCTCGCTGGGACGAAGCGGAGGGTTGACCTTGAACGTCGGGTCGTAGCCCGCCACCAGGTCGGTGGTCAGCATCAGGTGGTGGGGGGTGACCTCGGCGGTGACCTGCAGGCCCTGTGCCTTTGCCCACCGAATGACCTCCACCGAGCCCGCCGTGGACACGTGTGCGATGTGCACCCGCGAGCCGGTATACCGCGCCAGCATCACGTCGCGGGCGACAATGACCTCCTCGGCGACCCCTGGCCAGCCCGGCAGGCCGAGGCGCCCGGACAGCTCGCCCTCGTGACAGCAGGCCTGGTGATCGGCCAGCTTGGGGTCCTGGGCGTGCTGGGACACCACCCCGCCGAAGGCCTTGACGTACTCCAGCGCCCGGCGCATCACCCGCGCGTCATCGACACACCTACCGTCATCGGAGAAGACCCGAACCCGCGCGCGCGAGCGAGCCATCAGCCCGAGCTCGGCAAGCTCGAGGCCCGCCAGCCCCTTGGTGACCGCGCCGACCGGCTGCACGTCGACCAGGGCGGCCAACCGACCGAGGTCCAGCACTCGCTCCGCCGCCTCGGCCGTGTCGGTGACCGGGGTGGTGTTGGCCATGGCCAGGATTGCGGTGAATCCGCCGATCGCCGCGGCAGCCGAACCGCTGGCCACGGTCTCGGCATCCTCACGACCTGGCTCACGCAGGTGGGTGTGCAGGTCGACCAGACCCGGCAGTGCGATCAGACCGTCCGCGTCGATCATCTGGTCGATGGCTGGCCTGCCGGCGTCCAGCGCACCGATCTCGGTGATCACACCGTCGGCGATCAGCACGTCCGCACGTCCCGCACCGGCCAGATCTGCTCCCTTGATCAGTAGGCTCATGTGAGCGACCCTTCGCCGGCGAACAGGTGGTAGAGCACGGACATCCGGACAGCCACGCCAGCCGAGACCTGGTCCAGGACCAGCGACTGGGCGGCATCTGCCGCATCAGCGGCGATCTCCAGGCCACGGTTCATCGGCCCAGGGTGGCAGATGACCGTGTGCTTCTGAAGCTTCTTGAGCCGCGCCAGGGTCAGTCCGTAGCCGACGGTGTACTCCCGCGGGGTCGGGAAGAAGCCGCCGCTCATCCGCTCGCGCTGAACCCGCAGCATCATCACCGCGTCAACGCCTGGCAGAACCGCGTCGAGGTCGTAAGACGTGTCGAAGCCCTCGCTCTTGGCCCAGGTGGCGATACCGCTGGGCATCAGTGTCGGTGGCGCCACGACCGTGACCTGAGCGCCCAGGGTCTTCAGACCGATCAGGTTCGAGCGCAGCACCCGGGAGTGAGTCAGGTCGCCGACGATGGCCACGTGCCGGCCAGCGAGATCACCGAGGCGCCGGCGCATGCAGTAGGCGTCGAGCAAGGCCTGCGTCGGGTGCTCGTGCAGCCCGTCCCCGGCATTGATGACCACCGCGTCGACCCAATGAGACACCTGCTGTGCCGCGCCGCTGGCACCGTGGCGGATGACCAGCCCGTCCACACCCATCGCCGCGACGGTGCGGACGGTGTCACGCAGGGACTCACCCTTGCTGGTCGAAGAACCCTTGCCCGAGATGTTGATGACATCGGCCGAGAGCCACTTGCCCGCGATCTCAAAGGAGGAGCGGGTGCGGGTGGAGTCCTCAAAGAAGAGGTTCACCACGGTCCGCCCCCGCAGGGTTGGGAGCTTCTTGACCTCGCGCCGTTGAACGTCGTGCATCGACTCGGCCGTGTCCAGAATTGTCAGAATGTCTTGCCTGTCAAGGTCGTTCATTGACAAGAGGTTGCGCTTCACCGCTCCCCTCCACTGATTCGAACCTCGTCGAGGCCATCGTGCTCGGCGAGGCGCACCTGGACCCGCTCGCTGCTGGACGTCGGCAGGTTCTTGCCCACGTAGTCGGCCCGGATCGGCAGGTCGCGGTGTCCACGGTCGACCAGGACCGCGAGCCGAACAGCTCGGGGTCGGCCAAGCTCGGAGAGCGCATCCATGGCGGCGCGGACCGTACGACCGGAGAAGAGCACGTCGTCCACGAGCACAACCGTCATGTCGTCTATCCCGGGTGCGGGGATGAACGTGTGCTCGATCGCCCGGATCGGCTGCCGGCGCAGATCGTCACGATGCATGGTGATGTCGATGGCGCCGCAGGGCACATCTTGGCCTTCGACCTCGGCCATCACGGCCACGAGGCGACGCGCGAGCTCTACGCCACGGGTGGGGATGCCAAGGACGACGAGATCTTGCGAGCCCTTGTTGCGTTCGAGGATCTCATGGGCCACGCGTCGCAGCGCCCGGGAGACATCACCGGAGCTCATCACGACCCGCGCGGACTTCTCAGCGGGGGAACCATCGGATGGTGGAGCAGGGTATTGACGCGTCACAGCGCCGAACCTCCTTCCCCGCCTCACCGGACGGGTCGTTAAAGGATGTTGATCGCCCGTGATCCTACCCTGCCTGGTGACTCTTTGCTGCAGAACCGGCCACGGGGCCAGTGCAGTCGCGCCGTCGTCCTGCCGGGTGGCTGCCGGGTGGCTGCAGGGCTCAGACCAGGGTCGGCTTGACCTCGGAGAGCCTCGCCAGCAGCCCGTTGACGAAGGTCGGCGAGTCATCGGTGGAAAGCAAGGACGCCAGGGCAACCGCCTCGGAGATGGCTACCGCGTCCGGGACCGTCTCGCTGTAGACCACCTCCCAGGCACCGATGCGCAAGATGGCCCGGTCGACGGCCGGCATGCGTTCGACCGTCCAACCCTGACTGTAGGTCGCCAGCAGCTCGTTGATCTCGTTCCACCTGGCGACCACCCCCCGGACGACCTCGACCGTGTACTCGTTCAGGGAGTGTTGGGTAGCCGGCTTCGCGATGCGCTCCGTCAGCAACGTGTCAGCGTTCACACCTCGCTGCTCGGCCTCGAACAGCAGGTCAAGCGCGCGCTTGCGCGCCTTGGATCGTGCGGACACCTCAGTTGACTCGGCCCAGGTACGAGCCGTCACGGGTGTCGACCTTGATCCTGGTGCCCTGATCGATGAACAGCGGGACCGCGATCTCGGCGCCGGTCTCCAGCGTCGCCGGCTTGGTGCCACCGGTGGAGCGGTCACCCTGCAGGCCCGGCTCGGTGTAGGTGACCTCCAGAACCACCGAGGCGGGCAGCTCGACGTACAGGGGGGCGTCGTCGTGCGTGGCGACCATCACCTCCTGGTTCTCGAGCATGTACTTGGCAGCATCGCCGACCACGACCTCGGAGACGTGGATCTGATCGAAGGTGTCGCCGTCCATGAAGACGAAGTCATCGCTGTCCTTGTACAGGTACTGCATCGTGCGCTTGTCGACGTTGGCGGTGTCGACCTTGGTCCCCGCGTTGAAGGTCTTGTCAACGACCTTGCCGGAAAGGACGGCCTTGAGCTTGGTCCGCACGAAGGCCGGACCCTTGCCGGGCTTGACGTGCTGGAACTCCACGACCGACCAGAGCTGGTTGCCGATGTTGAGGACCATGCCGTTCTTGAGGTCGTTGGTCGAAGCCAAGGCAATGTCACTTTCGTATGACGGACGGCCGGTTTGCGCGCGCTGGTGCGCCCAGACCGTGCTTCAGCCCGTGGGAGGTGTTCAAGGGATCAGCGACATTCTAGCCGCAGCGCCGGCTGCGGCCAGAACTCGCACGCCGGGGGCTATCCTTCCCGGTGGCTAGATCGACGGGATCCCGGGAACCGGCATCAGTATCGGGTCGGGACCATCGGGGCAGTCCCCGCTCAGGGTCTCGGTCCGGGCCTGGGCCGGGCTCTCGGCCGCGGCGGCCACAGCACCCTCCTGCACGGCTTGCCCAGCCTCGGCTCGCAGCTCGAGGTCGGCTCCCAGCTCGACGTCGGCTCCCAGCTCAAGGTCCCGGCCCACTCGGTGAGACTTGAGCCACAGCTCAAGGGCGCCGACCTTGTGCTGCTCGGCCAGCGCGGCTGCGACCAGCGCCGCCAGGTCGTCGACCGCACCCTTTTCGTCGACCAGCAGACGTGGCTCAGCCCAGCTGAACCGGTAGCTCGCCGTGCCGGACTCGATCGCGGCAGTGGCCAGGAATCCAGTGACGAGCCGACCCGCCATCTGGCGTTGGGCTTCCGCCGACGCGCCCCGGGTGAACATCGGACGCATCATCTCCTCGGCCAGCCCGAAGCTCATGAGGTCCAACACGGTGGCGACCGACAGCGTCGGCCCCAGTCCGCCCACATCACCCAGCCGCGCCAGCTGCAGGGCGTCCTGGCTGGCGGCGGCACGAGCAGCCGCAGGCACGATGTCCTCCCAGGCCGCAGGGGCCAACCCCGAGTCGGCGAACATGGACTCCTCGACATGGCCGATCACCTTGTTGGCGTTGCGCAGCAGGTCCATTGCAGGCCTGGACGCGTCGTGCATGTCGTCCTCAGGCAACGACGCGACGGCGGCCAGGCGATCTCCTAGCAACAGCTGGCGCTCGTGTGCAGAGAGCGGCTCGCAGGAGGGGTCACCGGCCTCCTGCACGAGCTGCGCACGTCGATCGGGCTCCTGGAGAAAGGATGCGAAGCCGGCAAAGACGTCGCGGGGGCGCCGGCCCACCGATGCCGCCGGCTCGCTGTACCCGCTGACAAAGACATCCCAGCCCCGACGCAGGACGGGTAGCTCACGAAGTGCGACCGCCGTAGCATCGTTGCCGGCCACCTCGGCGGTGAGCCGGTCCGCATCCAGCTCGTGTCTGCGGGAGACGGGGCCCGAGACGGCGAGGTAGACCCCGCCATAGAACCGCATGAACCTGGCGACCCTCGAGTCCTGCGTGTGCCTGTCAACGACCCGTTCGATGATCTCCCCGACACGATCGATGGCCCGACCCAACAGTGCGGGTCCCCAGCGGCGGCAGAACTCATGGGTGATCACCGCACGAAGCTGGCGCTCGGTCAGTCCCTCCAGAAGCGGCAGGCCCAGGCGCAGGCGGCGAACTCCCGCTCGCATCCCCAGCCAGGTCCGGTACTGGGAGGCAGTGACGCCGGCGTCCGGGACCAGCAACAGCTCGTCGGGCGCTCTGGTACCCACACCTTCGGCGACGCGGTAGACCTCCACCCAGAGCAACGGCTGCTCTGAGGCGGTGACCAGCACGCCCACGAGCGGCTTGCGCCGTCGGCGCCCGGCCGCGAGCAGTCCGACACCGACCACGGCGAGCATTGCGACGACGGCAACATCGGCCCCTACTGCCCACCCGCGGCCGGCTTTGAAGGCCAGGACCAATGCGGTCGCGACTGCCAGGACGCTCGCCGCAGCCAGCGCACCGGCAGCGGCCAACATCAACACGGAAGCGAGCGCACGCAAGGCGTACTTCATCGATGTTCCTCCTCTGGCGGGGTCATCACTATCCAGCGTGTGGCCACAAGCCGCCGGGCGGAGCCGTTTCGGGCAAAATAGGTCGCGAGGATCCACATACCCCACGACCCCACGGCAGGCTCTCCCACCACGGCGCGATCGCCGGACCAGCCCGAGCAGTGGTGGGCGCACCGCCGCACAGGCCTGCAGGACTCTGCGGCGGGACCTCAGATGGTCAAGGCGCGAAGTGCGAGCAGGTAGGAACCAGAACCGAATCCGGCGATCGTGCCGGTGGCGACGCCGGCGACCACAGAGGTGTGCCGGAAGTCCTCACGCGTGGCCGGGTTGGACAGGTGAACTTCGATCAGCTTCGCCCCGCCGGTGGTGACCAAGGCGCAAGCGTCACGGACGGCATACGAGTAGTGCGTGAACGCAGCGGGATTGAGCACGACATCGGCTCCGCGGTCGACCGCCTCGTGGATCCAGCCGATGAGCTCGCCCTCGGCATTGGTCTGACGGAAGTCAACCGCCAGGCCCAGCAGGTCCGCCTCGCGCGAGACGAGATCGGCAATATCATGCAGGGTCTGGGAGCCATAGATCTCCGGCTCACGGCTGCCCAACCGGTTGAGGTTCGGACCATTGAGCACATACACCAGCGACGCGGTCATGCCCGAAAGTCTAGGCAAGGGCGCCACGCACCGTAGTGGTTTACCGCGTCACTGCCCGTTTGCCACGTCACTGCCCCTTGATGCAGACGTGAGGTTCACCCCGAATGGTGAACCCGCGTCTAGGCGGTCTGTGCCCTCTGAAGCCGGTGCTTTCCGCAGCGCACTGAGGTGAGCAAGCCACCGAGCAGTGGCGTCGGCGGTCGTCGCGTTGCCCGATCCAGGCTCCGGAGGCGGTCTTGGCTTTCGGATTCGGTGGACCAGGGTCGCAGTTGCCTCACCGACACCGGCTCCGCCCCGACCGCGGCCGGCCCGTGTCAATGAGCAGGTGTAGGCCCTCGCGACGGTAGGCCAAGGTGTAACTCCCGCTTGCGCTTGCCGCTTGCCCCACCCGAGGACATCCTGCCTGCGGGATCAAGAATCCCGCTGTCAAGGTGCCCGCCCTCCGCCTTGGCGAGACCGGGCTCGACCAGCCGGGCCTGAAGTCCGGCACGGCGGGCGAGGTTGTTGTCCGGCGCTATGTCGCCACGGTGCTGGTACCACGGGCGGAAGCTGCTCAACCGGGCAGCGGGCCCGCACCCGCCCAACACGGCGGAGGCGGTTAACCCGGGAGTAGGTGAGCTTGGCAAAGCCGCTGGGCCAACTGCGGACACCTCGAACCGCAGTTGGGTGGCTCACGGGTATGGCGTGGGTTCCGGACCCCACCCAATCATGGCCCGAGCGGTCGCCACCTACTTCTGCTCGGTCATGTCAGCGCGGATCGGCATGGCGCGGTGGATCACGGATGCGCCAACGATCGCGCCGTTCGCGCCGCGGATCGCTGAGACGGTCAGTAAGACCGGGATCACCGTTCCGTCCTTTCGCACACCGATGCTCTCATGGTGCTCGACAGGCCAGCCCGCCTTGATCCTGGCCAGGCTGGCGGTGATCTCGCCGGTGCGAGCCTGGGGACTCAGCAGCGCGACGGGCTTGCCGATGATCTCCTCGCCACGGTAGCCGTAGAGCTTCTCGGCGGCCGGGTTCCAGCTAGTGACGGTTCCCTCGAGCGTCTGGGCGACGATGGCATCGGCCGAGTTCTGCACGATCGCCGCCATGTGCTGGGCACACTCGAACGCCTCTTTCTGCTTGGTGATGTCGCGGGGAGTCGAGGAGGAGCCGATGATCGTGCCGTCAGCGTCACGGATCGGTGTGATGGTCAGACAGATCGGGAAGACCGTTCCGTCCTTTCGGGCACGGATGGTCTCAAAGTTCTCGACCGGCTCGCCGGCTCTGATCTGCGCCATGATGTCGCCGACTTCGCCTTTTCGATCCACAGGCATCAGGAGCGTGCCGCACTTGCCGATGATCTCCTCGCTGGAGTAGCCGTACAGCTTCTCGGCGGCCGGGTTCCAGCTCGTGATGATGCCCGCCAGCGTGGTGCTGATGATGGCTTCCCCGCTGAACTCGATGGCCGCGGCCAGCCGGGCGAATATCAACGCCTGCCTCTGCCCGGTCATGTCTCGCACGATCGCGCACACGCCGATGATCACGCCGTCCGCGTCGCGGATCGGTGCGCAAGTGGTGCAGACCGGGACCACTGTTAGGTCCTTTCGGACGCCGAAGGTCTCAAAGTCCTCGGCAGCCTCGCCATCCTTCACCCTGGCCAGGATGGAGATGATCTCGCCGCTTCGATCCTTAGGGCTCAGCACGCTGGCGGACTTGCCGATGATCTGGTCACTGGAGTAGCCGTACAGCTTCTCGGCGGCCGGGTTCCAGCTCGTGATGATGCCCTCCAGCGTGGTGGCGATGATGGCTTCCCCACTGAACTGCACGATCGCCGCCAGGTGCTGGGCGGCCGCCAACACCTGCCTCTGCTGGGTCACGTCGCGGGCGGCGGCAAACACGCCCAGCACCTGCCCGGCTGCGCCGCGGTAGACCGACGCGTTGTACAGGACGTCGGTCAGGGTGCCGTCCCGGTGGCGCAGGGTCAGCGGGTAGTCGGTGACCGACCCCCG
>Ga0209890_10000166_pt1 | contig 30998 bp, 32 predicted proteins | sample OrgsoiDNA2013049_FD_185799 | JGI IMG/M metagenome (GOLD analysis project Ga0209890, IMG submission 185799) | Permafrost soil microbial communities from the Arctic, to analyse light accelerated degradation of dissolved organic matter (DOM) -... | ecosystem: Environmental > Terrestrial > Soil >... | reverse complement strand
CTCGTCAACCTGATCCGGTCACAGAAGCGGCGTCCGAGAACCCATCCCGGGCGCCGCTTCGCCCTGCCCTCTTGACAAAGTCCCCCTACATATCAGTGCAGCGAGGCGGTGAACTGCGCGTCTTAACGAGCTGCCTGCGCCTACGATCCCTGCTATGACATCTGAGGGCGACAGTCAACCGAAAGTTCGCTCGTCCGTGACCATTGACCTGCTTGAGTTCCTCGACAGTGTGGGCGGAACTCCCGACGCCTTCACCCAGATGCTGCGTCTAGTGCCACTCAAAACGAAGTCGGCGCAGGAGTTCGCGGATTGGCTTGAACCGCAAACTTCAGGGGAGCACTGGTCGTTAATCACGATGCGACGGCAACAGAGCGGTGACCTCTGGGCCCTCGCCTGTCCAACAAGGTCGGTCGGACTCGAGACCATGTGGCTCTTCCCCTTCATCGAGGTTCACAGCATCTTGGTCACTTGGTGGCTGACTGCGGCCTGGAGAACCCGCCAGCTTACGGAGGCAGGGACGATCCTTTCGGAACAAGCCCAGACGGTCGCCGCCGCCGCATGCGTGCGCGCCCTGGTGGAGACTGCCGCTCAACTCTGGGTCGACGCGCGCAAGCTGGCTAGCGCGTGGGGTGAGATCAAGCGTGAGGGTTCGCCGACCACCGACAGGGACGCAGCGCGGCGACGGAACGACCTCATGTTGGTCCTCAACGAGGTAACACTCGGCTCCAAGTTCGACGACAAGGTGCCTGACTTGAAGGCGACCTACGGCCGCGTCCAACGTGGGAACGTGCTGACCAGTGTCGAAAAGCTGGCCAAGGTCGTGGGCGTGCAGTTCCAGGAGGACTACCAGTGGCTGTGCAACACGGTGCATCCTTCGTTGGGCAATTACTTCGCCTTCAGCTCTCCGATGCTGAGACACAACTCGGGTACACACATCCTGACGTCATTCAGTGGATGGCCCCTGTCGATCGAGCGAGGGGAGGAGAGATATCTGGAGCGCCCCATCCAAGATGCAGTCGCCCGCGCACATGAGCAGGCCGTGGTCGTGCTGCGCGACGTCCTGGACGCGGCGCTGCGTCTCGTCGACGACGTCGGCCTTACGACGCAGGCACCGAAGATGTCGATGGTGCCGTATTGGCGCGACCTCGTGGTTCAAGACGACCAGCAGTTGTGCCCGTGCCGCTCCGGCAAGCGCGGCTACAGATGTCCTCACGTCTGGGGGGATGCTGGAGTAGAGATACCAATGACTTTTTCGATCATTCGATAGTCAGCAGGGACGTCCGTCCATGCGTCAGCGCCGCTACCCTGGCGGCTCTCGGCGCACACTCCGTGCACCGACGATGCGTCAACGGCGCTGCGGCGTCCGGTCATAGGCTCGCAGGTGCGGTTGAGTGCCCATGTTGAGGAGCGGAATGCAGTCTTTGTGATGAAGCACGGCAGGGCGGGACCGGCCGGAGGCCGCATGCCCGCCCGGAGACCGAGCTGCCGCTGGCGAAGCCGGCGGCTTTAACGCAGAACAGAAACTCCTCACCAATCGCACATCGGCAGCTGGCCAGCCAGCCAACTGTCCCGTCTGGGCCTTCAGCTGGGGCGGACGCCGTGCATTTCTATCCCGGGTGATGCCCAACCGTCTTGAATCGGCTGATGGTTTTGGACATGCAGTCGGCCAGATTTGCGTGCTACGTTTTCGGCAAGTCCCGAGCGACACGGGCATTGGAGGAGATCGGAGGGCCGTCTGATATCTAGTTGGTTATCCGCGCTAGAAACTCGTCGCGCTTCATTTGGTTCATATGCACCCAATCAGGGTGGTTCAAGTTCGTGAGTGCTTGCGACACAAGCGCTCTGTAGCGCAGCGCGAGGAATTTGGTGAACTTGTCAACGGAAGCGAGTTTTGACGATGCGGTGGCCGCCCAAGGGACCATCAGCGCACTTGCGACGACCTGCCTCTCCGAGGCTTTGAGAGTCCGATAGAAAGTACTCCATGCCTCGTCGCTACGCCTTAAGTTGATGTCCTTGGGAATGGGCATCAGGTTGGCAACGTGATTCAAGGGATATGGGACACTCCCCTGCAATGCGGATGCTTTGCCCTTGCCTATCGGAATAACATGGTCAATCTCATGGTCATGGCTCTGGAGGTGACTGTAGGCCGCACGCAATAGTACGGCTCCCGTGTCGCTGACCCGGCGGCGCTGGGGAGTCTTGGTCACGGAGAGTTCTAGTTCCCATAGCCGTCGGAAAGCCTGAGCAAGTGCGTCAAGATCCGGGAATTCAAACATCTGGTTCGCCGTCCTGAGCACTCGGTTCGCCGAGCCCGTCTTACCTCGGCTGTACTCAGCCCAGACACGTTGATTGACCGCCTCATATGCTCGGCTGCCCGAGAATACCGACATCAACGCGTCGTGGACAAACCACGACGGCAGCGTCTCTTTTAACTTTGTGACACGTTCTTGTGCCGTCAGGAACCACCCGGGCGCCACAATTCGGTCTTCGTTCGATGTGCCACGAGATCGAAGGACCAGTTGGCCTCCTTCCTCGACCACACTCGTGTGATGGGTCAGAAATGACGCGAGGTAGACAACTGCAGGCGTCAATCCCACCTTGCCCTTCAACTGCAAGTTGGACGAGGATACTGCCATCAGCGGCTTAAGCGCATTGTCGACGTGCGCAGCAGCGGCGGTGAAAATCCGCGGCACTGTCGCCATATCGGGCACGCCGGCCGTCGATGACGGGAAGTTCACAAGGAGTGCGTCGTCGACTCGACTTATCGAACCGTTAAAGACCAATGCGCTTACCTGGAACGCGAGAACTTCAGAACTGAACAAGAAACAGTCATGGCTCTTCCCCATTACTGAACTGAGGTAGAAAAGCAAATCAAAAAGAGAGAGATCTTTGATCTGAAGAGGATCGGTGTTTGGATCCACGATGTATCCCTCAGAAACTTTGGAGTAAGTTTCCTGGATCCTCTTATCCGCCACATCAAGAACTTTCTTCAAGAACAACGAATTTGTTTTAGTCAGCTTCGCTGTGCTCGGCGCCAACTTCTTTGGCTCCCACGTCGCCGCAAGGAGGTCGTAACCCTTAAGGGGAACGCCCGCGTTGAGCCGCCGGAAGATGGTTGGCAGTTGCGCATGCAGAGCCTCGTTGAGAAGCATCACCGGGATCGTAATATCTAGCACTCGCTCGAACTGCTTCCTCAACGCGTTGCATAGCTTTAACGCCTCGCCACGCGATTGCTTTGCGTTGGGAAAGGTTTTCCCCGTTGCCTTCGTCAATGCCTCGAGAAAATCCATATGGTCATCGAAAATCGACTTACCATTCTCGATGGAGAGATCCCGAACAGTTTCCTCGATCGTAGTTGCCGCCTCGCTCAGCATGCTGGCGAGCTCTGCGACGGCTTCCTTGGCATCGACAATCGGACCTTTCGGGGGTTGCAGCAATTCCCATTTGGGATTTTCGAAACTGAACCAGGGGTTGCTCCAAAAGCCCTCTATGATCGAAGTCAATGCCCATGACCGTTGCTGCCCGTCAATAAGGCTCAGTGAGTACTTACGTTGAGTGCTGGCTTTGTTGATGGCCCTGCTGCCTTCGATCGCGATCGCCATTGTGCCAACGGGCCAGCCCTGAATGAGAGAGTCATGGAAGTCTTTCAAGCGCTCCGCGTCCCACTTAAGCCCACGCTGGAATGGCGGTATCTTCAGATCGAACAGGTCATTACTGCCCAGACCCAGGTAGTTGGATGAATCGGCGAAGTCCGTCTGCTTGCTGTACATCTCCACTAGCGCGTGCGCTGGCAGTTCGATTACCTTGCACTCGGATAGAAAGTCGGGCTGAGCAGATTGCGACACCGGGTTCCCCATTCTTTGTTGGACTGCGCGAGAGGTTGCTCTCCACAGGTCGCTAAGCGGTCGTCCTGATGTGTCCTAGAGCCGGCTGCAGTCTGCGGGCCAAGCCAGTCGTACTCCGGCGGCAGCTGCTATGTCGAGCCACCTGTCGCTAACTGGTCGTCGGTCCAGGTAGAGCACGGGCTGGGCCGAGAGTTGGTGCGCGTAGTCCAGTACCTGACCCAGCCCAAGTCGAATCTGGCGCACCTCGTTCACAGGCAGAATGGACTTCACCTCGGCGACAAACACCTGGTCTTTGGCGCGCCCGGCCAGGTCAAACTTGGGGTCGGTGGGTGTCGGCTTTAGGGGCGTTAGGCCTCCATCAGCCACCCAGGTTGCGAGGACGTTCTGAGCTGTGGCGTGGGCCTGGAGGGCGCGGTCTTGCTCATCGGGGTCGACCGTGAATGGGACACGGTCCGGATTGGTTTTCTGTAGCTCGTCCACAGGTTCGTAAGTCGCTCCGGTGGGCCCGACGTGATCCGCAGTTATCCCTGAGTCAACCGTCTCGGTAACCTGAGTTCCGCTTGCACTTGCTGGGCCTTCGAAGCCGATCGGCTGAAGGCGGAAGATGACGACTCGGCGATGCTTTCCGTCCTTGCCCTTCCCGAACTTAACGTAAAACTGCTCCTTGACATCGAGAGTGAACTCGCCGACGTAGCGGACTGGGCCTCGGGAGCCCGAGAAGACCCGCAAGGACTTGCCGGACTGCGCGTGCTCAAGGATTGATCGGTTGCACCGCCGAAGGTCTTGATGGCCTGACTGACCTTCGCCGCAGTATTCGAAATGCCTTGAACCGACCCAGCGATCTTCGACATACCCATGTGCAGCGTTCGCCGCTGGATCTGTGAACAGAAAGATGTTCGGGCTGGCAGTCGAGGGGGAGATCCCACCCTGACGCACGCCGCCAAGTTTGTCGTGCAGGGCCTTGCGCCGGATCTCTTCGCCTCGTTGCAGCATCCAAATCGCCCCCACCATAACCGTCACACAAGCCAACATAGCCACCTCTCTCGGAATGAAGGGGGAAACTTGGTGAAACCAGACCTAAGGAACTCAAATCTCGATCGATGACAGCTGCCGAGCCTGGCCCTCCCGGCGCCTCCGAGGTGTGAACATCGAGGGTGAAAGGTGGCCCGTCCTTCGTCCCCGGTTGCTACGGTTGCGTTCACCGGCAAGCGACAGGGAGCAGGGGAGTCTTGGGGCCCGCAGTCACAGAGCGCGAACGCATGGACATGTCACTTGCGGATCGAGGTTTCACTGGCCATACCCGGGACGCGATTTGGGCGTCGGCCACCTCCATCTTGAGCCGAGGACCCCTTGCGACAGATGCTGGCGCTACGACTGGGCTTGCATTGGGGTATGTCCAGTCTGGTAAGACAACCGCGATCACGGCGTTGATTGCCGCTGCAGCAGACGCTGGCTACCGAATCGTCGTCGCAATGCTTGGGTCCACGAACCTGCTCCTCGATCAGAATCAAGAACGTCTTGCGACGGCGCTGGGACTCGACACCCGCGAGGACTACCGATGGGTGTCGATGCCGAACGTCGCCGGCGTGGCGAAAACAAAGGAACTAAAGAACTGGCTCGCACGGGACCGGACACTCCTGCTGCCGGTCCTCAAGCACCCGGGTCGCATCGAAGCATTGGCCAAGACCCTTGCCGCGGCAGGAGCGGCCGAACTTCCTGTACTGATCGTCGATGACGAGGCGGACCAGGCAAGCCTGAATACCCAGATCAAACAAGGAAATGAGAGCCGCACCTACGAGGCGGTAAGTCAGCTTAGGACCCTCGTACCTAGGCATCTCTACGTGCAGTTCACGGCGACGCCGTACGCGCCGCTGCTTCTCGATCCAGATGACCACCTAAAGCCTGATTTCGTGGAGCTTCTGCACCCAGGGCCTGGTTACACGGGCGGCCGGGAGTTCTTCATTGAGCATGCGGACCTGGTCGTTCGACCGATCCCTACGCTCGACGAGCAACAGCCGAGGACTCTGCCGACGCAACTACCGCGGTCTCTGGTGGAGGCTTTCGGGAGCTTCGTCGCAGGTACCTCGCTGCTTCTGGCAAAGGACAAGGATGCAGCCCCGGTCTCCATGCTCGTGCACAGCACTCAGCGAAATGACGTCCAGGCTCGGTATCACTTCCTCCTACAACGCTTGGTGCGGCGATGGACCGAAGCCGCTCTGGGCGCGCCAGATGTCAGCGCACTTCCGAAGGAAGTGCTCGAAGAGCGGAAACGCATCACAGACGCGGGTGCCCACGACCTCCCCGACGACATCTTTCTCGAGCAAGTCGGGCTCGTGCTTTGTGAAACAACACTGTGGTTGGTCAACTCAGTCAGTGACATCAACAAGGTGGACTGGCACCTTGCACCCGTTCACGTGCTTGTCGGTGGCAACAAGCTCGACCGCGGCTTCACGGTTGAAGGCCTCACGGTGACGTACATGAACCGTCCCCCTAGCGAACAGATCGACACCCTGGAACAGCGAGCACGAGCGTTTGGCTACCGCCAGGACCTCCTTCCGTACTGCCAGTTCTTCGCATCGCCCCGCACGCTCAAGGTTCTGCGAGAGATCGTGGACACTGAGTACGACTTGCGAGCCAATTTGCGGGACTGGCTCGCGGAGGGCCACGGCGTCTCATCCTGGGCTGACCACGTTGGGCTGCTACTGCCGCAGGGCACTCGTCCAACTCGTCAGGCGGTGCTCGGTGTCCTGAGCAAGTTCAACGAGAAGCCCGGATGGCACCAACTCCGCCGTCCGTCCTTACAAGTGAGCGACCGAGAAGCAAACGCGTCGATAGTTGACCGTCTTGGCCTTCCAGATGCACCAACACTGTCGTATGGACGGCTCGACCACCCAACGCTGACTCTCAAGCTCGCGGACGTCGTCGAGCGAGTTCTGTCGTTGTGGCGGGGGGCGGCGCCCGGTAGTAGCCCAGGCTGGCGCCAAGCTGAACTCGTCGATCTGCTCGAACGGCTTCCACATCAGCACCTCGCGGTGCCTGTCATCCTCATGGAACACCCAAACGGCGGCCCCAGAGACCGCGAATGGGATCCAGAGTTGGGTTTCGTCAATCTCATGCAGGGCGCCGATCCTGTCCACTCGGCGGGGAAGCCTTGGTATCCAGGCGACCGGGCCGTCGGCGGCGTGGCTGCGGATGCCGAGCGGGTTGTTGTCCAGATCCACCGAGTGAAGTCAACGCAACCTGGGATCGTCCCTGAGTTGTTTACGTTGGCCGTGCATGCAGGTCGACGCGCCATTGTGAGGAAGGACAGACATGAGCGAACTTAAAGACGTCAGGTCGATGGGGGAGCAGCGTCGCGTTCCATTGCGCAACTTGCTGTTGGACCCTGACAATCCACGTCTTCCAGCAGACATGCAGGGTGAGAGTCAGGATGACTTAGCGGTCCACCTGGAGCTCGGATTTGACGCTCTCACGGTCGCAGAGTCCATCGCCTCACACGGTTTCTTCGGTAGCGAGCCGCTCATCGTGATCGCGAACGGATCAATCGATAAGTGGATCGTTGTTGAGGGCAACAGACGGCTGACAGCGCTGCTGGGGCTAGTAGATCCCGCTGTGCGCGAGCAGTTTGCTAATCCCACGCCCTGGGACTCGCTTGCAGGTCAAGCGAGCCTGAGCATGGATGACCTGATCCCGGTTGTTGTTCTCCCCGACCGCGCAGCGGCCACACCCATCATCGGATTTCGTCACATCTCCGGAATCCTTCAGTGGCAGCCGTACGCGCAGGCGCGGTATGTCGCCCGCCTAGTTGACGAGGACGGAATGACGTTTGCAGAAGTCGCCGAAATGATCGGAGTCGACCGGACCAAGGTCGGAAACCTGTACCGCGACCAGGCCATCGCGCAGCAGGCTCACGATCTCGGGCTCGAGACAGGGCCACTCGAGGAGGCCTTCTCGCTGCTCGCAGTTGCTATGAGTACCCCCAAGCTCCGAGACCACATAGGGGCTCCCCTGGGTTCCAAAACGGCACCTGGGATAGCTCCCATTCCTGCGAACAAGGGTCCCGCGTTACGCGAGTTGCTGACGTGGGTATACGGCGACGGAGAGACTGAGCCAGCGATTGGCGAGTCTCGTGAGATCAGCAAACTCGGTAATGTCGTGGCATCGAAAGCAGGTCTTGCTGCCCTGCGAGAAGGCCATTCCCTCGATTCCGCCGTGCAGCAAGCAAAGGACGCTGAGGCGAACCCCAGACAACGTCTTCTTCAACGCCTGAGGACAGGGAAAAACACGCTCAATGCGGCCCTCGTCGACCTCAGCGAATACGCGGATGACCAAGAGGTTGTCGATGCCGTCGACGAGGCTCGCGCTGCGGCAGACGCCCTGTTGGCGGCGCTTGAACGTGGCTGACGATGTTGCCCCCTCCAGGCGGGCCAACAAGGTGGCGGACTGGATCGAGGTCGCAGCTCTGACGCGTGGAAGTTCGATCGGCAGCGACGCGCTCCACGAGTTGGGAGCAAGTGTCGGGTACCGCACCGCGGATATTGACGTGGGTCTGACCACCATGTCACGGAGATCTTCTTCCATGGGTAAGGCTTATCCCTTCCGGGTTGCGAACGGTGCTGCTGCCCTTCCTGACGCGACCAACCGAGTCTGGACTGCGCTGCTCCTGATGAGTTCTGCCTCCCCACTGCGTAGGCAGCTGTCGATGCTGGAGGTATCGATTCTGCTTGAGCTCGTCACCGCGGAGGCGCTCAAGTCCCTGTACGGCCCCGGAACCTCCGCGATGCGCTTCGGGTGGCCCTCCGAAGTCGGCAGGCCACAGGATTTCCCTGCTGCGATTCGATGGTTGGCGCAGCAGATGAAGGTTCGAGTGGGCTCTGCCTATCGGCCGCCTTACGCAAAGGATGGCGGGGTCGATGTGGTTGCGTGGAGGCCTTTTCCCGACGGGAGATCCGGTTTTCCCGTCCTGCTGGCGCAGTGCACGCTTGAGCGCGACTTCGTTCACAAAGCGGGAGATGTTGACGTTCGCGTGTGGTCCGGATGGCTCGCCCTCGATGTCGACCCCTCGACGGCTCTGGCGCTGCCTGAGGTAGTTGCGGCGGGTGAGGACTGGAATGCGCTAGCTGCCAGGACGGTCGTGCTTGACCGGATCAGGCTCTCGTCCCTGCTCGCTGGTGAGGAGCACAACATCCCGAGTCTTGATGTGCTGATCAAATGGACCGCTGAGCAGATCGAACACTTGAGAGAGATGGCGTGACTGACTTCCCGCACTTCGAATGGACTGCTGTCCCTCTCGGCAAGCAGGAGATCGTCGACGAGATCGCAAGACTGCTCGGCATGCCGCCTCCGCCGATGTCCACAGGATCGACCGAGCCGCGCGCGATCTTCCAGATGGTGAACGAGCGTCTGGGACTTGGCATAAATCCGCGTCTGGGAAAGCCCGAACTTGCCCGCGGGATCGTCGAAGCCAGCGGAGCGACTTGGGACCCCGACTTCGAGTCACGCGGAGCCACCGTCACCAAGCCAGGTCTCCTGGCCGTGTTGGCGGCAGTACGTTTCTACCTGGCGTGACTCGACGACCCAAGGTATGGCCATCTCTGAAGCAGTTCCGAAGCAAGCCTGACGGCGTCCTTCTTGACTTCGCACTCCCAGACCCGCTCGACGTGCCAGCCAAGTGACTCAGCAATCTGGTTGGCCTGCCGGTCGCGTCGGGCGTTCCTGTCCATCTTGACCTCCCACAACGCGGCGTTTGGCCCCTCCCACGGACGCTTCCTACCGTGGATTGGGCAGCCATGCCAGAAGCAGCCGTCGACGAAGACCACGACCTGTCTTCCCGGAAGGACTATGTCCGGCGTGCAGGCCTTCGCGAGCATCCGGTTTACGCGGAACCTGCCGCCGAGCGCGTGGATAGCCCTTCGCAAAGCCAACTCTGGCTCCGTCCCGGTCTTCTTGCGGCCCGCGAGATGTGCGCCTTTCTGGGTGGGCACCCAGCGTTCGCTCATGGGAGCTACCCGGCAGACCTGAGGTCAATTTCGGGTCGGAGTCCCGACCGCGTTCTCATCGGCGCCTTCGTCGGGACCCAGTAGGACTCGAGTCGTTGATCGGGGGTGCCGGGTGAGTCTTCCACTGCCGCCGCCAAACCGGGGGCTCGTTTGCGGATGACGTCGAGATCGCGAAGCACATGCTGTCGAAGCACGTGATAAGCGACGCCAGCATTGACACCGTTGCCAAGCTGCTTGTACGTCGCGGCGTCCGCTTGGTCTCCAAAGTCGAACCACTCGGGCAGTCCCTGCAGACGGGCCGCCTCGACAGGTGTGATTCGACGTCTGTGTTGACCGACGATGCTCGTCTGCGTGATGGCCACGAGGGCGGGTAGATACGTCGGTCGCTTAACGCGGACGCCTGACGGCCGGAAATGCATCACCGTCTCCCACATCGACTTCGCGTCCTGGGCCTGCCACTCGAGTTTTCGACGAGACGGCGGGAAGTGGTCGAGGCCGTTCCACCTGTCTAGCCAGTCATCGATGACGGGCTGGAAGGCTGTGTAAAGCTTGGCGTTCTTCTCAAGGAAGTCGGCTTTCCAGTACGGCGTTCCCTCGTCGACGACCAGGTCGCGCTCATGTACAAACGCGTCGCGCCAGATCGGAAACCCGGGCGGTCTCAGCATTCCAGCGGCTCGAAGTGAGCGGACAAAGTCATCCCACGCTTCGATCCACTCCTGCTCGGTGACCGAGAGGGAGTATCGATCCCGGTCTTTGATGGCGTGCTCAGGGACTAAAGGAAGGTGAGTGTCGAGGTCCCAGTCCTGAGGGTCCCACCCGGCAAGTGCCCGGTTGCGCACAATCGGAGCAACGTCTTGCTCGGCCTTGCGCTTACCGACATAGGTGCCCAGGATCAAGACCCGCTCTCTGACCTGTGGTCGACCCCCGAGCTCGGGCGGCAACAGGTGGGGCGAGAAGACCGCAGGGGTGGACGAAACCCGGTAGCCAAGCTCGCGCAGACTTCGGACAATCACGTCCCACTCGTGTGCGTGTCGGGGACCGGCGAGGTTTCGAACATTCTCAAGTAGTACAACCGTGGGGCGACGGGTCTCCAGAACCCGAAGAATGTTCCAGAAGAGAGAGCCCCGGGCCTCGTCCATCCCCCGCTGGTACCCCGACTTAGAGAAGGGCTGGCACGGAAATCCCGCCGCGAGCACGTCATGTCCGGGCACGTCCATGCGGTCGCTGGTCGCGGGGATGATGTCGCCCTCTGGTCGAAGTCGCCAGTTACGTTCGTAGACATCGGCTGCCAGAGTGTCGATCTCCGACGCGTACACGCCTCGACCGCCCATAGCTCCCAAGGCAGCATGGAATCCGCCGATGCCGGCGAACAGGTCGACGAAGTCGAAAAGTGAGCTCGAACACATGTCCGTCAGCTTACCAGCTAACCAAAGAGAAAGCTACCCGTGCCAAGGGCAGGTTTCGAGGTCTTTCTCTGGCGCGAGCATCCACAACCCATCGCCGAACTGGATTGCCGCGATGGCTTCGTCCGCTTGGCTGTCCAGCGTGTTGAGCGCGAAGAAGCATTGGCCGTCCCGAGCTTGCGCTTCACCGTCCCGTGTCGAGACCGCATGAAAGACTCCGAGTACCTTGCCGGTTGGCATGGATCTCAGTGCAGCGCCCCCATCGCACCCTTGGTCTGCGAGGAGTCGCCGGATGGCGGGATAGCCGTTCTCTTCCAGCCACTGCATGTGCGTCTCATCTTCGGCGTCGCGCGAACACTGGGTGGGGGGGTTGGTCATGAGACCAGCGAACGGGTGGCGGCCGCTCCGGCGCAATACCGAAGCAGCCGCCTGTGGATAACTGCTCAGGCGTAGTGACGGTTGTGGTTGTGCATGGCCGGTTGGTCTGGCTCGCGGTAGATCGTCAGCGCGGTCGGAGTCGCCATCTGGGCCGCCGGTCAAGGGCGTCGGCGACGCTGGCAAGGGCCTGGGCCAAGGCGGGCAGATCCCGGTCATACACCCGCCCGGTATCCAGCGCAATGGCGAGTTGGTCCAGCGCTGCTGGCCACGCCGCGCCCTGGGGAACGGTGGCCACGGGCACTTCCTGCACAACGGTGACGAGCCGATCCACCTCGACAACCCGGTCGACGACCCGAACGGGGGCGCGGCCAGACGCGACCGCACGGGTAAGTTCCCAGGCCCGGTGGCGACACGATGACGAGCACCACTTCGGGGTCCTACCCCGCGCCGGGAGTGAGATCAGTGACCCGCACCAACCACACGCCAGGGTCTGTCCCGGGCGTCGCGGCGACCGTTTCCGGCCAGCGTTGGTAGCCGCGACGGCGTCGCCTTTCGTACTCGTTTCGCCGGTCTTCATGCACGCACCCCTACCCGTTTGTTTCGTGCCAACGACTTTAGCCGATCCGAGAATGCAAGAGGTGTGTGCCACATCGATTTCGGCTGTTCTTGGGGGTTCGTTGTTGATGAGGTTGCTCAGGTCGGTGACCGCTCTGTTGGGCCGTCTCAAGGACGGTGGGACGGTTCGAAACGACGAAATAGGTGATGGGTCAGCAGACGATCAGACAGGAGGCGCTAGGGCGGCGCTGCATGAAGAGTCGAAGAGACGTCGCGAGCGTGCCGACAGCGAGCGGCGGCTGCATGACCTGGCCGGGGTGCTTGTCGCCACGCCTGAGCGGGACGCGGCCGTGGCCGACGCCGAACGCCGGGCCAGACATGCTGCGCGAGATGACCGGGGCGGAGGGCCTGTCGGGGAGCGAAGCCGTCGAATGGTGCGGCGATGCGATGAGGACGTGTACGCCGCACACACCAACCCAGGAGTCAACGACAACGCACGACTGCTCCTGGCACCGATCGCGATGAGGGTCCCGCGGACTACGGAGAACCGAAGGTCGCCTACGAGCAGGTGCCCCGCGAGAGGGTCGGCGACCGTCTGCTGGTAGGCGGGCCCCGTCTGGATCGGCGGGACCGGCGACCACATCCGGCCGTCAGGCTACTGGGTGGCCGGCGCAGCCCGGCACACCAATTCGGTCAGCTTCAGACTCTCAAACAGATGTTGCGTACCAGGATCGGTTTTCGAGGCCGATCAAGCCGCTTGACCCTTGCGAGTTACGAGAGCCCGTCACCGGGGCCGGGATACTTCATCCGCGCGACGCTCTCAGACGTCGTCGACCTCGGGGCTGGTTGATGGTCTGGGGTGTACCTCGATAGGAGACAGCCACCGACAAGGGGTTCGAGCAAGAAATCTTTCACGACTTGGGGAACGTGCTTTGAACTGCGTAAACGCGCACACCCCCGCCACGCACCCCCCGGGCTGACGCCCAAGGGGGAACGAAACAGGGGACGCCCGTTCGCGAGGCTTCTGCCGTGTCCGACGAGGCGGAAGGAACTTGCAATGAGCGTTGCTGATCACCTGGGCCTCTGGGGTGAGACCAGCGAGTTGTTGGCCCTGCCCGACCAGAGGCGCCACTGGGCCACTGCCAATCCGGCCCTCACCAACCGCTGTGGGGTGCTCGACCTGAGGTCATGGCTGCGCGGTTCGAATCAGGCTGACGCAGGGAGGTTGGTCACCCTCGAGTGCGTCGATGTTGTCCACAGGGCAGGGAGATGCCAACCGGGAGGGTGCCTACGCGAGAAGACTAGAAGAGCGCGGCAAACCGAGGGGGAGCGATGACGAAGAAGTGGTTCTCTGTTGCCGAAGTCGCGGAGATGCTCGGGTTCGGCGAGACCAAGGTCCGCATGGCGATCATTCAGGGTGATCTGCGCTCAGTGAAGGACGGCAAGCTACGCCGGGTCTTGCCGGAGTGGGTCGATGAGTACGTGGCTCTTCGGGTCACGCAGTCTGGTCAGGACGTGGCATGACGAAGCGACACAACGGCGAAGGGTCCATCTACGTCTACCGGAATGGCTTTGCCGCCCACGTATGGATCACTACGCCAGAGGGTCGCCGGCAACGCAAGGTCGTCTACGGGAAAACTCGTGAGCAGGTTCACACGAAGTGGCTTGCCCTCCACGAGCTCGCCCGTCGTGGCCCGGTCGCTCCCCGGTCGCCCGTGCTCGCAGACTTCATGGAGCGTTGGTTGCGTGAGGTGGTGGTTCCGAACCTAGCTCCCACCACCTCAGCCAACTACGACTTGTTCACCCGGCTTTACGTCGTGCCGGATCTCGGGCGTAAGCGGCTCGACAAGCTGACGGTGCGAGATGTCCAGACCTGGCTGAACGAGCTTCGTGGCCGATGCCAGTGCTGCTCCCAGGGCAAGGATGCTGCCCGAGCCGAGCCGAGATGCTGCGCCGCAAACAAGTGCTGCCACCAGGTCGGGTCTGAGTGGACCGTGCACCAGGCCTGGACTGTGCTCCGCAGCGCACTCAGCGCAGCCATGAGGGACGAGCTGGTCACCCGGAACGTGGCTGGTCTCGTTCGACTCCCCGTTCCTCGAACGAAGAAGCTCGCCATCTGGAGTGTCCCCGAGGCTCGTCAGTTCCTCGAGTCTGCCCGTCGTGACGACGACCCGATGTACGCGGGCTACGTCCTCATGCTCATCCTCGGGCTACGGCGCGGCGAGCTGCTCGGACTGGCCTGGGACGACATCGACCTTGCTTCAGGAGAGGCGCACATCGCCTGGCAGCTGCAGAGGATCAAGGGTGAGCTCCAGCGAAGGCCTACGAAGACGGTGTCGTCAGAAGCCCCGTTACCGCTGCCGGACATCTGCACCCGGGCTCTCGCACAGCGCAAGGTGACCGAAGCGCGCTCTCGGTTGGCAGCCGGCGAGGCCTGGATGGGGTCGGGCCTGGTCCTCACGACCCGGTACGGCACCCCGATCGACCCTCGGAACTTCCAACGCTTCTTCCAGGCCCGGGCGGCCAAGGCTGGAGTGCCGGTCATCCCGGTGCACGCGACTCGGCGGACGTGCGCCTCGCTCCTTGTGGCTCTGGACGTCCACCCGCGGGTGGCGATGACGATCCTGCGGCACAGCAAGATCTCCGTGACCATGGACATCTACAGCCAGGTGTCGTCGGCCTCGACCAAGGAGGCACTCAAGCGCCTCGGCAACCAGTTCGGAGAGGGGGTCCAGTGACCCGTCATTGCGTCTCTCTCTGGCGAGGCCCTGGCCTGCGGCGAGTCAGTTCGATGACGTCATCCGCCTCAACTGCTCGCGGGACCACATCCCGGACCGCCATTGTCCGGTACCGGCGCAAGAGCATACCCAACTCCGCCCCAGTCGAGCGGTGCGTAGCTACCAGTGCAGCGAGGAGTTCTTTGCGGTTAGTCCTTTCGCCGGCTCTGTGTGCCGCTGCCACTAGTTCGTCCAAGTATTCATCGACCGCGATGGGCCACCTCAAGCCTGCCGCCTTGTCTCGACTGCTGCTCAAGTTGCTGTCTAAGGGGACGGAGTGGCTCACAGACGATGTCATAGCATTCACCTACGATAGAAATATGTCTGTCACGGGTATGTCTGACCTACTGACTGCCATGTTCGCAGCCAGCGGGGTTGGCTGGCTAGATGCGCTGGACCACCGCCCGCTGCACACTGCTCTTGTAGATCTGGGAGTCCTTGCTCGGCATGACCGCCACCTACCCAATCTCCAGGGCATTCCCGATCCCGAGGTCGGCCGACGTGTTCGCGGCGTGACGCCTGCACTATGGAGTTTGGTGGGCGAGGGGCTTCTGACGGTGGTTGGGACCGCAGACCAGCCCCTGTTTGCAATATCTGATGACGCCAGGGCGCGAGGTTTTGACGTCACACGGCGCCTGGCCCCCGCCAGCCAGGCTGCGGTCTACCGTGCAGTTGAGGGCTGGGCAGCCCCTTCCACGGCGCGAAAGAAGGCGCGTAGCTCGGCATCATCGTGAGCTGCCGAGCGCCTGGTCAAGGATGCAAAATTGCGCCACACCAGCGTGTCTGCCCTCCGCCAGCGCGCCGTTAGTTCCACGCGTCCGGTGTCGCGTCCCCTGACAACATTCCGCCTGCGAACCTCGTAGCGTCTGGCGTGACCTGGGGTTACGTCGGGGGGCCATCGCCCGGTCCATTGTGTGTCAGGGTCTCCATCTCGCCGGCGCCAGTCCATGTGTCTGACGTTCTGCAGGGCCTTTTGGGCAGCGAGCGCGTCAGGGAAGCGCCTTCGGGGGTCACGGGCGATGAGCCTGTCGACCACGCCCGCTAGCGCAGCCGGTACATGGGGTTCTGCCACAAGTAGACGTGCCGCCACCGGCCATTGCCCACTGGACAATCGGCGCTCGACCTGGTCGAAGCGCAGCGACTCGTAGGCGAACCTACCGTTCAGCATTTCCAGAAGGCACAACCCGACCGCGTACAACTCGGATGCGGTCGTATAGGGCGCTGTGCCCGGCCCCGGTAACCGGTAAAGCAAGGTTCCGCCTCGACGTTCGGTCTCGCCGGCCTGGTTCATTGGGGCTGCGCTCCCAAGGTCACCCAGGAACCCCTCTCCCCGAGCCTCATCCAAAAAGATGTTCCCAGGCTTGATGTCTCGGTGAAGGATTCCGCGATTGACGTGGAGGTAGTGAAGGGCATCCAAGACGCAACAGGTGATGTCGACTGCCTCACCCAGTGAGAACCTGTGATCGTCCTGAAGGACATCCGCCAGACTGCCCCCACGGTAGTAAGGCATTACAAACGTGATGGCTTCGAGGGACTTCCACGTTGGGTCCGGATCCCACTGTGCCTCCCAAACCTTCACTAGGTGGTCGTGCGTGACGTCATTCAGCAGACGGGGCTCAGAATGGGCCAAAGCATCTTGCACACCGAGCAGGCTGACCGTCTTCTGCACCACGTCGCGACCGAAGATCTCATGGTGGGCGAGGTAGCAGACGCCAGTACTTCCCTCACCCATGGTTCGAATGACGCTATAGGTCTGGCGATCGAGTCTCTCTCCGACCAGAACCATGGCTACTGCTCCCTGTAAGCTGCGATAGCTGTCAGAGCCGCTAAATCCCGCTTACGTGCCCACTTGGGGCCAACGGGTGGCGTGATGCTCGGGACGAGCGACAAAAGGGTCCCTCCTCGCGGCAAACCGAGAAGTGACCTCAGCTTCGCTCGGCTAACGCGTCCGGCCTCAGCACCTGCATCAGAACAACCCAGCATGAGCACCGTCTCGACAGCGATGCGCTTCTTGAGCGCAGCATACGACGCAGAGTAACTGGACTCCGCGTCGAGAAGACGCACGCGCTCGACCCCCAGCGCGCCAACCAACTTTGCGGCTTCGTTGTGTAGCGCCGCCAGCCTCTTGGCTTCCTCGATGCCGACTGGTTCTTCAAACGTGTAAGGAGCGATGTCGAGAATCTGCCCGTCCACCGCTACAGCGAGGTAGAGGACGTCGCCGGCACCACTGACCCCTAAAGTACGCACCCAACCCTCCCATGCTGCAGAGAACGGCGGCGAGGCCGCATCTAACCTGTAAGGATAAAGGGTTTTCCAACGTGGCGCGCCCATGCACGGGCACAAAGCAAAAGGATTGACAGCTCCTGCGCCCGGCTAGTATCGGTCCCCGCGGTTCGCCATCTGAACCTCGGCAACTTGCTCGACTAACTCACGACCTCGGCTCCAGGCTCTGGCCGACGTGTCGACCGTCATGGCGTCGTATCGGGGGACGCATGGCTAGAAGTCCGTCGGTGACGCGGAGAGCGCCGGTCATGCCCGTGCACGCAACCCGGCCGACCTGCGCGTCTCTCCTGGTCGCCCAGGACTCCACCCGCGAGTGGCGATGACGATCCTGCGGCACAGCCAGATCGCCGTGACCATGGACATCTACAACCAGGCGTCGGCGGGCGTCGACCAAGGAGGCATTCAAGCGCCTCGGCACCAGTTCGGAGAGGGAATCCTGTGACCCGTTGCCGTACTTTGCTGGAGTACGGGCATGAAAGAGGCCCCTCCCGACGAGCGGGAAGGGCCTCTGACCTGGGTGGAGACACGGGGAATCGAACCCCGGACCTCCTGCTTGCAAAGCAGGCGCTCTACCAATTGAGCTATGTCCCCCAGGGTGTTGGCTGGACTGAATCAGCCTAAACCTTGTCTGTCGCCTCGGCCCAGAGGTCCTGCTCGGCCTGCTGGTCCTTGAACTTCTTCTGGATAGCCAAGGCGCCCAGGACGGTGACGATCAACAACAGGATCTTCTTCATGACCATGCTCCTTCGTGCGGCTCCTCGAACGTCACGGACACGCGAGGAGATGGTGGTGGGCCTAAGAGGACTTGAACCTCTGACCTCTTCCTTATCAGGGAAGCGCTCTAACCGTCTGAGCTATAGGCCCGTTCGCCATCTCCAGCGCGCCAAACCCCGAAATCTGGAGTCACAGACGCGCGACGCACGAGATTACCTCACCCTCCTCGTCCCCTCCAAAACGGCCATGAGATACCTCTAACCTGCAGGGGTTTGTGGGCACTGAGGGTTGTCCAGCATTGGAGCCTTGGTCTGCAGACCTCGAGGCAGCGCCGACCAATCAGTGATCTCAGTCGTCCGTCAGCGTGACCTGCAGACCGCCGACAAGGCTCGAGCAGACGTTGTACAAGAACGCACCCAGCGTCGAGATCGCGGTCACCAAGATGACGTCGATGACCGCGATGACGATCGACAGTGAGACCACTCGCCCCAGCCCGATGTAGTCCATGAGATTGAACTTTGCGCCGTTGGTGGTATTCAGCACGGCCTCAACGGTTCGGTTCATGTCTGCGAACACGCCCATGCCAGACAGGATCGTCCACAGTGCCGCGATCATGACCACACCGGCGATACCGACGGAAACCGACAGCAGGAACGACAGCTTCATGGCCGACCACGGGTCGACCCGCGAGACACTGAGCTTGACCCGACGAGGCGCGGCGGAAGCCTCGCCTGCGGGGGTGACCCCGCCACCAGCCGTCTGCTCAGGGCTATGTGAATCGTCAGCACGTAGCGCGGTGCTGGGCTGGCCTGCCGTGCTCACTGGCTGCCTCCTGCGTTGTCGTCTGGATCCTGCTCCGACGCTACGCTACCCGCATCCGTGGCCGCCTCGGACGCGCTGTCCATCACGGCTGGGTCGTCGAGATCGGAGTCCTCCACCGTTGCGGGCTCTTCATCACCCAGGCCACCATCGTCGAGCACAACCTCGATACCGCGGTCGGCGTTGCGTGCCACCGCGACGATCGAGTCGCCCCTGTCTGGTGTGGCGAACTGCACACCCATGGTGTTCCGGCCGGTCCGACGCACCTCGTCGACTCGTGAGCGGACGATCTTGCCCCTCTCCATCACAACCATGACCTCGTCCTCATCGTCCACGGTCAGAGCACCGACCAGGTCGCCACCCCTCTCGGAGAGCTGAGCAACCCTCACTCCAAGAATGCCACGCCCCTTGGCGGTGTATTCGGACGCGAGAGATCGCTTGGCCAGGCCGTTCTCGAACACGACGAAGACGTCAGGGTCAGAGCCGTCCACGACAACACTCATGGACAGCAGATGGTCGCCCGTGCGGAACTTCATGCCGATCACCCCACTGGTGGACCGACCCATCGGGCGAAGCGTCTCGTCGTCAGCGGTGAACCGCACCGACTGTCCCTTGACCGACACGAGCAACAGGTCATCGGTGGCCGAGGCCACACCGACGCCGACCAGCTCGTCGCCGTCACGCAGGTTGACCGCGATCAGGCCGCCGGAGCGGTTGGAGTCGTACTCCGACAAGCGGGTCTTCTTGACCAGCCCGTTGCGGGTCGCAAGCACGAGATAGGGATCGGCGACATAGTCGTGCAGGGCGAGAACCTGGGCGATGTGCTCGCCGGGCTGGAAAGCCATGAGGTTGGCGACGTGCTGGCCCTTGGCGTCACGACCGCCCTCGGGCAGCTCATAGGACTTGGCGCGGTAGACCCGCCCGAGGTTGGTGAAGAACAACAGCCATCGATGGGTGGTTGTGATGAAGAAGTGCTCCACGATGTCGTCGCCGCGCAGTGATGCACCCTTGACGCCCCTACCACCACGATGTTGTGAGCGGTATAGGTCAACCTTGGTGCGCTTGGCATAACCACCCCGGGTGATCGTGACGACCACATCGTCCTCGGGGATGAGGTCCTCCATCGACATGTCGCCATCGAAGGGGACCACCTTGGTGCGACGCACGTCGCCGTACTTGGTGACGATCTCTGCGAGCTCCTCACTGACGATCGTGCGCTGACGCGGCGGCGAGGCCAGGATGGCGCTGAACTCATCGATCATCGCCTGCAGTTCATCGTGGCGATCGATCAGCTTCTGGCGCTCGAGAGCGGCCAGGCGACGCAGCTGCATGTTGAGGATCGCCTGTGCCTGGATCTCATCGATGTCGAGCCGCTCGATCAGCTGGTCACGTGCCACCTCGACGGTGGCCGAGGCGCGGATCAAGGCAATGACCTCATCAAGGGCGTCGAGGGCCTTGAGCAGCCCTCGCAGGATGTGGGCCTCCTCCTCGGCCTTGCGCAGACGGAACCCGGTCCGGCGCCGTATGACGTCCATCTGGTGCTCAACCCAGTATCGGATGAACGCACTCAAAGGCAGCGTGCGCGGCACACCGTCGACCAAGGCCAACATGTTGGCGCCGAACGTGGTCTGCAGCTGAGTGTGCTTGTAGAGATTGTTGAGCACGACCTTGGCCACCGCGTCACGTTTGAGCACGATCACCAGGCGTTGACCGGTGCGCCCCGAGGTCTCATCGCGGATGTCGGCGATCCCGGCCAGGCGACCTTCCTTGACCAGCTCGGCGATCTTCTGCGCGAGGCTGTCGGGGTTGACCTGGTACGGCAGCTCGGTCACGACCAGACAGATGCGGTTCTGGATCTCCTCGACCTCGACTACAGCGCGCATGATGATCGAGCCACGACCGGTGCGATAGGCGTCTTCGATCCCCCTGCGGCCCAGGATGAGTGCACCGGTGGGGAAGTCCGGGCCCTGAATCTGGGTCATCACGTAGGCCAAGAGGTCCTCGCGAGCGGCCTCAGGGTTCTGAAGGAACCACTGGACCCCGGCAGCGACCTCGCGCAGGTTGTGTGGCGGGATCTGGGTGGCCATGCCGACCGCAATACCGGCCGAGCCGTTGACCAGTAGGTTCGGGAACCGGCTCGGCAGGACCGTCGGCTCCTGGGTCTTGCCGTCGTAGTTGTCCTTGAAGTCCACCGTGTCCTGGTCGATGTCGCGAACCATCTCCATGGCCAGTGCCGCCATCCGGCACTCGGTGTACCGCGGCGCAGCCGCCGGGTCGTCACCGGGCGAGCCGAAGTTGCCCTGGCCGTCCACCAGCGGATAACGCAGCGACCAGTCCTGCACCAGTCGCACCAAGGCGTCATATATGGAGGCATCGCCGTGCGGGTGATATTGACCCATGACCTCGCCAACGACCCGCGAACACTTGTTGTAGCCGCGGTCGGGACGATAGCCACCGTCATACATCGCGTAGACGACACGGCGGTGCACGGGCTTCATCCCGTCGCGCACGTCAGGGAGCGCACGGCTCACGATGACCGTCATCGCGTAGTCGATGTAGCTGCGCTGCATCTCCAGGTTGATATCGACCGGCTCGATACGGTCGGTATCGCTGATAGGTGGCTGCTCAGACACGCGCTTTCCTTACCTTTCGGTGCGTTTCAGTGTGTATGGCACAAGGCCCGTGGTGTGGTTGGCCCTAGATATCAAGGAAGCGAACGTCACGGGCGTTGCGTTGGATGAAGTTGCGCCGACTCTCGACGTCCTCGCCCATCAGAATCGCGAAGATCTCATCCGCAGCTGCGGCGTCGTCAAGGGTGACCTGGAGCAGGATGCGGTGATGGGGGTCCATCGTGGTCTCCCACAGCTCCTGGTAGTCCATCTCGCCCAGACCCTTGTACCGCTGGATGCCGGCTTCCTTGGGTAGACGCCATCCCTGGCCCTGGCCCGCCTGGATCAACACATCGCGCTCGCGGTCGGAGTAGGCGTACTCGTGCGGGTGATTGCTCCACTTCAGACGGTAGAGCGGCGGCTGCGCGAGATAGACGTAGCCAGCCTCGATCAGTGGACGCATGAAGCGGAACAACAGCGTCAGCAAGAGCGTGCGAATATGCAGGCCGTCAACGTCGGCGTCTGCCATCAGCACGATCTTGTGATAGCGCGCCTTGGCCAGATCGAAGTCCTCGCCGATGCCCGTGCCAAAGCCAGAGATGAGGGCCTGGACCTCGTTGTTGGCCAGAACCTTGTCGATCCGGGCCTTCTCGACGTTGAGGATCTTGCCCCGGATCGGCAGAATCGCCTGGTTGTGCGGGTTGCGACCCCGAACCGCAGAACCCCCTGCGGAGTCACCCTCGACGATGAAGACCTCACTGATGGTGGGGTCGCTGCTCTGACAGTCCCTCAGCTTGCCCGGCAGACCACCGGACTCCAGCAACCCCTTGCGACGGGTAGCTTCACGCGCCTTACGGGCCGCCATCCTGGCTGCTGCAGCCTGCACCGACTTGCGGACGATGTCACGCCCCTCTGTGGGGTGCGCACTCAGCCAGTGGCCAAGCTCGTCGGTCACGGCGTGTTGGACAAAGCCCCTGACCTCGGAGTTGCCCAGCTTGGTCTTGGTCTGGCCCTCGAACTGGGGCTCGCCAAGCTTGACAGAGATGACCGCGGTCAGGCCCTCACGGATGTCGTCACCGGTGAGGTTGTCGTCCTTGTCCTTAAGGAGCTTCTGTCCCCGGGCGAAGTCGTTGACCAGCTTGGTCATCGCCGCCCGGAAACCCTCCTCATGGGTACCACCCTCATGGGTGTTGATGGTGTTGGCGTACGTGTGAACCGACTCGGAGTAGGCACTGGTCCACTGCAGCGCGACCTCCAGGGACATGTGCCTCGTGATGTCCTCAAGCTCGAAGGAGATGACCTCGGGGTGCACGGCCTCGGCGCGTTTGGAAGAGACCAGGTGCTTGACGTAATCGACCAGACCGTCCTCGTAGCGGTAGGAGACGGTGCGCGCCTTGACCGGCTTGACGTCGAGGTCACCCTCGTCCAGCTCCTCGACCATGTCGGCGTCCACAACTGCTTCAAGTGCCCGGGGGCGTTCGTCGGTCAACGTGATGGTCAGGCCCTTGTTCAGGAAGGCCATCTGCTGGAACCTGGCACGCATCGTCTCGTACTCATACGTCGTGGTCTCGAAGATGTCGGGGCTGGCCCAGAAGGTGACCGTGGTGCCCGTGTCGTCGGTGGCCTCATCCTTGGACAGGTCGGCCTCGGGCGCACCCACCAGGAAGGTCTGACGAAAGACGTGACCAAGCTGGCGAACCTCGACCTCGACTCGATCCGAGAGAGCGTTGACAACGGAGATGCCCACGCCGTGCAACCCCCCGGAGACCGAGTAGCCAGCGCCACCGAACTTGCCACCGGCGTGAAGCTGGGTCAGCACCACCTCCACAGCTGGTTTGCCCTCGCCGACCATGATGTCCGTGGGGATGCCACGGCCGTTGTCCACCACCTTGACCCCCCCGTCAGGCTGCAGGGTGACCTCGATGTGGTCGGCGTAGCCGGCCAGTGCCTCATCGATGGAGTTGTCGACGACCTCCCAGACCAGGTGGTGCAGGCCGCGCTCGCCCGTGGAGCCGATGTACATGCTAGGGCGCATGCGAACCGCTTCGAGTCCCTCAAGGACGGTGATGGCACTCGCGTCGTAGGCTGACCCATCAGGTCCAGGTGCCCCGTCGGCGGGTGCGTTTTCGGCGTCGGACAGGTTCTCTGGGCTGACCTCGGACACGGTGCTCCTTTGGCTTCATGCGGTGGTCCAATGGTGGTCCGCATGGCCCGGCGACGTGCATCGCGGGACTGTCGGCCAGGGGCGGGCAGTGGAAGCGGCCACACCAGACGTCAGGTGTTCCCGGGAGGCGTCCACGTTGTTTCCATGTGAAACAAAACCCCGGCACCTCGTCAGGCAGGCCGCCGAATCGTTCCTAGTCTACCTGTCGGTCCCGACAAGAAAGCGCTCAAGAGACCCGTCAGCGCTATTTTCCGGCAAAAAGGTGGGTAGTTCCTACTCCCCCTACGTGACAGGGTCTCTCACCGCCCAGAAATGGCCACGGTGGGACCTTTCATCTACTCACCCATACGTGTCGCGCGGACCGGGCCCGGTAGACTTTCGGGGTCCCCGGGTCCACGACGGCGTACTCGGACCCTGCACCCGAAGCTCAGTCACTGCATCCTTGCCTACCTCGGTCTCGAGCCGCCCCAGGATCGATGACGACATCAGCCGCAACTGGGTGGACCAAGCCGTCGAGTCCGCCCGCACAGTCAGGACTCCGTCACTGAACCTCACCGGTGTGCAGTGCTCGGCGACCTCGGTGCCCACAATCTGCGGCCATCGACCCATGACCGACCCGACAGCCACGTCTACGTTCCAGCCGCGATCGAGCAGTAGTCGATCCAGCTGATCACCGAGCAACGACGGATCCCGCCCGTCGCGCCCCGTGCCGGCCACGTCACCCGTGCGGTCGCCCTGCTGGCTCCTGCTTTTACGCTTAGGTCTGCTCCCCGGGCGCAGCCCCTGGGCTCGGGCGGCCTTTCGCGCACGAGCAAGAGCCGATGCCGCAGCCGTATCAGTGGAGTCCGTGTCCGGTTGGACGACTCCGGCGTCCCCCGTTGTATCGCCGGGGTCGGGGCCCGCTTCGTCTTGGACGCGGCAGTCGTCACGGCGTCCCTTGTTGCGGCATTCGTCGTCAGTCGGCACGGACCACATGCCCTAGGGTCACCCGGTACGTCGTACCGGAGTTGGACAGGACCGCAGGCACGTCGCCCGGGAAGGCAGCAGTAATCAGCACCTGCTCACAGTCGGCGATCAGTGTGGCAAGCCGTTCGCGACGCCCGGAGTCAAGCTCGGCGAACACGTCGTCCAGAATCAGCACCGGATCATCGCCAAGGTCGTGGCGGAGGAGCTGGTAGGCCGCCAGTCGTAGTCCCAGCGCGAAGGACCAGGACTCGCCGTGGCTGGCATAGCCCTTGGCCGGCAGGTGGCCGAGGGTAAGCACCACATCGTCGCGGTGAGGACCGACCAGGGAGACGCCACGCTCGATCTCGTTGACCCGCACGGCCTGCATGGAGGCGAGCAGCTCGTCGTGTAGCTGGTCCATCTCGGGAACCACACCTGCTGCGATGGACTCGGCCATCTCCTCGCGCAGCGAGGACCTGTAGGCAATACGCGCGTCGGAGTGTGCGGCACTGACCTGGTCATACGCCCTCGTGAGATAGGGACTGAGGTCACGCATGAGGCGCAGCCGTGCATACAACAGTTGGGAGCCCACCCGGGCCAGATGGCTGTTCCAGGTGTCCAGGGTGTGCAGCGCGTTGTCGGTTTCATCCACATCCTTATCCACAGATGCTGTGGATAAGGATGTGGATGACCTGCGGGCGCCGCGGCGCAACACCGGCGCAGCGGACTTCAGCAGAGCGTTGCGTTGTTTGAGCACCTTGTCGTAGTCGGACCGGACTCCGGCCCAGCGGGGCTGACGAGCCACGAGTAACTCGTCCAGAAACCGGCGACGCTCGGCTGGATCGCCTTTGACCAGTCCGAGATCCTCGGGGGCGAACAGCACTGTGCGTAGCGTTCCCAGAACCTCACGTGGGCGGGAGGCTGGTGAGTGGTTGAGGCGGGCTCTGTTACGGCCGTTCGCACGCCCGGTGTTGATCTCCAGCTCAATCAGCGTCTCGCGTCCGTTGCGGATGACCACAGCGCGGATGACTGCCTGTTGGGCCCCCGCACGGATCAGAGGTGCGTCGCCGGCCACTCGATGCGAACCGAGCGTGGCCAAGTAGCCCGCCGCCTCGACGAGGTTCGTCTTGCCCTGACCGTTGAGCCCGATCAGCGTGGTGACCCCCGTTGTCAGCGGTAGTTCAGCACTTGGGTAGCTACGAAAGTCGGTGACCGTCAGGTGCCTCAAGTGCACAGTGCCGTCACCTTCCCCTCAGTGACCGGTCAGTGGTCGGTCAGCACACCGGACTCGCCGGCTTTAGTGACCGCATGTCCGCCGAACTCGTTGCGCAGTGCGGCCACGGCCTTCATCTGCGGGGAGTCATCCTGGCGCGAGGAGAACCGGGCGAACAGCGAGGCCGTGATCACCGGCATCGGCACAGCATGGGCGATGGCCTCCTCCACGGTCCAGCGACCTTCCCCCGAGTCGTTGACGAAGCCCCTGATCTGGCCGAGGTCGTGGTCCTCTTCCAGTGCCTTCACCATGAGGTCGAGCAGCCAGGAGCGCACGACGGTGCCACGGGTCCAGGCCTTGAAGCTGCCCGGAACATCCTTGACGGTGTCCTTGGCCAGGAGCAGCTCAAAACCCTCCGCATAGGCCTGCATGAGTCCGTACTCGATGCCGTTGTGGACCATCTTGACGTAGTGCCCGGAACCGACCTCGCCGGCATGGACAAAGCCTTCGTCACGCGGGCCCTCAGGGCGGAGGGCGTCAAAGATCGGCATGACCATCTCGACGTGCTGCGCGTCACCGCCACACATCAGGCCATAGCCGTTCTCCTGGCCCCATATGCCACCGCTGACTCCACAGTCAACGAAGCCAATCCCCTTGGTCTTGAGCTCCTGCGCATGCACGATGTCGTCAGTGAACTTGCTGTTGCCACCGTCCACGACCAGGTCGCCCTCCGCGAGAAGGTCCCCCAAGGCAGTGATGATCTTGGCCGTCGCGGCTCCAGCCGGCACCATGAGCCAGACAATGCGTGGGGTTGGCAGGGCGGCCACCAGCTCCTCGAGGCTCATAACGTCGCGCTCGCTGGACGTGCGACTGTATCCGGTGACCTCGTGACCTGCACTGCGAATCCGCTGGCGCATATTGGCACCCATCTTGCCCAGACCAACGAGTCCGACGTGCATGTTCTGGCTCCTTGTCAACTAGCGAAGCGAACGGGCATCAGGACGTACCGGTAGGAGGTGTCAGCATCTCCGTCGAGCTCGGCCTGGCCGCAAAGCACCGCTGGGCGACCGCTCTGGGTGAAGGACAAGCGGCTGTACGCCGTCCCCACCGCTCCCAGCCCGTCCAGCAGGAACTGCGGGTTGAAGGCAATCTCAATGTCCGGCCCGGTCAGCACCGTCTCGACCGCCTCACTGGCCTGGGCGCCATCGCCGGTGCCTGCCTCGATGGCGACCTGGCCGTCGCCGAAACGCAACCGGACGGGGGTGTTGCGTTCGGCAACCAAAGCCACTCGCTTGATCGCCTCGACCAGAACAGTGGTCTCGATGACTGACTCGGTGTCAACGCTGGAGGGGAAGATCGAGGTGACCTTGGGGTACTCGCCATCGAGTAGACGTGTCGTGGCGAGCCGCTGCCCAGCTTCGAATCCGATCAGACCGTCGCTGGCAGGGCCGTTGGTGAGGTGGATCTCGATGGAGCCCAAGGCGCCTAAGGCCTTGGAGGTGTCAGAAAGGGTCCGGGCCGGTACCAGAGCAACGTGGCTGAAGTCGGTGGCCTGCGGACTCCAGGTCAGCTCACGCATCGCGAGGCGGTAGCGGTCGGTTGCAAGGAGGGTGATCTTGTCACCCTCGATCTCGACCCTGACACCGGTCAGGATGGGTAGCGTGTCACCTCGGTCGGCCGCGATCGACACCTGAGCCACGGCCTGGGTGAAGACGTCGCCCGCGATGGTGCCACTGAGGGCCGGAACCGGCGGCAGGGTGGGGTAGTCGTCCGCTGGCATCAGCAGCAGGCTGAACCGGGTGGAACCGCACGTGAGCTGAACCTTGTTGCCTTCAGTGACCACATCGATGGGCAGGTTTGGCAAGTTACGTGAGATATCGGCAAGGAGTCGTCCCAGCACCAGGACCGTGCCGGGCTCGGCTACCTCGGCAGCGACCGTGATCTTGGCCGAGACCTCGTAGTCGAAGGCTGACAGCGTGAGAGTCCCCTCGTCACTAGCCTGGATCAGTACGCCGGCCAACACCGGAACCGGAGGGTGATTGGGCAGGCCACGGGCAACCCACGTCACAGCCTCGGCCAGAACATCGCGCTCGACCCGAAACTTCACCAGTAACCGCCCTTCGACATACATGAGTGCTGACAGCCACACACGGAGGTGCGGATTGACCTTAGTGCCACCGAGACCCGTGGCCAACCCCTGCCGGGCCTTGATCAGGCGTGTTCTTGTCCCCAGGTACTCGGGGCGGGATCTAACCTTTTTGAGTCTCATCGTCGTCATAGGGCCTGTGAACTCTGTGGACAAGCCACATAACTGCAGGTGGCATGGCCAATCCTCTGTGGAGGAGGTGTGGACAGGATCGTGCAAAGATCCGCCAGGGTTGTGGATTGGCTGAGTTGTCCACAGGACGGGCCCCAGAGGCCTGTGGTTACCCACATCTGAGTAGGCCCTCATACACCTGTTGTCCTCCCCCTTACCCACAGCGGTGCCCGGTCGTCAACTTGCACGTCCACAGAGTTTTCCCCAGGTTGTGGATGAAGCGGGCAGGGTCGAGGGCATCGGTTGGGTTACGGGCTTGTTACCACGGCCACACAGATGTGGACAACCCTGTGGATCGAGGTCCATGAACGCGCCCAGCTGCCCGTACGTCGTCAGTGTCACGTAGTAGGTGTTGTCAGTGGGATTGGTTGCGGATTCGGTTGGTCAGCTCGGTGACCTGGTTGTAGGTCGCGCGGCGTTCGGACATCAGCTGACGGATCTTGCGGTCGGCGTGCATGACCGTGGTGTGGTCGCGCCCGCCGAACAGCTGGCCAATCTTGGGCAGGGACAGCTCGGTGAGCTCACGGCAGAGGTACATGGCGATCTGTCTGGCGGTGACCAAGACCCGGGAGCGTGAAGCGCCACACACGTCCTCGATGGTGAGGCCGAAGTACGCCGCCGTCTGCGCCATGATCGTCGCAGAGGTGATCTGACTGCTCTGATCCTGCGGGAAGATGTCTTTGAGCACAATCTCGGCCAGGTTGAGGTCCACAGACTGCCGGTTGAGGCTGGCGAACGCCGTGACCCGGATGAGTGCTCCCTCGAGCTCGCGGATGTTCGTCGAGATCCTGCTAGCGATGAACTCCAGCACCTCATCGGGGGTGGTCATCCCCTCCTGAATCGCCTTCTTGCGAAGGATGGCGATGCGGGTCTCGAGGTCAGGGGGTTGAACGTCGGTGAGCAGACCCCACTCGAAGCGGCTGCGCATGCGCTCCTCGAAGCCGCTGAGCTGCTTAGGTGGCAGGTCGGAGGTGATCACCACCTGCTTGTTGGCATTGTGCAGGGTGTTGAAGGTGTGGAAGAACTCCTCCTGGGTCTGCACCTTGCCCTGCAGGAACTGGATGTCATCGATGAGAAGCACATCAACGTTGCGGTATCGGCTCTGGAAGGCCGAAGCCTTGTCGTCGCGGATGCTGTTGATGAAGTCGTTGGTGAACTCCTCGGAGTTCACGTACCGCACCCGCACGTTCGGATAGAGATTGCGTGCGTAGTGTCCGATCGCATGGAGCAGGTGGGTCTTGCCCAGTCCGGACTGGCCGTAGACGAACAACGGGTTGTACGCCTTCGCCGGCGCCTCAGCCACCGCGACGGCCGCCGCATGGGCGAAGCGGTTTCCGGCACCAATGACGAAGGTGTCGAACGTGTACTTGGGGTTCAGCCGTGCCGCCTCCACGTCGGTGGCCTCACGGTCGGCGATCCGTGGTCGACCGGACAGGCCACCAGCGCCATGAGTGGCCTGGATCGTGCTGAACGGGGAACCCAGGTCAGGAGTCTCATCCGATTCGAGCTCGGTCAGGCTGGCCAGGTCTGCGGTCGCCTCGGGTTCAGTGTCATTCTCTGTGCGTAACGCGGGGTCAACGGTGACCGCAAGTCGAATTTGGGTGCCGAGCTGACTGGACAGTGCTGCCACGACCTGTTGGCGCACCCGGGTCTCGACGATGTCCTTGGTGTACTCGTCAGGTACGGCCAACAGGGCGGTCTCTTCCAGCAGACCTACGAGCTTGGCCTGGTGCAGGAACGCGCGATGGGTCGGGGGCAGTCCGTCGGCGTCCAGGGCGGTCAACGTGTTGTGCCAGACGTGGCCGAAATCAACGTGTACTTGCGTCACGAGCAGTACATCTCCACTCCCGTTGTCCTGAACCCCTCTTCGTGGTCCTTTTGACGCCCGAGCATCGCATGTCCTTCCTCCACACGTTTATCCACAGACTGTGCATATGATGTGGGAAATGGGGTGGGGCGCGATCCCATGAGCGGGCCCTCCCTCACGGCCCCCAAAAATATTCTTCTCAAGAAAAATTCATGTGTTGTTCGGCGTGTCGCCTGGCAGGGAAGGGCCCGCGGCACCACCATAGGCCGTTTTCGTCGAATACGGTGGCGAAGCGCCGGGGCAAACTACACGAGTTTGACCGTGCCCCACTGACTCCCGTACGTTGGACGTAGCCTGTGTTGAGGGCCGTTTTCGTGTGCCCGTGTATCCCACGCGGTGTTTCGTGGCCGCGGGCTTCCGATTGCGTCCGATCGACTGTCTTGATCCATCCCGTCGAAAAGTTGACCCGTCCGACCGTGTACCCCGCACCACTTTCAGCACAGATCCACGGATGGCTGTGCAGTAACGGAGAACCTCGTGAGTAAGCGCACCTTCCAGCCGAACAACCGTCGTCGGGCCAAGACCCACGGCTTCCGTCTGCGCATGCGCACCCGGGCTGGCCGCGCCATCCTGGCTGCTCGTCGCCTCAAGGGTCGCTCCGAACTGTCCGCCTGAGGCTCGACGCGTGCTGCCAGCGCGTCATCGACTGCGAAGCAGCGCCGACTTCGACGCGGTCTTTCGGGGGGCACGTGGAGCAGGTGGATCGCATTCGGGCAGCCGCTACGTCGTGGTGCATGCCAACTCGACCGACACGCGCGGGGGTCAGCCGCCGCGGGTCGGTCTTGTCGTCTCCAAGGCTGTGGGTAACGCGGTGGTACGTAACCGCACGAAGCGGGTGTTGCGGGCTCTCATGAGCGCACGCGCAGCCATGTTGCCTGACGGCCTCGACGTGGTCATCAGGGCGAACGCTGATCTTCCGGCTGTGCCAACTGAGGTTCTGGCCCATGACCTGGACAGGTTACTGGACATCGTGTTGCGTCGTGTTGCGTCACAGAGAGGGCGCTGAAGCGCTATGACGTCTTTTTCCCCACGCAAACTGGTCGCCGCGGCGGCGATTGCGCTGATCAGGGCCTATCAGCTTGTCCTGTCGCCGATGCGGCCGCCGACCTG
>Ga0209890_10000165_pt1 | contig 31101 bp, 26 predicted proteins | sample OrgsoiDNA2013049_FD_185799 | JGI IMG/M metagenome (GOLD analysis project Ga0209890, IMG submission 185799) | Permafrost soil microbial communities from the Arctic, to analyse light accelerated degradation of dissolved organic matter (DOM) -... | ecosystem: Environmental > Terrestrial > Soil >... | reverse complement strand
ACACCCGAGTGATCCCTTCCGGGCCTGCGAGCATCCGACGTTTGCATTTCCCGACCCGACTAAGTGTTGCTCGCTCGATATCAAACAACCCGGGTGCGTCGATGTAACCACTGGAGGGTCTACGCAAGACGGATCTACCATTGGCCCTTGCGTCTTTCCGTGCGGGCCCGGAGCCTATCCCGCGTCCGCCACGGATCCGTATCCAACTTGCGCGGCTGATCCGACCAGTCTCGCCTGCATATACTGCTGCTCGGGCAGTGGAGAGAAGGCTGGATGCGTAACTACCTTATTTTCGGGGTCGAACGCATCCCCAGGCCAAGCTACTTGTCGTGCGTGCCCCGAGGGTTGGTCGGGACCGGCCCGTGGCCAGCCCGATGTCTGCTGTCGCCCGAAACCGGATACGCAGGAACTGGAATGCTTCTCGCAGGCCTCGTATGTCCTGAACGTCGGCACCTAGAAGGTATTTCAGTGACGCGACCCCGCCAGCACACGCTACGCTGGCGGTCCCGTGGCGCCGGACGAGGGGCAGGATAAGGCTCTCTCTGTGCGCTTGCCGGATCCAGTCGCACGGGAGCGGGCCAGAGGCTCCGCAACCCTCGACGGTCACCCTCCGGCGCGAGAAGTCCCCGGCGCGATCATGTCGGCGGGTGGCGGCGGCGACGTGTGCCGGATCGGGCCACACGCCGAAGTCGTACGCTCCGGTCGTCGGTGGCTCACGACCCCGTCTTGGGGATCGGTGCCGATAGATGGTGATATGCGGGCCTTGATGTTTCGGTAGCGATGTAGCAATATGTTACATGCGTGGCCGGCCCATCCACTGCTGTCGAGGCATTGAGCTGGGCGAGGGAGGCGCTGGGAAGCGGCCGATATTGGGTGGTCGACCACGCTCGGGATCGGCAGCGGCAGCGCGGCGTCACGGCCGCCGACATGAAGAACGTTATCAAGGAGGCGACAGCGACGGATTGCGAGGCGTATCGGGAGGGCATCCCCCGATTCGGCGGGACGTGCTGGCGCGTAACGGGGCCGAGCCTCGACGAGATCACGACGTCAATCGGCGTCGAGGTCTACGTAGACCACCTCGGCAAGCGGATGGTCATCGCGACCGTCTTTTGATCGGAGGAGCATCATGGGAGCAGTCAGGAAGAAGAAGAGCGATCCTCAAACGGGAACCATCTGCCCGAGCTGCGGGAAGGGGAAGCTGACCTTCAAGGCGGGCAAGCGAGACCTCGGACCGCTCCTCGGTTTGAACGAGGTGAAGGTCGAGAATCTCTCGGCGCCCTCCTGCCCAATCTGCGGGGCGATTCTGGTCCCAGGCGAGGTGCTCGAGCTAGTCTCCCTCGCGATCGCCGGCTCCATGCTGAGCCAGGCCGAGCTCGAACCGATCGAGGTGAGATTTCTGCGGAAGTTGCTTGAGTACACGCAGGCGGATCTCGCCGAGCATCTCGGGGTGGATCGCGCAACCGCCAACCGGTGGGAGCAAGAAGGTGGTCGTTTGACCGGCGCCAATTCGTACGCACTGCGGTCCCACGTGTTCATTCAGCTGCGCGACAAGGCAGGCGCGCTTTTCGCGGCGGCCGAGAAGGCGCTGAAGGAGCATTCGGCACCACGGCTGACCGTGCCCGCCTATCGGACCCTCGACGTCGAACGGCTCAGGGCCGCCTAACGAGACGTCCAGCCGATCATCAAAAAGCGCGCGCCGCCGATCATCAACGGCGCGGCGGACTTCTCTTCGGAACGATTGAACACCCTTAGCGATCCGCGGGTACTCGATCGCGCGTAAAGCGATCGAGATCCGGCGTTTCGGCACGCTCGCTTCCAGTTGTCCGAGTACGCCAGTTTCGCCAACGCCCCCCCTCCCATTCTTCCGCGGCCCTACGGGCCCCTGCCGGGGGAGTGCTTGACGAATCGGAACTCTCTCGGCGGCCGCGCACCTACCAGGCGAACCACCATCTTCTCGACCTCAACCAGCGTGCCTGGCCGGCGGCACCCCGCCGGCCAGCACGTCGGAAGGTCGGAGATGACCCGGCTCAGCGGGCGAACAGATCGGACATGACCGCCACGTGGCCATCGCAAGCGTGATTGAGGCAGGGCAGCTCGAGCCCCGCCTCCATCGACTTGAGCAGCGAGAAGTGCGTGTAGCGTTGCCCGCTGGTGACGCCGTGACGACCGTAGTTGGTGTCGACGATGGCGATGACCTGGTTGATGTTCGGCGAGAGGCTGTAGTCGTTCTCGTCCCACACCGTGACGATCGCGGTGTGGCCGTCGTGCCAAATCTTGGAGGCGTGAATGGCCGCCACCAGCTTCTGCACCGTCACATCGCCCATGTAGATGAGCGCCGGGTTCAGCCCCGCCTGCGAGCCGTCGTCGCTGGGATCGTAGTTGCAGAAGGGCCCGGCATTCCCGCGACCGTGCTGGTCGTTGCACTGATTCGGAGCGATGAACGAGAACGTCGGCACGTTGCCCGAGCCGAGGTCGGCGTAGAGGCCGCTCGGTCCGTCGAAGGGGACGATGTTGCTGAGGCTGTTGTTCGGGTCGCGCCCCTCCTGGACGCTCTTGAAATACGCGAACGGGTTGTGCTTGACAGCGTAGAGGTTGACCAACCCGGCCGAGGTGAGCGGCGGGTTGAGGACCGGCGTGATGGCGCTGAAATCGGTGTTGTTCGTGAAGAAGCCGTCGCTGTTGTTGACCAGGTCAGCGCCAGCGATCGGCAGGTCTTCCTGGTAGCTCTTCCAGCTGCGATGTTCGGCGGCGAGCTGATCGGCAATCGTCTTGCCGAACGTCTCCCGAGCGGCGGGGATCGACGCGACCCCGTCGATGTTGACCTCGCCCGGAGAACCCGTCGTCTCATTCGTGAAGTCGAAGGCGGGTGTCTCGGCGTCGATTCCGATGCCATGAATCGGGCAGATGTTCGGGCTTGCCGGAACGTCCGTCGCTGTAACTCCCGAGGCGAGGTTGGTCGCGCAGGTGGCATTGTGCCAGTCGGGAGAGTTGTCGGTCTGAACGCCGAAGTTCGAGCCGCCGACAGTCTCGAGATAATTCGTCAGACTCGGGTGCGCGATCGCGAAGTAGTTCGTCGCGAGGTTGGCGCTCTTTGCATACTTGTTGATGAAAGGCGCGTTCGGGTTATTGATGATCTGACTGTATCCGTGGTTCTCCATCATGATGACGATGACGTGATCGAGACGAGGAACGCCCCTCGGCACGGGGCCCTCCGCGGCCGACGCCCGGTACGTCAATGTCGAGGCCAGCAGACCCAGCGCAACGGTGGCTTTCTTCATGGAAGGATCCTTTCGAGTGATCGGTAGAGAACCAGACTGACCGATCGGCCTTGGCGGCCCGGTTATGATTCCGTCACACCTGGGTGACCCGACGGTGCCGTCCGGGACGCGGATCACGCCGGGCGCCCGAGCGGCGCAGCGACTTTTTCGTTTTTGGTCAGGCTGGCTTCCTCTCCCACCGCCATCGAATGGTCGCCGCGCTGCGACGATAACGTTGGCTGGTCGGAACCATCGCGCCTAACTGTTCGTGCTACTCGAATGGTCCTTCAACCCGTTCATCCGCGAAGGGGCACCACGGGGCACGAACCGTCGAACTTTTCTGCAGCGTGTGGGCATGGGAGCGTTGGCTGCCGGTTTTCCGGCGGGCATCAAGACGGCCCTGCGGGGATAAGGCGAACGAGCGGGGGTGTTGTCCGAGTACGCCAGTTTCGTCAACACCCACCTCCCGATATTCCGCGGCCTTACGGGCCCTTGCCGGGGGCCGCGTGCAGGTCGTCGCAGATCCGGCGCAGGATTCGCAAGGCGACGATAATGGGGACGTCGACCCCGCGCGAATGGCTCATCTCGATCAGGCGCGACAGGTCGGCGCCGTCGACGTACTCCATGGCGATGAAATAGTGATCGTCCGAGCGGCCGAGGTCGACGGTCTGTAGGACGTTGGGGTGATCGATCTGCGCCGCCAACCGCGCCTAGGACAGGAGCCGCGCTTTGGATCTGTGGCGGAGTCGTAACCGACATTGCGCGGCAAGTTCGCGATGATGGCGACGAACGCCTCTCAAACTGCCAGATCGCTTCGTTCTTCGCGCAGGCTCGGCAGCTGAGGATTTTCGGGGAGTCCGAGCAATTGACGACAGACGTTCGCGATGTTCCTGGCGCTGGTTCGACCGTTCTGAATGGGGCAGAGCCGTCGGAGCTCGTCGACGTCGAAGTAGGAGTGAACCTCCTTCCCCAGGGCCAGGCCGACATAGGCGGTGGACGAGAACTGGGTGACCAGGACGTCGCAGTTCGCGATCATCTCCTCGGCGCTCCCCATTTCGAACACCAGGGTCTGGGGGGCAAGTTGCGCCAGCTCCGCCCGCGCCCGCGGGGCTTTCTCGTTCGGATGAAGCTTCCAGATGATCTGTCGTCCGGCGGCGATTCCGAGCACTTCGCGGATGAACGAGCGGCGGTTTTCCCAGCGGGCGGTCTCGCGAATGTCGGAGCTGCAGACGAGGACGTAGCCCCGGTGTGGAAAGTTGTTCTTCAAGAAGCGGTCGCAGTTGTCGAAGTTGGGAATTCCGGTCACGACGATCTTTTCGCGGAGCACCCCCTTGCGGACGAAGAGGTCGCGATAGCCGTCGCTGGCGACGCAGAAGCGGTCGTAGGCGTGACTCAACCCTGTCGCCGACGAGGTGGTAGTGAGCCAGGGGGGGAGGCGGAACGTCTTTACGAGGCGAAAGACCAGGTCCTCGGGATCGGTCATCCCCTCCTGAACGAGGACCAGCGGGCGTCCGCGGAGGTTCTTGGGGACGGCGAGGTCGGAGCAGGTGATCGCCAGATCGTAAGGGCCGTTCTGGCCGCCGAGGTCGAGCGGCGCGCCTCGTTCCTGGAGATATGCGAGACAGCGCGCCCGCAGTTTGTCTCCGATCGCGGTCGATTCCATCTGTCCGAGGCGGCGGAGGAGCTCCAGCATCCCGTCGGCGTAGTACCAGGTGAAGGCGTGCTCGCACTCGGGGAGCTCGGCGGCGATCTGGAGCACCTGGGTCGTGTGGTTGATCGTTCCTCCGATGAAGAGGATGCGTGGGCGCCGTGTCGAGGGGACCGAGGGCCGCGGAGCGCGGCGCGGTCTGGCGAGGAGGCGACTGAGCCAGACCGGGACCAGCGCCCCGAAGACGAGCACGAACCGTCCAAGCCATGTCAAAGCGGTCAGGACGCGGCACCGCAAAAGCAGCCAGAGGTTCGCCAGCCGAGACATTCGAGCGCATTCTACCGCTCGCGAGCGTCCTGGTGAGCGACGCCGAGCTTCGTTTCGAAGGATACGTCGCCTCCGTGGAGCTGCGGCGACGCGGGATTCTCTGGGGGGCATGTCTGCTCGCCGCGGCCGGCCTCTCGCTGGCGCTGACGCTCCCGCTGCGCGCCGACTGGTCGAACCTGCTGCCGGCGCACGAGCGCTCCGTCCGCGATCTCGAGAACCTCCAGAGTCGAACCAGCTCTCTGGGGATCGTTCTCTGCGCGGTGGCGAGCGACAGCCCGGCGTTGCGCGCAGACGGGGCGCAGCTGCTGGCCGGTCGAATACGCCAGATCGATCCGTCGCTGGTGGCGAATGTGGTGGAGGACGACAGCACCGGTCGCCGCTACTTCGCCGACCATCGCTTTCTGTTCGCGCCTCTGTCGGACCTGGAGGCAGCACGAGACGTGCTGTCGGCGCGGATCCGTCGCGCCCGCCTGGCGGCGAACCCTCTTTACGTTTCGCTGGACGACGAACGCGACGCCTCCCAGGAGAAGGCCGAGGAGGACCGAACGATCGAGGGACTGCGACGTCGGTTGGACGACGCCGACAGGACCGCGCACCCGCGGGAGATTGTCTCGAAAGACGGGAAGACCCAGGTGCTGGTCGTTCAGGCCGCGTTTCCTTCGGCCTCCGTCACACACGGTGAGCGGCTGGTCGCCGCGCTGGGATCGGCCATCGACGGTGCGTCTCGGGCGGTCGGGCCGGGAGTTTCGTTCGGGATGACCGAGGACGTCGTCATCGCCGTCGCCGAGCACCGCGCCATCCTCGACGGAATGTCGCTGGCCCTGCTTTTGACGGTGCTGGTGGTCGGGGCTTCTCTAATGTTCTATTTCCGTTCGCCCGCAGCGCTGGCCGCGCTGTTCGGCTCGCTGGCGGTCGGGACGCTGGCGACCTTCGGGTTCGTCCGTCTGACCATCGGACACCTCAACAGCGTCACAGCGTTTCTGTCGTCGATCGTCGTCGGCAACGGGATCAACTTCGGGATCATCGTGCTGGCGCGCTATCTTGAGGAGCGACGCCGTCTGCGCTCCCACACCGAGGCCCTGGCGTGCGCCCTCGGCGGCTCGTTCACGGGGACGGTCGCGGCGGCCCTGGCGGCGGCCATCGCCTACGCGTCGCTGGTCATCACCGACTTTCGCGGGTTTCGCGACTTCGGGATCATCGGCGGTGTCGGAATGGTGTTCTGCTGGATCAGCGCATACACCGTGCTGCCGGCGCTTCTGTCCTGGCTCGATGCCGCGGGAAAGTTGCGCATTGGCCGGGAGCCAGGGCTGGGCCGGCTGCTCTCTCGTCTGGCTTTCCCCCGCCCGTGGCCGATCCTGATCGGCAGCGGTCTGCTGGCCGTCGTCGCTTTGGGCCTCACCGTTCGCTACCTCGCCTCGGATCCCTTCGAGTACAACTGGCAGCGCCTGCGCGCGGACGGCGGAATCGCCAGGGACGCGCGGCGATGGATGAGCCGCATCGACGAAGCGTTCGGTCGGCAGTTCGTGGGCGGATTCATGGTGGGCACCGACAGCCGAGCGGCGGCGCTGGCGACCGAGAAGGTCCTGCGCGCTCACGCCGAAGACGAGCCCGGTGTCAGCCCATCACGCGCTCTGTTTCGTAAGGTTGGCTCCCTCCAGGACTTCATCCCGCAGGAGCAGCCTCGGAGAATCGCGCTCCTCGATGAGCTGCGCCACCTCGTCGACCAGGCGGGAGAAAGTCTGGGTGCCGATGCGAAGCGGCTCCGTCCACCAGACGATCTGCGCCCGATCACGGCCGCCGATATCCCCGAACCGCTGGCGCGCAGATACGTCGAACGGAACGGCGCGCGAGGGGATCTGCTGTTCGCCAATCAGGCCTCGCGGTTCGACGGCTGGAACGGGCGGGACATGCTGACCTTCGTCGATGAGGTGCGCGCGCTCGATCTTCCGCCCGGGGTGGCGCTGGGCGGTGGCGCGTTCGTCTTTGCGGATGTCCTGCGCGCCGTGTTGCGGGCAGGACCACGCGCCACGCTGGCCGCCTCGGTCGGCGTGGTGGCGTTCGTGCTGGTGGTCCTCGGCTGGGGTCGCCAGGCGGCCGTCACCTTCGCCTGCGTCGCAGCCGGGACGACGACGATGATCGCGGGGGCAGCGCTGCTCGGGCTCAAGGTGAACTTCCTCGATTTCGTTGCGGTGCCGATCACGCTGGGGATCAGCGTCGACTATTCCGTGAACGTCGTGGCGCGCGTGAGGATGGGGGGCAGGGCGGCCGTTCGCGATGCCCTGGCCACCACGGGGACCGCCGTCGTCCTCTGTTCGTGGACGACGACTGTTGGCTATGCGTCGCTGCTGCTGTCGTCGAACGCGGGGATCCGCTCGTTCGGTCTCACGGCGATCCTCGGCGAGCTCACCTGCCTGCCGGCCGCGTTGATCCTGGCGCCGGCGCTGCTCACGGTGCTGCAGCGACCGCGTCGCGCCCGCTGAGCAGACGCTCCGCGGAGTACCCGAGCAGCGCATACAGCATGCCGACCAAGATGTCCGAGACGTAGTGGTGTTGCAGATAGATCGCGGAGAAGCACATCAAGAGCTGAAACGCGCCGAGCGCGACGATGAAGGGCCAGCGGCGGAGCTCCAACGCGAACAGGAACAGGATCATGGGGTAGGCGCAGTGCATCGAGGGCATCGATCCGAAGATGTCGGAGGCGCGGGCGTAGAGGTGCTCGAAGTAGGGGACGCCCACCAGGTCGTCCCAGCGAAGGAGCGCCGCGGCGCTGGCCGGCGTCGCGGGATCGACCGGTCCGAACCCGTGGCTGGCAGCGTACCAGGGCGGGGCCACCGGGAAGAGGAGGTAGGTAAGCGAGCCTGCCGCGTTGACGCCGAAGAATGTCCATCCGAGCGCGCGGATCCGGCGGGCCCCGGCCGATGTTCGGTCAACCAGCGCCACGAACACCGCGAATCCCAGGACCGCGTAGATGTAAGAGAGATAGGCCAGCCCGGTGATGAAATCGACGACGGGCCAGTGGTGGTTAACGAAGAGCTCGTTGAGCGTGAGGCGGTCGTGCGCCGGGCCGACACCAAACACCATCAGGTCAAACCAGTACGGGCGCCAGACCTCCACCCCGTGCGCCACGACGAAGCGGCGCGCGATTCGCAAGACGTCGTAGGCCGCGCCGAACAGCGCGAAGGGGAGCGCGTCGAGCAGCGCGCTCCGGATGCGCGGCGGCGAGATCCAGCTGGCAACGTAGATCGTGGCCAGGACCCAGTGGAGCGGACCGTTCAAATCAAAGCGGGCCAGCACCAGCAAGTAGGCGGCGGCGATCGCCAGGTGAGGGGCGACGCCCCACAGGCGACCTTCGAAGATCCGACCGGATGTCCGACCTTCGAATCGAGCCCCTGCCGGATCGGCTTCGAGCATCTGTTACGTACATACACGGTTTCGATCGGGCCCCTCGCAAACTGATCGTGCCGTTGCCGCAACGAGAGCAGCGCGAGATTGAGCGCAATCAACGGTTCGATGACGAACCGCTCGTGGCGTCGTTCCTGGAAGCGGAAGGGCGTCCTCTGGCGACGAGCAGCGCCATGCCGGTCGCGATCCAGAACGCCTCCTTGGCTCGCTTCACCAGGACGAGGGCGGTCCCGGCGACGACGGCGTTGGGGACGCCGAGGGCGCCCAGAAGCAGGATCAGCGTCGCGTCCTGCACGCCGAGACCGGCGGGGACGAAGAAGACCACCACGCGGAGGAGCGAGCCGAGCGCATCCATGGCGAGGATCGGGCCGACCGGCAGCGGTAGATCGAGGCAGCGAATGATGAGGAGGGTCTCGGCACCCTCCACCAGCCACTCCAGAAGGAACGCCACGAAGATGGCGCCCTTGGTGCGTCGCCCCGACGAGAAGAAGGCACCCGCAGTGGCGTCGACCTCCTGGAAGCTCCGCTCTCGCTGGGCAAACCAGCGGCGAAGGCGTTCGAAAGGGAGCCTTTGCATCGCCCGTGCGAGGCGGGTCGCCAGGGAGGCCCGCCGCAACAGCGCGAAGAGCCCCAGGCCTGTCAGCATCATCGCGACCGCCGAGATTGCGGCCACTCGCGCCGGCAGCCAGATAGCGTGCGCTCGCGCTCCATCGAGAAGAAGAAGGTCGGCGGTGGCCCAAGCCGCCGCGATGGCCAGGTAGACGCCGTCGGTGGTGATCAGATACGCCTTGGTCAGCGCCAGGCTGGAGACGGCGTGCGGCAGGGAGACGTCCGAGCGGCGGGTGAGGAACGCCGCCTTGGCCGGCTCGCCGGCGAGCGAGCCTCCGGGCAAGAGCAGCACCAGCGCCTCGACCGACAGGCGGAGCTCGAACAGTGTTCGCCAGCGCGCGGACGCGCCGAGCGCGCGGAGGATGAGCCGCCAACCGGTGACATCGAGGCCCATCGCCACGAGCGTGGGCAAGAGGACCAGCGCCAGCGGCCAGCCCACCCGGCGGATGAGATCGAGCGCTTGCGCCAGGTCATCCCGATGGATGAGGCGCGAGAGGGCGAACAGCGCGACGAGCAGGAGCGCCAACCGGGACAGCCTCGGCAGGACGCCCCGGAGGGCTCGGCGTGCGCTCACAGAGACCGGGGGAGAAACAGATGCAGCTGCTGGCGCAGGTAGCCTGTCGGGAAGGGTTCGCTGATCCCGTAGCCACGGGGCTTGCCCGGCGGCAGGTGGGCGGTGCGGAAGAGCCAGTCCCAAACGGCGAATTTGGTCGAGAAGTTCACCCCGTCGCGAATCTCGAGCGCGTGGTGCCAGCGGTGCATCTCGGGCCCGTTGAAGAGCCACTGCAGGCGCCCGCTGCGGACGTCGACGTTCGCGTGGATGTACATCCCCCACAGGGCGTCGATGGTCACCTTGATGAGGGCCACCTCGGGCGCGCCCCCCAGAAGCGCGATGGGGATGAACTCGATCGACTGGTTGATCAGAATCTCGAAGGCGTGCGAGCGCGACCCCGACAGCCAGTCGACGTCGGTTGTGGCGTGGTGAGCCTCGTGGAGCCGCCAGAGCGTGTGCGAGCGGTGCTGCAGCCGATGAAAGAGATAGATGTAGAGATCGTGCGTCACCAGGAAGAAGAGAACCTGGAGCCAGATCGGCCAGACGGCCAGCAGGTGCAGGCGAGGCAGCCCGGTCGCGCCGCCGATGAAGGCCGAGAGCCGGGTGATGACGAAGCCCAGCGCATAGCTCTGGAAGAAGGTGTAGCCGAGGAGATCGGTCCAGAACCCCTTGCGCAGGAACGGCTGTCCAGCGCGGTAAGGGTGGCGCCGTTCGAGGGCGATCAGGATCGCGGCCCCCAGGACGATCAGGACCGGCGACAGCACCCGCCAGACGGCAACCCCGTGCGCTGTCTGCAAGCAGCGCTCGTTAGTTCGTGGAAGGGGCGGCGGCGTCGACCACGCGGCGGAGCTTCTTGCGCGCCGCGAGCTCCCCCTCGTAGATCCGCTTCACGCCGTCGCCGAGCGAACGCTCGATGTCCCGGATGTTGGCCACCAGGCGCAGGAGGCCGCCGATCTCGACGGAGCCGGCCTGATCGCTCCCCCACATCGCACGATCGAGCGTGATGTGCCGTTCCACGAAGGTGGCGCCGAGCGTGACCGCCGCCCAGGTGGGGGCGAGGCCAACCTCGTGGCCCGAGTAGCCGATGGGGCAGTCGGGATATAGCCCTTTCAGCGTGTTGATCATGTTCAGGTTCAGGTGCGCCGGCGGGCAGGGATAGGAGGAGGTGGCATGGGCGATCAGCAGATCCTTGCGCCCCACCGCCTCGACCCCCGCCGCGATCTCCTCGGTGGTCGACATCCCCGTCGAGACGATGAGCGGCCGTCCGGTGGCTCGCATCTTCTTGAGCAGCGGGATGTCGGTCAGCGACGCGGAAGCGACCTTGTAGCAAGGGGGTTGGAACGACTCCATGAAATCGACCGACTCCTCGTCCCAGCAGGACGCGAACCAGAGGATGCGCCGTTCGGCGCAGTGGCGGTCAATCTCGGCGTACTCGCGCGGCCCGAACTCCATCTTGCGGCGATAGTCGATATAGGTGAGGCGCCCCCAGGGGGTGTCTCGTTCGATGTTCCATTGATCGCGCGGGACGCACTTTTCGGGCGTCCGCTTCTGGAACTTCACCGCATCGGCGCCCGCCAGGATCGCGCCGTCGATGAGCCGCTTGGCGACATCGAGCGACCCGTTGTGGTTGATTCCGATTTCCGCGATGACGAAGACGGGCGCCGAGCTGCCGATCCACTTGTCGGCGATCCGGACGCGCGCATTTTCATGAACGGAATCCGTCACGACTGTTGATCGAGGCATCAGCGGACCTCCTTCTTGCGAGCGGTGCTCGGTTGCTGGACCTGAGATTGGGACCTCAGGTCGAGAATCCATTCGGCGAAATCGCGAAAGGCGCCGCAGCCGCCGGGCAGCGCGCAACGGTAGTGGGCGCGGCGCAACACGGAGGGGACCGCGTCGAGCGGTGCGCCGATCAGGCCCCGTTCCGCCACCGCCCCCATGATCTCCTCGTCGTTCACGTCGTCGCCGATGTAGGCGATCTCGTCGTCGCCCACGCCGGCCTCCTCGAGGAGGCGCGGCAAGAACGCCTTCTTGTCGACGACGCCGAGGTGGCAGTGACGGATCGCCAGCTTCTCGGCGCGGCGCGCGACAATCGCCGAGTTCTCGCGGGTGAGAAAGGCCGTCTCGATCCCCTGCTCGCGCAGGCGTTCAACTCCCATCCCGTCGCGCACCGAGAACCGCTTGAGCGCCTCGCCGGTTTCGGAGAAGAAGATCCCGCCATCGGTGAGCACGCCGTCCACGTCGGTGATCACCAACCGCAGCCGTGCGATCCGCCGGAGCAGCTCGTCGCCCAGGAGCGGCGCCCAGAGACCCTTGCCGTTCGCGCTCACCATGTGGTCCACCCTCCGTCGACGGTCAGGTCGGCGCCCGTCATGTAGCTGGAGGCGTCGCTCGCCAGAAAGACGAGCGCGCCCCGGTATTCGTTCGGCTGCGACATCCGCCCGAGCGGTGTCCGAGCGCTGTAGGCCTCGACGAAATGGGGATCCTGTCCGGGGGAGGCGACCCCGCCGGGCGAGAGGCTATTGACCCGCACGCCGCGGTCGGCCCAGTAGGTCGCCAGGAAGCGCGTGAACGCCAACACGGCGCCCTTGCTGGCGGGATACCCGGCACTCTTCCAGAAGGTCTGGCTGCCGTCGGGGCGGCGATAGATCCGCTGATCGGGCGCGACGTGCCCGTAGGTCGAGGCGATGTTGATGATGCTACCAGTGCGACGCCGCGACATTTCGGCGCCGAGGATCTGGCAGGCCAGGAAGGTCCCGGTCACGTTGACGTCCAGCATTTGGCGGAAGCACTCGACCGGGAAGCTCTCGAAGCGGCTGTCGGCGGCGCCGCCGTCGGGCGCTTCGACCCGCTCGTTGAGCGCGGCGTTGTTCACCAGTATGTCGAGGCGATCCTCCGTTCGCAGGATCGCGTCGCGCAGCCGCGCCAGCGAGGCCGCGTCGGTGATGTCGGCGGCGAACGCCCGTACGGCGCGGCGGCCCTCCTGTTTCAGCTGACGTTCGACGTCGGCGCAGGCCACCTCATCGAGGTCGGTGGCCACCACCGTGGCGCCGGCGTCGGCGAGCGCCCGGCAGTGCTCGCGTCCGAGCAGACCGGCCGCGCCGGTCACGACGGCGAGGCGCCCTGCCAGGGAGAAGCCCGGAGCCGCGGGGTCGTTAGGGGTTGGCACTGGTCGGCTCCTGGGGAACGGGGGGTCGCGGACGAAGATTGAAGTTGGTCGTTTGACGAAAGGTTGGTTCGACCGGGGTCCCGCGCAGCGACGCGACCAGCGTCCCCCGCTCGACCACCGAACGCAGCGCCGCCAGCGCGTCTTGGTAGACCTTGAGCAGGTACGACACGTCGTCGTCGGTGTGGGCCGCCGAGAGGTTGTGAAACCCGCCCCACAGGACGCCCTGACGGATTAGCTCCTGCTGCAGGAACGACTTCATGAAGCGCGGCTCGAGGTTCTTGGCCGCCCCCTGAGCGGTGAACGTCACCAGCGTTCGGCAGCCGTACCCGACACAGCGGGTGAAGGGGATCTCGAGATCGTCGGCCAACAGGTTGAACCCGTCGCGGAGGCGCGATCCGAGCGAATCGAGATAGGCCGGGACCTTCCGCGCCCGCAGCTCGCGCAACGTCGCCTGCGCGGCCGCCAGGGAGAGCGCCTCGCCCCCGAAGGTGGAGAAGAAGAAGACGTCCTTTTCGAAGAGACGCATGACGTCCGCGCGCCCGGTCAGGACCGAGAGCGGCATGCCGTTGGCGACCGCCTTGGAGAAGCAGGCCAGATCGGCGGTGACGCCGAATCTTTCCTGCGCGCCGCCCAGCGCCAGCCGGAAGCCGGTCCACATCTCGTCGAAGATCAGCAACGCGCCGCGCGCCGCGCAGAGCTCCTTGAGCCCCGGGAGAAAATCGGCGCGGGGCGCCTCGAAGGTCGTCGGCTCTAGGATCACGCAGGCGACGTCGTCGTCGAGCGTCGCTTCGAAAGCGGCGAGATTGTTGTAGGCGAAGGTATAGGTGAGCGCGGCGACCTCCGGCGGGATCCCCAATCGCCGGTCGGTCACCGCGATGTACCAGTCGTGCCAGCCGTGGTAGCCGCAGCAGAGGACCTTCGAGCGACCGGTGTGGGCGCGGGCGAGCCGGACCGCCGCCGTCGTCACGTCGGCGCCGTTTTTGGCGAATCGGATGTTCTCCGCGCCGGGGACCATCTCGTTGATCTGCTCGGCCACCTCCACCTCCAGCACGTGCGGGAGCGAGAAGGTGATTCCGTCGGCCAGCTGCGCGCGGATGGCGGCGTCGACCACGGGATCGGCGTAGCCGAGGATCAGCGGGCCGACCCCCATCGTCATGTCGAGGTACTCGTTGCCGTCGACGTCGACCACATGAGCGCCCCGGCCCGAGCGGAGAAACTTGGGCGCCACACCGCGCACGTGCTGCCCCGCCCCCTTGGCCAGCGTCTGCGTGGCACCGGGGATCAGCCGGCGCGCGCGGGCGTACAGCGCGTCGGATCCCGCGATGGAGGGATCGTCGAAGTTGAAGGTCGCGCGGTTGGCGGTCATGGGGTGCTCCTCCCGTTCGAGACCGAAGGCAGAGGCTCGAAGACGACGTCGACCACCTCGGATGTTGGCGAGGCGTCGACGCGCGTCTGGTGCGCCCTGCGGAGGCGCTCGGAGAGCTTCGCGACGCTGAATCCTTCGTAGTCGAGGACGTCGGGCAAGAGGGCGGGGCGAAACCAGCGCCCGTCCAGCCCGAACGGCAGCACAGGGACCGAGAGCCGGCGCCGAACCAGAACCTCGCAGACGAGCTGGTAGACGCCGCCCACCAAGAGGTGGTCCTCGACGACGACCACCAGGTCACAGCGGGTGGCAGTCTCGACGATCGCCTCCTCATCGATGGGCCCGATCATCCGCAGGTTGACGAGGCGCGAGGTGATCCCTTCGCCCCGCAAGAGGTCGCAGGCCTCCTTGACGTAGGGAACCAACAGGCCCGCGGCCAAGATCCCCAGGTCGTGACCCTCGGAGAGCAGCTCGGCGTGACCGAGCTCGAACGGCGCATGGTGAAGACGGCTCTGAGAGGCGTTGAAACGGATGTAGGTCGGCGCGGGGCTTGTGAGGACCGCCGGCAAGCCGGCCAAAAGGTCGCTCTCGTCCGCCGGGCAGAAGATATGCATCCCCGGGATCGCGCGCATCACCGCCAGATCGTCGATCGCCTGGTGGGTAGGACCATTGGCCTCCGAGAGGAACCCGGGAACGCCGCCGACCAGCTTCACGGGCAGGCCGGCGATACCGACGTCGTCGCGGATGAACTCGAACGCGCGCAGGGTCAGGAAGGTGGCCAGGGCGTGGACCACCGGAATTCGCCCCCGCAGCGCGAATCCAGCGGCCATACCGATCATCGTCTGCTCGCAGATCCCGACGTCGACGAAGCGATTGCCGAGCCTGTCCGGAAGGTCGCGAATCGCGGCGCGGTTCTCGGCAGTGAGGACGACGAACCGCGGGTCGGCCAGCGCGAGATCCCCGAGCAAACGCGAATAGCTCCTGTCATCGGGGGCGCTGACGGCGACCATCATCGGACCACCAACGGTTCCGAGGTGAGCGTCGCTCGCGACGACCCTTCGAGCTCGTGCAGCAACATTTGCACCTCCGCGGGCGACAGGTTCACGAACCAGCGCTCGGCTCGCCCCTCGATGCTGGGCAGCCCTTTGTTCCGGATCGTGCGGGCCACCACGGCGGTGGGGCTTCCCGGGCGGCGCGGCAGAACGGCGAAGGCCTCCTCCAGCGATGGCAGGTGGTGCCCGTCGATCTCCGTGACCGCGAAGCCGAAGCTGGCCAGCTTGTCGGCCAGTGGTTCGAGCGGGATCAAGGACTCGGTCGCGACGTTGGCCTGAAATCCGTTCCGGTCGACGATCAGCACCAGGTTGTCGAGGCGCTTGGCTGACGCCACCAATGCGGCCTCCCAGACAGAGCCTTCGTTGAGCTCGCCGTCGCCGACCACCACGAACACGCGAGAGGGTCCGCCGGAGATCTTGGCCTCGAGGGCAATGCCCATCCCCACCGACAGCAAGTGCCCCAGCGATCCGGAATGGAACTCGACCCCAGGGATCGCGCGATTGGGGTGCCAGTAGAGGTGATCGTCGGTCGACAGGTGTTTCGCCAGGCGTGCCTTCGGGAAGTAACCCAGCTCGGCCAGCGTTCCGTAGAGCGCGGGGACGTCGTGCCCCTTGGAAAGAAGCAGGTAGTCGCGGGCGGGATCCTCCCGGCGCACGGGGGAGGTACGCAAGACGTGCAGGTAGAGATAGACCAGGATGTCCGCGCAGGAGAGCGAAGCCCCCAGGAAGCATCCTCCGCCGGTGGCCATCCGGATCGCGTGTGCGCGGACCCGCCGAGCGATCTGTTCGACCTCGGCGAAATCGGTCATCGACTCCTCGCGTGCGACGTCGAGGTCGGGTCGCGGTGACGGATCGTGTTCAGCTCCGCGGTGTGCGCGGAGATCCAGCTGCTCCCGAGGTGGCGCGCGTTGAGCGCGCGGACCTCTGGATGCGCGTCGAGATAGGCGACGATCTCCTCCACGGAAAATGCCGGCTTCGTCGGCTGGTAAAGCGCGGTGAAAACCTCGGCGATCAGTTGAAAGTCCTCCTGGTAGTCCAGCGTCAGACGGTGCGTGGCCGACAGGTCTCGTCCCGCCGGCCAGGCCACGTTGTCCAGGGCGAACCGTTCGGGCTGATCCCAGATGAACGGCGTGGTGTGCTCTCGCTGGAAGGTCCGGGTCGCCAGGCACCATGCGTCCTCGAGGACATCGACCTGAAGAACCTCTACGTCGTTGCCATCGGGCCAGGTCGGTGGGTGAAGATTGCTGACGAAGGCGAGATGCTGGTGGTTGCGCCGAAAATGCCCGACAACGAAGTCGATGGCCCGCGGATCGATGAGGGGACAGTCGGACGGGATCTTCACGACGGCGTCGGCGCTGCGGGCGCGCGCCACCTTCAGGTGGCGGTCGAGCAGATCGGTGGGGTGACCCGAGAGACAGGGGACGCCGAGGTCGGCCGCCAGCGCGCGGATCGGTTCGTCCTCGGCGAGCGAGGTCGTTGCGACCACCACCTCGTCGAGCTCCCTGGCCGCGGCGACCCGCTCCAGCATCCACGAGAGCACTGGACGGCCGGCAATGGGCAGAAGGACCTTGCCGGGAAGGCGCGTCGAGCCGGTGCGCGCCTGGACGATCCCGACGATCTTCGAGCGGCCACCCCCGGGACGACGGGGAAGCGGTTCGGGCGCCTCTGCGGCTGCCCGTTGCTCGAAGCGAGGGTGAGCCCCGTTCGTGCGGATCATCGCCCCGTTTAGTTACGGCAGTTCGCTTTGGTCCGCGGAAACTGCTTGGTATCAGTGTGGCAACACGACGTTGTGATGATGACCATTGGCCAACGGTCGCGTTGCAAGGATGGCAATTGTCTGAAGGCGCGGTCACGAAGATGATGACCTGCGGCGCCGGACCGAGGCGCGGAGGCGCCGAAGAAGCCCTGAGTCCGGCACAGGTATACTTGGCGCCATGCTCGGCGCGATGCTCAACTGCTGGCTCGCGTTCGCGCTGTCCGCCGTCTCCCCGCCCGGTCCCGCCGGTGTGGTCACTACCGTCGCGCAGACGCCGGCTCCCGCGCCGACGATCGCCGAGCTTCCCCAGATCTTGGCCACCGCGCGGGCGCCGGGCGCTCGTGCGGTGCTGGTCAACGTTTGGGCGACCTGGTGCGATCGATGCCGCGAGGAGATGCCCGACCTGATTCGCTTCTTCCGCGACCAGGCGTTCGAGCGCTCACCCCGCGTGGCCGCTGTCACTGCTGGCCGCGGGCGCTCGATCGTTTGGGGTAGACCGCGCGCGTCGCGCTCGCGTGCGGATCGCGTCGCCCTCGATTGAGTGGCGGCTCGCGTCGCGTTCTTCGACGGGGCGGCTTCGCAGAGCGGCATCGATCTCTCGCCCGCCGTCCGTTATCCAGATCCTCTGTCCTTTGCGCGCGGCCGCAGAGTCAAGCTAGCGTCGTAAGGATCGTGACACCTCAGGAGTGATCTCAGTTCACCGCGTTGAGAGGCGCCGGGCCTCGCACCTGTCACCGACTTGAGAGGTCGGCCGGTTGTAGAGTGCCGGTCTGTTGTCCACCTGTCGTCGTCCGCCGGCGTTCGTCGCCGCCTTCAGCTCCTTGCTGGCAGCCCTTCTTGCGTTGACCGGTTGCGCTTCGCCGGTCGTCGTGGCGCGGGACGACGCGACGTTCGCTCGGGCCCAGCGGCGGCTGGAGGGGTCCCGCGCCCTCGTCGATCGCTAAACCCGCCTCCGCCCGAGCGCCCGCTCTTCTTGCAGGCCGAGGCCTTCTATCAGTATCGGTTCGCGCCATCGCCGCGGGGAGCGCTCTCATACGTCGGCGAATTCGGCGCCGCCATCACGGATTTCCCGGCCTTGAAGTCATTCGCCGGATCGCTCTATCTCGTCGAGCTGCGGCTGCGGTCGCCGACGCCGCGATCCAGCTCTGGGAGACGCTCCTCGAGCGGCAACCGAAGACGCCATTGCGCCCGCTGACCCTCTACCGCCTCGGATGGGCGTACCCGAGCAGCGATCTCATCGGGTTGCCGCGAGAGACGGGCCTCGAAGCCTTCGCCGCCCTCGTCGCCGAGGCTCCGGGCACGCCGCTCGCCCTCCTCGCCCGCGAGGCAGAGACCGTGGCGGTGAAGCGAAAACGGATCGCCGCCGCCTGGTCGGCTTTTCCCGGGTTGGGGCAGTTCTACGTCGGCCAATACGGAAACGGCACACTGCGCGTCGGCATCGCGCTGGTATCGATCGCGGCGGTCGCTGTCCCCGCATACATCGGGTACCAGCGGCGCGCGAACCTGACGTGGCAGCGCGACTGGCCCCTGCTCGTTGCCAGCGTCAGCGGCCTCATCGTTCTCAGCTTCGACTACACGACCTCCTACGAGGACGCCATGCGCGGGGTCGTCCAGTGGAACGAACGGGCTGATGCCGCGTTCGAGGACGCTCACGCCGACGCCCCCTAACAAGACCCCCGCCGCGGGCCCACCAGCCGATGGACCCGCGCCCCGATGTCGGTGAACGGCGCTGCTCAATCGTTGTCGCGAACGGCGACCCGGTGGCCGCGGATGCTCGCCGGGTACGGCCTCTTCCCCTTGAGGCCCTTCCAAAGCACCCTGTTGAACCGAGCCGCCGGGACCTGGTCGGCGTCCGAGAAGTCGAAGCCCGCGGTCACCTTCGTCCAGTAACTGGCGTCGTGCTTCGGCTTCACGGTGGGGCCGCTCGCGTACTTGACCCCCAGCCCGCCCGGCGCCTCCGCCACGGTGGTCCCCGACAGCACCGTCGATGCCTCGGCGGCGTAGCTCCAGGCGCCCGACGCATGGACGTCGAACACGTCGGTCATCGGTCCCTGGAAAGCGGTGTTGAGGTTGATGTGCTCCGTGCCGAGGATATCTTCGATCGTGCGCAGGACGTTGACCTGGCTGTAGCGCGTGCTGACGACCGCCCCTTGCTTCACGTACGCCCCCACCAAGTAGGTGGTCGCACGGTGCGAGTCGACGTGGTCCGGACCGTCCTGGCAATCGTCCTCGGTGACGATGATCAGCGTGTCGCTCGCGAAGGGGCTTTGCGCCACCGCCTGCACGAGACTGCCGACAGCCAGATCGTCGTCCGCCTGTTGCGTCTCCGGCGTGTTGATGCCGCCGAGCGCGCTTGAGAAGGCGCCCATGTGGTCGTGGCTGAAGCGCACCATCGACAGATTGGGAAGGGTGCCGCCGACAACGAACTGATCGAACTCGCGCCTCCACTCGTTGTAGCGCCAGAGGTCGGGATAGACCTGGTCATAGCCGCGGAAGTAGACGTCCGTCAGCTCCGCCAGCGACGGCTTGAGCGGCCCGACCTGCACGATGCCCGCGGAGAACGGATCCTTCACGGGCGCGGCGATCGTGCCGACGCTCCCAATGTTGTTGACCAGGAATCCGTAGTTGCGCACCGTGCCCCCCGCGCGCAGCACCGCGTCGAAGATGTAGCCGCCCTGCACGGCCGTCGGCGCGTCGCTGGAGGCGTGGTTGCCGCCGCCGGTGAGGACGTTGGCAGTCCCGCCCGGCAGGGCGGCGGTCGCCGCCGAGTAGTTCGTCGTCCCGGCGGTTCCGGCGACCGCGTCCCGCTCCTCGACGGTCGCGTAGTTCACCGGCACGCCTCGGTTGGCCCCCTCGGACTCATATGAAAGTCCGCGGTTGACCAAGGCGTAGTTGATCTGCTGGGTGATGGTCTCTGTGTTGGTGACCCGCCCCTGGAGGCTCCACGACCAGCCATCCATGCTGCCGTCGCCGGGATCCATGAAGTTGTCCAGCGTGACGAACTGGTTGGCAATCTTGTGGAAGTTCGGCGTGATCGTCTTGTCGAACTGGACCAGCGAGTCGTCGGCGTTCGCGCCGTTGGTCAGGTCGCCCAGGATCTGATCGAACGTCCGGTTCTCCTTCACGATGTAAATGACGTGCTTGATGTGCCGGTTGAGGAACGCCATCGTCCGGCGGTCGTGGTCGCTGGCGCCGCCCGTGTAGAAGTTGTTCTGCGCGACCTGGCGCGTGAGGCGATCGAGGTCCCAGCCGTCCGGGACCGGCGCCGTCACGACTGACGCGCGCTCGAGCTGAAACTGATACTGGTTGCTGGCCTTAGCGGCCAGGCCCGCCGCCGTGTTCCCGCCCGGATACATGAAGGAGGTGATCTGGGCGGTCGAGTTCGAGAGGTGATCGGGGTTCGGCCCTGTCAGACTCTTGCCGTTGACGATGTACATCGTCCGCCCGTCCTTGCTGAAGGTGATGTCGTGCGGCTCGTAGGCGGTGGGGATGAGGCCCGCCACCTGGAAGGCGCCTTCGCCTCGCAGCGGTATCACCGCGATCGAGTTGGCACCCGAGTTGACCGCGTACAGAGTCTGGCCGTCGGGCGACAGGGTCACGGCGAAGGTCGCCACGCCGGTGACATGCTGGCCGTGACGGTCGTCGGCGTCATGGTCACCGTCGCCGTGGCCCGAGCCGGGCAACAGGCCGGCCGGGGCGCGGGCATCTATCTTGGCGACGACGACGTTGCTCGCCGTGTCGATCACCGCCACCTGGTCGGCGTTGTCCTGGGCCACGAACAGACGCGAGCCAGAAGCGTCGAGCGTCATCCCGAGGGCGTTGCCGTCGAGGGGGATGCGCTTGAGCAGATGTCCCGCGGTGGGGGAGCTGATGTCGATGGCGACCACTTCGCGGTCCCGGTCGGACGAGACGTACGCGATCCGGTTCCCCTTCACCACGACGGCGAACGGGAAGGTCCCGCCCACGCCGCCGCTCAGGCCCTCGTTGTTGGCGAAGAACGGGCGCAGATCGTGCTCGTAACGGACCGTGCCGTTCGCCGTATCAATGACGCTGATCGAGTCGTTGTAGTTGTTGACGACGACCAAGATCTTCCCGTTCCGCGAGATGCCGAGGCCCGCCGCGTTCGAGCTGACGCTGATCCCCACGCCCTTGTTGGCGTGCCCCAGAGCGAGCACGGCGCCCAGCGTCCAGGTGCCGGCGACCTTGCTGTAGGCGTAGACGGAGTCGTCCCTCCCGCCGGTCGCGTAGAGGGTGTCGCCATCAGGCGCGAAGGCCAGACCGACGTACGCGTTCGTCTGTGGAATGACCTGCTTGAGGACGGGCGCCTGCCGGTGCGACCCGCGCACGTCATAGATGAACAGGAACTGGGTCGAGGCGGCCGTGTCGACCGTGCCGTCCGACTTGTAGAGCGAGTTCTGGCCCGCGCAGAGGACCGCCAGCGTGCCCCCGTCCGGGCTTAGCTGTGACCGCACCGCCTCACCGGCGATGAAGTTCGGATAGGCGGCCAGGCCCGGGTTGAGGAACTGCTGCACAGCACCTCGGAGCGCCGTCGGGGTCACGAACTGACCCGTTGCGGTCTGCATCGCCGTGTCGGCGCGAGCCGGCAACGACAACGCCAGAAGCGAAGCGGTGACTCCGTATGCGATCGGGATGAAATGTCGGGTCTTCATGGCGTGTCTCCTTCGTTGGTGACTGGAGGTCGTTGGGTCAAAAGGTGGAAGCGAGGCCGCCCAGGGCGATCACGCCATTGGAGGTGACGGTGGTGCGGACCGAGGAGACGCCTGCCTCGGCCATCACCGCCCACGAGCCGTAGCTGAACGAAGCGGTCGGCGCGGCCATGAGTTCGTACTCGGGCCGATCGCGGGTGAACCGATTCGGATCGCTGGACCAGAGACTGTGGCGGTACCGGCTGTCGAAGCCGACGAGCAGACCGTGGCCCGCCTCGTACATGGCGGCCAGCCGCACTTCCCCGTCCCGATCGTCGCCCTCTCCGTCCTGTCCATAGAGCAAGTTGCTCATGACGCGGACTCGGCCCTGCCGCCGCTCGAGTGCGACGATGCCTTCGAAGAACCCCCCTTCGTTACTGAAGAGATCCTGCCGGTAGAGCACCGACGCGCCGGCGTCGATCCCGTGCTTCGCCTGATCGAGCAGCTGGGCGCGCAACCCGAGCTGCGGCCGGAACGTCGGCGCGCCCGGCATGTCGGCCGTGTAGCCAGCCCCCGCGACGAACACCAGGCGGCGGATGATCCGCGCTTCCGCCACGGCGGTGATCAGCGGCGAGCGCTTGGCGCCGTCGTACCCGGCCCAGGTCGTCACCGTGGCGCGGTCATCGGTCACACGCGCCGACACGGCCTGCGGCAATAGATTCACTGGGCCGGTGGTCGGCGGGCGCGGGGCCGTCAGATCCGGATCCAGGACGTCAGCGTTTGCCTGAGCGGCCGCGGAGCCGATCATTGCGAGCCACGAAACGAGCGCCAGCAGCGGCGCGCATGTTCGGACCATCTTCATGTTGCTGGAAGACCATCGTGAGTGCATGACCCCTCCTTCGACAGCGGGCGCGAACCAACAGACCCGTCCATGTGTAGCGCCGGCGGTCGAAGCCGTGTCGCAACAACTGAACGAACTTCCCGTGAACGGCGCGACGCGCACCGTTCGCGATCTCCTCGATCCGGAGAGTCGGGCGAGAAGGAACCGATTGTCGGGTACTGGCCCCCGCTCAGCCGTTCGGTAAGGCGGGCGCCAGACCGTCGTTGCGAGGGTGAACAATCGCGAGAAACCGCTGGTTGACAAGACGTGTGTCGCGCGTTGCGAAGAGTTTGACGTTCTGTCGCTATCAGCCTTCGCCAGACGCGCTACTACCTGTGGCGGGAGGCGCGGGATGAAGATGACACAGATCAAATCGGTTGCTTGGGGGTTGAGTTCACTGGGTCTTCTTCTATTACCGGCCGCGTGTTCGCATTCGAACGACAGCGAGCAAGAACCAACTTCGGTTCGCCAAGAAGCTCTGTCGACCCACGAGGGTGCCGTGCAATCGGACTTCTTGGACTTTCGCGCCCCCGCGGGCGATCTGCCCGCCGCGGTGTCCGCCACCATAGATGGACGCGCGGGCGCGATCTTGCCGAACGGACGATTCGTCACTCCAGCCGGGGTCGAGGTCAGCGTCGGCGCACCGAAGCCGTTCGGGCTGGCGCTGTCAGCCGACGGCAAAACGGCCGCCACCATCAACAGCGGCGCCTCGCACTTTTCGGTGACGCTGGTCCGCCAGCTCGACAGCGCGGCGCCGGTTCCGACGCGCGTCGATCTCGATTCGACGTTCATGGGCGTGCTGTTTTCGCCGGATGGCCAGCGCTTCTACGCGGCCGCCGGCGAGACCGGGAACATCTGGATCGGCGACACCGCGACCGGACAGATCGTCGGCTCGGTCAACCTGAACGGACCGACACATTCCCTGAGTCGGCCACTCAATCCCGCGGCGGGACCGGCTGTGCGATTCAAGGGGACATTTCTAGGCAACATGGCTTTGACCCGGGACGGGCGATACCTCTATGTCGTCGACCAGGGAAGCTTCTCGGTTCATGCGATCGACACCACCTTGCTGGCGACCGGCGTGGACGCGACGGGCGGCGTGGTCGAACCAGACAACTTCGGGGCGGTCGTGGGGCACACCAAGGTCGGCCGCTATCCGTTCGGCATTCAGATCTCTCCCGACCAGCGCACGCTGTTCGTGACGAACGCGGGCACCTTCCAGTACGCGCATCTGCGGCCCCCCGCGCCGGTCGGCGACAACAACCAGGACTATCCGCTCTGTATCCCAGGGGTCGGCTACCCGGAGGAGGTGGAGGCGCCGAAGACGATCCAGATCAAGAAGATCGACGCCACCACCATCAGCGGCCTGCCCGCCACGCTTCGAGATCCCGACGGCATTCGGTGTGGCTACGTGCCCGCGGACGTCAGCTACACCATCCCTGCGCTCGGCAGCCCGAACGCGCCCGAGGCTCACTCGGTCTACGTACTCGACCTCGCTTCGCCCGCGCATCCGACGCTGCGGTCCATCGTCAAGACGGGCCGGGCCGTCGGTGACACCGATGACGGAATCGTCGCGTATGCGGGGAGCCATCCCAACGCCGTGGTCGTGGGCGGCGGACACGTCTACGTATCGAACGGCAACAACGACACGATCTCCGTGCTCGACAGTCGGGCCGAGCGGGTGGTCGACGAGATCTCCCTGACGGTGCTTCCCGGCGCGGATCGCCGTCTCAAGGGCGTCGAGCCAGTCTCACTGGCGCTCTCCCCGGATCACAAGCTGCTTTACGTGGCCGAGGCCGGCCTGAATGCGGTCGGCGTCATCGCCCTCGGTTCCGACCGGCGCGTGATCGGTCACCTCCCGACTGGCTGGTGGCCGAGCAGCGTCAAGATCAGTGAGGATGGCGCCCGGCTGGTGGTCACCAGCGCCAAGGGGCGCGGCGCCGGACCGACGCTCGACAAGAATTTGACGCCAAAGCACAGCGTCATCGGAACGCTCAACGTGATCACCCTGCCCATTTCTCCTCCCGCGCTCGCGGCGTGGACGCAGCAAGTGATGCGCAACAACGGCTTCTCCTCCAGCGGCGGCCCGGACGCCAAAGCGGTGTCCGACGACGACAGCGACAGCCGCGGCCACGGCGACAATCCCATCCCGAATCGAGCGGGCGTCGCCAGCCGTCAGATCAAGCACGTCATCTTCATCAACAAGGAGAACGCTTCGCACGATCTGTTGCTCGGGGACATCACGGAGACGCGGGGTGGGGTGCCCGTGGATGGCGGCCCGGCGTTCTCGCTCGGACCGGTGGCGAGCCCCAACCACCACGAGCTGGCGCTGCGGTACTCGTTCGGAGACAACTTCTTCCTCGAGCCGACGGTTTCGTCCGACGGCCACCGCTGGCTGACCAACACCTACACCGCAGAGCTGGAGGAGACGCACTGGCCGGCGTCCTACGGAGGGCGGAAGAACGACTCGGGCGACAATCCCGAGGTCATCGCGAACTACCCGGGCCGCATCGGTTTCACCGACGCGAACAGCTCGCCGGAACCGAACGATCTCAACGAACACGGCGGGATCTACGCGCACCTCCTCCGCAACGGCCGCGACTTCGTCAATTTCGGAAACGGCTTCGAGTTCGCGCTGGTCGACGAGGACGGCGGGACGGAGCCGACCGGCATCCGCGAGCACGCCAACGTCCCGATGGAGAAGATCGTCCGCGACCGCACCGATCATCTGTTCCCGGAGTTCAACACCCACATCCCCGACGCGCCCCTGCCCGAGCAACCCGATCGGTTCAGTCGCTTCGGTCGTTTCAAGCAGGTGTTCGAGTCGCACTACGTGGATCGACACGCCGACGCGTGCAAGCTGCCGAGTTACGTCGACCTCTATTACCCCAATGACCACGGGGGAGGAGCCAACGACATCCATCCCGCGGGGCCGGCCTGGGACTTCCCGCGATTCGTCCAGGACAACGACGCCGCCCTGGGAATGACCGTCGACCTCATCTCGAAGAGCCCGTGCTGGAAAGACACCGTCATCTTCGTCGTTGAGGACGACACCCAAAACGGTCTCGATCACGTCGACGGCTACCGTTCGCTATTTCTTGCCATCTCCCCCTGGGTGAAGCGCGAACATGTCACCAAGCAGCACATCAGCCTGGCGTCCATCTTCAAGACCGTCGACCTCATCTTCGGAATCCCCCCTCTCAACCAGTACGACGCCGGCGCGACCGACTTGCGGGAAATCTTCACCCCGAAGCCCGACTTCCGGAGCTACGACTTCGTGCAACCCACCTACGTGGCGGAGGCCAAGGCGAGCTGGAAGCGCCTCACCCGTCACATCGACTTCTCTCGTCCCGATCGGGACGAGGTGGCTCTGCGCCGGGCAATCCAAAAGTCGGAGGGGCTGCCTCACCGAGCCCGTGCTCGGCGCGCGCGGACGGTCACCGAGCTGCCGGCTCCTTCGCCCGCGGCGTTGGCGCTTCGGCTGCCTGAGCGCCTTTCAGAGTAGATCACGCGCGACACCGGAGGCTCGGATCGGTGGCGCTTTCGCGGATCGCGACCTAAGTTCACCCGGCTAAAAGGAGGAGAGCCATGGCCAGCAAAGTCACTGCCGTGCCCGCCGGATACCACACCGTTACCCCGTACATCAGCGTGAAGGGCGCCGCCAACGAGTTGGACTTTTACAAGCGCGCGTTCGGCGCCGAGGTGCTCGTCCGCATGGACATGCCCGACGGCCGCGTCGGTCACGCCGAGATCGAGATCGGCGACTCGCACATCATGCTCGCCGATGAGATGCCAGAGATGGCCGACGCCGTCGCCAAGAGTCCGCAGACGCTCGGCGGGACTACGTTTGGGCTGATGATCTACCTGGACGGGGTCGACCCGCGCTTCAAGCAGGCGCTCGACGCCGGCGCCAAGGTCAAACGTCTGAGCGGATGGGGATAAGGCGAACAAGCGGGGGGTTGTCCGAGTACGCCGGTTTCGTCAACGCCCACCTCCCGATTTTCCGCGGCCTTACGGGCCGGTGGTGGTGAAGAATGCGTCCGACGTGAGACAAGGCCCCATCCGCCTCGAGGTTACCGGAAACTCAGCGCCGATTCTGCGGTGACATTGCCCCGGCCGGCCGCGAGACTGGCATCGTGCTGGCCGTCGTGACAGCGATCCTTGGAGCGCTCCGCGCGCTCCTGCGCCCAAGGGCGAGCCTGGTTCTCGAGAACCTCGCGCTGAGGCAGCAGCTCGCGATCCTGAACCGGAAGGCGGCGCGGCCGCGGCTGCGACCGGTCGACCGAGCCTTCTGGGCTGCGGTTTCGCAGGCTTGGTCTCGTTGGGCAAACGCTCTCCTCATCGTCAAGCCGGCCACGGTCGTCTCCTGGCATCGCCGTGGATTCGACCGTTTCTGGGCCCACAAGTCGCGGCGGGTCGGGCGTCCGCCGCTTGACGCCGGGATCGTTGCGCTAATTGAACGGGACTTAGGGCCTTATACGCCCTGCACGCCACACAGATGCTGTATGCCAACATCGCCTCGAACCTGGTCGCATTGCTCACGCTCGTCGTGAGCTGGCGCGGCACAGGTATCGGCGCACGCTCATGACCGAGATCCTGGAACGGCTTCGGCCCAAGCGTGCGGCTACGTGAGAGCGAAGGCGAGACCATGAGCCCTCGCGTGAGCCGGTGGGGCCCTGGGGGTTGGCATCGATATGCTCATTTGGGTCCCGGACCGATGATCGACGACGCCGAAGCCACCTACGATGTCACCGCCGCTCGGTCGCCGCCGGCAGAAGCTGCGGGCTCAATCTTGAGCTGCACGGATCTTCGTAAGGTCTACCGGATGGGCGAGGTCGACGTGCGCGCGCTCGACGGCGTCGACTTCACGCTGCTCCTCGCCGGGGACCTGCCCACGATCTTGACTAGGTACGAGCTCGGCGACATCGCCGATGAAGATCCCGAGTGGCGGGCGACGGCACGCTACTCGCGTGAGGAGCTTGAGATCCGCGGAAGACGGGGGCCGTCGACCGACGTGTACAGAGATCTGCCTGACGCCGAGCGGCCGACCGGAGTTGTGAGGTTGATGTTGCGCAGCCGTTGCGGCTGCGCAAGCGCCATCCATGCGAGTGTCGCCTCGGCCCGTGAACATAGGTAGGGGGAGGGGCGGGACAGGACGGTAGCGGATTGAGGGAGAGCGATGCCCGGCCATCGGGCCAGCCGGGCATCGCTCGGAAAACATCGGCGAAACCATGATCAAGAAGCTCGTTCTCCATTTTCCGGACGGCAGCGTGCGGACGTTCGACGCGGCCGCGTGCCAGATCACGATCACCGAGAGGAAGGTGATCGTGAAGAACGAACACGGCGAAGAGGAAGAGTTTCTGGGTATGCCGATCGTGGCTCGCCACCGCCAGCGGTCACCGCTGTCTGATCACGTGCGATGAGTGTTCGGGATCCCGGCTTTCGGCGCCCGCTCGGTTGGCTGGTGTCGGTTTCGCTCCTGTTCGGCGGTAGTGTCTGCGCTCGGCGAGCGGTCGACGCGCCAACATCCGGTCGCACGTCGCGCCCGACCGATACCTTTCGGGTCTATCGCGATCCCAACACTGGGTAGTTTCTTGAGCCTCTGCCAGTCGCGGCCCTCGCGCCCGGTCCGGCCGCGGCGCCGAGCTCGCTGTGGGAGGAGACCGCCCCCGGGGGGGGCCGCATGGTCGCGACGGCTCCGAAATCAGAAGCCCGCTCTCCGATTATCGGTGGATCCATCGGTTGGGCGGTCGGGCCCACCCCTCGGACCTCCCTGAAACCAATGACGATTGTCTAGGCCCCCCAGTCACCTCGGCCAGGCCTGAAAGTTGCTAGCAAAAAGACCCGAGCGCTTGTTTCGGGTCTTCGGAAGACAACCGCCAGAAATCAAGACCATCGGGAGGTAACCGTGAGACGTCGAACTTCGGCGAGACTGACTGCTGTGACGATTGTCGCGCTCTTGGGCGTCGCTGTCGGGGTCAACTGCTCCAACGGCAGCAACCCCCACAGCAGCGGTGACGTCAAGCTGGCGGTCGTGCTCCCCGGCGGAGTTCACATCGACAGCGTCACGTACAAGGTGCTGAGCTCGGCGAACGCGACCATCGCGGGTCCCGGTGTGTTCAGCGTGACGGATCCAAAAGCGACGATTTCGCTCGACATCGCGGTGCCGGTGACGCCCACGGGCGATGCCGGCGACGAGGTCGTCCTGACGGCGACAGACAGCTTGGGCAACAGCTGCACCGGCACCAGCGCGCGCTTCGCCGTCTCGGCGAGCTCCAACCCGGCCGTGACGATGACGCTGGCCTGTGGCTCGGGAACCGTGCCGAACGCGACGGGCAACGTCGGTGTCACCGCGACCGTGGTCGAGGGCGATCACTGCCCGAACATCACGTCTGGCGTCGTGGGTCCCGACCAGACTTCGGTCGGTGCCACGGCCAACGTCGCGTCGACGGCGACCGACGGCGACCCGGGCGACACTCTGACCTACGCATGGGCTCCAGCCGCGAACTTTGCCAGCCCGACATCCGCCAGCACGACCTATACCTGTGTGGCGGCGGGTACGCAGACGTTCACGCTGACGGTGACCGACAACCACATACCGACCCCCTGCTCGACGCAGGCGACGTTCACGATCACGTGCGTGGGGACGACAAACACGGGCGCGGCTGGATCCCCGGCGACCGGCGGGACGACCGGTACGGCTGGCACGACGGGCGCGGCGGGATCGTCGGCAACTGGCGGGTCGGCAGGCGCCGCAGGCACCGGCGGCGCGATGGTGGTGTCGTGCGGGGCGCCGACCAACGGCATCTGGCCGGACATCAGTGGCAATGGCCACGACGCCACTTTGAAGAACTTCGGTCCTGGAGGCGGGCTCGTGGGAGACGGAACCCCCGCGAACGCGTACGCGGTCAGCTTTGACGGTGCGAGCAACTTCGCGGAGCTGGCTCCTGGCGCGGACGGCCTTCGCCTGACGAGCGAAGCCACCCTGGAGATCTGGGTCAACAACAACTTCGCTGAAGGTGTCAACTCCTACGACACCATGTACAGCAATCGCAACGGCAACGAGTACTCTGGGTTCGGTGCCGCCATCTTCAATCCTGGCAACACCGCCAATTCTTACTGGGACGTGTCCTTCACCACTGACGGACTCGGCTGGACGTTCCTGCAACCTCCGGGCAGGCCTCCGTCCAATACCTGGATCCACTTCGTCACGACCTTCTCCGTGAGCCAGGGCTTCTCCCGCCTCTTCCTCAACGGCGTTGAGGTCTCTTCGCAACCGTTGCCAGGTCCTATCGTTTATAGCGCGGCCGCTCTCCCGCGCGTGGGTGGTGAGGCGATTGGATACAACTTCAGGGGTATGTTCGGCGAGATCCGCATCTGGTCGGCGGCCCTCGACGCGAGCGAGGTACTGGCTCGCTATCAGGCCGGCGCACCCTCTTACGGTATCGCCGCGCCCAGCCCGACTGTGACGGTGACCAAGCCCCTCGCTCTCCGGCTGGTTGCGACGCCCTGTCCCTGAACGGCGGGGTGTCTGAAGCTCCAGCTCAGGGACGGGGGCCAACCATCGTCCGCGTGGGCAATGACCATCTCGCCGTCCGCGCCCGCGGCGATGAAGAAGAGGCGCCGAGCGGCGTCATACTCGGGGTTGTCGACACCGGTGCTCGTGATGGTCTCGTCGGCTGGGGTCGTCGCCCAGAGTTCGTGGGTGGCCTTGGAGTACGCCAAGCCATCGGGTATCGTCGGGAGGTGGACGACTCCCCTGGCAGAGAGGGTCTTGGCGTCGTACCCGGAGGGCTGATTGTTGCCTCGGTTTCCGATCCAAACGACACCTTCGCCGACGGTGGCTGAGCTCGGGTCCATGCGCGGGCGGCAAACGGTCGTCAGCTTGTGGGGCTCCTGAGTCAAACGCGAGATGTTGGAGAGGTCAACGAAGGCGAGGACGGCGAGGCCCGAAAGGCGAGTCTCACCAGGGAAGGAATCACAAAGACACTGAGTAGGATCGAGACGACCAGCCCTCCGATGATGGCCGTCGCTAGCCGGCTGCTGAAGAAGGCGGCGTTGGTGCTGGATTTCTCGGTGTCTGGGCCCGCTTCGTCGGAGGTAACGAAGCCGCCTGAGTGTTCGAGGCCCCGTTTGGGGCCTCCGCCTCAGGCCGTCGCTGGGCGAAGGAGCCGTATCATCCGGGTGAGGTTGTACGCGGCCATGATCAGGTAGCTGCTGTCCCAGGTCCTGCGGCGGCCCTTGAGCTTCGTTCGACGCAGGCCGGCGACTGACTTGCCCCAGCCGAAGATCTCCTCGACCCGTTTGCGGATGACCCGGCTGAGCTTGTAGCCCTCGCTTCGAACGAAACGCCGCGCTGGCGAGCTAGCCGGTGCGTTGTCTGGCACAGCGAGGTGCGGCTTGATCCCGAGGTCGAGCACCTTCTGCGGGAAGTCGCCG
>Ga0209890_10000164_pt1 | contig 31298 bp, 18 predicted proteins | sample OrgsoiDNA2013049_FD_185799 | JGI IMG/M metagenome (GOLD analysis project Ga0209890, IMG submission 185799) | Permafrost soil microbial communities from the Arctic, to analyse light accelerated degradation of dissolved organic matter (DOM) -... | ecosystem: Environmental > Terrestrial > Soil >... | reverse complement strand
TGATCTCTTGCCAGGACTGGAAAATCAGCTCCATGGTTTCGGCGTAGCCAGCCACTTCCTGCTCATCCCGCGTATGGAAGGAATTGATTTCAAGGTTGGCCAGCAGCTTTTCAACCTCTCTGTCGGAGAGCTTGCTGCCTTCGATGCGGGTGGATGATCCGATGCTTTCAATGGTAGCTACCCTGCGGAGGGCAGATAGACGCTCGGGAGCCAAAGTACCTAGAGCCCGCCAAGCTCCTTTGAATTCATCGAGTTCGGAAATGAAGCCCAGAATTTCTGGGGTAATCCTGAGGCTGGCGGGCTGGATCATGACACCCAATGATACGCCCAATTACACCCAATTCGTCAAACACCCGAAAACACGCCCATTTACACCCATTATCGAAATCCTTCAGCCACACTTCAATGGACACTCATGTGAGTAGAAAAGGGGCTGTCCCCCGCGGTCAGCCCTCGGCCCAAATCAATTTGGTAGCAAATTGGTAGCACGTGTTTTGGTAGCATTTTGGTAGCAAAACACGCCGATTTTAGCGGTTTCTGCCGACTCGTCCGACTATTAAAGCCTTTGCCGTCAGCAAGTTGTGATTTTCTTCGTTCCATGGCATGGAAGGGGTCAACGGTTCGATCCCGGTCAGGTCCACCATCTTGCCAAATACCTGCTTCGTTCTCTCTTTCCACTTTGGTAGCAAAAGGCCGGTCATTACGTGTGATCTCTTCCGGTTCGGGAGGTCAAGGCCGGGCGCCCGCAGGGTAACTCCACGAAATTCCCAGAGCGCGTAGCCTGAACCCCAGCATATTCGGGTGCACTCCCTGCAGTGCGACGGCGCCGCGCGATCCGGGCGGAGCGCAATAGGTGATGGTGGCGTCGATTCCAGCATCTATCAAATATTTGCATCCACCTATTCCCCTTGGAACTGGCGAACCCTGAGTTCCCGCGCAATGCTACTTCGCCGCGACTTGGTCGAGTTTCTTCAGCATCGCGCCAATTTCCGGATTGGACATAAAGTTCTTCCAAACCAGTCCAGTCCGGTAGTTCTCAATCATGACGACGATGGGCGCCTGATTCAGCCCCATGTAGATGGGCGAGACCCAGTTCGCGTTTGCATTAAACGCGTCGCGTGGGCCATAGATGTCCCACATCTGATCGCCGAGGTCGCGATAGTAGTGCTTCAACGCGGCCATCGAGGCCTCCGGCGTATATGGGAAGGAAGCCAGTGCTCCGGTAGGCGTGAGCGTTCCACGATCGTTCACGTCGTCGGGAGCGTGCGGCACGTAGCCATCGGGGCCGTCGCTCGCGGTCAGTCCCCAGGCGTTGGGACCGTAGCTCGCAAAGTGCTTCGGGTTCGCGATTGAATATGCGCGATTGATGAGCGCGATGTTGCGGTTATTGTCGAAATAAGACTTCGTGAAGCGATCATGCAGGCTGTGGGGATCGAAGCCCATGAAGGAATAGTGCGTGAAAAAAAGGGGTCCCCCAGTGCCAACGCCTACATCAAGCTTGATCCCGTAATAAGTGTGTCCGTTTCCGTAGTGATTGCCATCCGTGCTGCCTGACCATCCCTGGCGATAGGTGATCGCCCGCTCCGATTGTCCGGCCCAACCGGAGTAATAGAGATCGGCGGGTACCGCGTGCGTGGGCGAAGCGATGCCGAGCAGATAGGTGATCATCACCTCGTTGAATCCGATAAGAGGATGGTGAATCTGCCATGACCACTGCGGCGACCAGTGCCAGTAGAGAAAGTCACTGGCCGCCGTCTCGCGATACCAGTCCCATTCAACCGTTTCCCAAAGCTGCGTAATTCGGCGATACAGGGACTGCTCGCTTTCGCTCGGCTCGTGGAAATACTGGCGCGCGGCGAGCAAACCTTGCATGAGAAATGAGGTCTCGACCAGGTCTCCGCCGTTGTCGAACATGCCAAACACGGGCATCGTCTGGCCCGTATTGCCATCCATGTAGTGCGACCACGCGCCGTGATAGCGCTGGGCGTGTTCGAGAAAGTCGACGATCCTGGTCAACCGCTGCACCCCTTGTTCACGCGTGATGAACCCGCGATCAGCGCCGACCATGAGCGCCATGATGGCGAAGCCACTCGCGCCCGTTGCGATCATGCGCTCATCCCCCGGAATATTTTCGCGAGCCATGCCGGAGTGCGGATCGGCTCCTTCCCAGTAATAGTGGAAGCAGGCTTTCTGCAGCATGGTGAGCAATTCGTCGTCGGTCAGTTCGCGGGTGGACGCGCTGGCAACATTGGAAAATGCGGATTGCCGATAGCGCCAGTCGGCAGCGGCAACTTTGTATTGCGCGTGGGCGTCGGGCTTTCCCAGAAAGTCTTCGTAACGATGAATTCCCGGCAACTGGATTCCGACCGGAGAGAAATCTTTTCCGTCGAGCGAGCGATAGATCACATAGCGCGCCAGTGCCGGTTGTTCAACGGCGTCCCACTCGATCTCGACGTGGCGGTCGTAGCCGACCGCTCGAACACTGGATGGGGCCGGTAGGATGCTTGCATTCGATGGCTCGTCATCGACGCGAATTTCATCGACGATGAGCGTGTGGCGTACGTTATCGGCGCGCCCCTGATGGAAGATAACGTTCTGTACGTACTCGGGCCGGAAGGGATAGATCGACGCAGTGCGACAGTCGGAGAGCGGGATGCGAACCTCTACCCAGCGGCCAGCGGGCACGTCGCCAGCGTATTTCCCTAGGTCGAGAGGTTTGCTAAAGCTGCCGGGAAATTGTGCGACCTGAAGACCTTCGCGCGAGTTGGAAAGCACGATTCTCGGCAAGTCCGCAGCAGCAATCGACTGCGGAGCAAAAATCCAGAAATAGAGATTGTGTCCCGACAACCCTGGAAGCCGATTGCGCAGGTCGGCTGTCTTTATCTCCGCTTCCCATCCGCCCTCGGATGCGGACTGCCACTGAAGACGAATCGCGTTTGGGGGCGTGAGAAAAATCCTGGTCTCAACCGGTAGACGATAATCCTTCTGTTCAAGGAAGCTTTGCCCAGAAGATTGACCGGCGCTGTAGAAGTAACTGTCCGGCGTCAGACTGTTATCGAAAACGACGTGGCGGTAGTAATCCGAAGTTGCGTGCGCCAGCGCAGGGATAAGGCAGAAAGCTATCAATAAAACGAGAAGATCCTGGCTCCGAATACCAAGCGACTTACCAACAGTGAACTTCATGGGTCCGTCCCCTATCCGCGGCTCACTTCTAGCGAGCAGAAACTACCTCTTGAGTACCTCAAGCAGCAAGACGCCGTTCACGGGCAGTTCCAATTTGATTGAACCTTTTGACAGTCGAGAGTTTTGAACCGGCGCTATCTCTGCCACACGATTCAGGTCATGCACCTGCGTTCGCGTTGGATACCGTGGACTCCCCATGACCTTGTATGCGGCCAGCGTGTTTCCGTGTTCGGAGTCGGCGCGACTCACCCGCACATGGCTGTCGGGCGGCACATCTCGGATCTCGAATTCGACGCTACGCGCGGTTCCTGTCTTATCTGGATCAACCAGATTCCATGCCGCGATCGCGAGGGAACCGTCCCGGCGGCGAGTAACTAGAACGTTGGAGGAATCGTGCAAGATCCTCTCTGATCCAAGCTTGTGCAGCAGCGCAAAAGCCGAATAACTGGGTTTCTTGATCCCGCCCAGTGCGACCAGGCCGAAGCTGCCGTCAAAAGGCTCGCGCCCGGGCCCACCCTCTTCGAAAACGTCGCTGAACGTCCAGAACGACATCATATTCACCAAACCATCACACTGCCGGATGTCGTCGGCGAGCGCCGCACCAACATAGGATGTGTCTCTGGCATTAAGCGGGCCAAACGACGGGACATTCCACTCGGTCCACATCAATGGCAGGCCGGGACGCGCCGAGGCCGCGATCTGATCGTGCACCTTCTTAATCGCCAGACAAAGTCTGTGATCCATGGGAATGTCGTCATTCGTGCCAAACAGATCTTGCACCGTATCGTCGGCATAGCCGTGGCTGGAAATGAAGTCAGTGGGAACATTCTGAGTGGCGGCGTGCTGAATAAAAGTGTCGACCCAATGTGCGGACGAGGTCGCAGGGCCGCCGACGCGGAGACGTTGGCTTACCGATTTCAAAGCTCGGGCGGTATGATCATATAACTCGAAGTAAGTCGCCTGCTTGGGGTCGCCCGTCCAGAAATCAATGTTGGGCTCGTTCCAGACTTCGAAGTACCATTTGGCCACCTCGTCGAGGCCGTAGCGATCGACGAGATGCTGCCCAAAGGCGCGGATGAGATCGTCCCATTTCTGGTAGTCCTTCGGAGGCGCGACAATCTGCTTGTACCAGAAGGGATGTACATCCTGGCGCAGCGCCAGTTTCTTGGGCATGAAGCTGATTTCAACGAAGGGCCGGACACCGTTCCGCAGCAAACCGTCGTAGATCTGATCGACGTAGGAAAAGTTATAGACGGGATGGCCCTGCTCGTCTTCGTCGTAAACGCCGACTTCGTCATGCAGGATGTTATGAAAGCGCACATAACTAAACTCAGTGACTTTCTTGACTTCGCGTAGATCGCTGCGATAACTGTCGCGCAAGCTGAGAATGGCGCGTCCCGACCCGAAAGTCTGTTCCCAGAAGTGGGGAAACGGACGTCCCGGCGCGCGGGCATCGATGACCACTCTTTCAGGGGAGGTCTGCGCTCCACACAAGGCAGCCAAAAGCCGCAAACCGAGCAGAACGCGGAGAGCGAGAGGGCACCATCTCATACAGTCTTTCAGTCTTTAACTACGGTAAGATTTCCAGCCTTGCTTCAGACCCGCTGGCGGAATTCGGGCTGATCCACACCGTGACCTTTGCGGGCTCGACTGCGAATTGATTGAGGTCATTCCAGATCGCGAATGCATCCGGTTCCAGGTGGAACGTGACTTTCTTGGTTTCGCCTGGGGCTAACTCGATCCGCTGAAACCCCTTCAGGGCACGAACGGGCTGGGCCGTGCTAGTGCCTTGCAAACGAACATAGAGTTGAACCAGTTCTCTTCCTGCACGCGAGCCGGTGTTGGAGACAGCAGCCTCGACCGTCAGCCCGTCTGCCGTGCCCGCCTTCCCGCTCAAGCCTTGATTCAAGTGGGCAGCGCTGAGTTGAGTCTTGCTGGTCTCAGTCGCTCCATAGCCGAAAGTCGTGTAAGAACCGCCATAGCCGAACGGAAACTGCGGTGTGTTTTGCTCATCGATGTAGCGCGAGACATACTTCGACTCCACGTCGTTTGAAGGGTGCGTCAGGTCGATCTTGCCGGGTGGCCTTCCGGTGCTCAGGGCATTGTAATAAAGGGGTTCCTGTCCTACGCTGCGCGGCCAACTTACAACCAATTTTCCGCTGGGATTGGATTCGCCGAAGAGTGTCCGGGCCAGTGCCGGACCAGTTTCGGTTCCGGGAAACCACGCTGCCAGCACCGCCGGCACATGCTCAAATGCCCACGGCACCGTTAGAGGACGTCCGCTGAAAAGGATTAGTACGGCCGGCTTACCGGTGTTCACGATGGCTTCAAGTAACTCCTGCTGCCGTCCGGGCAGACCGAGATTTGAACGAGAGGCTGCCTCTCCGCTCATTTCTATAGACTCACCAAGCGTAAGTAGAACCAGATCCGCGCGCTTGGCGGCAGTAACTGCGGCCGCGATGTCTTCGTCGCCGCCTTTGAGAATGCCAACGCCCTTCGCTCGGATCACATTGCTTTCCCCTAAGCGTCGTGCTAACTCGGCGGGAAACGATAAGACTCCACTCTTGGGCGCGGATGGATTCAGTCCCTCGGGGTCCGAAGAGTTATCGGCGAGCGGGCCGATGACCGCCACCGTCTTCACGTCTTTCGAAATCGGGAGTAAAGGGTTGCCGCCGGCCGCCGGAGTGTTCTTCAACAGGACAAAAGAATGCTCCGCAACGGTTTGCGCCAACTCCAGGCTCTCCGGCAGGAAAAAGGCTTGTTTGGCGCGTCCTTCGTCAACGTAGGGATGCTCGAAAAGGCCGAGCGCGAGCTTTACCCGTAGGACGCGGCGGACGCCTTCGTCGATATTCGCGGCTGGCACAGCGCCCGAACCCACAAGCTGCGCCAGATGATCGTGGTACAAACTGCTTGCCATATCCATGTCGACACCGGCAAGAAAAGCCTTGCGCGCCGCTTCGGCATCATCGATGGCAATGCCATGCGGCACCAGTTCGCCAATCGAAGACCAATCACTGACGACCATCCCCTTAAATCCCCACTCTTTCCGCAGAACCCGGGTAAGGGTAAACGGATTTGCCGAAGACGGCACGCCATTGAGGGAGTTAAAAGCACTCATCAAAGTTGCCGAACCTGCATTGACCGCCGCATGAAACGGAGGCAGATAGAACTGGCGCAGCGTGTGTTCGGAAATTTCGGTCGTGTTGTAGTCCCGGCCCGCCTCCGCCGCACCGTAGCCCACATAGTGCTTGGCGCACGCCGCCATGGTGTCCGGTGCATCCAGACGCGAACCCTGGTAGCCGCGGACATACGCTGCCGCCATCGCTGAACCAAGATACGGATCTTCCCCGGCGCCTTCTTGGATGCGGCCCCAGCGCGCATCGCGGGCAATGTCGACCATGGGAGAAAACGTCCACCGAATGCCGATGGCCGAAGCTTCCAGGGCCGCGACATGAGACGCCTTCTCGACCAAAGTGGGATCCCAGGTAGAAGCCATTCCCAGCGGAACAGGGAACTCCGTCCGGAACCCGTGAATCACGTCGAGCCCGAAGAGCAGTGGAATGTGCAATCGCGACTTCTCCACCGCGATGTGCTGGTACTCGTTGATCAACGGCGTATCGATGACGTTCAGCAACGACCCGATCTGTCCGTGGGCAATCATGTCCTTGTAGTCGGTCCGCCCGGTGCCTGGGCCCGTCGGTTGGCCGGCGGAGTATTGCACTAGCTGTCCAATTTTTTCTTCCAGGGTCATGCTGTGGAGGAGCGACTCGATCCGCGCGTCAAGTTTCGGGTCCGCGATGCCGGTTTCGCTCCCGCTACCCCGGGTTTTCGTCGCGGGGACCGCTACCTGTGCCCACAACGTTGAACTGCCCGACACCGCAAGCAGCATCGAGAGCAGCAGGGCGCACGCTCTTCGCCCCCATGGGTTCAGTCCGAAACTAAAGATCAACGAGCCCTGGCGTTGCCCGCGTCGCAAAGGGAACCGCATGGATCAGCACCTCGAACAAATACGATTTTGTGTGTAACTAAATCGCGTTAGTAGATGGTCTAACGGTTTGTATGAAATACGCTTTTGCCGCCGATGTCAAGAGTAGAGATCACGCCGTGAGAGATCTGGGCTTGCCCCCGCGATTTCATTGTGCGAGACTGCGCTGCGTGTCCACGAACAAGCCGAGACCAGCCAGCGATGGAACGGGGCGCGCCGCCCGCAAGCCCATGAGCTTGAAAAAGCTGGCGGAGCACCTCGAACTTTCGCCTGCCACTGTTTCCCTGGTCATCAACCGGTCGAGCGTTGCCGACTCCATCCCGCAGGATACCAAGGATCGAATCTTCGCAGCGGCTCGGAAATTCAAGTATCGTCCCAATTTCTTTGCCCGGTCGTTGCGCACCCAGCGCAGCTTCACCATCGGGGTCATCGTCCCCGAGGTCAGCGACGGCTATTCGGCCTCCGTGATGAGCGGAGTGGAAGATTATCTCCTGCAGGAGGGGTACTTCTATTTTGTCGCCAGCCACCGCCACCGCGCCGACCTGATCGATGAATACCCACGAATGTTCCTGGAACGGTCGGTCGACGGCCTGATCGCGGTGGATACGCCCTGGCACCTGAATCTCTCGGTGCCGGTTGTTACTGTGTCCGGACACAATGATGTGAAGGGCGTAACCAACATCGTGCTCAACCACCAGCGTGCGGCCGAGGTAGCATTGAAGCACCTTTTTCATCTCGGCCACCGCCAGATCGCGTTCATGAAGGGACAGGAGTTCAGCTCCGACACGGAAGTGCGCTGGTCGAATATCGAGCGCGTTGCCCGCCAGCTTGGTTTGAAGATCCATCCCCTCCTGGTGGCGCAACTGGAGGGCGATTCGCCCTCTCCGCAACTCGGATACATGGCCACCAAGGTATTGCTGGCGTCGGGAGAAGCCTTCTCCGCTCTCTTTGCTTTTAACGACATCTCTGCCATGGGTGCGATCCGCGCCTTGCGCGAGGCGGGCCGTCAGGTCCCCGAAGATGTTTCCGTCGTCGGATTTGACGACATTCAGAGTGCCGCCTTCCAGAATCCTGGCTTAACCACCGTGCGCCAGCCATTGCGCGAAATGGGGCGCGCCGCCGCTGAAATCCTGTTGAAGCGCATTAACCGCCCAGGTTCTGAGCTTCACGACAAACACATCGTGGAACCGGAGCTGATCATAAGGGAAACTACCGGCCCGGTGCCCAACGGACGGCGAATTTCGGCCAAAGCAAAATATTAGCCAGCCTATCGTTTTCCATACGAATCTCCGTATTTCCATAGACGACGACCGAAGAGTCGCGCTCCATTTTGACGCTTGACGGCCTAAATTCAGCCGTGCTATAAGCATGCGGCGGATATTTACTAAATCGCTTTTCCAGAGATTTAGTAGTGGATTTGGATTACGGATTGCTGTAAATTTCTGCTGGTGTTTGCGAGAGGCACTTTCCGAGGAGACTTCATGAGGCGTTCAAGTTTGGCAGTCCGCGTCGTACTGCTGATCGTCAGCATCGTTGCATCGACCGTGTTGGTCCAGGCGCAGTATCGCGCTTCAATTCAGGGCGTGGTGACCGATTCTCAAGGAGCGGTGGTTTCAGGAGCCACTGTCACTCTTAAGAATCTGGAGACTGGCCAAACCAGCACAGACGTCACGACCGAGCGAGGGGTCTATAACTTTAGCGGCCTCCCTCCCAGCAAGTTTGCCTTGGTCGTCGAAAAGACCGGCTTCAAGAAGAAGGAAATCCAAAGTTTCGGCCTAGTGGCCGAGCAGGCCAACGCCGTGAACGTGCAGCTCGAAATTGGCCAAGTGACCGAAACGGTCACGGTGAATGGCAGCGAAGCGCCTCTGATCGACACGGAGTCGGCAAACCTTGGCGGTTCGGTTCAGGCGCAGGACTATCAGAAGCTGCCCTCGATCGGTCGCGACGCTTTTCAGCTTCTGCAGTTGGCGCCCGGAGCATTCGGCGATGGCGCACAGGGCGCCGGAGGCGGTACCCAGGACCTGCCGGCGACCACGGCTCATGGCTCGGGTGGCACGGAAGGCATATTCAGGATTGAAAACGGCGGCCAGATCACCGCAGGCGGCGCGCGGGTTGGCGACAACAACTACCAGATCGACGGCGTCGGCACCACAAGCGTGACTTGGGGCGGAACTTCCGTCGTGACACCGAACGAGGACTCGATTAAGGAAATCCGGATTGTCACCGACAATTACGACGCCGAAAATGGACGCTACCGCGGCGCCCAGGTGCAGATCATCTCGCAGAACGGGACGAACAACTATCACGGCAGCCTCTTCTTCAAAGCGCACCGGCCGGGTCTGGACGCCTTCCAGAAATATAACGGCTATGGCAACAGCATCCAAAGGGACGCAAATAGATTCAATGATTGGGGCGGCACAGTCGGCGGCCCGATCCTCAAGAACCGGCTCTTTGGCTTCTTCTCTTATGAGACGCTGAGCAACAATGCTCAGGGGCAGGTCGGCAGCGGCTGGTATGAGACCCCGGCATATCATGCCTTGGCGGCTTCCGGAACGAACGCGTCGAAGTTCCTTAGCTATCCCGGATCGGGCCAATTCGGTGGCACGCAAAGCGACACGATTCCCGGAGGTGGCGCGGCCGATTGCGCCAGCGTCGGCCTTGTGGAATACGGGAGTATAGCAGCAGCGCCGCTCGTCGGTAATTGCGTCATGATTCCGGGTCAGGGGCTGAGTATCGGCACGCCGCTGACGGGAGTGGCTCTCGGGGCTCTCGACCCTGCTTATGGCCAGTGCATTTATAGTATCTCAGGAAATTGCCAGCATTTCACGCCTGGCAGTGGCGGCGACGGATCACTCTACAATTCCGGCGACGTATTCGACGGCGGTTACCACAACCTCAACCCAACCACGGCGGACATCGCTTTCTACAGAAATATCCATAATCCCGCAAACGCTACCCACCGGCAGTTCAATGCCCGTGCGGACTTCAACGCGACCAGCAAGGATCTGATCGCCTTCAGCATGTACTATGTGCCGAATTCCAGCACTTCGATCAACGGGAATGGCACTCGTCAGATGAACACGTTCAACTCTACGTATAAGAACCGCGCAGCAACTTTGATCTGGGACCACACATTCAACCCGTCCCTGGCCAACGAAGCACGCATCAATGCCGCCGGCTGGATGGAGAAGGACCTGGCCCAGAATCCAGGCGGGCCATGGGGACTTCCGCAAGTAAGTTTCAATGCCCCCGGTGGTGTTAACGCACCCAACGGCTACGGCATCGGTTCCTTCAACGGATTCGATCAGTGGACCTACGCCGGCAAGGATGTGCTCACCAAGATTCATGGCGCGCACACCATGAAGATGGGCGGTGAGTTTACCCGGTTGCTTTCCGTGGACGCTCCGTTCTGGTCCGATCGTCCGGGCTACTCGTTCAACAGTGCCTGGGACTTCCTCAACGATGCTGCGGTTTCGGAGAACGGCCAGTTCGATCCCACCACAGGCGTGCCCTCGGCTCTGCGCAAAGACCTGCGCAACAATCTTATGGGTATCTTCTTCCAGGACGATTGGAAGGTGAGGCCCAACCTGACGGTCACCGCCGGTATGCGCTGGGAGTACTTTGGGCCGATCTCGGAAAAGAACGGCAAACTGGCCACCGTGGTGCTTGGAAGCGGAGCCAATGAATTCACCAACGTGCGCGTCCGCACGGGCGGCTCTCAGTTCAACGCCCAGAAGGCAAACTTCGGACCGCAACTCGGTTTCGCTTGGAGCCCGAAAGGGCCTGCGGGGAACGACTACTCGAACCGCCTCGTCGTTCGCGGCGGTATGGGGATTGCATACACCGGCGTGACTCAATCCAATACGCTGGACGTTCGTTTCAATCCGCCGTACGTGCTGAATGGCGCCAGTTTCTCGGGAAGTCAGGTCGTCTATATGAACACCTTCCCGTCCAATGTCCATTCTCCTTACGGATATGGACCCAACAATAACGCAATCGTGCATTTCGACGCGAATAATCTGCCGCTTACGGGCCGCACGGACTTGACCGCATTCGCCGCCAACGAGCCCACGACGTACACGATGCACTACACGCTGGGTGGCGAATATGATTTAGGTCATCAATGGGTGTTGTCACTCGGGTACCAGGGAAATACGACCCGTCACCTGACCCAGCACTATAACCTCTACAACCCCGGCACAGTTCATAACTATGCGCTCAACCCGAAGGTTTCTGGTGTCACCTACTACGGCAATGACGGTTCGGCGCGCTTCAACGCCCTCCTGGCGGAAGTGAAGCACAACTTCAGCAAGTCCTTCATGTTCGACACGCAGTATCGTTGGAGCCACAGCATGGACTCCGGCTCGAATGCCTATGCGGGTGGCAACTATCAGTGGAATATGAAGTATGCTTTTGCCACTTCGGACTATGATGTGCGCCAGGCGTTTAAGGTGTACGGCGTCTGGTCTCCGACAATCTTCCACGGCGCCAATGACTGGAAGGAGAAGGTTGCCGGTGGCTGGAGTGTTTCCGGCATCATGAACGTGCACACGGGCTTCCCATTCAACCCCTTCTTCCCGCTTAACGCCATCCCCGGGAACAGTGGGTACGACCCCGTTTTCTACTTCGCCCAAAATGGCGGAGGTTCATCGAGTGACGCGGGTTCTACCAATTACCTTGCTCAGAAGTACAACGGCGGGTTCACTCCCCGCTTTAAGAGCAATGTCTCCAACGTTGCCGGTACCACGTACTTCACTGCCCCCACGGTCGTTCCCGGTACGCTGTTTGATTGCTTGTTCCCGAGTCCCGATCCTGTTACCTGTCCAAGTGGTCAGCAGGGGTACGGACCGGTACCAATCGCGCCTGGAGTAGCCCGGAATGCCTTCACCGGTCCTGGCTACTTCGGCTTTGACGCAACTCTCAGCAAGTCGTTCGGTTTGCCCAAGCTTCCTGTGATGGGAGAAAACGGCAAACTGGAGGTTCGTGCCAACTTCTACAACCTGTTCAACAAGATGAATCTGAACAACATCCAGGCCGACGTAACGAGCGGCCACTTCGGCGAAGCACAAAACGGGCTGGGTGGCCGTGTCGTTGAGATGCAGGCCCGGTTCAACTTCTAACTCTGTAGCCTCCTCCAAGGCGCGCCTCGCAAGGGGCGCGCCGTTTCTCTTTATCCACCTCTGTTTTGCTTTACACTGAGATTCGTGAAGACGATCGTTACCTCGCTCCTCCTGATCGCCCTCGGCCTGTTCTGGGATCCCGCACTTCCCGCGCAAACAAGGCCAGCATCTCCCTCCAGTTTCGCTGCTCTAGCTGCCAAGGCCGATGCCGCACGCGATGCGGAGCGACTGGATGAGGCTCTCGTCCTCTACCGCAAGGCGCTGGCGCTGCGCCCCTCCTGGGCCGAGGGATGGTGGTCGCTGGGAACCATCGAGTACGACCAGAACGCCTATACGCAGGCAGCGCGCGCCTTCCAGAAGGTAACCGCGCTCGAGGTCAAGAACGGCACGGCGTACGCGATGCTCGGACTGTGCGAATTCGAACTCGGTCGCAACGCGTTGGCGCTCCAGCACATTCAAAAGGGCAAGAACTTGGGCCTGCAAAAAAATGCCGCGCTCTGGAACGTGGTGCTCTATCACGAGGGAGTCCTGCTGCAAAGGAAAGGCAGCTTTCAGGCTGCGCAGGAGACACTGGAGGAATTGTGCCTGCGCGGCGGCCAGGACGACCAGGTCGCGAACGTACTGGGGATGACATTGTTGCGCTTGACTGCCAAGAACCCACCGGCGCTAGGGTCGTCGGATGCGGACGTCGTGGCGCGCATCGGCCGGGCCGAGTGTCTGGCCGGACAAAAGAAATACGACGAGGCGCGGCCCGGCTTTGAAGAAGCGGTGAAGGATCACCCGAACTACCCCAATGTCCATTACGCATACGGATTGTTTCTACTGGAAATTCGTGACCTGGCCGGCGGTGTGGAGCAACTCAAGCAAGAGGTTAGGAACAATCCCGACAACGTGCTTGCGCGACTGCGGATCGCCGCGGCTCAGTATAAGGAGGATTCCGCAGCCGGGATTCCGTATGCGGAAGAGGCCGTCAAAGTCGCTCCGCAACTGGGATTTGCTCACTATCTTCTCGGCTTGTTGCTGCTCGATACCGACAATTACGAGAGGGCTCTTCCAGAGTTGAAGATCGCGCAGAAGGCCTTCCCGCGAGAGGCCAAGCTCTACCTCGCCCTCGGCAGCGCCTATTCGCGCGCCGGACGCAAGCAGGACGCGGCACGAGCCCGGTCGATGTTCGAACGCTTGACCAAGGAAGGAGCAAGCTCGACCCTTGCCAGCGATGAGGTGGGACTTCGCGATACCGTCCAGGAGAAGATGGGAAAAGAGCAGAGTGCCCGACCGCCGCAGTGAGGACTATTTCTTGGGCTCTTCCACGGTCATCACACGATCCACAGGAATGTCATGCAGAATTTGTTTGATCCCACTCGGCCAGCGAATCTCCATATCCTTAATCAAACGATTCGCGCCCAATCCAAAATGAACCCGGCTATCGCTGGCGGACGCGTATCCGACCGAAGTTGTTACCTCGTTCCACTGCGACCGTCCATCCTCGGTCATGATGTGAATCTGCGCGCCAATTCCCATGCGGTTGCTTTTCGTGCCGGCGAGTTTTAGCAGGATCCAGTGGTTGCCAGTTTCGGTAATGTTGTGGAGTAGTTTGACCTGGCCGCCCAGCACCGTGACCACCATGTCAACGCGTCCATCGTTATCGAAGTCGCCAAAAGCTACACCTCGGTGCGGAGCCTCCGACTGAAAGTCTGGGCCGGCCGTGGCGCCGACTTCTTGAAACCTGCCGTTCCCGAGGTTGCGAAAGATGGAGTTCGGTTCCGGGTAGTGGCGGTTGGGAATGAGTTCGTTAATGTTGTCGAGGACGTTGGAACGGGCGACGAACAAGTCCTTCCAGCCATCGTTGTCGAAGTCGAACATTCCGTTACCCCATCCCGACATCTCCGACGTCGCCTGCAGCCTGCTGGCAACCGTCCTGTCATCAAAGTCGCCGTGTTTGCTGTTGATCAGCAACGGAAAACTCTGGTGTTCCACAGCGGTGTACCAGATGTCGGGAAAGCCATCATTGTTGACGTCGCGGAAGTCCGAACCCATGCCGGAGAGCGTCGAGCCATCCGGCGCATAGGCCACCCCCGCCGGCACTCCGACCTCCTCGAACCGCTTCCCGCCGAGGTTGTGAAATAGAAACGCCGGTGTGGTGTCGTTGGCCACGAAGGCATCCAGAAAGCCGTCCCCATCGTAATCCGCAAACGAAACGCTCATCCCCTTGCCCAGATGCGCCGCAATTCCTGTTTCCTGGGAAACGTCGGTAAAGGTTCCGTCCCCATTGTTCCGATACAAAGTATTGTGCAGGGAAGTATAGAGTTTCGGATGGCAGTATGTGCGCACGCCGCTCTTGAGCGGGCAGTAGGGGTCTTTGTTCACCTCCCACACGCAGTAATTGACCACAAAAAGATCGAGGAGGCCGTCGTTGTTGTAATCGAACCAGCCAGCGGCCGTCGACCACATTTTCCTGCCGTTGAGTTTCGCCCCGCTGAGGCCTGCCTTCTCGGTCACGTCGGTGAAAGTGCCGTCGCCGTTGTTGTGAAACAACTGATTGCCGGTAACATTGGCGAGGAATATGTCGGGGCGTCCATCGTTATCGTAGTCACCTACCGCAACCCCCATCCCGTAGCCAGTTCCGGCAACTCCGGCTTTCTCCGTGACGTCGGTAAACGTCCCGTCATGGTTGTTGTGAAACAGCCGGTTCCAGTAGGCGGGCGATTCCTTTTTGAGCGAAGGAATGGCGGCGCCGTTGACCAGATAGATATCGAGGTAGCCGTCGCCGTCGTAATCCAATAGCGCTACACCGGCGACCATGGTTTCGATCTGGTTCTTGTTCGGTGTGGCCGAATTTTGCGTAATGAAGCGCACGCCGGACTGAATGGCGATGTCTTCGAACCTGATCGACGTTGGAGCAGTAGCAGTTGCCGGAACTGGCGGACTTGAGACTTGGGCAAGCAACAGGTTGGTGGCGAGGATGAAGATCAAGCTTCGCATCATGCTAATGTCGACTCGATGGCTTCGCGTCCTCGCCAGCTGCTTTGAACCCGGCCTTCTCCATCCCTCGCTGCGCTTCCTTGTTCTTCATGAACGCGTTCCAGACAAATCCGGAGCGCGCATTTTCTGCCATCAGCATCGTGATCCCGACATCGATTCCGATCACGTCAGGGTTGTACCGGCCGGTCAGCGGATTGAACGCGTCGACAAACCCGTATCGTCCCCAAGCTTTCGGGTAGCGTTCCCGTATGGTCCGCAGCACCCGCATACAATCGTCCTGAAGGAATGGCAGCGAGCCACCAGCAGCGCAGGGAACGACGCTGCCGTCTAGTTGCCCGATGCGCGGAGGCCCGCCCCAAGCCTGATAACCGGCGGCCGAATCGGAGGAAGTGATTCCCCACAGGTGCGCGTTGTAATCGGGGAATTCGTCGCGCAGAGAAACACAAAACCGCTTGTGCGCCTTGGTTGCCGTCACCGAGTTTGTGAAGTAGTCGGCATATGCATCGCGTTTGTGGCGAAAATCAAACCACGCCTGCGAATACTGATGAGTAAACAGGGGATCGTTGCCGGAGATATACTCGAATTCCTGAAACTTCACCGTGGGACGCTTCCATGCCTTCCACGTTTCGGCGGATACAGAATGCGTGGGCGACCCGAGGGCGAGCAGGTAAATCATCATAAGCTCGCAATAATGGTCCCAACGCGAGCTCAAGAAACCACCGCCCGGGTTCCATCCCATGGAAAACGTCTCGCCGCCATTGAGCATCCACGGCCAATCCACGCGCTCATAGATTGCGGTGGCGAGATCCTGTATCTCAGCATCATTGAAATGTTGGCGAGCCGTCAGCACGCCACAGAATAATAGAGAGCTGTCGATGGAAGAGAGTTCGCAGTTAAAGGCCCGCTCTCCAGTTTCCATATCGATGAAGTGGTAGAAGAAGCCGTGTTCGTTGGGCAGTTGCCGCTTCAGAAATCGCAGCGTCTGCCGCACCCGGTCGCGGATCGCCACGGCCTTGCCGTAACCGCGCGATTCCGCGATGCACAGCCCGGTGAGCCCAAATCCGGTGGCCGCAATACTGGCAACTCGCCGGTGGTCGCCGCCGTTGAGGAGCGCGCGATCCCTCACCTGGCCGGTCGTGCTGCTCGCTTCGTTCCAGAAGAATTCATACGCGGCGCGCTCGATATCGTCCAGAAGTTGTTCGTCAGAACCGCGATAAGGACTTCGCTGCGGCTCGTCAAACGTCTTCTGCTTCGACGACGACCATGCTTCGGAGGCAAGAGGCAAGCCGAGCAGCCCCAAGCCACTTTTCTGCAGCATCTCGCGTCGCGTAAGAGGCGTGCGTGTGAACATGATTGGCCTTAGTGTACCAGCCACATGCTTGCTGATTGTACCGGCGCGCCCCAACCCGATTCGCGCGATACAACGCCCGCGAGGGACGGAAAAACCGGGCCGGAGAGGAATCGAACCCGCGCGCGATCTTCCTTGTGATTGTGAAATGACAAACAGCAAGACACCACCGGAACCGCGCTTCCACAGTGAGATGTGATTGAAATCACAGAGCGATGTGTTTCTCCTACAACTTAGTAGTTTCCTAGTAGTGATTGACCTCTCGCATCTACGTAAAATGGCGCTTCGCAAATTTATGAACCCCAAGTGGAACGGCCAGTTTTCGTGTTTCGATCTCGTCGCCAAGACCGACGAGTGTGCGAGCAGTGTCGTTCGGGTTGGGGAGATCGAGATCGGGAGCGACGATTTCGTCGTGATGGCAGGACCGTGTGCCGTCGAGTCGGAACGGCAATTGTTGCAGACCGCAGAAGCCGTCGCCGAAGCGGGCGCGCGCATTTTGCGCGGAGGCGCTTATAAACCCCGCTCCTCGCCGTATGCGTTCCAGGGCCTGGGTCTCGAAGGTTTGAAGATTCTGCGCAAAGCGCGGGAAGAGACCGGGCTTGCGATCGTCACCGAAGTGATGAGCGAGGAAGACGTCGACCTGATCGCGGAGTATGCCGACCTCATGCAGGTGGGCACACGCAGCATGGAGAACTACGCGCTGCTGGAAAAACTGGGCGGATGCGGGCGGCCCGTGCTGCTGAAGCGAGGGATGACCGCGACGCTCGAAGAGTTGCTGCGATCCGCGCAAGTGATCGCGATGAGTGGCAATCCGCAGATCGTTCTCTGCGAGCGCGGCATCCGGACGTTTGAGACGGCGACACGTAACACGCTGGACATCGCCGCGGTGCCGGTGCTGAAGACAGTTTCGCACCTGCCCGTGATTGTCGATCCGAGTCACGCCGCCGGAGTGCGCTGCCTGGTTCCAGTCTTGTCGCGCGCCGCTGCGGTTGTGGGCGCTGATGGACTGATCGTCGAAGTGCATCCGTCGCCTGACCAGGCCATGAGCGATGGGGCACAGTCGCTTACTCTTCGTGGCTTCCGCGAGATGATGGACGATCTTGAGCCTTATCTGGCGATCCGGGATGCGCGGCGCCCTGGTCCACAACTGGTCGCGGCCGGGGGAATCGAGTAGTGCGGGGGCGGCTGATCGCGGTAGCGTTGCTCTCGCTCGTAATTGTTACTGGATTCATGATCGGAGTCGCGCCCAAATCTATAGTGCTCTCGTCGGGCCCCGATTCTCCCGCACTCCTTTTCACCGTTGCGAAACGGTATGAGCCGCTCGCCTGGATTCGTGGCGCCGACCGATTCAGCTCCGATGCCGGCATATTTGTTCAAGACGCGACCGGCCGGCATCCTCTGATCGCAAACTTTGCGGCTTCCGCCGATCCCACCGTTTCGTTCGAAGGCAAGAGTGTGTTGTTCGCCGGCAAACAGAAGACTCAGGATCGCTGGCAGATCTGGGAAGTTGCGATGACCGGTGCCGCGGCGAGGCGCGTCACGTCGTGCGCACAGGACTGCGTTCGTCCCTTCTACCTGCCGGATAACCGCGTCGTGTATGCGAAGAAGACCGATGGCCGATTTGTCATTGAGACCGCCGACTTGGCGCAGAACAAGACCCTGCAGTTGACTTATGGTCCCGGAAACTTCCTGCCAACCGACGTTCTGCACGACGGCCGCATCTTGTTTGAAGCGACGTACCCGCTCGCAACCAATGGCCCGCCGGAACTCTACACCGTTTATTCGGACGGCAGTGGAGTGGAGTCCTATCGCTGCGATCATGGCCAAGCGCGTCACTCCGGCAAGCAGGTTGCGTCGGGCGACATCGTCTTCGCATCTGGCTCTGGCCCCAGTGGTTCTAGACTAGGCCGGTTCACTTCGGCGCGGGCACAGGAAGTTCCCATCGCCGCGCCCGCCGGAGAGTACGCAGGGGACGGCGCGGAGACTGCGTCGGGCGATTGGCTGCTGCCTTGGCGGCCTGATGCGAAGAGTTATTTCCAGGTGAAAGGTTGGAAACCGGGGGACAGCAGTTTTTTATCTGTCGTGGTAGAACAAAGCGACCACGTAGTCCAGCCGACACTGGTTGTGGAACGCATGGTGCCGAAGCGCCATCCCTCGGCTTTGCATGACTGGCCTTACGCGAACCTTCTTTGTCTGAATGCTTATACCTCAAAATATAAGTTTGCGGTCGGCTCGATCCACTCGGTTCGTCTCTACACCCGCGATAACACGGGGACCACGAAGCTCCTGGGTTCGGCGCCGGTGGAACGCGACGGATCGTTCTTTGTTCAAGTCCCAACTGAGCAGCCGTTGCAGATCGAACTGCTCGACAGTTCCGGCAAAACGCTGAAGCGGCAAGCGGGTTGGTTCTGGATGCGCCGCGGCGAACAACGAGCGTGCGTCGGATGTCACGCGGGCCCTGAAACTGCGCCCGAGAACGCCGTGCCGATGATTCTGCTGAAGTCTACGACCCCGTCCGACATGACGGGCGCGAGCGTCCATGCTTCTTCAGGAGGACACTAAATTGATGAGTCGAGTTTTCGCACTCCTCCTGATTTCTTCCGCTCTGCTGGCGCAAGCGCCGCAGGCGAGCACGCCGGGCGCGATTCGTTTCGACGATGTGACGGCAAAGTCAGGCGTTCAATTCACGCACAGCTTTGGCGCGCAGCGACTAGGTTCGCTGCTCGAGAGCACTGGCGCGGGATGTGTGTGGTTCGACTACAACAACGATGGCCACCCGGATCTCTACGTGGTTAGCGGAAAGCCGCTTGAAGAGGGAATGCATCCTTACCCGCTGAAGCAGCCTCCCGCGGTTGCTCCGCACAATCATCTCTACAGAAACAACGGCGACGGTACATTCACCGATGTCACCGACCAAGCGGGCGTTGCCGCTAACATCTACGGAATGGCGGCGATTGCCGCCGACTTCGACAACGACGGTTTTGTCGATCTCTTCGTCTCCGGCTACGGGCGCGCAATTCTCTATCGTAACCGCGGCGACGGAACGTTCGAAGATGTAACCGCGAAGGCCGGCATCAAGGTGGACGGCTGGTCGATCGGTTCAGCGTGGCTTGACTACGATCGTGACGGCTGCGTTGACCTGTTTGTTGGCCGCTATGTGAAGTTCGATCCCAAGTATCGTAACTACTACGCTGCCGATAACTATCCTGGCCCACTCGACTATGCGGGGGATACAAACCGTCTCTTTCACAATAACTGCAATGGTACTTTTACCGACGTGACTGATAAGTCTGGCATTGGCGCTTACAAAGGCCGGACCATGGGTGTCACGGCTGCGGATTTCGACGGCGACGGTTATCCCGACATCTACGTTGCCAACGACAAGACGGAAAACTTCCTCTTCCATAACAAGCACGACGGCACGTTTGACGAGATCGCCGCCGATCTCGGTGTTGCTTACGGCCAAAACGGAGAGAACACTTCCGCGATGGGCCCGATGTTTGCCGACATCGACGGCGACGGGCGCGTCGATCTCCTGGTGACCGACTCGAAGTACAACCGCCTGATGCGCAATACTTCGACGCGCAACATCTCGACTGCAAACAGCGGGCAGAACTTCTTCGAAGACATCGGGCCGAGTTCAGGAATTTCGCAGGCCACGGCGCAATACACCAGTTGGGGCGCGGGCATTTACGACTTCGACAATGACGGCTGGCTGGACATTCTGATCTTCCACGGCGGTTTGATCCACCTAGTTCCGCAGGAGCAGTCGTTGTTTCGCGGCCTCGGGAACGGCAAGTTTGCCGATGTTTCGCGTGACGCGGGTCCAGCGCTCGACGTCAAGACGGTGTCGCGCGGCGCTTGCTTTGCCGACTACGACAATGACGGAAAGATCGATGCGTTCGTCGTGAACCTGGGGGCGCCCGCCACATTGCTGCACAACGTTACCCAGAACAGCAATCATTGGCTGACCGTGAAGTTGAAAGGAAAGAAGAGCAATCGCGACGGAATCGGCGCGCACCTGGAGTTACTCTCCGGCGGCAGGAAGCAAATCGCCGAGCGCATCGCGGGATCGGGCTATCTTTCGCAGGACGACGGCCGCGTTCACTTTGGCATTGGCAGTGCGGCGAAGGCGGACAAGCTTACGATCCGCTGGCCGAGCGGGCGGGAGCAGGTCCTGGAAAATCTGGCAGTGGATCGCGTGCTCTCGGTGGAGGAACCGTAGATGCAACGGGCGACGACATGGCGCGGCAAAACGCAACTGATCGCGAGTATCGCTCCCGTGTTGGCGGTAACTCTCGCCTTGATGTTGCTCGTGCCCGGCGCTAAACCCGCAGCAGCGCGGTCTAAAGCTGAAATCAGCGAGCGGTACCTATCCCCATTGGAAATGCTGCTTTCGCCGGACGGGCGCCTGCTCTATGTCTTGTGCCAGGCCAGCGACGAGTTGCGCGTTGTGGATATCGAATCAGGCAAGGTTGTGACCGTCGTGCCCCTCGGCCGTGCGCCGCGCGGAATCACTCTTTCGCCCGACGCTGCGCAAATCTACGTCACCAATTCCACGGACGATACGGTGTCGGTGATCGATGCCGCCACGCTGAAAGTGACGCGCACGCTGCCCACCGGATTCGAACCCGCCGGTGTCGTATCCGACCGGACGGGCGCGACTCTCTACGTTGCCAACCGGCTCAGTGGCGACATTTCAGTGATTGACGTGAAGACGGGGCAGGAAACCAAACGCCTGCTGGGCGGCCGCGGGGCAAGCTATCTGGTGCTCTCGCCGGACGGCAAGTTCATTTATGGCACCCACATTTATCCGAACCCGGGGGGCTTTCGAACACCACCGAAGTCGGAGATTACCGTCATCGACACTGGGCGGCAAGCCGTGGTCGAACGCATGCCGCTGCATAATGTGGCTGGCGTGTTTCACGTGGCGCTGTCGGCCGACGGTAAGTTGGGAGTCGCCACGCAGCTTCGTCCCAAGAATCTGATTCCGCTGGCGCATGTCGAGCACGGCTGGGTTTTCGGCAGTTCGCTCACGTTGTTCGGCGAAGATGTGGGCGGAACGGTTCAGGTGCCAATCGACGAACTGGACCGCTATTACTCTCTGCCTTGGGGCGTAATCATCAACCCGGACAAATCGAAGATATTTGTAACAACCGCCGCATCGGAAAGCGTCACGGTCATCGATGTTCCGAGGCTGCTCAACTTCGTACACTCCCGGCGAGAGCCCTTCGTCAACGATCTGTCGGCATCGGCGAACTATGTAGTAGCGAGAATTCCCGTGGGCCACAATCCACGCGGCGTTTTGCTGTCGAAAAATGGCACGCGGCTCTACGTGGCAAACCGGCTTGACGACAATATTTCGGTCATCGACACAGCCGCGAACCGGGTGGTGTCAAACATCGACCTTGGTGGTCCGAAGACGATCAATTCTTTCCGCCGCGGCGAACGCATTTTTTTCACTGCCGATTACGCCTTCCAAGGCCAGTTTGGCTGCTCCAATTGCCATCTGGATGCCACCATCGACGGTCTGCAATGGGATCTTGAACCAGACGGTTTTGGCAAAGATATCGTCGACAATCGCTCGCTCGAGGATCTTGCCGGCACCGAGCCTTTTAAGTGGAATGGCGGCAATCCTGACATGCCGACCGAGTGCGGGCCGCGCACGGAAAAGTATTTTTTCCGCTCGCAGAGTTTCGGCGATCACGAACTCACCGACCTGGTGACTTTTGTTTACTCGCTGCCGTATCGCCCGAATCGTTATCGACTGGCGAATGGCGAACTCACTTCGGCGCAGGAGCGCGGCAAGGCAATCTTTGAGCGGACGAAATCTAAGAATGGCAACCCGATCCCAGAAAAGAACCAGTGCGCATACTGCCACAGTGGCCCCAAGTTCACGAACCAGCAGCAACTCGACGTCGGCAGCGGCAAAGCGACGGACCGCTCGCCAATAGTTGATGTCGCTCACCTCCGCAACGTCGTGTATTCCGCGCCCTATCTGCACGATGGTTCGGCACAATCGCTCGAAGAAATCTGGACTGTGTTCAATCCGAAAGACACGCACGGCGTGAGCAACGATCTCACGAAAGACGAACTGAACGATCTTATTGAGTATTTGAAAACATTATGAATACGAATCCGAGAATCTTGTTTGTAAAGCTCGGTTCCCTTCTGCTGGTACTGGTGCTGGCAATGCAAGCATCCGCCATCGAGCACCCGGGCATCATCCCGAGGGATGCCAATTGTTCCTCCTGTCACGCGAATAAAACCAGAGGTAAGTCGGTGCATTCCGCCATGCTGCTTTCGTGCACTGTCTGCCATTTGGCGCAGACCGAAGGCGACATGACCACGCTGACTCTGGCATGGCCGAAGGAAAAGATCTGTTCCGCCTGCCATGAGGGACTTGTGGCATTGCAACAGCACTCGCCAGTTGTGAAAGGACAATGTGTGGACTGTCACGATACGCACAGCAGTGGTCGTCGCTCCCTGCTGCGAGAGCAGGTCGATGTTCGCCGCCCGTAGCTCCAGGCGCACGCCGAGAATCTTGTCCGCAGCGCTGGCTGCGGTTATCGCGGTCTCCCTCGCGACCGCCCAAGACATGCCGCGCTTCCGCTGGGAGAACTTCACCACCGCTAACGGTCTGCCCGACAACCACGTCTTCTGCGTTCTCGTGGATGGGATTCGCATCTGGGCGGGCACGGAGAATGGGCTCGGCCGGTACGAAAACGGTGCATGGAAAATCCTTCGTCCCGCCGATGGTCTGGCCCACCAAGCAGTGCTCTCGCTCGCACTCGACAAGCGCACCGGCGATCTGTGGGTGGGCACGATGGGCGGCCTGAGCCGCGTCTCTGCCGGCCGCATCGACAACTTCACTCAACTGAACTCCGGCTTGAGCAACGACATCGTATACGGCGTCGGCGTGCAGGGAGATTTTCTGTGGACCGCAACCGCCGCCGGGGCCAGTCGCCTGAACACCAGGACCGGGCAATGGGCGCTGTTTAACGAGCGCAACACTCCTATGTATGAGATCTGGACTTATGCGGTCAGTCCCGCGGAAGACAAGGTCTACTACGCTGTGTGGGGCGGCGGAGTGCTCGAATATGACGTCAAGACGGAGCGCTGGAAAAACTACGACGATCCTGACGGCGAAACCGAGTTGGTATTGATGAAGGACCAGGGACTGATTCACGAAATCACGACATCGGTCAGCTATGTTGACAAGATTCTCTGGGTCGCAACCTACTTCGGTGCCAGCCGCTACGACGGGAGATACTGGCATAACTTCCTGCAGAAAGACAGTGGCCTGCCCAGTAACTTCCTGAACCAGATCAAGGCGGTGGACGGCAATCACGCCTGGTTCTCCACCGACAAAGGGCTGGCCTATTACGATGGTACGAACTGGGCCGTCTATCGGCCTGCGCTCGACAACCACCAGCCGGAGATGCTGGTGCGCGATGCGGCTGGCATCGTTAAGACGATAGCGGTGCAAAGCGCGCCCGCGCATAACTATATTCTCGGCGTCGACTTCCAGGGAGATGACCTTTGGGTAGCGACGGCCAAAGGGTTGAGCCATGGCATTCGGCAACAGGGTTCGACAGAAAGCGCACAAGTTGTGCGAGAACAAGAGTCGACACAAAGTAAGTCAATACCAAAGAAGTGAATTCTCAAGGAGTCCTTCTAATGAACGTTCAAGAGCTACTCGCGGAAGTAACCACGGCGCCCGTCGTCAAGCGCGCCATCACCAACCACTCAGTGCTGAATGAAGCCTACGCCTACGGCAGCGCGTTCTCGCGCGGCATGCGCATCGACTTGAACGGGCTGACCATTCTGCTGATTTCGGGCACGGCCAGCATCGACGACGAGGGCCGGACGGTGCACGAGGGCGACCTGCGCGCCCAGACGCGCCGTACGTTTGACAACATCACAGCCTTGCTTGCGTCCGAAGGCGCAACTTGGCACGACATCGTGCGCACCACTTGCTATCTCCGCGATATCGAGCGCGACTACAAAGAGTTCAACGAAGAGCGGACGGCGTTCTACCAGGAGCAGAAACTCGATCCTCTGCCGGCTTCGACCGGCATCCAGGTGATTCTCTGCCGCCCCGATCTGCTCGTGGAGATCGAAGCGATTGCAATGTTCCGCAGCGAAACGCCCAAAGAGTAGGGAAAAAGAGTTGAGGGGCAAGAGTAAGGAGTAGCGCTTATGCGTCGCGTGCTCGTGTTGTTGGTTGCCGTCGCTGTGCTCGTGTCCTCGGCGTGGACCCAGACGTCCTTGCCGTGTTCCTGTGGGAGCAATCCTCCGGGCCGGCCTGCTCCCCGTTCGTTGAAGCCCTACACCGGCGCTCCCGAGGACTTACGTCCGTTCTCCAAGTTCACAACTCCGTACCACGAGTTCTATCAAGACTTGATCGAGTACAACGGCGCCGCTCGCGATATTCCCGATCCCGACCCCAAGGACCTGAACGAGATTCGTATTGGCTTCCTGGCGCCGCTCTACGACCACCCTGACCAAGTGCTCGGCAATCGCATGCTGAATGGCGCAAAAATGGCGATTGACGAGGCCAATGCTGCCGGCGGATACGGTGGCAAACCTTTTCGCCTCGTTACGCACAACGACTATGACAACTGGCAGAACAGCAGTGCTGGCGCTGGCGGCGTTTCAAGAGATTCCGCCATCTGGGGCTCAGCCTCCAACGACGCTGTCAGGATGATCTATGACGACAAGGTTTGGGCAATGTTCGGATCCATTAGCGCAGAATCCACGCACATCGCCCTTCGCCTGACGTTGAAAGCCGAAACTCCGCTGATCAACAGCGCTTCCACCGATCCCACCATTCCCGAGACCATCATCCCCTGGTACTTCACCGATCTGCAGGATGACCGCGAGCAGGGCTACACACTGGCGCGCCACATTTACACAGAACTCGGCCTGAAGCGGATCGCGATCCTGCGCGTGAACGATCGCTACGGCCGCTTCGGAGTCATCAAGTTTCGCGATGCCTCACGACGACTGGGACACCCGGTGGTGATCGAGCAGAAATTTCGGCCCGGCGATACCGATTTCCGCCACCAACTTCAGGTGATCGAGGATTCGCGGGTGGACGGGATCGTGCTCTGGACTAACGTCGGCCCCGCCGCGATGATCCTGCAGCAGATGCAGGAACTCGGAATGAAGCACCGCGTGTTCGGCAGCCACCGCACGATTAGCGGTACGATCGGCGGCACTGGCGGCGATGAACTCGTCAAGCTGGCCGGACCCGCGGCGGAAGGTTTCGAGGCTGTCTTTCCATACGATCCCACCCGTACAGATCCGCGCTGGCTCGACTTCAACGCCCGCTACGACGCGCGCTTCCATGAGAAGCCGGACCACTTCGCCTCCCTGGCCTACGACGCGATGCAGATTTTGCTGGACGCGATCTGCCGCGCGGGATTGAACAAGGGCAGGATTCGCGACGCGCTGACCGGCGTCGAGAATCATAGGGGTGTGACCGGCGACATGGTCTTCGATCCCAACAATAAGAACATCGCTCCCATGTTCCTGGCGCGAGTGCACAACGGAAGCATCGCATACCGTCGCATCACGATGGAGAAGCCGTATGCTCGCGTAGGGGAGAACGGAGTTCAGTACGCGGGACCGGCGCTGGCCGAGGAAAAAACTGGCGCCCTGCGGATCGGCGTCTTCGGCCCGCGAGCCGATGAAATAGTCCACTCCGCTGAAGTGATTCGTTTACTCGGTGCGATCAACGGCAAAGGCCAGGGCATATCAGGCCAACCCATATCTCTGATTGGGATTCCCTCGCAGCTTTCCTGGGGAAAGGCTTCCGCCGAACTCGTAAATGCGGTCTATCGGGATCATGCTCTCGCGCTGATCGCCCTCGACCGACCGTCCAGTCATCTCGCTGAACAAATCGCCGTGAAGTCTTTCATTCCCGTGGTCGCCATCTCTTCCGACCGCGCGCTGACCACGACCAACATTCCCTGGATCTTCCGCCTGCCGGAAGGTACACCGATCGAGCAAGCGCTGCGCAGCCTCGCGGAGGCCATCAACCGTGTCGGGCCTAACCGCGAGAAGATTCGTAACCTGCTGGCGTCTGGTAAACGCGTGGCCGGGGCGAACTTTGAATCCACCGGCGAACTGCGGCAATCGCCCGCCGTTGGGCTCGACTGAATTGCCGGGCGCCTGAGAGCTGTCACGCAGCACCGGAGCGGACAGCGCCCGGGCCGAACGCTACAACGTCGGCGATAGTGCGCAGGCTCTGCAAGCATCGCGGAGAATTGTTTTTCCCTAAGCCTGGAGAACTGGACGCGTTACTATCTCTACACGCAATCCTGGAGACTCCACCACGATGAAATTAGGACATTCTTTCGTACGACCGTCGTCCCTTTGCCTGTTGCTTGTCTTGGCCATTTCACCGCTTTTGGCAGCCGAACCCTTTGCCGTCAAAGTGGAACGCAACGTCGAGGCCAAGATGCGTGACAGCGTCACGCTTCGAGCGGATATTTATCGCCCGGACACGGAAGGAAAATTCCCCGTCCTCCTGCAGCGCACTTCCTACAACAAATTGAGCGAGGGACTGGACATCGATTTGTTCTACAAGGCCGCCTCCAACGGCTACGTCGTGGTTGTTCAGGACGTTCGCGGCCGCTACGCCTCCGAAGGGAACTGGTATCCCTTCGTTCACGAAGCCGAAGACGGTTACGACACAGTAGAATGGGTCGCCTCTCTTCCTTACTCCAACGGCAAGGTCGGAATGTTCGGTGGCTCTTACGTTGGCGCGACTCAAATGCTTGCCGCTTCCTTGCATCCTCCACATCTCGCGGGTATCTGTCCGGGTTTCACTGCCAGCAACTATCACGACGGTTGGGTCTATCAGGGCGGTGCCTTCGAACAATGGTTCAGCGAATCATGGAGTTCAGGCCTGGCACTGGACACGCTCAATCGGGCCGTTTCGAACGTCACGAATGCCCGCACGAGAGAGGACGTACTTCCTCTTACAGGATACCCACTCTTCAACCTCTCGACTCCCGGTACTGCCAACGCCTCTACCTCCGCTCTCGCTCCTTATTTTCTCGATTGGCTCGCCCATCCCGCTTACGGAGAGTATTGGAAGCGGCTCAATCTCGAAGATCGTTACTCCGATTTTCGCGTCCCGGCGTTGCACACCGCTGCCTGGCATGACATCTTTCTCGGCGGCACACTGCGTAACTACGCGGGCATCAAAGAGCACGCCGCCACCGACGAAGGCCGCCAGGGCCAGCATCTTCTGGTTGTCATCGGCGGCCATGCCGGCGAAGGCCGCAAGATCGGCGACATCGACTTCGGCCCTGAAGCGGCAAAATACGACGAAAACGACACCACTCTCCGCTGGTACGACTTCCTTTTCAAAGGTGTAAAAAACGAATTTGCCGGCAAGCACGTCCAAATCTTTGTAATGGGCCTCAATCAATGGCGGGATGAAGATGACTGGCCGCTCGCGCGCGCCAAGACCACAAAGTTCTTTCTGCACTCCAAAGGCGCAGCGAACTCAACCGACGGCGACGGCTCCCTCGCTACCTTCGCTGTCGCTTCCGAACACGCGGACAAGTTCACTTATGATCCCGGCAAGCCCGTTCCCACCCTTGGCGGGCCACTCTGCTGCAATGCAGACCACCTCGCTCCCGGCCCGAGGGACCAGCGGACTTTGGAGGAGCGCAACGACGTTCTGGTTTACTCCACCCCGCCTCTGGATCACGATCTTGAGGTCACTGGTCCCGTGCGATTGGAGTTGTTCGTTTCTTCTTCCGCCGTTGATACCGACTTCACTGCAAAACTTGTCGATGTTTATCCCGACGGTTCCGCGTTCAACCTGACCGAAGGGATTTTGCGCGCAAAGTATCGCAACTCCCAGGAAACCGCCGAACCCCTCACGCCGGGCAAAGTCTACTCGCTCACGATCGATCTTTGGGCGACCAGCAACGTCTTTCGCGCCGGGCACCGCCTTCGCCTTGAAATTTCGAGCAGCAATTTCCCCCGTTTCGACCGCAATCTGAACACCGGAGAACCGGCAGCTACTTCTGCCAGGTGGGCCACGGCCACCAACACCATTCTGCACGATGCGGCGCATCCCTCCGCCCTCGTTCTCCCGGTCGTGCCATAGTTTGCCTGCATCGGGGAGGGCTAGGCTTGGCGACCATCGCAACTTGTACGTCTCGCCAATAGACGGAATAGACCGAGCCTCTCTCCGTCTTTGGCGCGTGAATGCGTGAAGCGTTTGCCGATGCGCTTCTGATGCCCTAGGATCTACCCGGTTCCCCCTGCCAGAAAAGCTATTGCTGTGCACGCCACAGGTGCGTGTACGCCGAGAAAGCAGTCGGACGCAACACATCAAATACAATCTTCAGCGGCTCTTTTTCGGTAAACTGCATGTTGATCGTGACCTGCTCTCCGGGCGCGAGCGTCGGCACTTCGGCCCCGCGACGCTCCAGGGGAATCTCGCCGTGACCATAGAGCACCCCCCTTATTGTGTAGCCTTTCATGCGGTGCGAGGGAACTGTCTTCCGGGCTCTCAGCGTGATGGCAAAAGCACTGGGCTGACCGGCGACCTGCAACCACTCAACCGGGCTGGATTCCCGGCGCAGCACATCGTAGGAAGGCTTGCGGTCTCCGTAGAGATCCACCACCCCGTGGACGCGTTGCCTGGTGGCCGCCACACCCTTGTCGCCGACATGGGTGCGGTAGTCGTTGTAGCAGAAAAAAATGAGGCCCACGACGAAATCCAATTCCCGGCAGACGCGCGTGTGCTCGAGCAGCACTTCAATCCGCCGGTCATCACCTTCCGGCCGCTCGGGAATGCAGGCACAATATCCGTACTCGGAGATGACGATCGGCTTCTCCGGAAAAGCCTGATGGATTTCCTGCAAATTGCGCCGCAGATCCTCGGGCGTACCTTCAGACCAGCTCCCGTAATATTCGTTACATTCGATAAAATCCATCAGGCCGCTAACGTCTTTACCAGGGGTTTTCTGCAGTGAATTCGAGGCATAGGAGCAAAGACGGCGAGGATCAAGCCTTTTCGCCTCGGCGTAAAGTCGCTGTGCGAACTCATAAGCGGGCGGGTTCTGCCCGTCAATCTCGTTGCACAGCCCCCAGGAAATGATGCAGGGATGGTTGCGGTCGCGCCCGATCATCTCCTGTAATTGCTCCAAGCCGTTCTCCATAATTTCCGGCTGAGGGTGGGAACCCATACCCTCGAAGGTGCCAGAACCCCAGGCCGGAATTTCACTCTGGAGCAGGATGCCGTGGCGGTCACAGTAATCGAGGACGCGACGATCCTGCTGCCAATGCACCCGGGTCAAGACGCAATTCAGGTTTTTCAGGTCATCGTGATCGTGAGTGATCCATCCAGTCGGCTCCGCCATACCGAATTCGGGGTTGCTGCCCGCCATACGCTCAACACCCATGAGCCGCACCTTCTCGCCATTCAAGTAAATGCCGCCGTTCTTTACCTCGATGGAACGGATGCCGAAGGTTGTATTCTGCTCGTGGACAACTTGGCCGCGCTGAGTGAGCGTGACTTTCAGCGCATAGATGTGCGGATGGTCGAAATGCCAGAGCCTGGGCCCGGAAATTACGCCCCCGGTCAAGGTGACGTCGCGCCTCTCGCCGGGCTGCAAGGTTACGGAGGCAACACTGTGTTCCTCCAGAACGCTTTGCCCAGTCTCATTCTCCACCACTCGATAGCCGAGTTGTCCTTGCCAGCTCTTCGCCGTGGTGTTGTGGACAGTAGCAGCAACCTCAATGCTGGCATTCTCCGAGGTATCCGCAGCTCCAGGGGTGAGATGAGGTGTGGCATCCACGGCCAGTCGCTCGATGAACACGGGAGACGTGATGAGCAGCCGCACCGGACGATAAATTCCTCCGTCATGCGCCCAGTCACTGGACCGGCCCCGCGGTAGCATCGATCCATCGAAGGAACTGTCCACCTGTACGGCTATTACATTTGCGGCACCGAAATGAAGCAGAGAGGTCATATCCAAGATGAATGACGTGTATCCCTTGCGCAGGTGACGTCCCGCGAGTTGGCCATTGACCCAAACAGTGGCCGAGTGAAATACAGCCTCAAACTCGATCCTTACTGTGCTCGACTCCCATTCCTTCAGAGCCTCAAACGTGCGCCGGTACCAGGCCAGGCCTCGATACTCTTCTGCCCCCGGCATCACCTGCCAAGTGTGGGGAACGGCTACAGTCGTCCAGTGGGAGACGGACAATTGGGATTGTTGCCAGTTGTGGGCTTCACCGCTGGCATCGGGGTCTAGACGGAAAAACCACTCTCCCGCGAGGCTAAGCTCCTGAGGGAAACGATCTTCCCGGGGAGACGATTGGGATACGACCGGCGGGATTGCGAGCGCAGGCAAGGCGCCCGCGAGTGCGATCTTTGAGGCGAAGGAAAGAAGATCTCTTCGAGACTGCACTGGACCTCCCAGTGTGAAAGGGCGGCGAGCGAGGACGCAAGTCGGCCCGCCACAGGCAACGACGTCGCTACGTCGAAATGAGTGGCGTAACGCAGCTCGTTTGCATCGCAGCCGCCGGAGTTTGCGATTCACTAACCCGCATTATGCGTGAATGTGAAGAGATCTGAAGACAAAAGAAGCCTCCTCTGTTACAAACATGTTGTCGAAACAATGTTTGCGGCAACAAAAGA
>Ga0209890_10000163_pt1 | contig 31330 bp, 31 predicted proteins | sample OrgsoiDNA2013049_FD_185799 | JGI IMG/M metagenome (GOLD analysis project Ga0209890, IMG submission 185799) | Permafrost soil microbial communities from the Arctic, to analyse light accelerated degradation of dissolved organic matter (DOM) -... | ecosystem: Environmental > Terrestrial > Soil >... | reverse complement strand
CGGTCCCGTCCCTGCGCAGCTCCCCAGCCTGACCCTCGTTCCCGGTACCGCCCCCAGCCCGGTCCCCGCCCTGCCCGTCGTTCCCGGTGCCGCCCTGACCCCGATCCCCAGCCTGATCCTGACTCCGGCTGCGGCCCCCGGTGACCATCACGTACTGGCACGCATCGTTGGCCCGCAGTTCGCGGCGACCTACCTGCCGGTCGATGCCCCCGTGCCCGACGCTTCGCAGTTCCAGACATTCCGGGTGCGCTTCCAGATGAACAACCCCGCAGCCGTCCCGCTCACGGCGATCCCTCAGCTGGAGTACCGCCCCGTAGGGGGCAGCAGCTACGCCGTCGTACCCGAGCAACCCCAGGTGGGGATCCCTTTGAGCCTCACCCGCGAATGGGTCCCGAACCTCGGCGGAGGCACGAAGCAAGGTCCGATCGGCGCCGACATCGCCGTGGCCGACCTGCTTCTGGGCACACAAGCCGGCCTGGCGGTGATCGGTCATCACTCGATGGGCGCCAACCCCGACCAGCCGATCACCCTAGCGGCCGGCTCCTTCACCGAGGAGGAGTTCACCGTGCAGCTGACCATAGACGCGCACTACCTCACCGGCTATGAGCTGAGGATCACCGACAAGGCCACTGGGCTGGCCAGCACGGATGTCGCCACGATTAGCCTCGGCTCGGCACCTGCATTGCGGCTCTCCCCTGGCCAGCGCCAGGGTGCCTCCGAGGCCGGCCCCAAGGCGACGAACGCGACAGGCGCCGCCTACCCGTTGCTCTCTGCACCGTTGATCGTCGCGGACACCGCATCAAGGGCCGCAGTCTCGGCAGTTCCGGCGGTCTACCGCCCGAACGCGTTGAACTTTCCCCTGGCTGCCAGCGCCCTCAGCGCCGCTGCCGTTGCGTCCTCCGACATCCACGGTCCCTATCCCATGACCACCGGCGCGTGCGCGGTCTGTCATCGCCTGCACGCGGCACCGGGGCCCAGCCTCCTGATCAAGGGGGGCTCGCAGAGCACCGTGTGCTTCCAGTGCCACGACGGCACGGGAGCCAACACGAACGTCCAGGCCAAGTACACCGATCCGCTCGTCCCGGCTAACAACCCCGCGGCGGGTGCGTACTACTCGCACGATGCCCTCGCTCCGGCCACGAACACCATATCGTCGCTGAACGAGTTCGGCGGCGTGATGAACCGAACGAGTCAGTGCTCCAACTGCCACAACCCCCACGAGGCCAGCACCAGCGACAGCACAGAAATGAAGGACCCGACCACTGGTGCGGCGATCGGGTGGACCGCACCCGGGCAGCTGGCCGGCGACTCGGGAGTGTCGGTGGTCAACGGCGCAGCCGGCTCGACCCCCACGTACACGTTCCTGGACGGCGTCACCAGCCCGGTCACTCTGGAGTACCAGCTGTGCTTCAAGTGCCACTCCGGGTTCACCAAGCTTCTGCCCCCAAACCCCGCTGCGCCCTCAACGGACGCCCTGGACAAAGGTGAGGAGTTCAACCCGGCTAACGCCTCATTCCACCCGATCGAAGCGGCGGGGACCAACCAGAGCACGAAGATGAACGACAGCCTGGCCGGTTCGGGGACGACAGGGTCATCCCCGTACAAGCTGTGGAACTTCACCACGACAAGCACGATCCGTTGCCTGAACTGCCACGCCAGCGGCACCACCCCGGACGCGACCGACCCAACCACGGCGCCAGCTGCCGGCGGCGACCTCTCGGACCACACGTCGAGCAACCGCGGAATCTTGCTGAGGCCCTACCAGGACCGGATGCTCAAGCCGGCCGGCGAGCCCTACTCGGCAGGGAACTTCGCGCTGTGCTACGTGTGCCACGCCGAGGCGCCATTTGACAATGCCACCTCTCCGAACAACACCATTGCCACGAACTTCCCCCTCCATGGAGAACACCTCAGCGGAGCGGCAATGATGAACGCGGGGGACGCGACGAAGGGCACGAACATCGACACCGCCGGGGCCGGGCAGGGCCTGGCCATCTGTGCCGAATGTCACTTCCGCAGCCACTCCACGACATTCAAGGTCGGATCGCAGGCAGTCAACGGTTCCCATCTGGTGAACTTCGCTCCGGACGTGACGCCATTTCCGGCGACAGGCGGAACGATCTCGTGGACGCCGAACGCGACCGGTGGCGGTTCATGCACCCTCACGTGCCACGGGAAAGAACACAACAACGTCTCATACAACTGAGCCGAGTTCGATGGCAGGGCATACAGCGGTCTGTACCTTGGGCCGCTCGTGGTGCCGGCGCGGCCGTGGGCCCTCTTGGACCGTCTCTACCCGATATGTGCCGCCCGACGGATAGTGCTCCAAATCGCTCAAACAGATACTAGATGCAAGAGCCAAAGCGCCACGGTCACGTCCGGGTGCGTAAATCAGGACAGGAAGCAGAATGAGTCGTCAACCGGTAACTGTGGGAGGTCGCTCAGACGCGACTGAAATCAGGAATGAGCTGCTTAATCGGCTTGGTCTGGCAGCAAGCGCGAACGACCAGGACGTCGAGAGCGCACACGACGAGCTGGTGGAGTTCCTCGACCGGGCGCCGCACGAGGTCAAGTCCTGGGCCGCGGCCCGGACCACGGATGTGGACGAGGCGTTCGCACTTTTGTCCGGCCCCGAGCAGGACCTGCTTGCCGAGACCCAGATCACCGCCATGGCTCAGCCGGGCCCGGTCGAGACGTCCCAGCCTCCGACAGCCCCGCCGGCGGCACCCCTTGCACCCGTTACACCCGGCAGGCGCAAGCCAGGCCGGACCCAGATGGTGTGGGCAATCGTCCCAATACTGGTCGTCGCCGTCGTGCTGGCCGTCTTCTACATGGGCAGAGGTTCCTCGGTCCCCGGCATCTCAGGTACGCCCACGGCTGCGGCGACCACGGCAACGGGCCAGCCCACCGCAGTCCCGGTGGACCCGGCCAAGGTTGCCGCTTTGACGAAGAAGATCACAGCGAACCCGAAGGACACAGTCTCGCTCCAGTCGCTCGGTGACATCTACTTCGCCGCCCAGGACTACAAGAACGCCATCGTCTGGGAGCAGAAGGTCCTCGCGGTCGACCCGAAGAACCAGGTGGCGCTGCTCGCACTTGGTGCGGGGCAGTTCAACAATGGCAACTCGGCCCAGGCCAAGAAACAGTGGCTCGTCGCCGCAGCGCTCTACCCCAAGACGGCGGAAGTGCACTACGACCTTGGTTTCCTCTACATGAGCCAGACCCCGCCCGACACGGCGAACATGGACGCCGAGTGGAAGAAGGTCATCGCGATCGACCCCAACTCGACGCTTGCCCAGACGGTCTCCTCTCACATGAGCACCGCGACGGCTACACCCAGCGCCAAGTAACACCATGACCATCCTCAGCATCGCTGTCGCGTTCCTCGCAGGAATCGTGTCGTTCGCGTCGCCGTGCTGTCTGCCGCTCGTGCCGGCCTACGTGAGCTACATGGTCGGCACGACGCCGGCTGGCTCCCCCACGGCCAGGCGAGTCGCGTTCCACCAGGCACTGGCCTTCGTTCTCGGCTTCACCGTGGTGTTCGTCGCCCTGTGGGCCTCGATCGGCCTGGTCGGGTACCTCCTGCGTGACTACGTCGGGATCCTGCGGGAGGTAGGCGGTGCGGTACTGATCGTCATGGGCCTGCACGTCGCCGGGCTCATCCGCATCTCGGCGCTCTACCGAACGGTGAAGGTCCCAACCGGTCGGCTGGTCGGGGTGTCGGCGGCGGGGGGCGGGACCGTCACGGTTCTTGCCCCCAGCTACGGTCGCTCGACTCTTCTGGGAGTGGCCTTCGCCGCCGGCTGGACCCCGTGCGTCGGTCCCATCCTCGGCGGCATCATCGGCCTGGCCTCGCTGGGCTCAAGCCTGACGCAGGGCACGGTCCTGCTCATCGCCTACGCACTGGGCCTGGGAGTCCCGTTCGTCCTGGTCGCTGTCGGTGCCAGCGCGGTGAACCAGCGGCTCCTGTGGTTCCGCAAGCACGAGGCTGCGGTCTCCCTGGTGACCGGAGCGATGCTCATCCTGGTCGGCTTCCTGATGATCACGAACCTGTTCATCAAGCTGTCCGGTGCCCTACCCCAATTCGGTATCTGAGAAAGAGTTCACATGAGCCAAATCGTCCGCACGCGCCCCGCGGGCTCCCCGACCGGCGGGTCGCTCGACGGCCTCGACAGCGGCGTCTCCGTCTCCGGTACGGCCCTGCTGAACCGGCTGTGGCGATTTTTCATCTCGATGCGCACCGGGCTTGTCCTGATCCTGGCGCTGGGGCTGATGTCACTGGTCGGCACCCTCCTGGAGCAGACACCAGCAGGGATGAGCACCGATCCGGCGACCTACGCGAGCTGGCTGGCCTCCGTGCATCCCAAGTACGGTGGTTGGACACCGGTGCTCAGCGCCCTGGGCCTGTTCGCCGTCTTCACGTCGATCTGGTTCAAGGCGATCACCGTGCTGTTGACCACGAGCGTCCTGGCCTGCTCGGTCAACCGGGCGCCACGCTTGTGGAAGCTGGCCTTCCACCCTCGCACCCGGATGGGCGAGACGTTCTTCACGCATGCGCCTCTGAGGGCCGCGGTCCTGGTACCGACCGAACCCGACGCCGCCAGCGACAACGTGCGCGCGGTCCTGCGGTCCCACCGCTTCCGGACGGTCACCGACCCCGGCGAAGAGGGGATGAACCTCTACGCGGACCGGTTCCGCTGGGGTCCCTTCGGTACCGTCATCGCGCACCTGAGCTTCGTGGTCATTCTCCTGGGCTTCTTTCTCAGCGCGACCACGGGCTTCAAGAACCCCCAGTTCACCATCGCCGTGGGCTCGACAGCACAGGTCGGTCACGGGACCGGTCTGTCGGTCCAAGCCACGTCCTTCTCTGACACCTACTACCTGGACGGCTCTCCCAAGGACTACTCCAGCGGCCTGGTCCTGTACAAGAACGGCGTCCCGGTCCAAACACAGACGGTGCGGGTCAACCACCCCATGCGCTTTGACGGAGTCTCGTTCTACCAGTCGTACTTCGGGGTGGCCGCGGCGATGCAGGTCAAGGACAGCGCCGGCAAGACCCTCTACAGCGACGCCGTGCCCATGACGTTCACCTCCAACGACGGCAAGCACGCCATCGGCCAGTTCGCCGTACCGGGCAAGACGGGACTGAGCGTCTACGTCATCAATGCGGCCTCAGGCCAGGTCGACCCCAACATCAAGGCGGGGCAGATGGAGCTGGAGATCGACCAGGCAGGGCAGTCAGCGCCCGTCGCGACCGAGGTCGTGAACCAGGGCACGTCCACGACGATCGCCGGTCTGAGCTACACCTTCCAGCGCACCCGTCCGTTCACCGGGCTGATCGTGGCGCACGACCCGGGAGCGAACTTCGTCTGGGTTGGCTCGGCGCTGTTGGTGATCGGCCTCTTCCTCGTCTTCTTCTTCCCACACCGTCGTATCTGGGTGCGGGTACGTAAGGCATCTGGCGGCAGCGAGATCCTCTTCGCCTCCACCATGCGCCGCGACACGGCGTTCGAGCCACAGTTCCACCAGCTCGTCACCGACATCCAGCTCGCCGGTACCCCGTCGAGCACCACTGACATCCCGCTCGCCGGTACCCCGCCGAGCACCACTGACATCCAGCTCGCCGGTACCCCGTCGAGCACCACTCAAAAGTAGGGCAGAACGATGTTGAAGTTGGCGCAGTACAGCTTGCTTGCCAGTGTCATGGTGGTCTGCTTGGCCTTGGTCTGCTACATCCTCGTTCTGGCACTCGGGCGATCCGTCCGCCGAGAGCCGGTCAAGGAGCACGCGCTTGTAGGCGCTGGAGTGGGCAGTTCAGGAGGTGCTGCACGGGGCAGTACCTCTCCGGCGGTCGTCGCGCCGGCGCCCCGCAGTCTGGCGGCCTATGGTACCTACTTCACGTGGCTCGCCCTGGTCTTCCTCACCGCATCCCTGGTCTTCCGGGCGATCTACACCGGGCACGGGCCGTTCGCCAACCAGTACGAGTTCGCTGTCGCCTTCGGCTGGGGCATGATGGCGGCCTACGTCTACTTCGAGCACCAGTACCACGTGCGGACCATCGGCCTTCTGATCCTTCCGATCACCGCGGCACTACTGATCTACGCCATGACGGTCGGCGACACCGCCATACCGCTGGTACCGGCGCTGCAGAACAACCTCCTGCTGAGCATCCACGTGGCTCTGGCCATCATTGCCTACGGCGCCTTCTCCGTGGCTGGCGCGTGTGGCGTGCTCTACCTGATCCAGCCTGAAGGGGGCAAGCAGGGCCTGCCCCACCCGGCGAAGCTCGATGAGATCTCCTACCGCGCGATCATCATCGGCTTCCCCCTCCTGACCATGGTGGTCATCCTGGGGGCTGTCTGGGCGGATGTCGCGTGGGGTACCTACTGGAGCTGGGACCCGAAGGAGACGGCCTCGCTGCTCACCTGGCTTGTCTACGGCGCCTACCTGCACGCACGGGTCGTCCGTGGCTGGCGAGGGCGTCGCGCGGCGTGGCTGCTCATGCTCGGGTTCGCCTGCGTGCTGTTCACCTTCTTCGGCAACCTCTTCTTCGGCGGCCTGCACAGCTACGCGAAGTAACAGCAGCACAAAGACGTGCAGGACAGCACAGAAAAGAGAGAATTCACAATGAGTCCAGTTGCGACAGTAGGCCAGCCGAGGAGTTGGCAGCAGCGCATCCGCGAGAGCCGGCTCGGCTCGCTGCTCGTTCTTGCGGTGACTGCAGCCATCGTCATGGGCGGTGCCTACCTGGTGGACCGCCCGGCGGCGGCCGCACCCGGCGTCAGCGCCGTCGCCCTGAAGGACTCCGGTGGTGCGGCGCCAACGATCGGCCGTCCCGCGCCGGACTTCACGGCCACGACCGTGGACGGCAAACAGGTCTCGCTGAGCTCCTACAAGGGACATCCGGTATGGCTGACCTTCGGAGCGAGCTGGTGCTCGGCGTGCCAGGCGGAGGCGCCGGACATCCAGGGCGCGTACCAGAAGTTCAAGGCCACCGGCGCCATCGTGCTGTCGATCTCCATCTCCGAGGACTCCCAGACGGTACTGGACTACCGCAACCGCGTCGGCCTGACCTACCCGATGATTGCCGACCCGAACTCGAACATCTCCTCGGCGTACCGGGTCTCCTCGATCCCAGCCCACTTCTTCATCGACTCCTCCGGAGTGCTGCGTTCGATCAAAGCCGGCGGCCTGAGCCCTGACCAGATGGACGCGGCCATCACCGAGGTCAGCCGATGACCGAACCCACCGAACCGACCGAACCGACCCAGCCAGCTCCAGAGCCCGCTGCGGCTATGGTCGACGGGGGGACCCCTCAAGCCCCACGGTCACGGCGCATCCGTGCCTCCTTCGCCCCTGCGAGCCGTATGCTCGCCAAGATTCCTCACCCGCGGCTTCGATTCCGGCGCACCCGTGCCTTCTTGGCCCCCGCCGGCCGGGTGATCGCCAAGATCCCCCACCCGCCGCTTCGCAGCAAACGCGGCTTCTTCGTCCTCTTCGTCCTCATGGCAGGGTTCGGGGCCGTTGCCACGATCGGCGGGGTTGCGGTCGTCGGGTACACCGAGACCTCCAGCTTCTGTGGCCGGTGCCACACCATGGCCCCGGAGCTGAAGGCGTACGCCATGTCGCCCCACAAGCAGGTCGCCTGCGCCCAGTGCCACGTCAACCCCGGCGTGCTGGGATTCATCAAGGCGAAGGCGAACGGCACCAAACAGCTCCTGGACATTGCCACCGGCAACTTCCCCACACCCATCCCACCGCCGGACCACGAAGACCTGCCGCCCGTGAGTGAGACGTGCCTTTCCTGTCACTCCCTCAGCCAGATCACGGCCGGCGGTGGCCCGGTGCAGCTCGTCCTGCGGCCCACCTACGAGTCTGACAAGACCAACACCCGCGAGACGGTCGCCGTCATGATCCGTCCAGCCGGCATGGGACAGACCACCGGCACCCCAGGCACCCCCGGCGCCCCTGCGGTCTCTTCTGACGACGCAGCGCGCAGCGTCCACTGGCATGTGCAACAGAAGGTGACCTACACCGCCAGTGACGTGGCCTCGCAGAAGATCGACCTTGTGAAGGTCGCCTTCTCGGACGGGACAACCAAGGAGTACATCGCCGGGCCGGCCGTCACCGTGTCGAACAACGCCCAGGCCGACATCACCCGGCTCCAGGCAACCGAGACGACCCGCCAGATGGACTGCATCAGCTGCCACAACCGCATCGGGCACGAGATCCCCAGCACGAGCCAAGCCGTGGACGAGGCGCTCGCTGCCGGACAGATCAATGCAGACCTGCCCTACATCAAGCGGGAAGGCGTTGCGCTGCTGAACGCGGAGTACCCGTCGCTGGCGGCCGCGAACGCGGCGATCACCAACCTGCGCTCGACCTACGCGGCCAAGTACCCGCTGGTCGCCAAGAACCAGGCTGAGCAGGTCACCCAGGCGATCGCCGCGCTGAAAGTCGCCTACCAGCTCATTGCCACCCCCGAAATGAAGGTCTATGCGAAAACCTACCCGGACAACCTGGGCCACCAGACCTCGCTGGGCTGCTTCCGCTGCCATGACGGTGCCCACTACCTCGTGGTGAAGGGGCAGGTCACAAACCAGACGATCCCGTCGGCGTGCTCCACCTGCCACACGTTCCCCCAGATCGGTACGAGCGCCTCCGCCGTCAGCTTCCCGCTGGGGGCCCAGCCGGCCGACCACAAGGACAAGCTCTACGTCTTCGACCATAAGAGTGCCGTTGCCAGCACCGAACCGGCGGGGACGAGCTGCGCTGCCTGTCATGCGGCCAGCTACTGCCAGAACTGTCACAACAGCGGTGCGATCAAGGTCAACCACACCGGGATGCTCACCAACCACGCCAAAGCCGCCGCGGCGGCGGGTGGCACGGGGGCGTGCGCGTACTGCCACCTGCCGGCCTTCTGCTCAACGTGCCATGAAGGCCCCGTCCTGCAGCCGAACGCGCTGCCACCGGCTACCGAGGCAGTGATCGCTCCGTGAGCGTGTCGCGGGCACCAGAGGCGACTGTCGTGGAGGAGTGGCTGACCGTCCACGAAGCCTGCACGCTCATCGGGGTCTCCCCTGCCACGCTGCGCCGGTGGAGCGCCGCCGGGGACGTCCAGGCGTTCACCACTCCCGGCGGGCACCGCAGGTTCGCCCGCTCCACGATCCTGGGTCTGCTGCCCTCCGCACGCCGGCAACGGCCCACCCTGGAACGTCTTGGCGAGACGCCGGAGCACATGACCCGTGTCTACCGTCGCCACCTGGCGCAGGCCTGCAACGGGGTCAGCTGGCTGGCCGGGCTCACTGAGGACGAGTTGGAGCCGCTCCGCGACCACGGCCGTCGGATCGCGGGGTCGCTGCTGGCGTTCATCGACGCGGAGTCGCCGCAGGAGCGCCGATCGGCCATGCTGAAGGCCGAGGGAGCCGTCACCGAGTACGGCCGGATGGCCGCGCGAGGGTTCGGCGGGATCCGTGAGACGGTCGAGGCGTTCCTGCGTTTCCGCATGCCGTTCCTGGGCGAGCTCGCCCAGGTGGCTCGACGCCGAGGGCTCGACACCGTCGAGGCCACCACCCTGCTCGTCACAGCAACCCAGGCCATCGACCAGCTGCTGGTCGCGCTGATGAGCGGTCACGAGACCGAGCTGGCCGAGAATGCACCCAAAAAGGGGTAGTTCGTGATCACCATGTCTCCCGCCTCTGCTCTGATGCCACACATTGCAGACGAGGCACCGCCAGCCACCGTAGTGGCCCTCATCGCTCACGCCCGCGGTGTGCCCAGCGCCGCTCGCGAGGCGTTCGCCGCCGAGTGCGAAGCGCTCGCGGCCCATGACGCGATCATCGTCGTACACACCTGTCACCGAGTCGAGCTGTACGTCGCCCTGGGCGCGTTCGGCGCGGGGATGCTCCCCCAGCTGCCACCAGGAGGGATGCGGCTGGAGGACGCGGACGCGGCACGCCACCTCATCAGCGTCGCCTGTGGCCTGCAGAGCGCCGTCCTGGGCGAGGACCAGATCCTTCACCAGGTCCGCGAGACGTACGCCCTGCGTCATGCTGCGCGACCCTTGGACCCGCTGCTGGACCGCCTGTTCCAGGTCGCGCTGAACGCCGGGCGCCGTGCCCATGGATGGTTCGCGGGGTCACGGCGTTCGCTCGGCGATGTCGCGCTGGACGAGATCGAGCTCGTGGCCGGTTCACTGCTCGACCAGCCGATCCTCATCGTCGGGGCCGGCAGCATGAGCCGGCTGACCGCCCAGGCAGCAGCCCGCCGCGGGGCCCGCGTGATCATCACGAACAGGACTGCGCAGCGAGCGGTGACCCTGGCCCACAACGTCGGAGGCAAAGCGGTCGCAGCTGCCTCCGACGGCACCCTGGGGCCGGTCGTGGGCGCGGTCGTGGCGATTTCCGGTAGCTGGGCGGTCCACCCGTGCGACGCGACGCGGCTGGTCGTCAGCGGCGCGACCGTCGTGGACCTGTCCTCACCGGCAGCGGTCCCGGCGACGCTGCAGACCCGGCTAGGCGAGCGCTTCGTGTCCATCGACGACCTCGCCTGGGGGCCGCAGGTCGAGCTGCCCGGCGGGCTACGCTCTCGGCTCGAGCGACTGGTGAGGGAGTCCGGCGGCGAGTACTGCCGGTGGCTGCGTTCCCGCGACTCCCTGCCGGCGATCCAGGCGATGACACAGGCAGCCGAGGCTCGCCGACTCAACGAGCTGGCCTGGCTGGCGCATCGGCTCCCGAACCTGTCCGAGCAGGACCAAGCGCTCGTCGACCAGATGAGCCACCGGCTGGTGGCCGGGATCCTGCACGCGCCCAAGACTGCGCTTCGGCTTGACGAGACCGGCACGCTCGGGCGGGCTGCCTGGGAGCTCTTTGCGCTCTAGTGGGGTGGTGCCGCCCAGAGCCCAGCTACCCAGAGCCCATCTTTAGGTAGCTGTGGGGCCCCGCGGTGCTTCGATCTGCTCATGACCGGTCAGGGCACGCAGCGCCCCCGGACCCGCAACGACCGACTGCACTCAAAGCCGCGAGCCGGCAATGTTCGACCGCAAAGCCCGGCCGCAATCTCCTCGAGCAGCTGCAACTTTCTCAGGGATGCAGGTCCCGACCCGCGTGCCGACGCTGAGCGGCAAGACCCACGATGTACGCGAGCACACGATGCCCCGTCGGTCACCAAACGGCGCTGAACCGCGCCGGACCGACCACTTTGAGAATCATTCTCAAACCATCGATGCGGAAATGAGACGAGAAAGATCCAAGGCCGACCCGACTGCGCAGCGTCTGGGCTTCACCACGGCGATGCCGTTCAAACCGCACACGCCGCGGTCAAGCCTGAAGGGCTGGTTGATCGGGCCAAAACCAGCCGAACGGGCGATGCGCACCTACACCAGTTGGGGGATACTGGTCATGCCGGCGGCTTCGCTGGTCGATAAGGGCAAACCCGACGTAAGTCGGGGACGCAAAGCCACGGGACCCACGCGGTCAGCCGGGCTACCGAAAAGGGAAAGATATAATGCGCAAGTCCACCAAGCTCCTCGGCGCTATCGCGGCTGCCGGCGATTGAGATGTCGATTCTGGTGGCCTACGCCAGCAGGCATGTCTTCGCCCGGCAGATCGCCGAGCGGATCGCGGACGCTCTAATGACGGCGGGTAACCCCGCCAACGCTTCATCTCTCCAGCAGGAGGCCGACCTAGCCGACTCCAGTTGTCTCGTCTTCGGCAGCGTTGTCCACTCGACGCACCGGTTGAGGGAGGCGCCAGCGTTCGCGAGCCGCAATCGGGACCTGTTGGCCACGACTAGCGCGCCCATGACCTGGGCGTGCGGGCCAAGAAGGCGATCAACGAGATGATGCCCCAGCGCAACGCTGCTCAAGCTGAACTTCATACGTTCAGGGCCCCGGGTCCATCCCAGGTGCAGATCACCGCACGGAACAAGAGGCCTGAAGGTGGCGGCCGCGACATGTTCGCCGTCAAGGCGACGGCGAAACGCGAGGCCAATCCTCCGGCGAGGTTTGGTCATGTCACGTGTGCGGGTGGGCTATTGCGCATTTCAAACTCGCGGCCGGCCACACGATGACTGACATCAACCCGTTGAAGGTGCTGGGCAGGGTGATCCGCGACGCTTTGGACCCCAGTGCTAACGATTACCAGGGCGAAGCCCGAGCAGTTGTCGCTGCCATCCGGGCCGACACCGAACAGGGCGCCGCACTGCGACTAGCGGTCCTCGGCCTAAGCGACGAGAACCCCGCACTGTGGGATCGGCTAGACGAGACAGCGCCAACGTCGGCGCAGATGATCGAATGGCACGCGCCACATACTGCAGCGCTACTACGCCAGACGAGGAAGCCATAACCACCGCGGTGGCCGAATCCCCGCCCTGACCCAACAACGCGACGACGCCACAGCCCTGGCCGCTGACGCCACCGGCCGCGGCTGGGACTCCGAGACCGAGCGACACCTCAAGCTCATCAACCGAATCAACGACCTCATCACCCACGCCGCCGCGCCCGGGCAGGCCATGTAGCCGAAGTCTCGAAGACCCCTAACAGCCAACGAAACTGAGCTCCGATTAGCCGGTTAATCGTACGACAACGCGATGGCCGAGGCGTTCAACTCACCGTTCAAGGCCGAACTGGTCTGCAACCGTGGACCGTGGACCGTGGAAGAGCATCGACGACCTCGAGATCGCGACCGCCGAGTACATCCACTGGTTCAACTTCCGCAGGCTCCACGGGGAGATCAGACACGTCCCACCAGTCGAGTACGAGACCACGTACCCCAGCACAACCCTCCCCGAGCAGCCCGCTCAGCGGGAGTTGGAAGTCTCCAACAAACCCGCTACTTGACACCCAAAGGGTCACAAGCAGATAGGCACGGACTTGGCCAGGTACGCATGATGTGGCGGCGGCAACGCGGGCGCCAATAATGCCGCACCACCCACCAGTGGACCTTGTGGCTTTGGGCCAATCTGTCGTACCGTAAGCGCCCGCATGTAAGCAAGGAGATGATGAACATGCCTGAGTTCATGGACGTCCACCGGGGAATGATCGGCATTACCGCCGAAGGTCTTGCGGCGGCTCACAACGCCGACCTTGCCATACAAGGTGACGAAGGAGTCGTATTCAAGCAGGCTTGGGCGGACCCGGACAGTGGGTTCGTCTACTGTCTGTCCGAGGCCAGCTCGGCCGACGCCGTTCAACGTATTCACGAGAGGGCCGGTCACCCCGCCGACGAGATCCATCCTGTGCCGCTGAAGGTGTGACGCAGCCAAACACGCTCGCAGTGCAACCAAGCCAGAATGCCGCGGTTGGGACATGGCATACCTGTCGTTGACCTGCGATACCTAGCCGACGCGACGACAACCGGAGCTGCCGTCTCAAGCGGCGCAAGGAAGGGTGGCCCGGCGCGGCGGCTCCCTCGGACGCACTGGATCACTGAGCCGGCGATGCTTGACCGGATGCGCGTCACCTCGGGCTTCCAACTCTGGAACGGGTTCAACCTGGGAGTCAGAGCTGGGCGCTCCACCGTCGCCGGAGAACGTCTTTAGCCGCTGGTCGCGCGCGCCGACCCGGCTTGGGCCCTCCCACAGCGAACGGGCCCGCGAGAAGCGGGTCAAGGTTCGTCGGCTGACTGCAGGGGCTGCCCGCATCGTGAGAAGGCGTTCGGCTCCGGGCACCTGACGGACAATGGGTCACGGCCATCCTTAAGCTCACGGTTACCAATGCCCGCAAACGGCGCCTCCCGCGCGGGACTGTCCCGCGCCCAAACCGGGAAGCCGGCAGTTCCCGCCTACCTCACCGCGAGCTGCGGGAGCTTCTCAGCGGCATCCGCGACTTCACAGGCTGTCGTCGGCGGCAGAGGTCCTGGTCACGGCCGACGCTTGGCCGGCAAGTGCCCCGGCACTCAGCCGGCGCGCCGCCAGAAAGATACTCGTTGCACCCGGAGGTTTCGCGGCCGCAACGAGCCGCCGGTCAAGCCGGCTGCGAGCTCGAAGACACGTGTCATCACTGCCTGGCACGCCTCATCCGGTGAGCCTGCAGCAACCACAGCGCACACAACGAGCTCTCGCTGACCGCGCTGCGTGGGGCCGAGCAAGCTATAGACATGGCCGGGGCCCCAGCTGGGCCGAAACGGATCTACCTCCATCGCCTCCATCGGACCCTCGATCGGCCCCGCAGCTTCGAACGCGACCTGAACCCTGAACTTCCTCACGTCAACGAGTCTGCGCCGAACGACGGCCAGTGAGACCAGAACTGAGAATAAGAACGTTGCGGCGGATCTGGCCGGACTCGTGTCCCACCTTGACGAGAACCGTCCGCCTGATGTTTGGAATCGGGCAGCCTGCCATTCAACCTCGGTCTTGAGCCGAGTGACGACCTGCGCGTCTGGCAAGCTGCACGGCCGAAGCACCGGCCTCGCACGCAGTCGCTGTTCAGGATCGCTGCGACGAGAGTTCTCTTGCTCTGGCTACTTGGACGAGCGGGCCCGGATGAAGCGCTCCACACGCCGTCGAGCCTCGAGCATTGCGGACTCGGCCGCCCGATCCTGGACGTCTTGCCGCCCCTCGTCGAGAACAGCCCGGACGATGTCGGCAACGAGGTCGCGGGCGACCCTACCGTCCAGTTCGGCCGACAGGGTCGCGGTCATGCCGGCCCACAACTTCCGACTGTCCCTCGTCATGAGGCGGCTCGCCTGCTTCGTGCCAGTGTGGGTCGCCAGGCAACGGCGACTCTTCTCAGCCAAGGTAATTGCATGGATCGTTGTACGGACGGGGGTGAAGGTTCCGAGATGGGCCCACACGCGCAGCCGTGACCGGTCGGAATGGAGGTGGGTCTGTCGCCAGGGCGCCTTCGCTGGCAGCGACGCCCTGAACGGACGCGTGTTCCCCACCCGGTGGTGAAGGAACAGGGGGTCCAGCTGTGTGCGAAACAGTGGCAGCGTTGGTGAACCTGCCTGCGTCAGTAGGCGACATGGGCGATCTTCTCCGGTCCGGTAGCTCGGCTGACCGCGTGGGTCCCGTGGCTTTGCGTCCCCGACTCACATCGGGTTTGCCCTTATCGACCAGCGAAGCCCGCCGGCGGGGCCAGTATCCCTCACAACTGGGGTCGGTGTACATCACTCGTTTGGCTGATGCGGCACGGTGAACGGGTGCTTCAGACTTGACTGGGCAATGTGCTCCTGCCCCAGGCATCAGCCCTTGGACGACCGGCGCCGCTCCACGGCCCCATCTGTGAGCAGGCCCAGTCCGATGCCGAGCAGCCAGACGTCCTTACTGACGGCGATCCCCTGGGAACTGGGCCAGATGCTGCCTGGCTTGTGCAGCGAGGGGGTGCGCATGTACATCGCCAGCAGGCCGCCGGAGAACCCAGTCAGCGCGGCACCGGCGAGCCCCGCCGGGACGATCGGGGCCAGCAGTACCAGGCCCATGGCGATCTCGGCCCAGAGAGCGCCCGCAAGAACTTGGGCGCGTCGATCGAACTCAATACCGGAAACGCATCCGAGGCCATGCCATGGATGCCGGCGGCCTGCTCCGGGCTGCCACCCATTTCCCGATCCCGGCATGCAGGATGTACGCGCCGGTGAGAAGACGGGTCGGCACGGTTCGTATCTTCATCGTCAATCTCCTTCCTGGTTGGTATGCCAAGAATAGTTTCGTCTTCAACCATTGTATTCACCTGATCCAACGCGCGGCTGGGCGCAGCTCTGCGCCCACCCCCCCGCTGTCAACGGCGGGGCGCTAGACGTGCCGATGCGCGGATGAGTTCAGTCTCGGGCGCCCACTGCTACACCGTCTTCCTCGGCCGAAGGCCGACCATGGCGCGGTACATCGCCTTCGGTGTCGGTGCGGGAGGCAGGGGTTCTGCGTGGTCGGCGCTGAACGCCTGGACCATGTAGGCGACCAGTCGACGCCACGCGTCGGGGGCGGATTCACCGGCCGCAGTGACCACGCCTGCGTTGGCCATGAGAAGCAGGATCATGTCCTCTGAGGAGAAGTCAGGTCGCAGGCGTCCGGTCTGCTTTGCGCGCGCGATCAACTGGATGAAGCCCTGATAACCGCGGTTACGGTCTGCCTCGAAGGCCTTGGCCGTCGGGAACGCCAGGATCAGCACGTGCGTGAAGCCACGGTCGCAGGCTTGCATCTCGCAGACCCGCTCGATGTAACGGCAAAAGCCGCGCCACGGGTCCGGATCATGAAGCGCTTGGTCGATGGCGTCGGCGTAGGCCTTCATCTGAACAGAGAAAGTGGCTGTAATGAGATCCTCGCGGGTCGGGAATCGCCGATAGAGCGTGGCGATGCCAACGCCGGCTCGTCGGGCGATCTCGTTCATCGGGGCCTCGAGCCCCCACTCGGCAAAGACCTCATTCGCGGCAGCCAACACCAGCGTTCGGTTCCGCTCGGCGTCCGAGCGCAACCCAGGCTCGCAGGGAACCTCTGCTGAGGTTGCTGGCGGTGCCATGCGTCGATGATAACTCAAATGGAATACCCGCTCCGCTTGACGTGTTGGCCTCACCATCGGATCGGAAATGGAGCACCCAGTCCAGCTATCAGCAACCAAGCCCAAAGAGAGCCCTCACACGTGCTGACCCCATTACGAGCGACCTGGCTGGTCATAATCCTTGCCGCAATCACCCACGCGCGCCGCAGGGAGCCGAACGCGATCGCCGTCAACGCCGTGCTGCTGGCCGGCCCATACGCCTCCTACCCGTCCGCCACTGCCAGCCGCTCAATCTCACAAGGAGAGACCATGCATGCATTTGTTCTGGTGCTGTATGGTTACAACATGATATTCTGAGATATGTTGTCAGATTACACTCTGACGTCACAAGATCTGAAGACAGGTTGTGATCTGATGCCCACGCGTGAGGCGATGCGCCGGTCCCGTCGTCGGCTCGACGAGCGACTAGCCGCGCTGCAACCGGCCGGCCAGTACACCCCACCTCGCTCCGGCTGGGTGCGGGCCATCCGCGAGGCCCTGGGCATGTCACTGAACGACCTCGGGCAGCGGATGGGCGTGTCCGCTCAGACTGTGCAGAGTCTGGAAAGGAGCGAGCACGCCGACCGGGCGCAGCTTGCGACGCTGCGCCGTGCGGCTGCTGCGATGGACTGCAGTCTGGTCTATGCAATCGTCCCGAACTTCTCGCTGCGGCAGACCGTGCAGACCCAGGCGGCGCGCGTCTTGGACATCCAGGCTGCGTCGGCGATGTACACGATGGCGCTCGAGGACCAAGCCGCCGAGCTATCAGCCTCAGCCCGGCGGGCCATGGTCGACAAGCTCGTCGAAGACGGCCGCCTCTGGAGCCGGTCCTGAGGTCGCGGCTGCCGGGGCACCCAGACCCGGTTGGCGCTACGCCCCTTGCCGATGCGGATCTAGAGGGTCTGATCCCGACCGACGTGGCGACGCGTGGAGACCTGGATCGCGCCGAGCTGGAGAACATCCTCGAGGCCAGCACGTGGGCCGCCGGGCGGAGATGGAAGCCTGACGACCTGCTAGACAGCTACGCCCTGGCTGACCTGCACCGCCGGATGTTCGCGCAGGTTTGGCGCTGGGCAGGCAAGTGGCGAAGCCGGGAGACCAGCATCGGGATCGCCCCCGAGCACATCCAGACCGATCTGCGGATCCTCGTCGATGATGCTCGGGCCTGGACGGAGTTCACTACGTACCCGGCCGATGAGATCGCCGTCCGCTTCCACCACCGGTTGGTCTTCATCCACCCATTCCCGAACGGAAACGGTCGGCACGCCCGGCTGGCGGCGGACCTCCTCGTGCGGTCGCTAGGGCAGCCGGTCTTCACCTGGTGCCAGCTACCTGGGGTGCTCCCTGACCGGAGGCGTTACCGCGAGGCGCTGCAGGCGCTGGACCGCGACCGGGAGGACGTGATCAGGCTGCTCGACTTCGCCCGAGGCTAAGTGGCGTCCACAAGCCCGCTGAGCGAGTGGACATCGGCGAGAGCCTACGGCGTCATCAGTACTCGGCCGAATGCTCGCCGGCTGAGTAGTGCGCGTGCGCGGCGGCGGCCTCTGAGGTGGGTTGGTCGTCGCCAGAGTCGTACCGGTAAACCAGCTGGTCGGCGACGGTGCCGGTATGCGACTCGAGCCGGATCCGGCTCAGGGCCGGGCCCTCGATTGAGCCGGGGACGCCGTCCGCTGGCGTTCACCTCGAAGCCGTGCAGGTGGCCGTCGGTCCAGCCGAACGCTGCCTGCAGGACCGCGGGCAGACCAGCCAGGGTGATCCTGGCCGGTACCTCGAGACGCCGCCAGATCGGCGGCCTCATAGGGCGCAACGGCACCTTGTCCCGCAGGACGTCGACAGCAGTACCCACGGGCTGTTCGGAACGGTCACGACGGCCGCCGGCCTCCGCCGTCTTGACCAGCGACACCGGCCAGTTGGGCGACATGTTCGACGCGGGCGCGCATCAGGTAGAGCTGGTTCGCGACGTCCTCGATCTGGTCGGCCTGCTCAGAGCACGGCGGATTGGTCAGGGCCGATCCGAGCATGACTTCGACGGCGTCGGCGTCGATGTCCTCGAAGAACGTGCCGGGCTCGCTGGCCATCGCGGCTGCGACGGTGTTCCGCATCTCTTTCGCGGAGCGCCCTTCAGACACCCAGCAGTCCTTGATGCCGCCCACTGGGTATATGAATCGGGCCTCAGAATCACGCTTCCGCAGATCAAAGGCCCTCTCGCGCACGTGGTATCAGGTGAAGGATTCGAACCTTCGAAGCTTTCGCGATGGATTTACAGACAAGAGCTGCAAGCCTGTGACCAGCCAAAACGCCTGGTCGCCAACGATCTTCCGCGCGTATTCTGCGCAGACAGCCGACGACCAACGACTACAACCGGACACCCCAGCGAGCAATTCGCGTTCACGGCTACGCCTCACGACGTGGAGCCTTACGTCACCAAGACGCGGCTCAGCCGCCTCCCCTGCACTCAGGACTTGGAAATCGCGATGGTGGTGTTCAAAACGCCGACACTTATAACCCGTCCCACTGGAAAGTGAAAAACGGCGTCGCGGACGCAACCTGTTCTGGCGCGATCGCTGTCAGCGCCGCCGCTGATGGGCCTCGCCGTGGCGGCCGGTCACCTCGGGTGGCTGCTAATGCTGTACCCGGTGGCGAAGACCGCCCTGGCGCACATGTCCTGGTCCTGCTCGCCGGTGCCTCCGCTGGCGCCGAGTGCGCCGAGGAGCGCGTCGCCGCGGTAGATCGGAACTGCGCCGGTCTGCGGGGTGAAGCGGCCGTGTGTCATCGCGGTGAGGGCAGACGCGAAGTTCGGCATCGGTGACATCTTCTCCATCTGTGCGGCGCTGGGCATGCCATACGCTGCCGAGGTCCACGCCTTGCCGAGCGCGACCTCGGCGCTCACCCAGGGAGCCCCGTCCATACGTGCGAACGCGAGCAGGTGCCCGCCCGCATCCATGACTGCGAACGACATGGGTGGCGCCCCCAGTTCGTTGGCCGCGCCTCGTGCCGCGGTGCACAGGCTCATGGCCTCGTCCAGTGTCAGCATGCCGTCATCCTTCGTGTGGTGATCGTCGGTTGGTGTGATCGTGACCGGTACTCCTGTAGTGACAGTCCCAACCCGTCACGATTCTGTACTGTGGATATTTCCTTCTGCAGGTTGGAAGGTAACGCAGTCTCCTGTGCTAACCGAAGGGACCCCGATGTCCGACACAGATGCTCGCGAGAACGCCCCCCGCCGCGCTGGAGGCGTTCAGTCGCTGGAACGGGCCTTCGGTATCCTCGAGGCGATGGCGGACGCGGGCGGGACTCTGGGCCTCTCCCAGCTCGCGACCCGGGTTCAACTGCCTCTACCCACTGCCCATCGCTTCGTGCGCACGCTGGTTGAGCTCGGCTACCTGCGACAGGAGCCCTCCCGCCAGTACGCACTGGGCCCCAAGCTGATCTGGCTGGGCGAGTCCTCGGCGCACATGCTCGGTTCCTGGGCCCGGCCCTACCTGAGCGACCTGGTTGACAGCCTCGGCGAGTCCGCAAACCTGGCCACCCTGGACGGTGACCAGATCGTGTACGTCGGGCAGGTCCAGTCCCGCAAGTCCATGCGCATGTTCACCGAGGTGGGACGTCGGGTATCGCCGCACTGCACCGCCGTGGGCAAGGCGCTGTTGGCCCTGATCGACCCGGTCGACGTCCAGACGCTGCTGAGTCGCACCGGACTGGACGCCTTCACCGAGCACACCGTCACCGACCCGGACGTGCTGGCCGCTCAGTTGGCGCAGGTGCGGGAGCGTGGATATGCCATGGACGAGCAAGAGCAGGAACTGGGAGTGCGCTGCGTCGCCGTTGCGGTGCCCCGGGCTCCCTCACGTATCGCCCTGTCGGTCTCCGGTCCGGCCCCTCGGATGACCGACGACCTGGTGGCCCGGGCCGTCCCACAGCTGATCGACGCCGCCCTGCGGCTCTCGGACGACCTTGCTTCAGGTCATCCCCAGCCAAGAAAGGCTTTGCCGCGCAAGCATTGACCTCGCCATCAAGTCTGTCTACTCTTCTGAAGAGAGATAAGCGGATTCCGCATTGTGGAATGTACTCACTAGAAGCAAAAGACGCGAGGAGCATTGATGACGACCCCAGAAGGCGTGCAGATCACGGGCGAGTACGGCGAGCGGTATGACGAAGTGCTCACCGCGCCGGCGCTGGCCTTCCTCGCTGACCTCCACCGGAGCTTTGACGCTCGCCGGCTGGCGCTGCTCCAAGCGCGTTCGGACCGCTACGAAAAACTGGCAGCTGGAGGCACGCTCGACTTCTTGCCCGAGACACAGAAGATCCGCGACGGGGACTGGCAGGTCGCACCGCCGGCGCCCGGCCTGGTCGATCGTCGCGTCGAGATCACCGGTCCGACCGACGCCAAGATGACGATCAACGCCCTGAACTCCGGGGCCAAGGTCTGGTTGGCCGACATGGAGGACGCGTCGACTCCCGCGTGGTCCAACGTCGTCCAAGGACAGCTCAACCTGCGTGACGCGCTCGAGGGCACCATCGACTTCACATCGCCCGAGGGCAAGTCGTATGCGCTCGGGGCGGACCTGGCCACGATCGTCGTCCGGCCGCGCGGCTGGCATCTGCCCGAGAAGCACATCGTCGTGGACGGGCAACCGATGTCGGGCGCCCTGGTCGACTTCGGTCTCTATCTGTTCCACTGCGCCCAACGCCAGATCGACGCAGGCAAGGGCCCCTACTTCTATCTCGCCAAGCTGGAGAGCCACCTCGAGGCGCGGCTGTGGAACGACGTGTTCATCCGCGCCCAGGAACTCCTGGCCATCGCGGCGGGCACCATTCGCGCCACGGTCCTGATCGAAACCTACCCGGCCGCGTTCGAGATGGAGGAGATCCTCTACGAGCTGCGCGAACACTCCTCGGGTCTGAACGCCGGGCGCTGGGACTACATCTTCAGCGTCATCAAGAAGTTCCGGACCCGCGGACGCGACTTCATGCTGCCCGACCGCGCCCAGGTCACCATGACGGTTCCCTTCATGAACAGCTACTCCGAGCTGCTCGTGCGGTCCAGCCACAAGCACGGTGCCCACGCCATCGGCGGCATGGCCGCCTTCATCCCCAGCAAGGACCCCGAGCTCAACGAGGCCGCCTTCGCTAAGGTCGAAGAGGACAAGGCCCGCGAAGCAGGAGCCGGTTTCGACGGATCCTGGGTCGCCCACCCCGGCATGGTCGAGGTGTGCAAGGCGGCGTTCACGGCGGTGCTCGGGCAGCGACCCAACCAGATTGACAAGCTTCGCGAGGACGTTCATGTCACGGCTGAACAGCTGCTGGACGTCGCCGCGACACCCGGCAACGTGACTGAGGCCGGGCTCCGCAACAACATCAGCGTGGGCATCCAGTACCTCGCGTCCTGGTTGCAGGGAACGGGAGCCGTGGCGATCTTCAACCTGATGGAGGATGCGGCCACCGCCGAGATCTCGCGCTCGCAGGTATGGCAGTGGCTGCACAACGACATCGTGCTCGCCGACACCGCTGAGGTCGTGACCCGCGAGCTGGTCGAGCGCATCGTCGACGAGGAGATCGCCAAGTTGCCCGGGCAGCCCGGTGACTACGCGCTGGCGCGAGGAACGTTCGTCGACGTCGCCATCGCCGACGACTTCGCCGAGTTCCTCACCCTCCCGGCATACGAGCGGATGCCCTAAGGCATGGATGCGCGCGGGCTTGCTGATCAGTTGCGCCCCCTCTTGGGTGACGACGCGATCATCACGGACCACCAGCGCCTGCGGACGTACGAGTGCGACGGACTGACGCACCACAAGGTGACCCCCGCGCTCGTGGTGCTGGCCGAGACGACGGCTCATGTTGCGGCCGTAGTCCGGGCGTGCGCGGCCGCCGGGGTGCCATTCGTGGCGCGAGGTTCGGGCACCGGCCTCTCCGGCGGAGCGCTCCCGCACGCGGACGGCGTGCTGATCGTGATGTCCAGGATGCGTGAGATCCTGGAGATCGATCGGGCCAACCAGCGGGCCGTCGTCGAGCCCGGCGTGATCAACCTCCAGCTGACCCGTGCCGCCCAGCCTCAGGGTTACTACTACGCCCCCGACCCCTCGAGCCAGCAGATCTGCTCGATCGGTGGCAACGTCGCCGAGAACTCCGGTGGCGCCCACTGCCTGAAGTACGGCTTCACCACCAACCACGTCACCGGGCTTGAGCTGGTGACCCCCGCTGGTGAGGTCGTGCAGATCGGTGGCAAGGCGGTCGACGCACCGGGCTACGACCTGCTGGGCGCGATCGTGGGATCGGAGGGAACCCTGGGTATCGCCACCAAGGTGACCGTCCGGTTGACCCGGACGCCCGAAGCGGTGCGCACCCTGCTTTCGGCCTTTCCACACACCGACCAGGCCGGCGCGGCCGTATCCGCGATCATCGGGGCCGGGGTCATCCCGGCGGCGATCGAGATGATGGACGCCCTGGCGATCGAGGCCGCCGAGGCAGCGGTCCACTGTGGCTATCCCGGCGGTGCGGGCGCGGTGCTCATCGTCGAGCTCGACGGTCCGGCCGCAGAGGTAGCCCACCAGTTCGACGAGGTGGAGGGGTTCTGTCGCGACAACGGTGCGTTCGAGATCCGCATCGCGGCCGATGACGTCGAGCGGGCGCTGTTCTGGAAGGGTCGCAAGTCCGCCTTCGCCGCGGTCGGGCGGATCAGTCCCGACTACATCGTCCAGGACGGCGTCATCCCGCGGACAGCGCTTCCGGAGGTACTGCGACGCATCGCTGCGATCTCGGACGAAGCAGGCGTGCGCGTTGCCAACGTCTTCCACGCCGGCGACGGCAACCTGCACCCGCTGGTGCTGTTCGACGCCGCGGTACCGGGCGAGTCCCACCGGGCCGAACAAGTCTCCGGCGCGATCGTGGATCTGTGCATCGAGTACGGCGGCTCGATCACCGGTGAGCACGGGGTCGGCTCCGACAAGGCCAAGTACATGCCACGAATGTTCAGCGATGACGACCTGGACACGATGCAGCTGGTGCGCTGTGCTTTTGACCCATCGTCGATCTCCAACCCGGGAAAGATCTTCCCCACCCCACGCTTGTGCGGTGAGGTCCCTGGCCGGCACAAGGGCGCCCATCCACTGGCCGACGCCGGCCTCGCGGAGGTCTTCTGATGGGCGACGTCATCATGGAAGAGCTCGGTGCCGCAACAAAAGGTCACGCCGTCGGGGCCACGGAGGCGGATGCCGTGGACAGTATGCCGACCCACTGGGTGGCGCAGCCTGACAGCACCGAGCAGACCGCTGCCGTGATGCGGGTTGCAGCCAACCACGACCTGGCGGTCGTGGTGCGTGGTTCGGGCACCAAGCTCACCTGGGGTGCCAGGCCCCATCGTGTGGATCTGGTGCTCGACACGACGCGCATGAACGCTGTGGTCGAGCATGCGGCCGGCGACCTGATCGTCGTGGTGGGCGCCGGCCAGCGGCTCGACGATCTCCAGGCCGCCCTTTCGGGACCCGGTCAGTGGCTGGGTGTGGATCCCGCTCGCCGTGGCACGATCGGCGGTCTGGTCGCCACCGCTGCGACCGGCCCGACCCGGCACCTGCACGGCCCGGTCCGTGACCTCCTCATCGGGGTGACCTTCGTCCGCGCCGACGGTGTGGTTGCACGCTCCGGCGGCAAGGTCGTGAAGAACGTGGCGGGCTACGACGTGGGCAAACTCCTCACCGGATCCTTCGGGACGCTGGGCGTGATCACCCAGGCCGCCTTTCGCCTGCATCCGCTGCCTCAAGCTCGCAGGTGGGTAAGCGTCCCGATTACCCATCCGGACGGCATACCCACGCTCGTGCAGCAGGTAGTGCACTCCCAGCTGGTGCCCACCGCGGTCGAGCTGGACCGGCCCGCTACTGGCGGTGCCACGCTTTGCCTTCTGCTCGAGGGGTTTCCGCCTGGCGTCGAGAGCCGCACCGCCGAGGCGCTCGACCTCATGGGCACCGGCGCGACCGCTGGTGACGACGCCCCGGGCTGGTGGGGCGCTGAGCCCGTGGCCGACGGCGAGGTGCTGCTCAAGCTCACCCACGAGATCGCCGGGCTTGCACACCTGCTCACGGCGTTGGACGACGTCTGCGCTGCGACCGGGCTCCCCGCACACGTGCGCGGAAGTGTCGGCGTGGGCGCGGTCACTGTCGGACTGGCCGGTGTGGCTGACGCCCAGGCGTTGGCTCGGTGGGTCACAAGCCTGCGTGAACGTGCGTCGTCCTTCGGCGGCACTGTGGTCGTTCTTGAGACTCCAGGTGATTTCAAGGCCGACCTCGACGTGTGGGGCCCGGTCGGCGGACTGCCACTCATGCGCGCGGTCAAGCGTCAGTTCGACCCCGAGAACCGTCTCGCCCCAGGCCGCTTCGTCGGAGGAATCTAGATGGCTCACCCAGACCGCGCCGGTGGACCGGCGTCGGCAATGACCGGCACGCTCGGCACCGACGCACCGCTGTCCCTGGCGCCCGTGCCGCCTGGAGAGCCTGCGTTCGACGACCACCGGCCGCCGGCGGCCGCCCTGGTTGCCGACTGTGTTCACTGCGGGTTCTGCCTGCCCACCTGCCCCACTTACGCGCTCTGGGGCGAGGAGATGGACTCGCCGCGCGGCCGCATCTACCTCATGGGCGAGGGCCTGGAGGGCGAGCCGATGACACCCGCGATGGTGGAGCACTTCGACGCCTGCCTGGGGTGCATGGCCTGTGTCACCGCCTGCCCGTCCGGTGTACGGTACGACAAGCTGATCGAGGCCACCCGGGCTCAGGTCGAGCGCAGGTTCGAGCGGCCCAAGGCTGACCGGGCGCTGCGCGCCGCGATCTTCGCCCTCTTCCCCCATCCGCGACGGCTGCGCCTGATGCGCGGACCGCTGCGGCTTCATCAAAGCAGTGGACTCTCCCGACGCCTGCGCAAATCCGGTGTGCTGCAACGGATCTCACCGACCCTGGCAGCCATGGAGGCATTGGCTCCGACGCTCGGTCGTGCGGAACACGTGCCCGAGCGCACTCCCGCGCAGGGTCAGCGGCGCGGGACAGTGGGCATGCTGCTCGGCTGTGTCCAGCGCGAGTTCTTCCCGGGCGTCAACGCAGCCACGGCCCGGGTCCTGGCCGCTGAGGGGTTCGACGTGATCGCGCCAGCGGCCCAGGGTTGCTGTGGTGCACTTTCTGCACACAACGGCCGCGAGACCGAGGCCCAGGGGTTTGCCCGCGCGCTGATCGATGAGTTCGACCGGGCCCGGGTCGACGCAGTCGTGGTCAACTCGGCCGGCTGCGGGTCGGCGATGAAGGAGTACGCCGAGCTGCTTGCGGAAGATCCGGCTTATGCCGAACGAGCCCAGAGGTTCGCCGAAGGCGTCCGTGACATCTCCGAGTTCCTCCACGAGAGAGGGGCCGTGGCGCCCCGGCACCCGCTTCCGGTGACGATCGCCTACCACGATGCCTGTCACCTCGGGCACGCCCAGGGCGTCCGCACCCAGCCGCGTGAGCTGCTGTGCGGCATACCCGGTCTGCAGCTGCGCGAGATCGCCGACGCGGACCTGTGCTGCGGTTCCGCGGGAATCTACAACATCCTGAACCCTGTCGCTGCCCGCGAGCTGGGCGACCGCAAGGCCGCCAATGTCCTGCAGGTCAAGGCCCAGCTGCTCGTCACGGCCAACCCCGGCTGCCTCATGCAGGTGGCCTCATCGGTCGAGCGCAGTGGCGGACGGGTCGCACTCGCCCACACCGTCGAAGTGATCGACGCCTCGATCCGCGGTCTCTCCGTCGAGACCCTCGGTGCATCTCCCACGTCAATCCCCCAAACAGCCTCCAATGATTCCGCGAAGTAGCACATGCAGCACACTCCTACCAAAGACGAGGTGACCCATGTATCGCCCAGTTATCGATGCCGTGTCCGGGTCGATTGCGCTCACCGCGATCGTGGCCATGCTTCCCCTGCTCACGCTGTTCGTCCTGCTCGGCGTCCTGCGGATGGCTGCCTGGACGGCGGCGCTGGTGTCGCTGGTGGTCTCTTTTGTCGTGGCGATCGTCGCGTACTCGATGCCTATCGGCCAGGCATCCATGGCCGGCATCGAGGGTGCCGTCTTCGGGTTCTTCCCGATCCTGTGGATCGTCATCAACGCGATCTGGGTCTACAACATGACCGTGGTCACGGGGCACTTCGACGTCCTTCGGCGCTCCTTCGCCAAGGTCAGTGATGACCAGAGGATCCAGGCGGTCATCATCGCCTTCTGCTTCGGCGCACTGATGGAGGCCCTTGCTGGCTTCGGCACCCCCGTTGCTATCACCAGCGTCATGCTCATCGCGCTGGGATTCAAGCCGATCAAGGCCGCTGTGGTCGCGCTGGTCGCGAACACCGCGCCGGTGGCCTTCGGTGCTCTCGCGGTGCCGATCACCACGCTCGCCACGGTGAGCGGGCTGCCCGAGCACCACCTATCGCAGATCGTGGGTCGGCAGACTCCGTTGCTCGCACTCTTCGTCCCGATGGCCCTCGTCTTCATCATCGACCGCTGGCGCGGCGTCCGCCAGACCCTCCCGGCGACGCTGACCTGTGGGGTCTCTTTCGCGATCGCGCAGTTCGTCTGTTCTAACTTCGTGTCGACCCAGCTCACCGACATCGTCGCCTCCCTCGTGTCGGCGGCGTCGGTGATGCTGTTGCTGCGCGTATGGCGACCGACTGGCTCCTACGTGGAGGCGCCCGAGGTCGGCGCCGACGTGAGTGCGGCGGGCGCGTCGCACGGCTCGCGCGGCGTCTCAGCGCCCGGCCGCTCTGGCGCGGAGGTTGACGAGGAAGTCCGCGAATCGGGCTACCCGATCGGAATGGTCACCCCCAATGCCGCCGAGCTGGCCGAGCGGGACAGACAGCACCATGACAGCGGCAGCGACGTCTTCAAGGCTTACGCGCCGTACCTGATCATCATCGTTGTCTTCAGCCTCGCCCAGATCCCGTTCATCGTGGACGCCCTGGCGGCTCCCACGAGGTCGTTCCAATGGCCGGGTCTGGATCTGCAGACTGCGTCGGGCAAGCTATCCACCCTCCCGACGTTCAAGTTCAACTGGCTCGGGGCGGCGGGCACGCTCATGGTGTTTGCCGGACTGATCACGATCCCGGTCATCGGCATCTCCCCGGCCAAGGCCTTCCGGGCCTATCTCGACACCTACCGACAGCTCTTCGCAGCGATCGTCACGGTCATGGCGGTCCTCGGCCTGGCGTACGTCATGAACGCCTCCGGCCAGACGGCGTCGCTAGGCGCCTGGATGGCCGGCGCCGGCGCCGCATTCGCGATCTTCTCCCCCGTCCTGGGCTGGCTGGGCGTGGCGGTCACCGGCTCGGACACCTCGTCGAACTCGCTCTTCGGCGCGTTGCAGGTCTCTGCCGCCGCCAAGACCGGGATTAGCCCGGCGCTGATGGCGGCAGCCAACTCCTCCGGCGGAGTGCTGGGCAAGATGATCTCGCCCCAGAACCTGGCGATCGCCGCTGCTGCTGTCGGCATGTCCGGCAGGGAAGGCAACATCTTCCGCAAGATCATCGCGTGGAGTCTGGGCTTCCTGGCCCTCATGTGTGTGATCGTCTATCTGCAGTCAACGCCGGTCCTGTCCTGGATGCTTCCCTGATCCGCCATGGTCCAGCCGGGGCTATTGGGCAAGCACGACGATCAGGGTGCGCGGTTCGTGGACGCCCTCGACCCGGCTGAGATCGATGTCACTCGTGGCGCTCGGTCCACTGATGAAGGTGACCTGGCGCCCGGGATCCAGCAGCGCCAGGCCCTCCGCGACGCTCAACGACATCCGCTGCGTTCACGACCTACCTAATGCGTCGCGCACGCGGCGCAGGACCTCTTCGCTTGCCGCGCTCATTGTTGTTCTCCGTCGGTCGTGTCGCGGGTGCGTCTCCACCACCCGCGGAAGGTCTCTGTTGGCGGGGAAGGCACGTCGCCGGCGCCACCCAGCCGGAGAGCAAGACAGGCAGCGGCATCCTGAGCCTGACCCGGGGCGGTCCAATCCGCGAATCCAGTGCGACGCCAACGGTTTCGCAGTCGGCACACGAAGCCGCGCCGGCGGCGTCGCTCGCGGATCCAGGATTGCACCCACATCGCGGATCGTTCGTAGCCGATGTGAGGGCGCCCGCGGGAAGTGCTGCTCTCGGACCCGAACCACACCACCGAGCCCCAATAGCAATGGCGCGAAAGTCCGCCTCCATTGCATACCCGACCCTCGGCATCCCCACAGGTCAGCGTGCGGACGAGTCCGGCCAGCACGGTTGGGCGGACCCAAACTTCCTCACGTATTGCCCGGGGCGGCGTGCTGAGTCCGATTTCGTGCTCAGATCTGGCGGTGGCGGTGAGATTTGAACCCACGGTGGACTTTCACCCACACACGCTTTCGAGTTCTGCGAACCCACGTTCCACGATGGTCGTCAACGTCCGCCTCGTGCTCAACCAGCCCGTCCACGACGGTCACCGAACCCGCGCGGACGACGACGAATGGGACTGGAACTGAGACTAAGGGCGCAGCGTCCAGACGTCTGACTCTGCGAGTGGTCAGCGCAACAGCCCGGGAGCCGCACCTCGAGTTGCTGGCCGGCGCTGGCGCGCAACCCGCAGAAGATCAGCCGGTTCAGGTACACGAGTTGGGCATACCTGCACGTCGGACCTCGGACTACTACGAACGCACGCTCAGCTTCACCAACGTTCAAGCTCTGTGGGTTTTGACCGGAGCCTGACCCACTGGTCCGGACACCGTGTCCCGGTCAGGCCCGTCACCCGCGATGGTCTTCATCATGAGCGCGATACTCCGCCCCGTAGATTGCGTCCGTCTCGGCTCCCATCAACGCCCGAGCTAACTTCTCGCCCGCCAGCCCGACGTGTCGATACCGGGTGTTGCGGCACTCGCGTGACCACTCGGCTCGAGGTTCTAAGACAGAACCTCGAGCCGATCACGCGGTGGCCGTCCCAGTTCACGATGCCCGCCCCTGGGCTCAAGTGCTAGTCAAGGGCCGCATGAGGAACCGGGCGCCGACCACGATGGGAACCGCCCAGAGGAGTTGTGGCGCGTCCAGGCCGGTCGACTAGTTCCTCTGGTTGGCCATTTCTGTCAGCCCCGGGTTGCTATCGCCGCAGCGCTTTGGCGGGTGCCGGAACGGTGTGGTTGGGCGGGAGTGGGATAAGTGCCTGCCTCGATTGCTTCGTCTCTGGCCGCGAGAGTCGCGAGGTTCACTTGAGCAAGGGTGTCACGCAGCGCCGCGGTCGCGGCTGACCAGGTGTCGTGCATCGGACAGACCAAATCCCAGCGGCAGGGGCCCTCGCCGAGAGCACAGCGCTCGGAACGCAGTGGCCCCTCGCCTGCCTCGACCACCTCCAGAACGGTGATCTTCGCGGGTGGGACGGCGAGTCGGTAGCCGCCGTCCCGGCCTGCCTTGGATACGGCGATCTCGGCTCGGACGAGCTCGCCGAGGATCTGCGAAGCGAAGGTCCGCGGGACCCCCATCTCTGCGACAACCTCACGGATCTTGCGGTACTGACCACTCTCATACGCGCGGGCTAGGCAGAGGGCCGACCGCACGACGTAGTCGCCTCGTTTCGAGAGCGTCATGTTCATGGAATCGACTCTAGGGGACCATTTGAGCGATACATGGAGTCTGACCTTCCTGGTCGGGCAAGGTACCTACTCGGCGTGTATCCGTGGTACCGCTCGTGCCGAAACCCTACCCGTCATCTTCGCTTTCGGTCGGGCGCCACCGTAGTGCTCGTCGGCCACCGACGACTCGCCGGGAGCGACCACGCCGTGCTCGGCAACGACCTCCCCGGTGTGGGTGTCCACGATCAGCACCCTGCCCGAACCGGCCACGACCTGCACGCTCTTGCCGATCAGTGCCATCGGGACCGAGTAGCGGGCCGACCCGATCCTCACGCAAGACAGCTTGTCGACCTTGCGCAGCACCGGCGCCGGCTCGATCCGCAGCTGCAACGACGGCAACCCGCCCAGCAGCAACCGCTCCTGGACCAGGCGCTGCGCCGGGACCGCTGCGATCTGGCTGTGCTCGGCGGCGTTGACCTGCTCGCACCACGCTTTGGCCGCCTCGTTACTGCGGTCCAGGCCAAGCTCGTCGTCGAGCAGCAACGGGGTGAGCAGGTCGGACTTGGCGTAACCGACCAGGTTCTCGACGATCCCCTTCGACTCGGGGTCAGCAGCCTCACAGAAATCAGGCCGAAAACGGTAATGCAAGCGAACCGAACGTAATCACCTGTCGGGACAACACGATTCGCCACGACCCCACCCTTCAGGCAACCCATCCGGTCGGCCAACACAACCTGGGGTGTGCCGCCCATCTCGGCGAAGCACTCACCCAGCATCGCCAACGTGGCGGCGGACTTCTCGTTAGTAGCGAACCTTACGAAACCGCCGCCTCGACCACGCCAGCACCGCACAGAACACGTGGACCCCACCCTGGGCGCCCAGTCGATGACCAGATGCTCACCCGGGGACCACACCGCCGGCCGGCGGTTGCGATGGTGCTCGACCCGCCAGTCCTTCTTTGCCGCTGCGACTAGGCGGCGGAAGTTCCGATCCGAGCCGGTGTACCCGGCAGTTCGTGCCGCGGGCAGCAGCCGGTTGGCCGTGATCCGCCCGCTAGACTTCTTCACCCGCTCGGCCACCAGGTCGGCGACGACCTCATAGTTACGGGCCCTTTCCTTATCCAACGTGCGCACGCCCCCGGCCTGCGCACGTTGGATAACCCTCTTGACGGTCTTGGGCGTCGTACCGCAGATCGCGGCGGCGGTATTTGTCAAGGTGGTTGAGGCCAAAGGGAGTTAAGCGGCTGGTTGAACTGGTAGTGGTGGGTTGATCCAGGCCGAGTCGGGAAGTTGAA
>Ga0209890_10000162_pt1 | contig 31340 bp, 22 predicted proteins | sample OrgsoiDNA2013049_FD_185799 | JGI IMG/M metagenome (GOLD analysis project Ga0209890, IMG submission 185799) | Permafrost soil microbial communities from the Arctic, to analyse light accelerated degradation of dissolved organic matter (DOM) -... | ecosystem: Environmental > Terrestrial > Soil >... | reverse complement strand
CGCGATCAGGTCAAAACATTTGCGGATGCAGGTCAGCATGCCCAGCGCCAGCACATCGACCTTCATCATGTTCAGGGCATCGACGTCGTCCTTGTCCCATTCGATGAAGGTGCGGTCGTCCATCGCCGCATTGCCGATCGGCACGTAGGTATCGAGCCGGTCCTGCGTCAGCACGTAGCCGCCGACATGCTGCGACAGATGCCGGGGGAATTCGACCAGTTCGGTGGCAAGCTCAACGGCGAGTTCGACCATGGCGTTTTGCGGATCGAGCCCGGCCTGCCTGACCTGCACCTCGTTGAGGCCCTTGCCCCAGCTTCCCCACACCGTATCGGCGAGCGCCGCGGTGACATCTTCCGTCAGCCCCAGCGCCTTGCCGACGTCGCGGATCGCGCTGCGCGGCCGGTAATGAATGACGGTGGCAATGATCGCGGCGCGGTGACGGCCATATCTCCGGTAGACATATTGCATCACCTCCTCGCGCCGCGAATGTTCGAAATCGACGTCGATGTCGGGCGGCTCCAGGCGCTCCTTGGAAATGAACCGTTCGAACAACAGATCGACCTTGGTCGGATCGACGGAGGTGATTCCAAGCACGTAGCACACGGCTGAATTCGCCGCCGATCCCCGGCCCTGGCAGAGGATATTTTGGCTTCGCGCATAGTGGACGATGTCGTGCACGGTCAAGAAATAATGCGCGTATTTGAGCTCCGCGATGAGATCGAGTTCTTTTCTTAGCGTGGTGCGGAGCGCATCATCAATGTTGTTAGAAAAATACTGATCGACTCCCGCCCAGGTCATATCTTCCAGATGGCGCTGCGCGGTCTTGCCCGGCGGCACCGGCTCGTCGGGATATTGGTATTTGAGCTGATCGAGCGAAAAATCGATGCGGCCGGCAAACCGCATGGTTTCGGCAATGGCCTCCGGGATATCGCGAAACAGCCGCGCCATTTCCTGAGCGGGCTTGAGATAGCGTTCCGCATTGGCTTCAAGACGCCTGCCGATGGCGTCGATGGTGGTCTTCTCGCGAATGCAGGTCAGGACATCTTGCAAAGGACGGCGCGCGGGATGGTGATACAGCACCTCGTTGGTCGCCAGCAGCGGCACGCCGGCCGCCGTGGCGATGCGATGGAGCCGCATCAGGCGGCGCCTGTCGTCGCCGCGATACAACAGACTCGCCGCAAGCCACACCCCATCGGCGCGGCTGCGTTGTAGTTGGTCCAGAACATCAAGCGCTGCTGCGGCCTCAAAACGATGCGGCAGCATCACGGCCAAAAGCTGGCCTTCGCAAAACTCCAGCAGGTTTTCGAATTCCAGATGGCATTCGCCCTTTTCGGTATCGTCGCCGCGCTTGCCACGGGTCAGCAACTGGCATAGCCGGCCGTAAGCGGCGCGGTCGCGCGGATAGACCAGGATGTCCGGCGTGCCGTCGATGAAGACGAGGCGCGAGCCGATCAGAAGCTTTGGCTTGTATGTTAGCTCTGAATTGTCGAGTTCCTTGTAAGCCCGCACCACGCCGGCCAGCGTGTTGTGGTCGGCGATGCCGATGGCGGGAAGATGCAGCTTGCTCGCCTCATGCACGTAGTCCTGCGGATGCGAGCCGCCGCGCAGGAACGAAAAATTCGTCGTGATGCCGATTTCAGCGTAATTTGTGCTGTTCATGCGAACAGTCCATGCACGAACCAGTTGGAAGGCGCCGGTTCGCCCTCTTCGGTCACAAGTTCGCTGCCGTAAAGCCCGTCCCGGTAAATCCAGAACCGCAGTCCGGCCGCATCCTCGACGCGGAAATAATCCCGCGTCAACGCCTGGCCGTTCTGCCGCCACCATTCCATGGCGATGCGCTCGGGGCCTTCGACCCGCACCACCGCATGGGTCGCCCGCCGCCAGGTGAAATGGTGCGGAGGCCCATCAGGCACCGTCGCAAACGGCACCTTGATGGGCTCCGGCTTTTCGAACAGCCGCAGCGGCCGCAACGGCGGCTCCTCTTCCACCCGCGCCGGCCACGCCGCCTGCGCGGCCGCCGCCAGATGATGCTGCGCCGAGGCAGCCTGCACCGCGCGCTCCGGAATATGGGTGTCCTGCGGCAGGTGCACGACCACGCGCCGGCCGCCGATGCGCGCGGCGATGCGGTCGATCAGGGCGGCCAACTCGTCATTGTCGTGCACATTGGCATCGAGATCGCGCTGCTGCTGCACCACGATTTCGGTGCGGCTGGCGGACAGGCGGATGAGATCGAAGCCGAAGCCGGGATCGAGCGGATCGCTCAACGCATCGAGCCGTTCGCGAAACAGGCGGTCGATCATCGCAGCTCTGGTCACGGGCTGGCCGGTGTCGACCGCGATCGCGCGCACCGCGCCGTCGGTGCGGAAGAAATAAGCTTCCAGCCGCCGCGCGCCCTTGCCTTGCTGGCCCATCGCCCCGACCAGCATCTCGGCCAGCCGGGAGAGTGTCGCCGAGATCACGTCTTCGGTGGCGACAGGTTCGGCGAACCGCTTCTCCACGATGTAATCCGGCAGCGGTTTTCGAGGGCTGATCGGCGCATCGCCCTGCCCCAATGCATGTTCCAGCAGGGTCGTGAACCCGGCGCCAAATCTTGCGGTGATTTCATGTCGCTCGCGGGATGCCACATCGCCGATGGTTTTCAGCCCGGCGCGGCGCAGGCCGCGGATGATGGCATCCCCGGTGCCGGGCGCCGACACCGGCAGCGGCCTGACCGCATCGGCTTCCTCGCCATCCCCAATGATGCGGCCATGGACATGACGCGTCATCGTCCGCGCGCACACCGAGGTGCCGGCGATGGCCGCGCTGACGGCAAAGCCTTGCGCGGTCAGCACGTCGCACAACAGCCGCATCATCACGGCCTCGCCGCCGAACAGATGGGCGCAGCCGGTAATGTCGAGAAACAGGCCATGCGGGGCGTCCAGCGCCACCAGCGGCGTAAAGCGGTCGCACCAGTCGGCGATATCATTCAGCGCCTTGGCGTCGGCGGCTTCATCGGCGTCGAACACCGTCAAATGCGGACAGATGGCGCGGGCATTGGCCAGCGGCAGCCCGATCTCAAGGCCGAGATGCGCGGCGGCATCATCCAGCGCGGAAATCTGCAGCGCGTTGTTTTGCTTGGCGACGACGACACTGGGATCATTACTGGGATTAACCGGCGCGGCGCTGCCGCGCGCGAGCTGGCGTTTGATGCGGTCGATGGGCAGACGTGGCAGCCACAGGCTGAGGAACCGCCGCCGGTTTTGCAAAGAGACGCTCATCACATTTCCATTCCATGATCCATCGCCCGACAGGGCCATGACGGTTGCGGACAAGCTGCGCGTCGAACACCGGCGCGCCCCACGCGCTGGCGGGCTGTGCGGCGGGCGGCGAATGCGCCGCGCGCACGATCCATCTTGTTTCCGCGGTCGAGGGCAACGGCTCCGCCGCCACCCGCAGCACCAGGCCGGTCACGCCGGACATCTGCGCGGCCAGCGTCAGCTTGCGGCTGGCGACGAGATCGAGCTGCCGCGCCGCGCCCCACACTTCCAGCACCACGACGCCCACCGCATCGCAGGCCAGCGCGTCAGCCGCCGTCTTCAACGCGGTGTCGACATCCGCCGCGCGCACCGTCACCAGCAGGCGCGGATCGAGCCCGAGTTCGGTCAATCCGCTCATCGACAGCGCACCGGATTCGATTTCGCTAAAATCCTGCCGCACCCACACCAGCGGCCGCCGAGCGGCCGCCCGTCCCATCAGGCCCGCGACAAACCCCGTCGCGGCGGCGCTGTGTCGTCCTTCGGCGAACACCTCGTGCATCGCGCCCAGCGCGAGGCCGCCCTGCAGCGTCGCATCCGCCTCGGCATGGCCGAGCGCCACCCGGTCAGGCCTGTAGGCATCGCCGTGCGCCTCGATGCGCTCGATGCGGCCGCGCAACGTCGCAAGCGTGTTCGTGCGTACGCCGCTCATGCGCCGCTCCCTGGAAAAATGGTGTCCACACTGGTTTAGAAGAGAACCGGAAACTGGCTCAATTGTTCATGATATGTTCTAATATAAAGCTAACATGGCCAACAGAGTCAATCGGGATCGGAATCTATGTTTTTCGTGAGCAATCCCAATGGGATCGAAGGAACCTCGGCGCCAGCCCTGCATCTGCAAGCCAAGGGAGCGGGTGCGGCGGGAGTCCTCGGCGGGCAAGTGCGGAATTTCACTTCCCGCGAGCCACGCCACCTATTCGGCCGGCGCCGGCACGAACGTGTCCGTGCCTTCCGAAATCACCGGCGCTGCGCACACCCGATTGCGGCCGCTTGTTTTCGCCTCGTACAGCGCGGCGTCGGCAGCCTTCAGGGCGCGCGACGCGCTGACCGGACCGGCAGGCGTGTACGAAGCGGCGCCGGCGCTGACGGTGACGATGCCCAGCGCGGCCGCGGCATGGGCTTGCTGCCGGGCTTGCACGGCTGCGCGCATCCGTTCGGCCACGGCGCTGACGCCAGCCAGGTCGGTATCGGGCAGCAGCATGACGAATTCCTCGCCGCCATACCGCGCGAGGAAATCGCGGCCGCTGCGCAGGCTGGACTTGAGCGCCGCCGCGACCAGTTGCAGACAGGCGTCACCGTCCTGATGGCCGTAGTAGTCGTTGTAAGGCTTGAACTGGTCGATGTCGAACATCACCAGGCCCAGCGGCAGCCCGCTGCGGCGCGCGTTGCTGCTTTCCAATTCAAGGACACGGTCGAAGTGGCGACGGTTGGCCAGACCGGTAAGCGCGTCGGTTTCGCTCAGCAACGCCAGCTGCGCATTGGCGTCTTCCAGCGCAAGCGTGCGGTCGGCGACCTTGCGTTCGAGCGAGGCGTACAGCAGGGCGTTCTCCAGCGACGCCGAAAGCTGGCCCGCAATCAGTACCACCGCATCCAGCCGGTCTTCGGAGAATGCCGCACGCTGCAGCCGGTTCTGCAACACCAGCAGCGCGTGCAAGGCGCCTTGTTTGTGAATCGGCAACACCAGCAGCGAACACTGACCCACGCCGGCCCAGCAAGGGTCACCGGCAAATCGCTCGTCGCGCAGCGCGTCTTCCAGCACCAGGCGCTCGCCCGTGCGTTCGGCGTAACGCACCGGCGACAGCGGAAGCAGCCCGCCAGCCGCCGCCTGCGTCAGGCTCACGCTCACCTGACGCATCGGGCTTTCCGGCAAGGTACCAGGTGTTGTCATTTTCGGTCTGCACCAACAGGTCCACCGAAGTGGCGCCGGCCATCGCGCCCAGCACCTTGGACAGTTCGTCGGTGATCGCCTGAAGGCTGGTCTGAGAACTCAGCACCTGCGAGGCGCGCAGCACGGCCGTCACGTCCACCGCGTGACCGGAAATGAACGTGCTGGCGCCGCGCGGCCCACCTTCGCGCAGCACGGAGCCGGTGCGCAGAAAACCATGTTCGGCGACCATCTGCCGAACCTTGCCGACAGCGCCCCAGTCCTCGTAGAGCGCGCGCGCCGCATCGAGCAAGGGGCGCGCGGTCGCATCCATGCCCAGTGCCAGGTGAAATAGCCCGGCGCGCTCGGTGATGAAGGCCCGGTGCCACGGCCGCGCGCGCTGCGCCGCCTGGAGCATGGCGATGTCGAAGGCCGCGCCCGCCGCCCAGATGTCGCCGGTGGCCCAGGCGTGTTCGGCGTCGAGCAGCGTCAGCAGATGGCCGAAATTATGCGGCGCATCGGCGGCGCGCGCGGCCAGCCAGTTTCGTTCGGCATCGAAGCCGACCAATGCAGCGGCTTGCTCGTCGCCCTTGCAGTCCGCGGCCGCTCGCACCAGGGCCAGCGCGTGCAGCAAACGTCCGATGGCAGTGATGTAGTAGCCCGGGCTCCTGGCCAGCAACGGCATCGCCTCGGCCGTATGGCGCAGCAGGCGGGGCTGGTCGTTGAATATGGCCGCGCAGAGGGCGCGGAACAGATGGTACATCGACGAAGCAATCGACGGCGCGGCCACCGCGGCGGCATGGCGCTGCTCGTCGAAACCGGCATCGTCGAAAGAGCCGGCAGTATGGGTTTCGCCGCGCAAGGCGCGCAGCAACTGCCGCCGCGGCAGCGTGCGCAGCGCGAAGTCGTCGTTGCCGGATTGGGCGGCGAAGGCCAGGCCGGCATCGACCTCGATCGCGGAGGCGTCGAGCGTGGGCGCGGTGTCAAGCAGAACATCGCTGACGAGGTGGGTGTAGGCCGCGAATTGCAGGTCACCGGCCTGCACGATTCCCTCGCGCGCGCGGTGGAAATGCGCCACCGCGTTTTCGGCCGGCTCGACCCAGTGCAGCGAGCACACCGCGAAGACGAAGTGCGCGCACGACGTGCCGGGCTCGAAGCCGCGGGCGTTGCCCACGTCCATCAGGTGCCGGGCGGTGCGGTAGGCGCCATGGTAGTCCTGCGGCGCGCCCACCAGCAGATAGGGCGCGGTGGCGACGCTGCCCATCAACGGAGCGCAGGGACCGTCGCAGACCCAGGAGCGGTGCGCCTCCAGCACGAGCCAGGCGAAGGTGGGCAGGTCGCAGAAATAGGCCGCGGCCGCGGTCGTGCCGATCAGCTGGGCCCGGGCCAGCACGCGCGCGTCCGTCACCTCCGTGCGCGTCAGGTCGGCAAGCTTCCCGGACCCGGCCTGCCAGGCGCTCAGGCGCTTCATGCCCTCGCCGAGCGCACCGCGCAGATCATCCGGCTTGCGCAGTCCCAACTGCGCCAGCGCCTCCAGCCCAAGGGCGAACGCGTCAGCCTGACGGCCGCGGTTGGTGAGGCTGTAGACCTGGACACGCAGGGCGTCGATCAGCGCCATGGCGTCGCCGGCGCCGGCCTCGATCGTGGCGTACAGCGCATCCGCTTCATCCAGGCGGCCCAGGGCATACAAGGCCGCGTGGCGCTCGATGCGCAGTTGGGCCATTTGCATCTGGTCCGACGCGTCGCCCATCTGTTCCAGCAGGCCGATGGCTGCGCCGAGAAAACGTTCTGCGGCGGCGAAGTTGCCATTGCGGATCAGGCCGGCCATGGAGCCGAACAGTGCGGCGACGCGCCGGCACTCGTCCGCGTCGGCCAACAAGGGCATGGCCGGCAGGTATTGCTCGGCGCTTTGCGCCTCGCATCCGGGGGCGACCGCGAAGCGCCGGGCCAGTTCGAGATGCAGCGCGTATCGACGCGCGCTGTCCAGCTGCTCGAACACGGCCTGCTGAACGCGGTCGTGCCTAAATCCCACGGGCGCATCGTCACCGGGTTCGACCGTAAGCCGGCCGTCGAGGAATGCGGGCGCCAAAGCGGGGTCCAGCTCCGAGGCGGCCAGACCGGTGGCGATCTCCAGCACGCTCATGCCCACAGTGCCGCCCAGGCAGGCGACAATTTCGAGCAGATGACGCGTGGGGGCCGGCAGCCGGTGCAGGCGCCGGTTCAGCAGGTCCACCACGCTGGCGCCGCTCACGTAGCGGTGGATTGCGCCAGGGTCCCAGCGCCATCCGCCCGCCTCCGCCAGCAGCAGCCCGTCCTGGCACAGGCCGTTGATCAGTTCGACCGTATCGTAGGGGTTGCCATCGGTGCGCTGTCCCAGGGCCTGGCTCAACGCGGTGCCCTGGGCGGCGGGAAGGCGTAACATCTCGGCCACCAGCGTGCCCAGGTGTCGCGGCGGCAGGTTGGACAGATGAAGCTGCTCCGGCGCGACGCCGAGTTGGCGCCAGCGCGCCACCATGGCGGTCAGCGGGTGGCCCGCATCGACATCGGCCGCGCGGTAGGCGCCCACCACCAGCAGGCCCTGGACGGGCGTCGCAGCGGTCGACAAGCCGTCGAGAAATTTCAGCGACACGGCCGGCGCCCATTGAAGGTCGTCCAGGTACATCACCACCGGCTGCCGGGAACTGGCGATTCCGCGCAACAGGTCGATGGCAGATTGGATGACGCGCGCTTGCGCCAGCACCGGGTCGCTGACCAGCACCTCGGGCAACTTGCCCAGCAGCAGTGCAAATTCGGGCAAGAGGCTCACGCCGAAGCCGGCATTGGCGCCGAGTGTGCCGAGGATGCGCTGGCGATGCGCGGCCAGTTCGGCCTGCGGTTCGGCCAGCAGGATGCGCCCCAGGCTGCGCAAGGCTTGCGCGGTGGCTGAATCCGCGTCGTGCCGGTATTGGTCGAACTTGCCGCTAACGAACCAGCCGCCGCAGGACGTGACCATGGGGCGCAGTTGGTTGAGCAGCGTGGTCTTGCCGACACCCGGCGCGCCGGATACCAGAAGCATGGCGGCGTGGCCGAGAGTCACCTGCTGCACGGCCTGGCGCAGGCGGGCGATTTCATCTTCGCGCCCGATCGGCCGGGCCGGCGCCGAGATGTGCCGGGCAAAATCGCGTTCGCCCAGGGCGAAGGCCGGCGCGGCGCCCCGCGCAATCGCCTGGTGCACCCGCTGCAGATCATGAATCAAGCCCTCGGCGCTTTGGTAGCGCTGATCGGGCTCTTTCTGGAGCAGGCGCATGACGATGTCGGACAGCGGCCGCGGCAGCGCGGCGTCGACGAGCACCGGCGCCAGCGGCATGCGCGTCATGTGCGCGTGCATGAGTTCGAGCAAGTCGCTGCTTTCGAACGGTTTGCGCCCGCACAGCATTTCGTACAGCGTGGCGCCCAGCGCGTAGAGGTCGCTGCGCGGGTCCACCGGGCGCGCACTGCGGCCGGTCTGCTCGGGCGCCATGTAGGCGAGCGTGCCGGCGATCTGGCTCTGGTGCGTGAAGGCAGGCTGCTGCTCGGCCGAACTGCTGGCGATGTTGAAGTCGATGAGTACCGTCGTGACGTTGCTATCGTCCGTGAGCAGCACATTGCCGGGCGCCACGTCCTTTGCACCATGCCTTTGCGGTGGATGCCGGCGAGCGTTTGCGCCACGCTGATGGCGATGGCCGCGGCTGCATCGGGCGTCAGGGGCGGCCCCGCCGCCAGGCGCGCTGCCAGCGACGTGCCATGGTCGTCGGCCAGCGCCAGCGTGTCTGCTTCCCACACGCCCGGCGCCAGCCGCGGCACGCCAGGCAGGCCCGCCACACGCACGAGCATCACGCGTTCATGCTGCAAGCGCTTGATGGCTTCGGCGCCGATAGCCTGCTTTAGAACGATGTCGCCACCGGCCGCGCCTGATTGCAGACGGCGTACGACGCGCGTTTGCTCGCTCAGATACACGATGCGGTCATCCGGCAAGACGGAAAGCGCAGTTGTCAGGGCCGGTGGAGGATTTGATCCGGCAAGGGCGGGTGCCGATTGGTCCGGATCAAACCGAGGACGGGTTTTTCGAGCGCCTGACCATTTTCTGTTTCACGCGGGGTTCCATAGCCCGCATGATTACTTTGTCTCATGGCGCTGATCCCGTACGCGGAACACGTTTGAGGTCCGTTCCGAGAACCGAAAGATCATTCGACGGGCGGGAACAGGCGCATGCGAGGCTGCGCGACCCTTCGGGGCTGCGCGAACATACGCGTCTGCCCAAGAGCTCACTTTTCACTCGCACCACCCCTGAGAACGCCGGCAATCTCGCCGAGGTGTACAATTGGGTGGCTATATTCGCGTTAAAATGGACGCCCGTAAGAGTACGGGGAACTGACGGCGGTGAGGGGTTGCTTCAACGGATACATCTGCGTCCGCCCGGAGAGACCCCTCATCCGCCTTCGCTTCGCTCAGGCACCTTCACCCGCAAGGGGAGAAGGGTAAGAAGAAATCAAGCCGCGGCGGCGAGATTGACGGCGGCTTCGGCGAGCGTCGTCAGGCTCTCGTCGGTCTTCTTCTCCTGCTGCAGGGTCTGATCCAGCAGCCGCACGGCGTCTTTCATGCCGAGCTGCGTCGCCCACTGCTTCAGGGTGCCGTAGCGGGAGATTTCGTAATGCTCGACGGCTTGCGCTGCGGCAAGCAGGCCGGCGTCGAGCGCCTCGCAGCCCTTGTACTCGTCCATGATCTCCTTGCCCTCATCGAGGATGCCCTGGATCGCATCGCAGGTCTTGCCGCGCGCCGGCTTGTCGAGCAATTCGAAAATCTGCTCGAGGCGCTCCACCTGGCCTTCGGTCTCGCCGTGGTGCTTCTCGAACGCCGCCCGCAGCTTGTCGGATTGAGCCGCCTTCGCCATTTTCGGCAGCGCCTTCAAAATCTGCTTTTCGGCATAATAGATGTCCTTCAGCGTATCGAGGAAGAGGTCGTTGAGGTCTTTGTCTTTCGCGGCCATGGCAATACTCCAATGATGAGACGCAAGTGAGATACGGGATGTCCCCGCCTCTGCAACGTCACCTCATGCGCAATGTTCCAGGGATTTCAAAAGGAAAGCTGCGCGCATCGGCGATGCGGCAGCAGTTCGGACGCGGCACGGAAACGCGGCTTTTCACGCTCCTGTCACACGCCTCAAGCAGAGTTGGGAGATTGGGAGTTAAGGGGAGAATATCAGATGAGCGATGTTGCGTTACCGGGTTCGGTCGAGCCGGCCCTCCATAAGGGACCAAATCTCGAGGGCGGTTTTCATCCGCTGACCGGTATCATCTACATGGGGGTAGTCGCTGCCGCGCTGCTGTTCGTCGCCTACAGCATCTATAGCGACGTCGATGCAACAGGTACCCACGTAACGAACTATCTGCCGTACCTTCTGCTGTTTGTCGCGTTGCTGATTGCGCTCGGTTTCGAATTCGTCAACGGCTTTCACGACACGGCGAATGCCGTCGCGACCGTGATTTATACCCGCTCGCTGCCTGCCAACATTGCCGTCGTGTGGTCGGGCATGTTCAATCTGTTTGGCGTGCTGCTGTCGAGCGGCGCGGTCGCGTTCGGCATCGTTTCGCTGCTGCCCGTCGAGTTGATCCTGCAAGTCGGCAGCGGCGCCGGCTTTGCCATGGTGTTCGCCCTGCTGATCGCGGCCATCATCTGGAATGTAGGCACCTGGTATTTCGGCCTGCCCGCCTCCAGCTCGCACACCCTGATCGGGTCGATCATGGGCGTCGGCATCACCAACGCTCTGATGCGCGGCCGCGACGGCACATCCGGTGTGGACTGGTCGCAGGCGGCCAATATCGGCAAAGCGCTGCTGCTGTCGCCGCTGTTCGGTTTCGCGCTGGCGGCCATTCTGTTGTTCGCCGTCAAGACGGTGCTGCAGCGTGCGACGCCCGCGCTGTTCGCCGAGCCGGTCGGCGACCAGCCGCCGCCGTGGTGGATTCGAGGTATCCTGATCCTCACTTGCACCCTGGTCAGCTTCTTCCATGGCTCGAACGACGGTCAAAAAGGCATGGGCCTGATCATGCTCATTCTCATCGGAACCGTGCCAACCGCCTACGCGCTCAACCGCGCTTTGCCCGAGAGCCAGATAAAACAGTTCACCGTGAACTCGACGGCCGCCAGCGACGTCATTGAAAAAAAGGGCGCCGGCTATAACGTGCTCGGCAATCCGCGGCCGGCGGTGACGAATTACGTCGCGCAGCACCAGATCAGTGAGGGAACCTATCCGTCACTCGCGGTGCTGGTGCGCGATATCGGCAACCAGGTTACCCAGTACGGATCGCTGGCCAAGTTCCCCGCCGATGCCGTCGGCAATACCCGCAACGACATGTATCTGGTTTCCGAGGCCCTTCGCTTCCTGATGAAAGACAGGGAAAGCGACCTCAACGGCGACGAGATCGCGACCCTCAACAGCTACAAGGGCTCGCTCGACGGCGCGACGAAATTCATTCCGACCTGGGTGAAAATCGCCGTCGCCATCGCGCTCGGCCTCGGCACCATGATCGGCTGGAAACGCATCGTCGTCACGGTCGGGGAGAAGATCGGCAAGACCCATCTTACCTATGCGCAGGGCGCCTGCGCCGAAATCACCGCGGCCGCCACCATCGCCGCGGCGGATGGCTACGGGCTGCCGGTTTCCACCACCCACGTGCTCTCGTCCGGCATCGCCGGCACCATGGCTGCCAGTGGATCCGGGCTGCAATGGTCGACGATCCGCAACATCGCGCTCGCCTGGGTACTGACGCTCCCGGCCGCGATCTTGCTGTCGGGCACGCTATACGTGATCTTCTCGCATTTGCTCTGAACTCGATGCCGCGACGAGCGATCACGATCATCGAGATGCGGGAACACAGCCGGCTGTCACTCCCGTTCACGGAACTCGACCGCGTTCCTGTGGGCATCGCGGCCGAAGGTGCTATCTTCGCACGCCGCTTACCTTATCATGCAGCGCATCGGAATCATCCGGCAGTTGAGTTGGGTCGTGAGGCGGACCACCGCGAATGGCTTCGTTGCGCAGATTGGCAATGGTGGCGGCGTCTTTCGCGGGCGTCATGCCCGCCGCGGACGCACACGCCGGCGCCAAGGATGAAAGCGCTGCCGAGTGGCTGGCTCCGAAATGGTTCAACGAATGGCATGACGGACTTGCCACCAAGGGCCTGAATTTCGGTGCAACCTATGTCGGCGACTTCATCGGCAATGTTTCAGGCGGGACCGGCCGCGGGGCAATTCACCTCGGCCGCTTTGAATTCTCCGTCGATGCCGATCTCGACCGACTGGTCGGCTGGACCGGGGGCAGGTTTTTCGCCAACACCTATGAGATTTACGGCCGCGGATTGACGCGCAACTACATCCATAGTCTCGCGACCATCAGCGAGACCGAAGCGCTGCCCGACGCGCGTCTCTACATGGCGTATTTCGAGCAAAGCTTTTACAACAACGCACTGAACATCAGGGTCGGCCAGCAGGCGGCCGATGTCGAGTTCTTCGATAGCGAGACCGACGATCTGTTCATCAACGGGACGTTCGGCTGGCCGGCCATCGAAGCCGCCAACCTGCCGGCCGGCGGTCCGGCGCCGCCGATCGGGGCGCTGGGCATTCGTGTCAAGGCCGCGCTCACAGACCGCATCACCGCCTTCGCCGCGGTTTTCGACGGCAATGCGGCAAGGCCGGGCGAAGGCGACCCGCAGCTTCGCGACAATCACGGTTTGGCGTTTCGCGTCAACGACGCGCCATGGGTGATCGGACAGGTTCGCTGGGATTACGATATCGAAATTGCCGGCCGCCCGCTCTCCGGCAACTTTACGCCGGGAGGCTGGCAACATTTCGGACAATTCGACGATCAGCGTTTTACTGCGCAGGCCCTGTCGATCGCCGACCCCACTGGAAACGGCATCGCGGCAAAGCTTCGCGGCAACTTCGGAATATTCGCGACCCTCGAGCAGACACTTTATCGGCCGCCCTCGGTAACCGAGAGGGGCGTTTCGAACTCGCTGCCGGGCGTGACGGTTTTCGGCCGGATCGCCTATAGCCCGCCCGATCGAAACCTGATCGACCTCTATCTCGACGGCGGCATCGGCTTCGTCGGTCTCGTGCCCGGCCGCTCGTTCGACCGGATCGGGATGGGGATGGCCTACATGCGGATTTCCAACGCCGACCAAACCCTCGATCGCGACACCCGGTTCTTTACCGGCATGCCGAGCCCGGTGCGAAGCAGTGAGAAGGTGTTGGAATTGATATACGAGGCCCATATCAAGCCAGGCTGGCTGTTGGCGCCGTACTTTCAATATGTGTTCCGCCCATCCGGCGGCATCCCCAATCCGAACGATCCAGGCGGTCTCTCGCGGATCGGCGACGCCGCCGTGTTCGGCGTGACCACCACGGTCAAATATTAGAGCGTTTTCCAGCGAAAGTATTCGCATTTGCCAGCTTCGCTGGTTGGAGCGGCGGCTATCTTGCAAATTGAAACGGCCGCCGCGTGCCCAAAATCACGGATCCGACTGCTTCAGGTAACGCCGATGACAAACATGATTTGCTCGTTAATACTGCCCACGCCCCAATTCCGGTAGAGGCCGTTCGCACATCGGGCCGGCCTTACGTCGAGAACGCCACATGGAGTATTCGCGATCGTGGGCAGCGGTCTCATGTCTCTCGACCTCGGGCTTCGGGGCGCTATCGTCGGATTGTCGTTGCTGATCGCCGGCGTGGCGCTGCGGGATCGTCGCGACAGCGCGGTCGCGCGTCTGGGTGCGGCGCTCGCGGTCGGCGCCGCCGCTTCCGCGATTGGCTCGGCGCCAACATTCCCGCGACCCTTTGAGTGGTGGGGACCGTTCGTTCTGGCATTGGCCGGCGGGAATTCAGTCGTCTTCTGGCTATGGGCGCGGGCAGCTTTCGATGATAACTTTGTCGTCAAGCCCTGGCAGGGCGGCTTGTGGGCAGTCATTACAGGCTTGCAGTTCTATGTCGCCGGCTGGAGCCTGTGGCCGACTTTTGACCGGGCGATCGACCGAACGCTGTCGTTGACCACCCTCGGCCTGGCTTTGTTGGCCGCGGCGCAGACATTGGCCACGTGGCGGACGGACCTCATGGCAGGACGGCGCCGGCTGCGGCTGGTCGTCCTGATCGGAGCGTCGGCCTTTATCGCCATCGTGGCTGCCGCGAACTTTTCCGGGACGCCTTCGATGTCCTTTTCCTCGATGGCGAGTGTCGCCAACGCTTTCGGCTTGTTCGGTTTGGTAGGCCTTAGCGCATGGAATCTGCTCCGGGCGGCCGACACGCAAAGCTCTATCCTTCTCCCCGCGACAGCCGATGCGTCCGGCTCCGCGCGCGCCAAGGCAAGGGATGGCGCGGGCAAGCCTCCCGAAATCGAGCAGGCCCTGTTGCGCCGGCTGGAGCAGTTGATGGTCATCGAACGCGCCTATCGGCGCGAGGGACTGACCATCGGTTCCCTGTCCGCAGAGCTTGGTGTGCCGGAATACCGGCTGCGGCAGCTTATCAATGAGGGTCTGGCTCACCGCAACTTCAATGCGTTCCTCAATCGCTATCGGATCGAGGAAGCCAAGGCGGCCTTGGCCGACCCCGAACAAAAAGAGGTGCCGGTGTTGACGATCGCCATGGATGCCGGATTCCAATCGGTCGGGCCATTCAACCGTGCCTTCAGGGCAGCCACCGAGCTGACGCCGACCGAATTCCGGCGTCTTGCAGTAGCGAAGACTGCATCGGTGTTGCCGGAGGAATGCGTTTATTCAGGAATCGGCAAACCGGACTGAGAAATCGGCCAGCCAAATTCCGAGTTTGGCGAGAGTGAACCGCAGAAATCGGGCAGGCTTGCTGGCAATGCGGGGCCGTAAGCCAATTGGTCCTCGCCCTCGCCACTGCAATCCCCCGAGGTGACGCTCATGCAAGACCCCCGATTTGCTTTTCGAAAGCTGCGCGGAGCACATTCATTGTGTCCCCGGTGAAAATCATCCAGGCATCATGCATGGCGGCGCTCACGCTCTGTCTGCCGGGTGCGGCGCTTGCCGACGATTTGCAGACCGTCGGCAATCCGGACAGTCTCGGCTTTTCGGCGCGGCGATTGGCGCGCATGACCTCCTGGTTCGAGGCGCAGACCAAAAAGGGCGATCCTTCCGGTTTTGTCGTGGCGATCGCCCGAGGCGGAAAGCTCGCCTATTTGCAGCCCACCGGCTTTGAGGACCACGACAGGAAAATTCCGATGCGGCCGGATTCGATCTTTCGAATCGGATCGATGTCCAAGCAGATCACCAGCGTCGCTACCATGATGCTGGTCGATGAAGGCAAGCTCGACCTCGACGCTCCCGTGGCGCAATATTTGCCGGAGCTCAGGGATATGCAGGTCGTCAGGAAGGATCCGGCCACCGGCGATGTTATCCTCAAGGATCTTGCGCAGAGGGTCTTTGAACCGGCGAAGCGTGCGATGACAATCCGGGATCTTCTGCGCAATACGTCCGGTCTCGTTTACGGCATGGGGGATTACGCCGACCCCGGATTTGGAAATGCGGCGGTACACGTGCTTTACGCTGCGAGAGCGCCGTTCCGACGCGACAAGCCCATCGCTCCCTTCGTCACTAGCCTCGGCACGCTCCCGCTTCTGCACCAGCCGGGCGAAGTCTGGGAATATTGCTTGGGTTTCGATGTCCTCGGCCGTGTCATTGAAGTCGTGTCGGGCCAGACATTCGAACAGTTTCTGCAAAGCCGCCTGTTCGCGCCGCTCCGTATGGTCGACACCGGCTTCTCGGTGCCGGAGGATAAACTCGCCCGTCTCGTCGCCGTGCCGGGCGCGCAGCCCGCACCTCTTTCGGATGGGGACGTCGCGAAGCCGCAAACGTTCTTTTCAGGGGGTGGGGGGATCGTGTCGACGGTCCCCGACTTCCTGCGCTTCTGCCAGATGCTGCTCAACGGTGGTGAGCTTGACGGTGCGCGCATTCTGAAACCGGAAACGGTCCGGCTGATGATGACGAATTCGCTGCCGCCCGACATCCACATTGCGGGACACGAAGCCGGTCCGGCTTTTGGGACCGGTTGGGGGCTCGGCTTCGCCATTCGCACCAACCCGGATTTCAGTTGGATCCCAGGCGCGGTCGGCAGCTTTAACTGGCAGGGAAGCTGGGGCACGTTTTTCTCGGCCGACCCGGTTCAGAAGCTGATCCTTGTCATGATGATGCAGCGGGGGCAGTACAGTGAAAACGGCTTCTATTTCGACGCGATCCGCCGTCTGCCCTATACGGCGTTGAAGGTTCCCGAAGCCCCCGCACCGCGCGCGTCGGGGCCATTGAACGGCGCCGCTTTCACCGAGTATGTCGGACGTTACGTTTTCGGCGGGTCCACAAGTTCGCTGGACAGACAGACCTCGGTCGCCGACGGTATCGGCTGGACCGGTCTTGAATCCGTTGTCGCGGAGACTCGTGGCCTGAGGGTGATCAAACCGGCCGACGCAGGCCCCGCCGCGAGGGCGGGCGTCATGGCGGGAGACCTCATCACAGCGATCGACGACGCGTCGATCGAGGGCCTGACCCTGGAAGCGGCCTTTGGCCGGATTTCAGGTCCATTCAATGCCACGATCAAGCTCAAAATCTCCCGGCAGCGGCAGAACGATCCGCTCGTTGTCGCCTTTGTCCGGGAGGCGGCGCCCCTGCGCAGTGTCCAGCTTCAAATCCGCGTCGCGGACGGCAAGCTTGCCGTTAAAGCAACAGGCTGGTCGATCCTTGATTTTGACAGGGACCAGCCGACGCCGGTGGCGGCTCGTTCGAGGGATGAATTCCAGGTCGAGAGTGGCGATCATACGCGGATCGCCTTCATTCGCGACGCGGCTGGCAAAGTCAACGGCGCGGTTCTCAATCCGGGAACATGGGAGCAACGCGGCGCGCTCGCCCAATAGGGGCACACTGACAGCTGATGACATGGCGGCATCGAGCCCGCCATGCCTTGCGTCCGTTTGAGCGCGACATCCGGTCAAAGTCTGTTCGCATGGGATCGGTGAGCGGACAGTCGGTCATTAATCTAGCGCCCCGTTTCAATTCTATCGAAACGGAAAAGGCTCCAGCGGCCCTCACGCCGCCAGCGTGTTCTCGACCAGCTTGATCCAGTACGAGGTGCCGAACACGATCGCGTTGTCGTCGAAATTGTAGGCGGGATGATGCAGGCCGGCGCTGTTGCCGTTGCCGCAGAAGATAAAGGCGCCCGGCCGCTGCAGCAGCATGTAGGCAAAGTCCTCCGCGCCCATCAGCGGCGGCATCTCGTGCACGTTGGCGTCACCGGCCACTTCCTTCGCCACCTGGGTCGCGAATTCGGTCTGCAGGGCATGGTTGACTACCACGGGATAACCGGGCTCGTAGACCAGATCGATTTTCGCGCCTGACATCTGCGCCACGCCGGCGACGACCTCGCGCACCCGCTTCTCGACCAGTTCCCGCACTTCCGCCGTCAGGGTACGCACGGTGCCCCTTAGTTCGGCGGTTTGCGGGATCACGTTGCGGGCATTGCCGGCGTGGAATTCGCATATCGAAATCACGGCGGATTCAAGCGGATCGACGCTGCGCGAGACAATCGACTGCAGCGCCGTGATCAGCTGGGCGCCGACCAGAACCGAATCGATGCATTTATGCGGACGCGCGGCGTGGCCGCCGAGCCCCTCGATCCGGATATCGATCGAATCCGTCGACGCCATGATCGGACCGGACCGGATCGCGAACGAGCCGATCGGAATTCCCGGCCCGTTGTGCATGCCATAGACCTGATCGATGCCAAAACGGTCCATCAAGCCGTCCTTGATCATGGCGGCCGCACCGGCGCCGCCCTCCTCCGCCGGCTGGAAGATCACGACGGCATCGCCGGCAAAATTCCGGGTCTCGGCGAGATAACGGGCGGCGCCGAGCAACATCGCGGTGTGCCCGTCATGGCCGCAGGCGTGCATCTTGCCCGGTGTCCTCGAGGCATACGCCAGATTGGTCGCCTCCTCGATCGGCAGCGCATCCATGTCGGCGCGCAGCCCGATCACTTTTGTTTCGCCCTTGCCTGCCGGTTTGCGGCCCTTGATGACGCCGACGACGCCGGTGCGGCCGAGACCCGTGGCGACCTCGTCGCAGCCGAACTCCCGCAACCGGTCGGCGACGAATGCCGCAGTGCGATGCACGTCGTACAACAGCTCCGGATGGGCGTGGATATCCCGGCGCCAGGCCTGGATATCGGGTTGCAGATCGGCGACGCGATTAACGATGGGCATGGGAATTTCTCGGGTTCAAGTGTGTGTGTTTTGTGAACTTTAGCACGGACGAGAGGCGGCCCAATATACCGATTTAAAGACCTGGGCCGCCAACAAGCCCGTCCTGGCCGGGCATAGCCGTCCGAACGACGGCGTCGCTTCCGCTCGCCCATGTCCCGGCCATCGACGTCTGACTGAATAGACCGCAAAGAAAGTCGTGGCTGCCCGGCATAAAGCCGGGCATGACGACAAATCAAGGACCGCACGGAAACTGAAAAAATGCCGAAAAGGCTTGAAGGTGATTTCGACTATATCGTCGTCGGCGCAGGTACCGCCGGCTGCATCGTCGCCAACCGGCTGTCGGCCGATCCCAAAACCCGCGTCCTGATCCTGGAAGCCGGCGGCAGCGACAGCTGGATCTGGTTTCACATCCCGGTCGGCTATCTCTTCGCGATCGGCAATCCCCGTTCGGACTGGATGTTTCGGACCGAGCCGGAAGCCGGCCTCAACGGCCGCTCGCTGGCCTATCCCCGCGGCAAGGTGATCGGCGGCTCGTCCGCCATCAACGCCATGATCTCGATGCGCGGCCAGGCCGCGGACTATGACCACTGGCGCCAGCTCGGCCTGTCGGGCTGGGGTTATGACGACGTGCTGCCGGCGTTCCGGCGGCTGGAGGATCATTTTCTCGGCGAGAGCGAGCACCACGGCACCGGCGGCGGCTGGCGGATCGAAGCGCCAAGATTGTCCTGGGACATTCTCGACGCGGTCGGGGACGCCGCGGCAGAAATGGGAATTCGCAAGATTGCGGACTTCAACACCGGCGACAATGAGGGCGTCGGCTATTTCCATGTCAACCAGAAGCGCGGACGCCGCTGGTCTTCCGCGCGAGGTTTCTTAAAGCCCGCATTGAAGCGTCCCAATCTGCGGCTTGAAAAGGACGTGCTGGTCGATCGGCTGCTCATCGAGCAGGGCCGCGCGGTCGGCGTGCGTTTCATGCAAGGCGGCGAAGTCGTCGAGGCCCGCGCCAAGGCCGAAGTGATCCTGTGCGCCGGCTCGATCGGATCGACCCAGGTGCTGCACCGCTCCGGCATCGGACCGGCGGAGTGGCTGGCCCCACTCGGGATCGGATGCGCGCTCGACCGGCAAGGCGTCGGGCGCAATCTGCAGGATCATCTGCAGCAACGCGCGATTTACAAGGTCGATGGCGTTCGCACCCTGAACGAGACTTATTATTCGCTTGTGAGGCGCGGCCTGATGGGCCTCGATTATGCCTTCCGCCGCCGTGGTCCGCTGACCATGGCGCCGTCGCAGCTCGGCATATTCACGCGTTCGGATCCGCGTCGCGATCGCGCCAACATCCAGTTCCACGTGCAGCCATTGTCGCTGGACCGGTTCGGCGACCCGCTGCACCGCTTCCCCGCGATCACAGTGAGCGCCTGCAATCTGCAGCCGACATCGCGCGGCACCGTGCGCATCCGTTCCGCCAGGCCCGACGAGGCGCCGTCGATCGCGCCGAATTACCTCACGACCGGCGAAGACCGCGAGGTCGCCGCCGACGCCATCCGCACCACCCGCCGCCTGATGAAACAACCCGCGCTCGCGCCCTATCGGCCCGAGGAATTCCTGCCGGGGCCATCGGTCGGCGACGACGATGCATCGCTGGCCAAGGCCGCAGGCGACATCGGCACCACGATCTTCCATCCGGTGGGAACCGCCAAGATGGGGGCGGCAAGCGATCCCCTGGCTGTCGTCGATGAACGGCTGCGATTTCACGGGCTTGCCGGGCTTCGTGTCGTCGATGCCTCCGTGATGCCGACGATCACGTCGGGAAATACCAACACGCCCACCGCGATGATTGCCGAAAAGGGTGCTGCGATGATCCTGGAAGATTCCCGCTAGCACAAAAAAGGCCGTCCCTTTTACAGGGACGGCAAAACATCACTCTACGCTACGCTTACAAGACTTTTCTTATTTTTAGTGTTCGCCGTGATGCTCCGCGTGATGGCGGCTGGCCTCGGCGTGGTGCTCTTCGGCGTGGCTGGCATGCCCGTGGGCGCTATGGGCGTGGTGCGCCGCCTTCTCGTGATCGCCGGCCTCGTGGTGCCTGGCGGCCTCGCGGTGATGCTTCGCCGCGTGCTCGTGGTGTTCGGCCGCCTTGTGATGATGGTGCTGGACGCCCACGTGGTCAGCCATATTTCTCTCCCGGTTCAGTGCGAAAAGTCAGCAGAACCTACCCAAGTCGCCTGACAATATGCTGACAACCGCACGACAGGTTTGCTAAAGCCGGGCACACGCCGCGATCACGGAATCGTCATCGCCCGGGCGCCAGCCGCCAAGCATTCCGGGAATAAACCGCGCCCCCGCCCGATCAGGCCCATGGAAACCCAATCAAGGGTCCATGGAGATTGACATGAGCGGCTTCGATCACGACCACAACGACGAAGGCCCCGGCGTCAGCCGCCGGCGGGTACTGGAATGCATGACCTGGGCCGGCACCGGCGTGCTCTGGACTATCACCGGCGGCGTGCCCCGTTCGCTGGGCCTGGTCGGTTCCGCGGCGGCCGCCGAACCGGCCGGCATGACATTCCTGCAGATCAGCGACAGCCATGTCGGTTTCGACAAGCCGGCCAATCCCAATGCGCTCGGCACGCTGGAGGAGGCCATCAACAAGATCAACGCGATGCCGGCAAAACCGTCCTTCATGATTCACACCGGCGATATCAGCCATCTGTCGAAGGTGGCCGAATTCGACAACGCCGAACGCATCATCTCGCAGGCCAAGCTCGACGTGCACTACGTGCCGGGCGAGCACGATTTCCTCGACGAAGAGATCAAGCTCTATAAGGAGCGTTACGGGCGCGGCGCGAAGGGCGCCGGCTGGTACTCGTTCGACGCCAACGGCGTCCACTTCATCGGTCTCGTCAACGTCGTCAACCTGAAGGCCGGCGGCCTTGGCAATCTCGGCACCGAGCAGCTTGAATGGCTCGAGGACGATCTCAAGGGAAAATCGAAATCCACGCCGATCGTCGTATTCGCCCACATTCCGCTGTGGACGGTCTATCCGGAATGGGGCTGGGGCACCGAGGATGGCGCCCGTGCGCTGGATTACCTCAAGGGCTTCGGTTCGGTAACCGTATTGAACGGCCACATCCACCAGGTGATGCAGAAGGTCGAGGGCAACGTCACCTTCCACACCGCGCGCTCGACTGCGTTCCCGCAGCCGGCGCCGGGCACCGCCCCCTCGCCCGGGCCGATGAAGGTCGCCGACGACAAGCTTCGCGGCCTGCTCGGCGTTGCCAGCATCAACTTCAAGCGCGGCGCTCAAAACCTCGCGATCATCGACACGCCGCTACAGGGCTAAAAAAGGAAATTCGTAATGATGTCCGTATCCCTGCGCAGCCATGGCATTCGATTGGCCATGGCTGCGGCAATATCCCTGTGCCTCGGCGGCGCTCATGCCGAGGAGACGACGACAAACGTGATGATCGACAATTTCACCTTTCAGCCGGCGGAACTGACGGTGAAGGTCGGCACCACCGTGACCTGGAAAAATCGCGATGACATCCCCCACACGGTGGTGTCGGCGGGCAAGTTCAGATCGAAGGCGCTGGACACCGACGACAGCTATACGTTCACGTTCACGGCGGCCGGCGATTACAAGTACTTTTGTTCGCTGCACCCGCACATGACGGGGATGATCAAGGTTGAGTAGCGGTCAAAACCAAGGCATCACAGCCATGCCCGGCCGGTGGGTTCCTGCCGGCCGGGCACCCGTCATTTCTGCCAACGCCGGGCAAAGCGCGATGCCGGTCAACGCTGCGAACGACGACCCCGAAAAGGCACGGCGTTTTCGCGACGCCGCGCTGCCGCATCTCGACGCTGTCTATACGCTGGCGCGCTACCTGCTTCGCGACGCCGCCGACGCCGAGGACGCGGTGCAGGAATGCTACCTGCGGGCGTTGAAGCATTTCGACAGCTATCGCGGGCCGGCGATGAAGCCGTGGCTGTTCGCGATCCTGCGCAACGTCTGTCGCGCCGAATTTGCGCGGCGCGCCGGTTCCCCGACCGCCCCGATCGAGGATGTGCCGGAAGACGCGGCGCAAACCCCGCTCTGGCACGACGCGCCGGAAACGCCGGAGGCGCAGATGCTGCACCGATGGGACGCCTCGACGATCCGCCGGCTTGTGGAGGCGCTGGCCGAACCGTTCCGGGAGACCTTCGTGCTGCGGGAGATTCAGGAACTGTCCTATCGAGAAATCGCCGACGTCGTTGGCGCGCCTGTCGGCACCGTGATGTCGCGCCTTGCGCGCGCCCGCGCCATGCTGCGGTCAGCCTGGATGGCGGAAGAGGAGCAACCGAAATGACCTGCGACGAGGCTGAAATTCTTCTTCACGCGCTGATCGACGGCGAACTCGACGCCGGCCACGCGCGCGCCGTCGAAGACCATATCGCGGGCTGCCCGCGCTGCGCCGCGCAGCTTGCGGCCTACCGCGAGATGAGCAAGGCCGTCGCCGGTGCCGATTTGCGTTATACGGCTCCGCTGGCGCTGCGCCGGCGCATCGAGGCATCGCTGCCGCAGGCGCCGCGGGCACCGAGCCGGCGCGCGGTGCTGAGGGGCTTTGCGATGGGGTCGGCGGTATCGGCGATCGCGGCGAGCGGTCTGTTCGCCGTCGTGCTGCGCAGCGATGACGACGCGCGCATCGAGTCCGAAGTGGTATCGGCGCATCTGCGCTCGCTGCAGGCCGGACATCTCACCGACGTGATCTCGACCGACCAGCACACCGTAAAGCCGTGGTTCAACGGCAAACTCGACGTGGCGCCGCCGGTGGTCGACCTGACCGCGCAGGGTTTTACGCTGATCGGCGGCCGGCTCGATTATGTCGACGCCCACCCGATCGGCGCCATCGTCTACCGCCGGCGCGCCCATGTGATCAATCTGTTCGTGGCCCAGACCGCCAGTACCGAACACCACGCCGCCAGGATCGACACCATCCAGGGATTCAATATCAGGCGCTGGAGCGAGCGGGGATTGAACTACTGGGCGGTCAGCGATCTCGCCGCCGACGAACTCGCCGAGTTCGGCGACAAGTTCGAAACCGCGATGCGGACAGGGACGGTGGGATGAGAAATATGAGACGGTTATGGCAAGCACGAGAGCCGTCAGCACGTCATTGCCGGGATTGACCCGGCAATCCATCTCCTTCTGAAAATGCTCTTGCGACGATGATGGATGCCCGGATCAAGTCTGGGCATGACGAGCGTGTCTGCGTGGAAACCAGCGTCTAATTTCAACCGCCGGTAGGCGTTCTGATGTAATCGCGCAGGATCGCCTTGCCGGTATCAACATCGCCGCTCAGCATCGCATCGATGCCTTCGCGAAGAAGGGCTTCCGCAAATTTCCCGTCGGCCTTGACCCGACCCTGCACCAATTCCTTGAAGCTCTTTGTTCTTGCCATTGCATGTCTCCGTTCAGCGTCGCCCGCGCTTGCTCCGCTTGTATTCCTGCCAGTAGTTATGCGCCGCATCGATATCGCGCGGCTGCCGGCAATAAGCTTCACTATCGCGCCCTACGTAACGCTGAGCCGGCCGTCGGAACAGTCCCTGCGGCACGGCTCGGATCATGGTAAAGTCCATGATATGAATCGGGCCTGGATCCTTATCACGGCAATCGTGGCGTTCATCGTGCTGACGCCAGCGGTTCTGTTGCTGTGGTGGATTTTGATAGGCCCGATGTTTTATCCGCCAGCGCCGCCATTGCTTCAACATGTAACGGCCGCGGGCGGTTGGCTCGGCGCATGTCCTGCACGAAGCGAGCAAGAGGCAGCCGAACGAGCGAAGAGCGGCGAGGCGCTATCCCCGGAATTGAATCAGCGATTGGCGCAACAGTTTCCTGCGGGATCGCCCGAGGGGGTTCTTGTCAGATCGCTTGCCGCACAGGGCTTCAAGCCGCTGGAGCCCTGCCGGAACGACGCGACCATTCGCAGCGCTCATTTCAGCGGACTGACTCGCGGCGCCCTCTTTGCATTCAACGCCGTGGTGTATTGGAAAACAGAGAACGATACCCTGGTTTGGACCAAGGGCTTTGTTTCGTTCGACGGGCCTTAGTCTCGAACCCGGAAAGGACTCGCACGATCGCGCGACTACGCCGACTTCCGCACGGCGTTGTCGACCAGCGTCTTGCCGAGCGACCAGATTGCGCCGGGGACCTTGTGGCTGGAGGCGATGACGGAATCGAACGCGGTTTCGATCCAGCTGCAGTCTTCTTCGGTGATGGTCAGCGACGGCAACAACTTGATGGTGTGGCTGCCGTGGCCGGAGACCTGCGTAAGGATCTTGTGATCCTTGAACAGCGGCACCGTGATGAGCTGGCAGAACAAACCCTTGTTGGCGGTCTCGAGCAGGTTCCACGACGCCTTCAGCCGCATCGACTTCGGCGGACCGAACTCGACGCCGATCATCAGCCCCTTGCCGCGGACCTCTTTCATCAATTCATAACCGGGAACCATCCGGGTCAGCGCCAGCCGAAGTTCGGCGCCGCGCTTGGCGGCCGCATCGATCAATTTTTCGGATTCGATCACTTCGAGCGTCGCAATTCCGGCCGCCATCGCCAGATCGTTTTTCGCAAATGTCGATCCGTGCACAACCGCGCGATCCATTTGGTTAAAGATCTTGTCGAAGATGCTCTTGCGGGTAAGCAACGCACCGACCGGAACATGGCCGCCGGACAGCGCCTTCGAGAGCAGAACGATGTCGGGCTCGACATTCCAGTGTTCGACCGCGAGGAACCGGCCGGTTCGGCCCATTCCGGTCTGGATTTCGTCGGCAACCATCAAGGTGCCGTACTTGCGGCACAGCGCTGCGGCGCCCGGCAGAAATTCATCCGAGGGCATATTGACGCCCTTGCCCTGGATCGGCTCGACGATAAAGGCGGCAACCTGGCGCGACGAAAGCACCTGTTCGAGAGCGGCCAGATCGTTGAAGGGTATGGAGGTGCATCCGGGCAGCAACGGCTCGAACCCGCCGCGGAAGTTGGGGTCGTCCGTCAGCGAAAGCGCGCCATAGGTCAATCCGTGATAACCATGGGCGCAGTAGACGATGCCCGGCCGGCCGGTGGCGCCACGCGCGAATTTGATCGCGGCTTCGACGCATTCTGCTCCGGAATTCGCAAAAAACACCTTGTCCAGATATGGAACAAATTCCAGCAGCCGCTCGGCCAGCACGCCTGCCAGCGTCGAAACATCGAGTTGCACGAGATTGGGCAGGTCGCTGTCGAGAACGCTCTTCAAGGCCTGGCGCAGCGCCGGGTGATTGCGGCCAATCGCAAAAACTCCAAAACCGCTCAATAAATCGAGATAGCGCGCGCCGTCGCGATCGAACAGATACTGGCCCTGCCCCTTCTGAAAGCCGACATCGTAACCAATTGTCTTGAGCACCCGCACTAGTTGCTCATTTAAGTGGCGCGCATGCATGGAACTGCGCTGCGACTGGCGGTCCACAAACATCTCGGAAACGTCTAGATTCGGATATAGCATTGGTTACATACTTCGGTTGGTGACCATTCCGTCAACTGAAAACGCACAATGCGGCGTTTTGCCCTCACTCGGTTCATCTACTTAAGCACAGGTCTAAATCATGTTGCACTGCCCCCCACACATCATGCGTACAGTAGCATATTCCGGATTTTTTTTGGCGACTTGCTTTACATCAGCCTTTGCGGCGGATCCGACCGGTGACTGGAAGGTGGCGGACGGTGTCGCCAACATCCGGGTAGCACAATGCAACGGAAGCATGTGGGGCGCGGTGTCGTGGGAGAAGGAACCGGGCCGCGACAAGAACAATCCTGATGTCTCGAAACAAAGCAGGCCGACCCTGGGCATGCCGATCCTGATCGACATGAAGAAGAAGGCAGCCGTCGATCAATGGGAGGGCCAAGTCTACAACGCCAAGGACGGACAATTCTACAGTTCGACGATCAAGCCGGTCGGTTCCGATCAACTTGAAATTCAAGGTTGCGTGTTGGGCTTCCTTTGCGGCGGCGAAACCTGGACCCGCGTCGCGGGGCCGATTCCCAGTAGCCCCGTCAACAGCATGGCCAAGGGTGCGCCGAAGACCACAGGTGTTACCGCGGGAGCTGCTCTACCCAAGACCGCTGTTCCGCCGACAACGACAGCCACCGCGCCGAAGACCGGTCCGGCTCCCAAAATGCCCGGTCAAAAACTCGCTACCACCGGGCAGCCGGCCGATGCGGTGGGCGATATCTGCCTACTTCCCGACATCGCGGGGTTTACCCATTAGCGCCGGCTGGAACAACAGCACCGCGGCAAGGGTCGTGACCAGGGAAAGCGCCAGCAGCTTGCCCATGCTGGCCGTACCCGGATGACTCGATAGCCACAAGCTTCCGAACGCGGTGGCCGTCGTCAGCGCCGAGAAAAATATCGCGCGCGTCAGGCTCGATTGCAGCAGATTTGTTCTACCTGACCGCCACGCCGTCACGTAGTAGATCTTGAACGCGACGCCGACCCCGAGCAGCAACGGCAGAGCCACGATGTTGGCGAAGTTGAGCGGCAGCCCGATCAGCACGCAGATTTCCAGCGTCACCGCGCCGGCCACCAGCAGCGGCACCAGCGTCAGCAGCACGTCGGTTATGCGCCGCAATGCCAGCCAAAGCAGAAAGCTGATCACGAGCAGCGCCGTAATGCCGGCGTGGATGAACGCCTTGACGACGGTATCGCCGGATTTGAGAATCGATACCGGCCCGCCGATCGCGTTCGGCTCGGCGTCCAGCACCGCGGCCGCGAACTTGCGCAGCGTGTCATTGTCGTTGGGATCGCCGCGCGGCAGCGCCTCGACGCGGGTCAGCCCGTCCTTGGTTTTCCACGAATTCACCAGATCGGCCGGTAGCGTCTTCAGGCTGACCGGCTGGGCCTGCAGCGAGTTCTTGAGCTGATCGAGGACCACCTTCAATGGCGAAACGAAGATGGCCTGGGTCTTGTCCCGGGTGGCCTGATCGGAATCGGCGAGCTTCGACAGCGCGTCGGCAAGCCGCCGCGAGGCCGCGGCGCCGGGACCCTTGGCATCGCCGGCGGTCCTGCGCAGGGCTTCCGCCGATCCCTTCAGGGACTCGACATTCTCCTGATCGGACGGCGGCGCGTCGATCGAGTCCGGGTTGAGCGCGGGATTGAGGGTCTTGGCGCCTTGCGCGATCAGCTTCAGCTTTGCCGGCTGGTCTTCCGGCACAAAACTGTCGAGCGACATCGTGCGCAGCACTTCCGGCACCCTGGACAGCCGTTCTTCGATCTTCTTGGCATCGGCTTGCGAGTTCGTCATCACGTTGATGGCGTTGGCGCCGGTGTTCGGGTCGCTGCGCAGATCGAGAAAAGTCGAGATCGATTCGACCTTGGGACTTCGCAGGTTGATCGGGTTGAAATCGAACCTCAGGAAATAAAGCAGCGGCAGCCCGGCGACCGCGATTAAAATAGTGCCGACGATGATGACGACGCGATGCTTTTCGAGGAAGTGATCGACCGGCGCCAGGAACGCATAGCCGACCGGGTCCGATTCCCCGGGAGGATTGAGCAGCCTCAGCAAAGCCGGCAGCACCGTGATGCTGGTCGTAAAGGCAACGAGCATCCCGACGCCCGCGATCTTGCCGAGTTCCGAAATGCCTTTGTAGTCGGTTGGCAGGAACGAGAGAAAACCGGCGGCCGTCGCCATCGCAGCGAGTGAGAGCGGCACCGCGGAGCGCTCCGCGGCCATTTGCAGCGCAAGCCGCAGATCGTCGCTTTTGAATCGCTCGGACCGGTAGCGGACGCTGAACTGGATGCCGAAATCGACGCCCAATCCGACGAACAGAACGGCGAACGCGATCGAGAGCAGGTTCAGCGAACCCACCATCCACAGCCCGGCGGCGGTGGTGATGGAAAGGCCGATAAAGAGGTTCAGGAACACCGCGGAGATGATCTTCGCCGAATGCAGCGCCATCCAGAGAATCAGCAGCACCACGAGCACGGTGCCGATCCCGTTGACGATGGCCCCGTCCGCGACGGTCGCGAATTCCTCGTTGGCGATCGGAACCGGTCCGGTCAGCCTGACCCGCGCGCGATATTCGCCGGCAAGATTGAGATCGCGGGCGGCCTGCCTGATGGCATCGGTCGCGTCCTTGCCTGGCTCCAGCGCATTGAAGTCGAGGATCGGCTTGAACTCGATGAAGGCGCGCCGATCGGAGTCGGTCAACGGCTTATCGCTGGTGAGCTCGCGCCAGGAGAATGTTCCGGAGCCGTTCTTCAGCACGTTCTCCACGGTCTGGGCGATCAGCGTAAATGGCCGCTCGGTGCTGTCGAGCTTGACTTGCCCGCGCTTGACGCCGGCGAGCCCGGTTTCCAGCGCGCCCGTCAGTCCCCGGATGCTGGGATCGCCGGCCATGATCTCGATCAGCGGGGCTGCGGACTCGAACTGGCCGGTCAACTGGCCGACTTCCGCCACCGGCAGGAACAACAGCCCGTTCTTTTCAAAAAACGCGCCGGAGCCGAGCGGCTGGACCGATTCGAAATGCGTCGTGTCGCCAGACAATTTCTGCGCCAATGCGTCCGCCGCGGCGCTGGTCAGCTCCGGCGTCGGCGCGTCCACCACGGCCAGAATCGTTCGATCCCGGTCGAACGCCTTCTCGAACTGATTGTCGCGCTTGCGCCAATCCAGATCGGGCGAGATCAGGGTGTTGATGTCGGTGTTGATGATGAAGTTCCGCGACGTATAGTAGCCAGCCGCAATCGCAAGGGTAAGTGCGACCAGGACCGTGAGAGACGCGAACCGCGTGCAAGCTTTCACAACCGAGACAACAATACTTGTCAGCACATCTTCTCTTTCTAATGTTTTTGAGCTTGCCGGGAACTGTCAGGAGCTTGCCGGAAACGAACGCTGTCTACCGGAGTTCCGGCAGCCGATCTAATGTTGTTTTGGGCTTTTTTTTCAACGAGACGAACAAGTAGCGCAAAAGATGCCGAAACTGCGCTGGAGAGGCTCACATTCTCGGGACCGGCCACGGCAGGGCAACGAATAAATCGGGATTATTGGCTTGGTTTGCCGGTAACTGTACTATGTTACCTTCCGTGCGGCCGCCCCTGTGGCCGATCAATGCAAATGATCCGCCTTCCCTAGTCCGGGGTTTTTTGACACAAAGCCCCGCGACGCCATGCGCTTAGGCGCAACGGATACGAAACCGGTCACGGTTCGGATGTTGCATAGGTCACAGACCAAAGCCGCGCCGAGATTACTGAATGAGTTTGGTGCAACTAGCGTAACGGAAATCAATCCCATGGAAGTATATCTTGCGCAGCCCCGCGGATTTTGTGCGGGCGTCGTGCGTGCAATCGAGATCGTCGAGCGCGCGCTGGAGAAATATGGTCCGCCGGTCTATGTCCGGCATGAGATCGTCCACAATAAATACGTGGTCGAAAGCCTGAAGAACAAGGGCGCGATCTTCGTCGAGGATCTGTCGGAGGTGCCGCCGCTCGCGGTCACCGTGTTCAGCGCCCACGGCGTGGCCAGGAGCGTCGAGGAGGAAGCCGCCGTCCGCGGCCTGCCGGTTCTCAATGCCACCTGCCCTCTGGTGACCAAGGTCCATAACCAGGGCAAGCGCTATATGTCGAAAGGCCGGGCGTTGATCCTGATCGGTCACGCCGGTCACCCCGAGGTCGAGGGAACCATGGGTCAGGTTCCCGGACCGGTGCTTCTGGTGCAAAATGTCGACGATGTGGCAGAATTGACACTGCCAGCGGACACGCCAGTGGCCTATATCACCCAGACCACCCTCAGCGTGGATGACACAAAAGACATAATTGCAGCCCTTCAGCTGCGGTTTACAGACATTCAAGGCCCGGACATACGGGATATCTGCTATGCGACACAGAACCGCCAATCTGCGGTAAGGGACCTGAGCAAACTCGTGGACGTTATCCTGGTGGTGGGGGCCACCAACAGTTCCAACTCGAACAGGCTGCGTGAAATCGGCACCGAGGTCGGGGTCGCCAGTTATCTTATTGCCGACGGAAGCGAGCTGAACCCGGAATGGCTGAAGGACGCCAGGGCGGTCGGCATCACCGCCGGCGCCTCGGCGCCCGAGGTTCTTGTCGACGATGTAATCGAGGCCCTGAGACGGATCGGACCGGTGACGGTATCGGTACTCCCAGGTCGGGAAGAAAATATCGAGTTCCGGCTCCCGGCTGAACTGACCGCGGGTTGATCCACTTCACTAAAGTCCAGAAAGAAACCTGTAATGGCAATACCGTTCTTCAAGGAAATGCGTATCGGCGGCTACCTGATGAAGCAGAAATTGCTTGGCCGAAAGCGCTATCCGCTGGTGCTGATGCTCGAGCCGCTGTTTCGCTGCAACCTCGCCTGCGTCGGCTGCGGCAAGATCGACTACCCCGATGCGATCCTCAATCGCCGCATGTCGGCGCAGGAATGCTGGGATGCCGCCGACGAATGCGGCGCGCCGATGGTGGCTATCCCGGGCGGCGAGCCGCTGATCCACAAGGAAATCGGCGAGATCGTGCGCGGTCTGGTGGCGCGGAAGAAGTTCGTGTCGCTGTGCACCAACGCGCTGCTGCTGGAGAAGAAGCTCGACCTGTTCGAGCCGTCGCCATACCTGTTCTTCTCGGTGCATCTGGACGGCTTGAAGGACCATCACGACAAGGCCGTCTCGCAGAAAGGCGTGTTCGACCGCGCGGTTTCGGCGATCAAGGCGGCCAAGGCGAAGGGTTTTACGGTCAACGTCAATGCCACGATCTTCGACGGACACGCCGCCGAAGACATCGCCAAATTCCTCGATTTCACGACGGAACTCGGGGTCGGCGTTTCAATGTCGCCGGGCTACGCCTATGAGCGCGCCCCCGACCAGGAGCACTTCCTCAACCGCACCAAGACCAAG
>Ga0209890_10000161_pt1 | contig 31710 bp, 29 predicted proteins | sample OrgsoiDNA2013049_FD_185799 | JGI IMG/M metagenome (GOLD analysis project Ga0209890, IMG submission 185799) | Permafrost soil microbial communities from the Arctic, to analyse light accelerated degradation of dissolved organic matter (DOM) -... | ecosystem: Environmental > Terrestrial > Soil >... | reverse complement strand
AAGATCATGGTGGGCGAAATTCGCGATTCCGAGACCGCACAGATCGCCATCCAATCGGCGCTGACCGGCCACTTGGTGTTCACCACGGTGCACGCCAACAACGTGTTCGACGTGGTCAGCCGATTCACCCACATGGGCGTCGATACCTACAGTTTCGTGTCCGCGTTGTCGGGCGTGCTGGCGCAGCGCCTCATCCGCGTGGTCTGCGACCAATGCGCGGAGCGGCATGTGCCGACGCGGCAGCTGCTCGAGGAATCGCAGTTGTCGGTGGCCGCGAGCGCGGCCTACAACTTCACCATCGGGCGCGGCTGTCAACATTGCCGCGGCAGCGGATATCGGGGCCGAAAAGCCATCGGCGAGCTCTTGGTGCTCAACGACGAACTGCGCGAGGCCATCATCAATCGCGCGCCGGTGCGCCAGCTGAAGGAGCTGTCTCAGAAGGGCGGCGTGCGGTTGATCCGCAGCGTCGCGCTCGATCTCGTGCGCCGGGGCGAGACCACTCTCGAGGAGGTCAACCGTGTCACCGTTATGGCGTGATGAAGTTGGAATTTATCTCGCCCAACGGCGGGCGTGCCTGGTGCGCATGCGGCGCGGTATTCGTGCCACGCTGGCGGCCGAGGTGGATCATGCCGACCCGGCCGCCGCGGCCGGCTGGGAGGGTGCGCTCGCGTTGCTGGAACAGCAGTTGAACGAAGGCACGTGGTCCGACGCGTGCGTCCGCGTAGTGCTCGCCGATCACTGGGTGCGCTATTCCATCGTACCCTGGTCCGATGCCCTAAGTTCCAACGGCGAACGTCTGGCGCACGCGCGCGAATTGATGTCCGGTATCTTCGGCTCCGAAATGAACGACTGGACCGTGTCCCTGTCCGAGGCACCCCCGGGCTCGTCGCGTCTGGCCAGCGCGCTGCCGACGGCATTGCTGCAGGCGCTGCGGGATGCAACGCTGCGGCACCGTCACAAGCTGGTGTCGGTGCAGCCGCAGCTCATCGCCGCGTACAACACCTGGCGCCACGTCCTGCCTGCCGCCGATGCCGCCTGGTTCGTCACCGTCGAAGAGGGTTCGCTCGCGGCCCTGCGCATGTGCGGCGAGGGGATCGACCGGGTGCACGCAGTGCGTATCGGGCTCGATTGGACGCGTGAACTGAAGCGGCTGCAGACCTTCGGCCGGCTTGCCAGTGCGAGTCCCACCGACGGACGCGTGTACGTCGATCTGCCGGCGGCCTTGCGCACGCTGCGCCCGGAGAACTCCGCCGACCTCGAGTGGCTCGACGAGCCGAATCCGCCGCTCACCACGCTGCATCAGCTCGGACACCTGCGCAGAAGGGCGGCATGAGAAACGCGATTCAACTGGATTTTGCCGGGCGGCGCCCCGCGCTCTCGCTGGCGGGGAGTTTGCTGCTCGCGGCGGGCGTCGTGGCGGCCGGCGCCGTTCTTCTGGAATATCGCAGCATCACGCAGCATCGCGCCGGCCTCGAGTTGAGGCTGGCCGCGGTGGCCCGCGCCGATGCCCTGGCGGCCGCTCCCGTCGAAACGCCCGCGGATTCGCGCATGCTCGTGAGCGTGCAACAGGCGGCGACGGACCTCGCGACGCCCTGGACGCTGTTGCTGGCGGAACTCGAACAGGCGAGCAAGGAGACGCAGGGAGAGGTCGCTCTGCTCGGCGTCGAGCCGGATCACGGCAAGCACAACGTGCGCGTGAGTGCCGAGGCTCGCACGCTGTCCCTGGCGCTCGCCTATGTGCAGCGTTTGCAAGCGAGCCGGTCCCTGAGCTATCCCATGCTCGACCGGCATGAAATCCGCGCCGATGATGCGCAGCATCCGGTGCGTTTCGAATTGACCGGCGCGTGGAAGGACACGCTATGAATCTTCCGGAGGAAAGCCGGACCGTGACGCGGGCGCCGCTGCCGGCGCCCCTTCCCGCCACATCGACGATGACGCTGCAACAGCGTGCCGAACGCATGATGGTGCGCGCCCTGCCGCAGGCGCGCTACCAACTCATGCGGGTGGGTACCGCCGGATTGACGGGCATCGGGGTGCTGCTCGCGGCCGCCGTCGCGGCGATCGCGCTGCTGCTCCCGGCGCATCAATCGGTCCTCGCGCTGCGGAACGAGCTGACCAAGGCGGGTCATGCGACGCCGGCCGCGGGGAAGCCGGAGCAGAGTCCGCAACAGTTCGCGGCGTCGCTGCCCACTCGCGAACAGATTCCCGCGCTGTTGGGCGTGGTGCTCGTGCAGGCGGCGGATGCAGGTATCGTTCTGGAGCAGGGGCGCTACACCTTCAGCCCGGCAACGTCCAACCGGCTCGCCCGCTACACCTTCGAGTTTCCGGTCAAAGCGAACTACGGCAACATCCGCACCTTCATCGACAAATCGCTGGCGGCGCTGCCGGCGCTCGGATTGGACAAGCTGCATGTCGAGCGCAAGAACGTCGGCGATACGGTGGTCAGCGCCGACGTCGGCTTCGTCATTTACCTGCGAGGTGCTTAAGTGCTGGGCAAAATCACGCTGCGCACCAAGGCTCTCATCGGCATCGCCGTGGTTTGCGCCGGGTACATCGTCATGATGCCGGACGCGTCTCAGACCATCGAACCCACTCGCGGCACGGGTACGTCCTCGCCCGGCGCCGCGCCGGCGCCGCGCACCATCCATGCCGCGCAGGCCGGCCACAAATCCCCCGCGATGAACGCGTCTTTCGGCCCGTCCGATCGCATCGTCAAGGACACCGCGGCAGCTTCTCTCTTCCCCGCGCATTCCTGGTACGTGGCGCCGCCGCCGCCGCCGCCTGCGCCGGTCGTCTACCAGCCGCCGCCCGCGCCGACGGCGCCGCCGTTGCCGTTCGCGTTCATGGGCAGCTTCCGCACCGACGGCGGGGGAGCGATTTACTATCTCACCGCGGGCGATCGCGTTTACGACGTCAAGGTCGGCGATACGCTTGACAACACCTACAGCGTGGACGGAGTCAAATCCGGGCAATTGCTGCTGACCTATATGCCACTCAAAATTCAGCAATCCCTTGCTGTGAGCGATGAATGATGCACAAATCTCTGCGAATACTCCTTGGACTGCTGCTCTGCACCGCGGTGCTGTTGGGCTGCGCAGCCACCCAGCTGCACCGCGACGGTCTCGCGGAGGTCGAGCGCGGCAATTACGAAGCGGGCGTGTCGAAACTCGCCGATGCAGTCGCGCAAGATCCGAAGAACATGATGTACAGGTTGGATCTGACGGCGCGGCGCGAGGCCTCGATCCAGAAATTGATTTCCGCCGGCGATGCATTGCGCGCCGCCGGGCAGTACGACGGTGCCGTGTCCACCTACCGCCGGGTGCTGGCCATCGAGGCCGGCAATCAGCGGGCCCTGCACGGCATCGATGCGGTGGAGGCCGACCGGCGCCACGCCGGGATGGTCGGCGCAGCGGTCAAGGATTTCGAACGCAAGGATTACGATGCGGCCGACGCGATCTTAAGATCCGTGCTGAATGAGGATTCGGGCTTCGGGCCCGCGACAGCGCTCGCCGCCAAGATCAATGCGGCGCGCGGACCCATGAACGCGGCGCCGCGCCTGAAGAGTCGCAACAACGCCAAGGTCACGCTGCAGTTCCGCGATGCGCCCACGAAAATGGTATTCGAGGTGCTCGCGCGGCAAACGGGCATCAATTTCGTCCTCGACAAGGACGTCAAGAGCGACAGCAAGACCACGATCTTCGTCCAGGAAGTGCCGATCGAGGAGGCCATCGATCTGGTGCTCGATCAGAACGCGCTGGCGAGGCAGATTCTGTCGTCGAACATGGTGCTCATCTATCCGAATACCCCGGCCAAGCAAAAGGACTACGAGGAACAGATCGTCCACACCTTCTACTTGACGAACGCACTACCGAAGGATGTGGAAAGCTTGCTGAAGTCCATGCTGGGTGCCAAGACCCTGTTCGCCGACGAGCGGACCAGCGTCGTCGTGATGCGCGATACGCCGGACGCGGTGCGAATGGCCGAGAAATTGGTGGCTTCGATCGACGTGCCCGAGCCGGAAGTCCTCATCGAAGTGGAAGTGCTCGAGATCGCTCGAAGCAAACTGCTCAATCTCGGGATCACTCCTCCCGGTTCCTTCACGGCCAGCGCCACTTCGATCGCCAAGGGAGTGGCGACGACCGCAACGGGCGGGGCACCTGGCCTCGTTCTGTCGGATCTGAGCAAGCAGAATGCCAATACCATCAGTGTCTCCTCGGTGAGCCTGACCGCGAATGCGCTGCAGACCGTGGGCAACACCAACACGCTGGCGAGTCCGCGCATCCGCGCGCGCAACAAGGAGAAGGCCAAGATATTGATCGGCAGCCGCGTGCCCGTGATCACCAGCAGCACGGCGCTGTTGACCAGCGGTACGGCGAGCAGCAGCAGCGTTCAATATCTCGACGTGGGTTTGACGCTCGAGGTTCAGCCCACGGTGTATCTGGACGGCGATGTGTCGATCAAGGTCGCACTCGAGGTCAGCTCCATCACCAACACCGTGGTCGTCGGAGGAACTCAGGCGTATACGATCGGCACGCGCAACGCCAACACCCTGTTGCGGTTGAAAGACGGCGAGACGCAGATCCTGGCCGGCCTGATCCAGGATTCCGACACGCGCAACGCCGCGGGAATTCCGGGCCTGAGCCAGATTCCGATCGTGGGACGGCTGTTCGGATCCCACAATTCGGATCGGGAGAAAAGCGAGATCGTATTGTCGATCACGCCGCACATCATTCGCACGCAGGCGCGCGCGGCTTCCGATTCGACCGAATTCTGGTATGGCACCGAGACCCGCTCGCGCAGCAGTCCGTTCGCTGGTAGCGGCGGATTCGATAGCTCGCCTGCATCCTCCGCCGGTGCCGGTGAAGTCGGCGGCGGGGCAGGCCTGCCGACGGTCGGGCCCCGGCCTTCGGTCTCGCAACCGGTCGCCCCGTCGGCGCCCGCACCCGCAGGGCCGCCGGCCGCGCCAGCGGGGCCCGCGCCGCATCCCACGGTGACGGTGGATGGGCCCGGCGAAATTGCCGTCGGCCAGGAATTCGACGTCACCGTCCGCATGGCAACCGACATCGGGATCAGCCGCTTGCGCAGCCAGGTGCGGTTCGACTCGAGCGCCCTGCAACTCATCAGCGCGACCGCGGGAGACGTGGTTCCCTCGACTGCCGGCAGCCCCACGGTCGACGCCAAGAGCGGCGGCGCCCAGTTGGACATCGTCGCCTCCGATGATCCCATCCAGGGCGAGGGCAGCCTCATGTTGCTGCGTTTCAAGGCGCTGGCCGCGCGTCCGGCGAGCGCGATAGCCGCACAGATTTCCGCAATGGCACCTTCGGGCGCAGCGATGGCGAATGCGGCGTCGCAGCCGCTCTCCGTCGCCATCAAACCGTGATCCGCAGCATGCGCACGCGGGGATTTACACTCATCGAATTGGTGGTCACGGTGGCCATCATCGGCGTGCTCACGAGCGCCGCCATGCCGCTGGTGCGGCTCGAAGCGCAGCGTGAACGCGAGTCCGAACTGCATCAATCCTTGCGGATATTGCGCAAAGCCATCGATGCGTACAAGGAGGCGGCGGACACGGGTCACATCAAACGGGAATTGGACGACTCGGGCTTCCCGCCGAACCTGCAGGTCCTGGTCGACGGCGTCGAGGACATTCAGAGCGAAAAGAAGGTCCAGATGTTCTTCCTGCGGCGGGTGCCGCGCGATCCGCTGTTTCCCGATGCCAGCGTGGCGGCTGCCGATACGTGGGGACTGCGCAGTTACAAGAGCCCACCGGCGGATCCGCAGCCGGGGGACGATGTGTTCGATGTGTATACCTTGGCGCAGGGCAAGGGACTGAACGGGATTGCGTATCGTGATTGGTAAGCCGGCCAATGTGCGGCGCGGGCGCGGGTTCACGCTGATCGAATTGCTGGTGGTCATGACCATCATCGGGGTGCTGCTGACCATTGCGGTGCCGCGCTACTTTCGGACGGTGGAGCGCTCGAAGGAAACGGTGCTGCGCCGTGATTTGTCGGTGGTTCGCGAATCCATCGACAGGTTTTACGGCGATCTTGGGCAGTATCCCGACGCCTTGCCCGCGCTGGTCGATAAGCATTACATCCGCAGCGTGCCGGTCGATCCTTTCACCAAATCCGCCGAAACTTGGCTCATTGTCGCCTCGGAGGACCCCGACCATCCCGGGGTGCGCGACATCCACAGTGGTTCGCCGAACTTAGGCTCCGATGGCACGCCCTTCGTCAGCTGGTAGATGCCTGCGGCGCTTAGGCCGCGGTGCGGGACGTCCTGCCGAGGCAGCGGGATTTACCTACATTGGCCTCTTGATCGCCGTCGTGATTCTGGGGATCAGCCTGTCTGCCGTGGGGACGGTGTGGCGCACCCAGGCGCAACGCGAGCGGGAGCAGGAGCTGCTGTTCATAGGACGCGAATTCCGCACGGCGATCGCGGCGTATTATCGCGCCGGCGCGCACCAATATCCGCAGGACATCAGCGACCTCCTCGAGGACAAGCGTTGGCCCGAGCCGCGCCACTTTCTGCGGCGGCTGTATGTCGATCCCATGACCGGCGCGCAGGACTGGACGATCTTGCGAACCGACATGCTCGGCATCACGGGCATCGCCAGCAGTTCCAACGACGAACCGCTCAAGAAGAAGGGGTTCCCACTTGAGGAGGCCGCGTTTGAGGATGCCACCTGCTACTGCGACTGGAAATTCGTGTATGTGCCGCGCTTTGCGCGTCGTCGTATCAATACGGCCCAACCCTCTGCGGACTGACCGACCATGCCACTGAAATTGATTTCTGATCCTAGTGGACCCGCGGCGCCAGCCGCCGACACGACGGAATCGCAGACCGCGACGACTGCGACGCTGCGCGTGATATTGATGGATGCCAGCGCTGAACTCGCCAAGGCGAAGAGCGACGAGGCCGATTGGTCAAAAAATTATGCGCGAGTCGCGCGCTGGATAGCACTGCAGGTGCCGCAGTGGCGCGAACTCGCGTTGAAAAATTGCCAAACGCCGGGTCAGGAAGGCACCCCGTCGGCGCTCGAGATCGACTCGGTTCTGAAGCTGATCAATGGATTCTTGACCAGCCTGACCGCGCGGGCACCCCAGGCGCTGCGCGAGCGCGAGCGCCAGGCGGCGATCGAAAGGGCCAAGCAGGAATGGGAATGTACCGCGGATGCGCTCACCGCCATGGTGTGGCTGCTGAATGCCGATGGAATCGTTCTCCGGGCGAATCGCGTGGTCGAGCATTGGGGGCTTGGATCGGTGAGCGACGTCATCGGCCAGCACGCGCATACCGTGCTGCATCCGGCCTGCAGCGATCCGCGCTGCGCGCTGGCGCGCGGCCTGCAAGAAGCGCTGCCGAAATTGCGCCGCGGCGAGACGCACGAATTCGAGTTTTATTCTCCCGCGAACGATCAGACGCTGCAGTTCACGTCGCGCCCGATGCTCACCCTCGACGACACCAGCGCTCCGCCGCCGGATACTCGATCGGTGTTGGTGGTAACCGACGTATCCGCGCTGCGCCGCGCGCAACAGGCGCTCGAGAACGTGAACCTCAATCTGGAGTCGAGGGTTCGATTGCGCACGCGCGAGTTGGGCGATTCGAATCGCGTTTTGCGCAGCGAAGTCGCGCGGCGCGAGCGCGCGGAGCAGGAGCTGCGCGCGTCGCGCAACGATCTTGCGCTGCTCTCCGAACAATTGATCCAAGCGCAGGAGGTCGAGCGCCGCCGCATCGCCGTCGAACTGCATGATTCCGTCGGTCAATCGCTGAGCGCGATCAAATATACGCTGGAGCGCGCCATCATCATGGTGCAGAGGCCGGAGCTCGGGAGTCCCGAGAGCGTACTGACATTGGCGGTGCAGAGAATCCACGAAACGGCGGACGGGATTCGGGCGATTTCGATGAACCTGCGGCCGCAAATGCTCGACAATCTCGGCGCCGCCTCGGCCGCCAGCTGGTTCTGCCGCGGTTTTGCGGAGGTCTATCCGACGCTCACCGTGGGTACCGAGATCAGCGCACAAAACGATGAGATCCCCAAGCGGATTTCGACGCATCTGTATCGCTGCCTGCAGGAATTGCTCAACAACGTCGCAAAGCATGCGCAGGCGAAAACAGTATTGATCCTGCTCAAGCGCGAGGGTCCGGTGCTGAGTCTCGAAGTGCGCGATGACGGCATCGGGATGTCCGATGATGCGCGGGATGATCCGGCGCGGCTCGACGGTTCCGGTATCCGCAATCTTCGCGAGCGCGCGGAGATGACCGGCGGTCAATTCTCCGTGTCGTCCGTGGCCGGCCGCGGCACATCGGCGCGGATCGCGTGGCGGATCGGCGCCGATGAGTCCGCGGACGAGTGCAACCGCTGAGGCGCGTCGTCCGCTAGCCCGATGTTCACATCTGCAGGTGGCCGAGCGGAATTCGCGCCGTGCGCTTCACCGTGGCCAGCACCACGCTCGACTGCATGTCGCGCACGTTGGGGACGCGGATGAGCTTCTTCAGAACCACATTGCTCAGCGCATCCAAGTCCTTGCCATAGACCTCCAGTATGAAGTCGTAGCTGCCGGTCATGGCGAAGCACTTGGTGACCTCGTCCATGAGCAGAATTTCCTTCTCGAACCTCGCCACCGTTTCGTCGGTGTGCTCGGTCAATTTGACCTGCACGATGGCAAGCACCGCGAGTCCAATGCGCGCGGGATCAAGGAGGGCCGCATAGCCTTCGATGGCGCCGCTCGATTCCAGCGCCTTGATTCGCCGCGCACACGGGGTGGGCGACAGGCCGATGGATTCGGCGAGTTCCACCACCGATAAGCGGCCGTCGCGCTGCAAGGCGGAAAGTATGCGGGCATCGAAGCGGTCAAACTCCATGTAATAGCTCCAAAATGGTAACTTATTAGTGATTATCACTAAAAAACCTGCCTACGCCTAATGTTTTTAGCGACTGTTGTCGCCTGGCCTCGATTAGTCTTGGCGGATGAACGCCAGCCCCAAGCCGCTGCGGCGGGCGCCCGAACTCGGGGCTGCCGCGTGGCGTGCGGTGTTGCGCCAAATGGCGACCTCGCGCGCGCTCGATGATCTGGAAGAATCCACTCTTGTGCCGCAGCGCAAGGTCCTCTATCAGTTCTCGGCTCGCGGTCACGAACTCACGCAGGTGTTATTGGGCAGCCGGCTCACCGGATCTCGTGACGGTGTGGGCGCCTACTATCGATCGCGTCCGCTGCTGTTGAGCTTGGGGCTTAGGGTGGAGGATGCGCTGGCGTCAACCATGATGCGCGCCGGCGGGATGAGCGAAGGGCGCGACATCGGCGTGGTATTCAATCTGCCGCGCAAATCCGGTGCCTGCGTTCTGCCGGTTTGCGGCGGGGTGGGCACGCAATACACCCCCGCGGTGGGTTGGGCGCAGGCGCTGCGTTATCGCGCCGGCGTGCTCGGCGACAAGGAATGCGAAAGCAGCATCGCGGTCGCGCACGGCGGCGACGCCTCCACGGCGACGAACGGATTCTGGGCTGCCCTCAACATCGCGACCACCGAGCGCCTGCCGCTCTTGTTCTTCATCGAGGACAATGGCTACGGAATTTCGGTGCCGTCGCGGCAACAGACGCCGGGCGGCAATATCGCGAAAAATCTCCAAGGCTTTCGCGGACTTCGCCTGCTCGACGGCGATGCGTCGGATCCGATGGCGGCTGCGGCGCTGATCGAAGATGCCGTGACGGGCGTGCGCTCGGGCGGGGGCCCGGCGCTGCTGAGATTAGTGGTGCCGCGGCTGTCCGGACATTCGGGCCAGGATACCCAAACCTACAAAAGTGCCGGTGAAATTGCCGCCGAGAGGGAGCGCGATCCTCTTGCGAAGCTCCGCACCCAGCTGGTGCCGCAGCTGCTCTCGGCCGCCGCTTGGGAGCTCGAGATTGCGCAGGCCCGCCAGTCGGTCGCGGACGCACTCGCCGCCGTCGAGCGGCGCAGCACACCCGACCCGGCGCGCGTTCGGCGCTATGTGTTTTCGGAACTCGCGGCCGATGGCTCCATCGATTTGCAGCAGCAGGGCGGAACTTATGGCGACGGCATCGTGCCGCCGCCCGGTACTGTGCGGGCGAACCCGCAAGGTCCGCGCATCAACTTGGTGACCGCCGTGCGCCGCACACTCGAGCGCGAACTCGCCGTCAATCCCCGCATGCTCATCTTCGGCGAGGACGTCGGGCGCAAGGGGGGCGTGCACGCAGCGACTCTCGGATTGCAGGAAAAATTCGGGGTAGCGCGCGTCTTCGATACCAGTCTGTCGGAGGAAGGCATCATCGGCCGGGCAGTCGGCATGGCCGCCGCCGGGCTAATGCCCGTGCCGGAGATCCAATTTCGAAAATATGCGGATCCTGCCGCCGAGCAGCTCAATGACTGTGGAACCATGCGCTGGCGCACCGCGAATCGTTTCGCCGCGCCCATGGTGGTGCGTATTCCGGGGGGCTTTTTCAAATGCGGCGATCCCTGGCACAGCCAATGCAACGAGGTGCAGTGGGTGCACGGTCTGGGTTGGCGCGTGGCGATGCCCTCCAATGCCGAGGACGCGGTGGGGCTGCTGCGAAGCGCGCTGCGCGGCAATGACCCGACGATTTTCTTCGAACATCGGTCACTGCTCGACGGCAGCTGGGCGCGGCGCGCCTATCCCGGCGACGACTTCGTGGTGCCGTTCGGCAAGGCCGGCGTTCTGCGCGAAGGCACGACGCTCACGGTCATCAGCTGGGGCGCCATGGTCGAACGCTGCGAGCGCGCCATCGCCGAAACGGGTATTTCCGCCGACCATTTGGACCTGCGGACCTTGTCGCCCTGGGATCGCGACGCGACGCTGGCCTCGGTGCGCAAGACCCGCCGCTGCCTGATCGTTCATGAGGACACCATGACCGCCGGCTTCGGCGCGGAGATTGCCGCGGTGATCGCCAGGGAAGCGTTCTTCGATCTCGACGCACCGATCGAGCGGCTCGCCATGCCGGACGTCCCCAGTCCCCATAGTCCGGTCCTGCTCGACGAGGTGCTGCCGAGCGTTGCGGCGATAGCGAGTGCGATCAAAGCCCTGGCGGAAATCTAGAATGGCCCATCTTGCAGACGTGCTGGTGCCGCCCAACGAGGAGGGGACCCGCGCCACGATTTTGCGCTGGTGCAAGCAAGTCGGCGACACCGTCGTCAAAGATGAACCGCTGCTGGAGCTCGAGACCGATAAAGTCACGGTCGAGATTCCCGCGCCCGCCGACGGCACCCTGGTCGAAGTGCTCAAGCAGGTCGATGCCGAAGTGATTCCCGACGAGGTGCTCGCGCGTTTGAGTCTTAGATTAGAGGCGGCGCCGATCGAAGATACGGCGCCGGCACCCGCGCCGGCAAGCGCCGCGTCCGCCGCGCCGGCAAGCGCCGCGTCCCCCGTGCCGCAGCCGGCATCGGGTGCGCCCGCTGCGCGCGCGCCGTTGAGTCCCGCCGTGCGCCGGCTGCTCGCCGAACATTCGATCGCCGCATCCGACATCGACGGCACGGGCCGCGATGGCCGGATCACGGCGCAAGACGTAATGCATCATGCGGCGAACGGCGGTTCCCGGGTACCGCATACCGCGGTTCGCCGGCGCGTTGCCGAGCACATGACGCAGAGCCTGATGGAAGCGCCGCACGTCACCACGCTGTTCGAAGCGGAGCTCACGCGCGTGCTTGCGCATCGGGCACGCCATGCGGCCGATTACGAATCGCGCGGGGCGCGCTTGACGCTGACCGCCTACTTCATCAGCGCTTGCGCGCGCGCCTTGCGCGAGCACAGGGAGGTCAACGCCACGTTTCACGCGGATGCGCTCGAGTTGCATTCGGATGTGAACATCGGCGTGGGTACCGCTCTCGGCAACAAAGGACTGATCGTGCCGGTGATCCACCGCGCTCAAGAGCTCAGTCTATTCGGCATGGCGCAGCGGCTCGGACAACTGGTCGACGCCGCGCGCGCCGGCAAGCTCAAGCCCGAGGACGTGCGCGGCGGCACCTTTACGATCTCGAACCATGGGGTGGGCGGCAGTTTGCTGGCGACGCCCATCGTCATCAATCAACCGCAGGTGGCAATTCTGGGTGTCGGTAAAGCCGAGCGCCGAGTCTGTGCGGTCCAGGTCGATGGCGGCGAGGCCATCTGCGTGCGCGCGATGTGCTATCTCACCCTGACGATTGACCACCGGGCGCTCGATGCCTTCCAGGCCAATGCATTCTTGAGCTCGGTCGTCAATACTCTGGAGCAGTGGCCCGCGGACGAATCCTAAAGAGGCGTTAAATGCCTCCGAACCGGCGCTTCACCGAGGCATCCGGTTCGGGCAACGGTCCCTTAAGTTGTGCGCCCACCGCCGAGAGATGTTCCTCGGAAGGCTCGAACACACGCGCATAAATATCGCGGCACAGCGCCGCGGCCTGCGCTCCCGGCCAGTTGGCGCGCAGCAGCCGCGCCGGCAACAGCGGATCGCGCAGGTGCAAACGGCGGTATTCGTGGATCAACAGCGTGCGCACGATGAAGCAGGCTTGATGGTCGGGCGCGCGCAGGCCGAGAAGCGCCGCCAGCACCCGTTCGAAGCGCTTCACGAAGCGCTGGTATCGCAATCCCAAGTCTTCGAGGTCCCAGCCCAATCCCACGAGACGCTGCGGAGCGTCATCGTCGGCGAGACCGGCGTCGAAGACGATGACCTTGGCGAGCAGTTCCGCCGGGCCTGCCCGCAGCCCCAATGAGCGCGAATCGATTTCCGGGTGAGCGAAGACATTGGTCGAGAGCTCACCAAATCCCCGCCAGATCAGTTCTTCCTTAAGTTTCTTTGTCTCTGCGGCGCGCATGGGCGGCAGGACAACCACGGTCCACCGGCCCGACCATTCGGTTTCCGGTTCGCTGTAGATGCGCCTCGTCGCTTCGGCGAAGCGCTCGCGGCCGTCATGCGACAGACGATACTCGCTCCGCTTGCCCGCACGCCGCCCCTCGAGCCAGCCATCCTTCGCAAGACGCGCGGCCGCGGTCCTTACCAATCGTTCATTGAGTCCAAAGGGAGCCGCCAGGGCGATCAGGCTGCCGAGGGCGACGGCGCCGCCCCGCGGCATGATGGAATCGCCGAATAGGGTCACGATCAGCGAGCCGCCGCGCAGCGGCCGCTGGCGGCGATAGCGCGCGACGAGTTCAGCGGCGGCAGTGGCGGCGTTGGCAGCAGTGGAGGTCATTTTTCGCCATTGTAGTCGGGCTGCCCTTTATGACACAGAAAAAGTGGATTTTGCTATGTTTTTGTATCACAATGCCTCAGGCTGGCTAATCCATGGGGCAGGTATGTACACGCAGGCGTTGGACATGCAGGTTGCGGAGGCGCCGCCGCCGGACCAGGATGCGCTCGAACGACGGTTTCTCGCGCGGGTCGACGCCGAAGAGAAGATAGAGCCCAAGGACTGGATGCCGCCGCGCTATCGCAACACCTTGATTCGCCAGATTTCTCAGCACGCGCATTCGGAAATCGTCGGCATGCTGCCCGAGGGGAATTGGATCACCCGCGCGCCTACGCTCAAGCGCAAGGCGATTCTGATCGCCAAAGTGCAGGACGAAGCGGGTCACGGCGCGTATCTCTACAGTGCGGCCGAGACGCTCGGCGTGAGCCGCGATCAACTCATCGATCAACTGTTGTCGGGCAAGGCCAAGTATTCGAGCATCTTCAATTATCCGACGCCGACCTGGGCCGACGTGGGCGCCATCGGGTGGCTGGTCGACGGCGCGGCCATCATGAATCAGATTCCGCTGTGCCGCTGCTCGTACGGTCCCTACGCGCGGGCCATGGTGCGCGTTTGCCGGGAAGAGAGCTTTCACCAGCGGCAGGGTTATGACCTGATGCTGCATCTCGCGCAAGGCCAGCCTTCGCAAAAGCGCATGGCGCAGGAGGCGCTCGATCGCTGGTGGTGGCCCGCGCTCATGATGTTCGGACCCTCCGATGCCAATTCCACGCATAGCGGCGAATCCCAGCGCTGGAAAATCAAGCGCTTCTCGAACGATGAATTGCGGCAGAAATTCGTCGATTTCACGGTGCCGCAGGCCAAGTTCCTGGGCCTTACGATTCCCGATCCCCTGCTGCGGTGGGACGAGGCCAAGAAGCAGCATGAGTTCGGACCGATCGACTGGAGCGAGTTCGATCAGGTCCTCAAAGGCAACGGACCCTGCAACGCGGAACGGCTGGCTGCGCGCCGCAACGCGCACGCCGCAGGCGCATGGGTGCGGGAGGCCGCGAGCGCCCATGCCGCGAAACACCGCAGCGTGCCGCGGCCCGCGCCGCCTAGGAGCGTCCCATGAGCGCCCCGATCGAAGATAACCGCCACTGGCCCCTGTATGAAGTCTTCGTCCGCGCCCGCGGCGGCCTCGACCATAAGCACGTCGGCAGCTTGCATGCCGCGGATGCCCGCATGGCAATCGATCACGCGCGCGATCTCTATACACGCAGACTGGAAGGCATCAGCATTTGGGTGGTGCCCTCCAAGGAGATTACGGCCTCTGACCCCACCGAGACCGATTCCTTGTTCGAGCCCGCCCGCGACAAGATCTACCGTCACCCGACCTTTTATGAGATTCCGGACGAGGTCAAAACCCTATGAGTGCAATGCCCTTCGGCCGGGCCGAGGCGCCCGCGCTGTTTCGCTACGTGCTGCGCCTCGGTGATTTGAGCTTGGTGCTCGGACAGCGGCTCGGCGAGTGGGTGGGCCATGCACCCGCGCTCGAAGAGGATCTGGCCTTGGCCAATATCGCGCTCGATCTTGTAGGGCAGGCGCGGCTGCTGCTCACCTATGCCGGCGACGTCGAAGGCCTCGGCCGCGACGAGGACGACATCGCGTTTCTGCGCGAGCACGGTCAATACCTGAACCCGGTTCTGGCAGAGCAGCCGAACGGTGATTTTGGCCAGACCATCGTCCGTCAAGTACTGATCGACGCCTTCCAGCTGGAATTGTACGAGCGCATGACGGCGTCCACCGACGAGAGTTTGGCCGCGATTGCCGCGAAGGCGGTGAAAGAAGTTCGGTATCACTTGCGCTTCAGCCGCAACTGGCTGGTGCGCCTCGGCGACGGCACGCCGGAAAGTCACGCGCGCGTGCAGTCGGCCCTGGATGCGCTCTGGCCCTATACGGTGGAACTGTTCGCCGAGGATGAGTTGGACCGGACGATGGCCGATGCCGGCGTGGCGCCGCGCTTGCCGGACGTTCACGCCGCGTGGGCGCGGCGTATCGACGAGATGCTGGCCGAGGCGACGCTTGTGCGTCCGAAAGACCGTGCGCATTCGTGGCATGGCAAGCGCGGCCAGCACAGCGAGCACCTCGGTTATATTCTCGCCGAGATGCAGCACCTGCAGCGCACCTATCCGGAAGCGCGCTGGTGAACCTCGCCCGCGACGACAGGCGGCCCGCCGTGGACCTGCGACTGTCGCTGGCATGGACGGCCCTCGCATCCGTGGAAGATCCCGAGATTCCCGCGGTCAGCATCGTCGATCTCGGCTTGATCCGCTGCGTCGATCTGCGGCCGGACGGCACGCTCGAGGTGGGCCTCTCGCCGACCTACGTTGGGTGCCCGGCTACCGACGTGATTCGTGACTCCGTGGCCGAGGCACTGCGTGATGTGGGAGTCGGCCAGTTTGTCGTGACCACTGTATTGTCGCCGCCCTGGAGCAGCGATTGGATCACCGCCGAAGGGCGCCGCAAGCTCAAGATCTACGGCATTGTGCCGCCGGAGCAATCCGCCCCATCCATGCGGGAAGTATTGCGCAACTTAAAACCCGTCGCGTGCCCCCGCTGTCACTCGACCGAAACCGAATGCGTCAGCGAATTCGGTTCAACGCCCTGCAAAGCGCTGCACCGGTGCCGCGCCTGTCTCGAGCCCTTCGAATATTTCAAATGCATTTGATGCTTTAGCTATGCTTGACTTTCATCCCTTGAAAGTCACCGCGGTCGAACGGGTCGCCGACGACGCCGCTTGCGTGACGGTGGAGATTCCGTCGGGGCTGCGCGAGGAATTTGCCCACGACGCCGGACAGTACGTCACCGTGCGGCGCATGATCGAGGGGCGCGAAGAGCGCCGGACCTACTCCATCGTGACGGCGCCCGGGGGCGGCGCACTAAAATTGGGTATCCGGCTGCAATCGCGCGGCCGGATGTCCGGTGAGCTCGCTTCGAGATTGCGTCCCGGCGACGTGCTCGACGTGGGCACGCCGATGGGGCGGTTTCGCACCGCAATCGACCCCAAGCGTGAACATTCGTATGTGGCCTTCGCAGCGGGCAGCGGCATCACACCCATTCTGTCCCTCGCCACCGATATTCTCGCTCGAGAACCCCGCGGCCGCTTCACGCTGATTTACGGCAACCGCAGCATTTCGCGAACGATGTTTCTGGAGGAGACGCTCGCGCTCAAGAATCGCTACATCGAGCGCTTTTCGGCTCACTTTGTGATGAGCCGCGAACCGCAACAAACCGAATGGCTCAATGGCCGGATCGATGGCGGCAAGGTTCATGAGCTCGCGCGTCATATGCCGGAGGTCTCGACGGCGGACGAGTATCTGATTTGCGGGCCGGGCGACATGGTGGATCAGGTTCGCACTGCCATCAAGGCCGTGAACGGCGATGCCGCGATCCGATTCGAGCGCTTTGCCCCCGCGACGCCCGCCGCGGCAACACCGGGCGCCGCGGCGCGGCCGGCCGAGAGTGCCGCTCGGGAGCTGGGCGTTCTGCCCCAAGAAGTGTTGGCCACTATTTCCGTGGTCATGGATGGCCGGCGGCGCAGTTTCCCGATGGCGCCCGGCGACGCCTCCGTGCTCGAGGCCGCGGAACGCGCGGGTCTTGATTTACCGTTTTCCTGCCGCTCGGGCATCTGCGCGACCTGCCGCGCGAGGATCACATGCGGCGCAGCGGTGATGACGCACAATATCGCCTTGGAGCCCTGGGAGACCGACGCAGGGTTCGTGCTCTGCTGTCAGGCTCGACCGACGACTGCGGCGCTCGAAATCAGCTACGATCACAAATAGACCCGCGAGACGTTCCGGGGGACACACATGTCTTACGAGACCATTTTGTTCAGTGTCGACGGCGGAATCGCCCGTCTGACCTTGAACCGGCCGGACAAGCTCAATAGTTTCAATACGGAAATGCACGGTGAGGTGCGGGACGCGTTGCGGCGCTTGCCCGGGAGCGATGCCCGCGTTCTGGTCCTTACCGGCGCCGGCCGCGGTTTTTGCGCCGGTCAGGATCTCGGCGACCGCGCGGTGGCGCCCGGCTCGCAAGGCGTCGATCTCGGCGAGTCCATCGAACAGCACTACAAGCCCTTGGTGCTTGCGTTACACACTCTGCCCATGCCCGTGATCGCTGCGGTCAACGGCGTGGCGGCGGGCGCGGGGGCCAACATCGCGCTCGCCTGCGATCTCGTCATTGCCGCAAGTTCCGCCAGTTTCGTCCAAGCGTTTGCAAAGCTCGGACTGCTTCCCGATTCGGGCGGCACGTGGACCTTGCCGCGGCTCGTGGGCAATGCGCGGGCATTGGGTTTGACCTTGCTCGGCAACAAACTTGCGGCGGAACAGGCGGAGGCCTGGGGAATGATTTGGCAATGCGTTCCAGACGCCGAGCTTGGAGCCACCGTCGATGCGCTCGCGAAGGCATTGGCCGCGGCGCCCACGCGCGGTCTCGCCGCGACCAAGGCGGCGATTCGCGGCAGCTGGCAACACTCGATGGGCGAGCAGCTCGACATCGAGCGTGATGTTCAGCGCGAGCTCGGCCGATCGATCGACTACGCGGAGGGCGTTGCTGCATTCCTCGAGAAGCGCTCGCCGCGGTTCACGGGCCGCTGAGCGTGTCAGACGAGATCACGTCGGGAGCGAACGACCCCGCCCACCGCGCTCGGACGGAGGTCGCGCGGCTATTCGTTGCCGACCTTGCCTCGCAGGCGCTCGGAATCGAAATCATCGACGTCGCGCCCGGGCGGGTTCAAATCGCCATGACCGTGCGTCCGGACATGGTCAATGGCTACGGCATGTGTCACGGCGGTATCGTTTTCGCGTTCGCCGACAGCGCCTTCGCCTTTGCCTGTAATTCCTACGGCGATCCGATGGTGGCGGCGGGCGCCAGCATCGAATTTCTCGCGCCGACGCCGCGCGGCGAGCGCGTGACGGCCACGGCCGCTGAAGTTTCGCGCGGCGTGCGCCATGGGATCTATGATGTCGCGGTGACTAACGCCGCAGGCTTGGTGCTCGCCCAGTTCCGCGGACGTTGCTCGCGTTTGCGGAGTAGCGCGGAGTGATCCTGCAGAGCTATGTAGCCGGCGCCTGGCAGAGCGGCCGAGACGGCGGCGTCGCGATGCGCGATGCCACGACGGGCGAAGTCATTGCGCAAGCATCCTCCGCCGGCGTTGACTTCGGCGCCGTTGTCACCCATGCCCGCGAGGTGGGCGGGCCTGCCCTGCGTGCAATGACGTTTCACGAACGGGCCGCCATATTGAAGACGCTCGCCAAGCATCTTGCGGAACTCAAAGAGGAGTTCTATGCGCTTTCCTATCGAACCGGCGCAACCAAGGGCGATTCCGTAATCGACATCGATGGCGGCATCGGTACGGTATTTGCCTTCGCCGGCAAAGCTTCCCGCGAGTTGCCCAATGCGCGCGTCTATGTCGATGGCGACGTCGAAGGCCTGTCGCGGACGGGGACCTTTGTGGGGCAGCACATTTTCGTGTCGCGTGAAGGCGCGGCGGTGCACATCAATGCGTTCAATTTCCCCGTCTGGGGAATGCTCGAAAAACTGGCGCCGACGCTATTGGCCGGCATGCCGGCCATCGTGAAACCCGCGACCGCGACGGCATACCTCACCGAACTCGTCGTCCGCCGCATCGTCGAGTCGAAAATCCTGCCGCAAGGCGCACTGCAGCTGGTATGCGGCAGCTTGGGGAATCTGTTCGATCATCTCAATTGCCAGGACACCGTCTCGTTCACGGGGTCGGCCCACACGGCGGCGCACTTACGCGTGCACCCGGCCGTCATCAGGCATGCCGTGCCCTTTGTGGCGGAAACGGATTCGTTGAACTCCAGTATTCTTGCCATGGACGCCGCCCCGGGCAGTCAAGAATTCGATTTGTTCGTCAAAGAAGTCGTTCGCGAAATGACCGTCAAGGCGGGTCAGAAGTGCACGGCCATACGCAAGGCGCTGGTGCCGGCCGCGGTCGCGGGCGATGTGGTCTCCGCGCTGCAGACAGCGCTGGTCAAGATCATCATCGGCAACCCACGCGACGAGGGGGTGCGCATGGGTCCCTTGGTGAGCCAGGAACAGCGAAGCGACGTGCTGGCTCGGGTCGCAGAACTCCGTGCTGAGGCCGATCTGGTCGCGGGTAACCTGGAGCGATTCGAAGTGCAGGGCGCCGACCGCAGGCGCGGCGCGTTTGTGCCGCCGCTGCTGCTGCTATCGCGCGAGCCGCCCGCGGCGCGCGCCATCCATGAAGTCGAGGCCTTCGGGCCGGTCGCAACGGTAATGCCTTACCGCGACACCGCCGATGCAATCGCACTTGCGCGGCGCGGTCAGGGTAGTTTGGCGGCCTCGGTGTTCTGTGCCGATGATGCTCTCGCGAGCCGCATCGTTCTTGGGCTGGCGCCGTACCACGGCCGCATCCTGGTGGTCAACCGCACCTGCGCGAAAGAGTCCACGGGCCATGGCTCACCGCTTGCCCCGCTGATCCACGGGGGGCCGGGTCGAGCCGGCGGCGGTGAAGAGATGGGCGGTATTCGCGGAGTCCTTCACTACATGCAACGCACCGCCGTACAGGGCTCGCCCGACACGCTCACCGCGACCACCGGCCGCTGGGTCCGGGGCAGCCGGCTGCGCGATCCCGGCAGGCATCCGTTCCGCATTTCTTTCAACGATCTGGAGTTGGGCGACACGATGAAGTCGAAGGAGCGCGAAGTCACCATCGCAGACATCGAACAATTCGCGGCATTGTCGGGCGACATTTTTTACGCCCATATGAGCGAGACCGCCGCGGCCCGCAACCCCTTGTTCGGCGGCCGCGTCGCCCACGGCTATTTCCTGATCTCGGCTGCGGCGGGACTGTTCGTCGATCCGGATTATGGCCCCGTGCTCGGCAACTACGGCATCGATGAGCTGCGTTTCGTGAAACCGGTGAAGCCCGGCGATAGAATCAAGGTACGCCTCACCTGCGCCCGCAAAAGCCTGCGCGCGGAGAAGGGTTGGGGCGAGGTTGCCTGGGATACGGAAATCACGAACCAGAACCAGGAGACGGTGGCCGCCTATCGTGTGCTGACCATGGTCAGCATTCATGAAATTCCCGATTCGAAGGCAAATACGCAGTGAATACGCCCGACGCCGCCCGCTATGCGAAGGAATTCCCAAGCCTGCAATTTCTCGCGCCGGAGCCGGGAATACTCGAACTCGTGATGGCGAACAAGGGCCGTCTGAACGCCGCGACCGAAGCCATGCACCGCGATCTTGCCCTGGTGTGGCGCACCGTCGATACGGATGACGCCGTGCGCGTGGTCGTCGTCCGTGGAGAGGGGTCGAATTTTTCCTCCGGCGGCGACTTCGCCATGCTCGACCGCATGATCGAGGATGAAGCGACCTTGATCCGCGTCTGGAAAGAGGCGAGCGACCTAGTCTACAACCTGATCAATTGTTCCAAGCCGGTGGTGTCGGCGATCCGCGGCAGCGCGGTGGGTGCCGGCCTTGCCGTTGCCTTGCTGGCAGACGTGTCGGTCGCCGCGGACAATGCGCGAATTCTCGACGGCCACACCCGCCTCGGCGTCGCGGCGGGCGATCACGCCGTCATCATCTGGCCGCTGCTCTGCGGTCTCGCGAAGGCGCGATATCATCTTCTGACGAACAAGCCATTGTCCGGCGCCGAAGCCGAGCGGATCGGGCTCATCGCCCTGGCCGTGCCCGATGCAGAGGTGCTGGAAAGCGCGTTCGACGTGGCGCGCACTCTCGCTGCGGGCAGCAGCACCGCGATTCGCTGGACCAAGCACGCGCTCAACAACTGGCTGCGCTTGGCCGGCCCCAGTTTCGATACGTCCCTCGCCCTGGAATTTTTGGGTTTCAAGCTGGCCGACGTGCGCGAGGGGTTGGCCGCCGCGCGCGACAAGCGCCGGCCCAGTTTCGATCGCGGTGATTAGAAGGCCACGTATGAGTTCGCACGATATCGGGGAGTTGGCGGCGCTGGAGCCTATCCTAAGCGCGAGCCGCGATGAACTCGAATCCCTGCAGTTGCGGCGCCTGCAGTCGACGCTGCATCACGCCTACGCCAAAAATGCCAATTACACGAGAAAATTCGACGCAGCGGGCGTCCACCCGAGTGATCTTCGCTCACTCGCCGACTTACGGAGCTTCCCGTTCACGACCAAGGCGGATTTGCGAGACGCGTATCCATTCGGCTTTTTCGCGGTCCCGAGAGAACAGATCGCGCGCATTCACGCATCCTCCGGCACCACGGGCAAATCCACGGTCGTCGGCTATACACGGAATGACCTCGCCACCTGGGGCAATCTGGTTGCGCGATCGATTCGCGCAGCCGGCGGCCGCGCCGGTATGAAGGTGCATGTCGCCTACGGCTACGGCCTTTTCACCGGCGGACTGGGAGCACACTACGGCGCCGAAGCGGCGGGCTGCACGGTGATTCCGATGTCCGGCGGGCAGACGGAAAAGCAGGCCCAGCTGATTCGCGATTTTGAACCCGACATCATCATGGTGACGCCGAGCTATATGCTCGCCATCCTTGATGAGTTCAGGCGCACCGGTGTCGACCCGCGGTCGACGTCGCTGCGGGTGGGCATCTTCGGCGCGGAGCCGTGGGGCGAGGGGATGCGCGCGGAAATAGAATCCGCGTTCAACCTCGACGCCTGCGACATTTACGGTCTGTCGGAAGTCATGGGTCCGGGCATCGCCCAGGAATTTGCGCGCACCAAGGAGGGACCCACGATCTGGGAAGATCACTTCATCGCCGAGATCGTAGATCCCTCGAGCGGAGATCCGGTCGCCGACGGCGAGCCGGGTGAATTGGTGTTCACCTCGCTCACGAAGGAGGCCATGCCGGTCATTCGGTACCGGACGCGCGACCTGACCCGCCTGCTGCCGGGGTCCGCGACGGTCATGCGGAGGATGGCAAAAATCAGCGGGCGCAGCGACGACATGCTGATCATTCGCGGCGTCAATGTCTTCCCTGCGCAAATCGAGGAACTGATCCTGCGCTGTCCGGGCTTGGCGCCCCACTATGAAATCGAGGTCACGCGGACGAATCGTCTGGACGAAATTCTAATAGTCGTAGAATGCCGCCCGGAACTTGGCGATAATGCGCGTCAGGCTGAAGCGCTCCTGCTCGCGGGAAAATTAAAGGACAACATTGGAATATCCGCGGACATTCGCGTGGCCGCCGCAGGTTCGCTGGCGCGCTCGGCCGGCAAGGCCAGCCGCGTCAAGGATCGTCGCTAGCGGCGCCGCAAGAACGATGGCGGTTGGCTTGTTGTCGATGGCATCCCATGCGGATCCGCCGCCGCCCGTGCCGCCGCCACCGGTAATGGACGAACTCGTCGTTACGGGCGAGCGCACCGGGCCAGGCATGTGGCACGTGCACCGCGGCGCTGCGCAAGTGTGGATCTTGGGCAGCATGTCGCCCTTGCCCAAGGGCATCACCTGGCGCGCAACGCAGGTAGATAAGGTGCTGGGCGGAACGAGCCAGGTGCTGGTGCAGAAGCCGTTCGAAATAGGGATCGCCCGGATATTGTGGCTCCTGATCACGGAGCGCAGCGTCTTGATGGTCCGCGGCGGCAAGCGGCTCAAAGACGTCCTGCCGGCGGAACTGCACGCTCGTTTTGCGGCTCAACGCGCCAAATATACCCAGGACCCGGAGAAATGGGAGCGATTCCGTCCCCTCATTGCGGCCGCCTTCCTGCAACAGGCGGCGTTCCACCAAGTGGGTCTGTCCACGCGCTTGGATCTGGGTGCCGCAGTGCGCACGCTGGCGAAAAATCATCATGTGCGGGTCGAGGAAATCAAGATCGCCGGTGTCGGTGACGTGATGGACGCCTTGAAGACTCTGCCGCCGGCGACCGAGAATGCCTGCGTCGGCGCTTCGCTCGTCACCGTAGAACGGGATCTGCCGCGTCTGCTCGAGCGCGCCCAGGCCTGGGCAAGCGGCAATATCGAGCGCATCGAAAAATTGCGGGAACCCGCGGAGGTCGACGCCTGCCGCGCGGCGCTCGACACGGGGATCGGTGCGGCCGATCTCATTGCGCGCATTCGCCGCACTTGGCTCGGCACCATCGATAAGTATTTGCAAAACGCTGGGGTGACTCTGGTCGTCATGAACATGGACATGCTGCTCGAACCCGGCGGCCTGCTCGATGAACTGCGTGCGAAGGGATACGAAGTCGATGCGCCGTGATGCCGGTGCCGCTGAGCCCGTACTCAACAGCATTGAATGGATGCTCCTGCTCACCGCGTTTGCGGCGGGTGCGGTGGACATCATCAGCTTTGCCACGTTGGGGGGTGTATTCGCCTCGGCGATGACCGGCAACTTCGCGTTGCTCGCGTACTACGTCGCGCAGAGCGATTCCCAGTCGGCTATCGGATCCGTGGTTGCCCTGACCGGGTTTGCCGTCGGTTGCGCCGTTGGGGTTTTGCAACGCCGCGGCCGGCCGCAGGAACAAGCGCTCGATCGATTACTCGCCGGCGAAGCAGGTCTGCTGTTGTTTTTCGCAATCTATGCGATGTGGACGCCGCATATTGCGCATGCGCCGTCGGATCACCTGCAGATTCTGCTTCTGGCCGTTGCGATGGGGCTGCAAGCCGTGATCGGTCAAACCATCAGCTTGACCACCATCGTCTTTACGGCGACGCTCACCAAGTTGGTGGGAACGATTGCCGATTCAATTGCCAACGGCGATATGTCGGGGCTCAAGGACGTGAAGATTCAAAGCGCGGTGGTGGTCTCCTACCTGTTTGGCGCGCTGCTGTCGGGCGCCATGGTGGTGCGCAAGATCGAAGAAGTCGTGCTGCTGCCGTTCATCGGTGTGGCGCTCGCGTTCTGGATGCATCGACGGTCACGCCGCAAGGCTGCGTAGGCTCGCCGACCCGGGCATCGATGTGATGCGTGAGGCGTATTGCGGCACCGGCCGCGCCGCGGCATGCGGCCTGCGCCGCTTTTGTTTGCCTGCTTGCCTGCCTACCCGTACACTACCGCGCCTCCGATCCGGCGACCGAGTTCCCACAGCCGGGGTGTAGCTCAGACTGGTAGAGCGCTACGTTTGGGACGTAGATGTCGCAGGTTCGAATCCTGTCACCCCGACCACTGAATTTCCTAGACTTTTTGGCCCTCTCACCTGGACATTTTCGCATTTGGTCACAACTGTTTTGTGATTTGGTCACAGACTTGGTCACAGTTCGGGACCACCAAAAAAACACCATTGATGAGCAGCGATTTATCACTCGACGCGATCGGACGCGGCGTCATCGTAGTTCCGGCGTACCGGGCGAAGTCTGGACATAAAGGCCGGACTCACGAACTCACCGCAGGCGACCAGGTTCGCGTCCTCAAGACGCAAGGCACCTTCAACAGCCGTGTCCCACATCGTTTCCGAATTAGGAGTCGAAAGAAAGCCGTTGTAGTCTCTGCCTGCACGCCTCCGTACCTTTGAGCTGCATCGAGATCGAGTAGCTGCCGTACTTAGAGGATGGGACCAATGATTCAGCGCTCATATCTTGATCCAAAGCGTCTTACGGCTTGGAATGAAAGGTCTGCGCATCTCGCAGTTGCCGTCGGCACCGAAGAGATCGGCAGTGCGCTTTCTGCTTTACTGAAGATCATCGTCGAATTCGACGCAATTTTCCTTGCAACCTTTCGACGCGATGCGCCCCCGACGGTTGCCTATTTCGTCGGAACCAGGGAGCCGGGGGCACACTACCAAGATGGCCCGTATCTACTTGACCCTTTCTACGCCCACTTTCTCAGCGGGGGCACCGACGGTTGCTATCGCTTGAGCGACTTGGCGCCGGACGGTTTCCGACGCAGCGAATATTTTTCAACTTACTACGGGGGCCTGAATATTGGTGATGAGCTTGGCTTGTTAGTGTCAATGGATCCGCAGTCTTGCGCCCATGTCTCGATTGTTCGCAGGCCGGGCGGCGTACGTTTCACGAAGCGTGATTGCAAATGGCTCAACGCCGGCGGGCCGTTGGCCCCTGAGGCCATGCGACGCATCAATGCCACGCTGGCGCCGCCGACGCGGCATCAGTCCGTCGTACACGACAGCTTGCAACACGCGTACCAAAACTTTGGTACCTCCGTTCTAACCGAACGCGAACATGAAGTAACCCAGCTGCTGCTGCGAGGCAATTCCGCCAAGTCGATCGCACGTTCTCTTCTAATTGCCACTGAAACTGCGCGCAATCATCTCAAGCGCATCTATTCAAAGCTCGGTGTCGCCTCGCAGGCAGAATTATTTGCATTGTTTTTTCGTGCGCTGGAACAGGTTGAGCCGGGCCTTTCCGGCGACCCTCTCGCGCGATTGCGGTAATCACCTCCGACGGCTTAGAAATCCGCTGAAGAAAGCGCGCGCATTCGCCTCGATGCTTTCCATGTGATAGCCGCCCTCCTGCACGATTACAATCGGTATAGTCAGCGCGCCAATCGCCGAGCCTAGGCGCTCGAATCCGTCGGTTGTAACGCTGACTTGCGACTGCGGGTCATCCTCATAGATGTCAAAGCCCAATGCGAGCACGAGCGCATCAGGCTTGAACCGCTCGAGCTCCTGAAGCGCTTCGCCGACTCGCTCGAAGAATGCCGCCTCTGTCGAACCATGTGGCATCGGTAGATTGACATTAAAACCGAGGCCGGCTCCCTTACCGCGCTCTTCCTGGTATCCGGTGACAACGGGATAAAAGTTTGTAGGATCACCGTGAATGGAGACATACAATATATCCGCGCGGCTGTAAAATATCTCCTGTATGCCCTGACCGTGGTGCATGTCCGTGTCAAATATCGCGACGCGTCCATGCGCGCGCCGAAGTACTTCGGCCGCGATCGCCGCATTGTTTAAATAGCAGAAACCACCCGCTCTGTCCGCGCGAGCATGGTGCCCCGGCGGCCGGCACAGCGAATAGGTCTGACGACATCTTCCTTTGATGGCATCTGCCGCCGCGGCCGCGCTTTGTGCGGACCAGTAGGCTGACCGCCAAGTATGGGCTCCCACAGGACAGCTCCCGTCCGCCAAATAGCGTGCCGCCTGCGCCAGCACGCCACGCAGCGGATTGTTTTCATACACATAAACGTTTGAGATTACTTCGTCGCCCCAGTCCTCAGGCATTCTTTTCCATTCTTGATGGGCCGCCTTGAGAAAGGCCAAGTAACTCGCGTCATGGACGGCTTCAATCACCGCGATTCCGAAGTCGGCCGGTTCTAGGATCTCGAAGCCCATCGATCGACACGCTGCAACAAGCCGTACGGCACGCTCGGGAATCTCCTGCGGAGACCGCATCTGTCCGCGGGACAGATAGGCGCGTGGAGAGTGGACAAGTTGGTCTGAATGAAAATATGTCTGCATCACTGCGGATCCCTCTACTCAAGCTTATCGCCGCGCGGGGGGTCTTCGAATGACTCATTTGAGTCATTCCATTTGTGGCACGGACCGAACAGTCTTGATCCTCTGGAAACTCTAGGGGGACATATGAAGCACGTGCCAATACCACCGGCACAGTCGGCGGCCATTAGCGATGACAGGCAGGTCTGGCAGGATGACAAAGCTCATTTCGTCCATCCTTTTACCCACTTTGATAGTTTCAACGAACACGGCTCCCTCATCATTTCCGAAGCCAAGGGTGCCTATATTTTCGATTCCCGTGGCAAGCGCTACTTGGACGGCATAGGTGGCTTGTGGTGCATGTCGATTGGATACGGCGAAGAGGAAATGGTCCAGGCGATGGCGGATCAGGCAAGGAAGTTGAGTTTCTTTTCCGCTTTCGTCAGTGTGACCAATCCGCCCGCGGTGGCGCTTGCAACCAAGCTTGCGCAGCTCGCGCCCGGAGATCTCAACCGGGTCTTCTTCACTTCATCGGGCTCAGACGCCAACGACACGGCGGTGCGCCTGGTTCACTACTACAACGCTAGACGCGGCAAACCCGAGAAACGTCACATAATATCCCGGCTCGAGTCCTATCACGGAAGCACATATCTCGCCATGTCGTTGAATGGTCGCAAAAGCGATCGCTCACCGTACTTTCACTTCGTGACCGATTTCATTCATCACGTATCGTGTCCGAACGTCTATCGGCGCCCCCAGGCGCAGTCCGTGCCAGAGTTCTGCGATAGCCTGGTGGAAGAATTTGAACAAAAGATACTGGCCATCGGGCCAGCCAACGTAGCCGCATTCATCGCCGAACCTATCCTGGGCGCGGGCGGGGTTATCGTGCCGCCGCCGGGCTACCACCGGCGCACCTGGGAGATCTGCAAGAAATATGACGTGCTCTACATTTCCGATGAGGTGGTGACTGCGTTTGGTCGGCTTGGCTCATGGTTTTCATCCAAGGATGTCTTCGACATTGAACCGGACATCATCGTGGTGGCGAAAGGCATTTCATCCGGCTACATACCACTAGGAGCCACCCTCTTCAGCGACCGAATCTACGAAGTCATTGCCAGCCCGGATCCGAACGCCTGGTTCACTCACGGGTTTACGTATTCGGGTCATCCGGTCGCGTGCAGTGCCGGCCTCAAGAATATCGAAATCATGGAGAAGCGCGATATTTGCGGTCACATACGAAAAGTGGGCCCCTATTTGGAGCAACGTCTTCACGAGCTGCGCGACCTCCCTTTGGTCGGGGACGTGCGTGGCAGTCATTTCATGATGTGCGTCGAGTATGTCGGGAACAAGCACAGCCGCGAGCTGCTCGATGACAGCGTAAATATTGGCAAGCGCATTTCCGATCAATGTGAAGCGCATGGATTAATTGTTCGACCTTTGGGTCATTTGAATGTCATGTCACCGCCGCTGATCCTTACCGAAGGACAGGTGGATGAATTGGTCGATGGTCTTGCGGCAGGAATCCAAGACGTTGCCAACGACTTGATTCGTGAGGGATACAAGATCGACTGACGCACGTGATTTCGCGGCCGTCGCATCTGTGATGGCCTGGATACTAGGGAGATTTAAAAAATGAGTGGATTGGAACAGAGAAGGTGCGCGAAGTACTCGTTTCCGGGTGCGCTATTGGCAGCGCTGCTGTGTGTGTGTGCTCCTCGATCTACGGTAGCCGATGAAGCAGCCGGCCCGACGGCCGTCTACGAAATTCAAGAAATCGTCGTTACCGCTCAGCACAGGGTGCAAAGCTTGCAGGAAGTGCCGATATCCGTGACCGTGCTCAGCGGCACAACGATTCTTGAGAGTCACCTCCGTGATTTTAGTGATCTTTCGCTGCTGACTCCGAGCTTCACTGCGGGTACAGACTACGGCTACATTCGAAACTCCTCGATGAGGGGCATCTCGAACAACCAGTACGGTTTTGCGGACGATCCTTCCATCGCCATGTATGTCGATGATGTTTATCAAGGACGCGGCAGTTCCGGTATGCAGGTCAACGCGCTCTACGACATCGACCGTGTGGAGATCATCAAGGGCCCACAAGCGACCTTGTTCGGTCGCAGCTCAATTGCCGGTGCGATCAGCATAATTGCTGCGCAGCCGAACGATACCTTCTCGGCCTCCGGGGATTTGGGCGCCGGGCAGCGGGATCGACTGATCGCACGCGGCGCGATCAACTTTCCCGTCAATTCGAATCTCGCGATTCGCGTGGCCGTGGATTCTGAAAATCAGGGTGGCTTCATTACGAATCTCAACGGGGGCCCGAAATTGGATCCCCTGGACGTCAAAGCTGAACGCGCCATTTTGCGCTACATCGGAATCGACAAGCTAGAAGCGACTCTAAAGGCCAGCTACGAGAGCCGCAGGCAAGACGGATCGACGCATCTTGCGGTAGGAGTTCCGGACGTTACGAACTTTACGGCGGACGAAACGCTGATCGGAAAGCAAAACTTCGCCGACTTTTATTCCTATGAGGAAGACGCGAAACTCAAGTACGATTTCCTTAAGAACCTGTCGGTGACGTCGGAAACAAGCTGGCGTCGGGTGAAAAATAACTATATTGAAAAGTATGACGGAGTACCGGAAATAATCGGTGGCCCTTATTATCAGGACAGCCTGGACAGTCTTTTTCAGCAGGATCTCCGGATCAATTTCAGCGGTCCAGACAACCTCTCCATTACCGCAGGCGCCTCTTATTTTCATGAAACTCTTCACGGATTGATTAGCAACTGGACAGATCATACGTTCGCATTTACAGGAGTCCCGGGGGCTGGACTTCTGCCAAACGACTATTCGCAGGCGATCTTCGAAGAAGGATTTTTTGATGGCGTATTTCACGGTCGGTCGGCTTTCGTCGACGGGACTATCGGATTTCCCGGCGTGACGGGGTGGACCGTCACAGCGGGCGCGCGGTATAACTACGACGAAAAGACGTACACTGCAAACTTACCGAACCCCGCTACGCTGGCGGAGAATACTGGTAAAGCGTTCGCCTGCGCATGCGGCCTGTGGGGCTTTTACACGAATCCCGCGCTAAGCCTGACCCACCATTGGAGCAATACGTCATTTCGTGGCGCCACCAACTACGACCTGAACGAAGACAATACGGTCTATTTTCAGTATAGCCAGGGATGGAAGGCGGGGGGCATTGACGCAACCGGGATTAACGTCCCGCCCGGCAGCGGCTTCATGAAGTATTTTGGCCAGAACGCGACGCCGTTCGGCGCGACTCTGAACCCCTACAATCCCGAGCGCAGCGATAGCTATGAGATCGGCTTGAAAGGCAGGGCGTTCGCGCGGCGTTTCGGTTATAACCTTGCCGCTTATGAATACCTGTATCGCGATTTGCAGGTCGCCGTTCTACAGACCGGCGCATCAATCATCGAGAATATCGGGCACGCGACAGGACGCGGCGTGGAGGCCGAATTGCGCTTTGCGCCGAGCGCCCATTGGGATATGTACGCTAACGGCGCGTTCAATTACACCAGGATCAAAGATTTTGGAGCCATGTCATCGCAGGTTGGCTTGCCGCTGAATCAGGCACCTCGATACAACGCGGCGGCGGGGACCACCTATAAATGGACAGAAAATAGCGGCAAATACTCGGTTGGGGCTTCTACCAGTTTACGAGGCTCTTACCGTGACGATAACGATTTAGACACCCACGAGGTGCGCAGTTATATCCTTTACAACACCAGGGCTGCCTATGAAACCTTGGATGGTCACTACACGGTGGCAATATTCGCCGATAACCTGCTTAATCGGTTCACCTATAGCCGGTACAGCGCCGCACAACCATTCGTTTATCCGGTATCTTCCTATCAGGTCATCGGACAACCACGAACCGTGGGAATTGATGTATATGCTCGCTATTAGCAGATAACAGCAAAATCACACGCGGGCGCTCTTGTTGTGAGGACATCACGCCGCGCTCGATGCCGACGCGCATGATAATAACATTCAGCCTGATCGCCCTCTTCTTTCTAGCAGTCATTGTCGTCCTGCAGAGGGCACATGTCAGCGACAAATCTTTCACCGACTATGCCGTTGCCGACCGATCATTCGGGGCGGGTTACCAAGCGATGTCTTTTCTCAACACGTGGTGGCCTGGAAGCATCTTTCTCGCTCTGACGGGGCTTGCCGTCAGTGACGGGGTGACCGCCTTTTACATGCCAATCTACAGCTTGCTGACCGTAGTGCTGATGTACGTCATGACAGATCGCGTGTGGTTGTGGGGCAAGCTGTTCGATCTTAAGACACAGCCTGACCTGTTCGCGCTCCGCTACAACTCGCGCCCATTTGCCATCATCGGCTCGCTCGTCGGCATCATCTCGGGCGTGCCCTGGCTGGTGCTTGGCTTCAAGGGTCTTGGGGTGCTCTTCCAGGCCTTGTCCCTGGGCGCGATTGACGCGACTTCGGCGGTGATTATCGGCGTAGTACTCATGGCGATCCGGCAATTTTGGACCATCCGCATGGGAATGCGCGGCGTCGTGATTTCCGACATGTTTCAAGGAATTGTGGCATATATCGGCGGCAGCCTGATCATACTGAGTTTGATAGCTTGGCTGATATATTCTCATGGAGTGAGTGTCACGGCATTGTCACCGACACACCTGGAAGCACCAGGGTTTTTTGCTACTGTCGGGCCGCTTTATTTATTCTCACTCATCTTCAGCGGAGTCATCGGCGGCTGGTGCTGGCCTGCAACCTTCATTCGCCTTTACACCGCAGATAGCGTCCGCAGCGTGCAGCGCGCTGGCGCCATGGGAGCGCCGCTCTCGCTACTCTTCAGTGTCGCTCTGGTAATTTTGGGGCTCCTCGCAAGCCTGCTCCCGGAAGTTGCCGCAGCGCCCGATTTGGCGTGGTTCACGATCTGCCGAATGGCAGGCGGCCCACTGCTGCTTGGCCTCGGTGGCGTCGTTGTCCTGGCTGGAACCATGGGCAATGTGGATGGCAACGTGCAGGCGTGCGGCGCGCAAATCGCGAACGACATTGTGGGCGCGTATTTCAAACTCGATCACAAACGAGCGGTTCTCAGCGCCAAGATCGGTATGCTGGCAATCACGCTGCTGTCCGCGTGGTTGGCGACGCGTACGATTTCGCATCTCGT